>ENA-OSET01000146-OSET01000146.1-sediment-metagenome-genome-assembly--contig:-NODE-146-length-81029-cov-35.315582_pt1 | contig 81029 bp, 79 predicted proteins | sample MGYA00237882_ERZ534229 | MGnify/ENA primary metagenome ERZ534229 (study PRJEB26408, sample SAMN06266212) | sediment metagenome | isolation source: Hudson Canyon methane seep mesocosm | place... | reverse complement strand
GAATTATGAGCTGATATCCGCTTGAGATCCTTTTTAAAAAAAAGGGCCAACCTATGTTGCCACGACCATCACTTGATAATATTTCGGAAGAAAAATGGTGCCCCCTCCGTGACTTGAACACGGGACCTACCGATTATGAGTCGGGTGCTCTAACCAACTGAGCTAAAGGGGCATAAACTGTCTATTCGTTTGGCATAATTGAACAAAATGCCTGGATTGAATGCGGCGCATTATAATGCGCCGCTAATAAAGATGCTAGCGTCTTATTCGTCGAGGAAACTGCGAAGATGATCTGAGCGGCTTGGGTGGCGCAACTTGCGCAAGGCCTTAGCTTCAATCTGACGTATTCGCTCACGCGTCACATCAAACTGTTTGCCCACTTCCTCAAGCGTGTGATCGGTATTCATTTCGATACCGAAACGCATACGTAACACTTTAGCTTCACGCGCGGTTAACCCTGAAAGCACAGACTTCGTCGCTTCTTTTAAGCCCTCGCCCGTTGCAGTGTCCACCGGCGATTCAGACATACCGTCTTCGATAAAGTCACCTAGGTGCGAATCTTCATCATCGCCTATGGGTGTCTCCATCGAGATCGGCTCTTTGGCAATTTTCAGTACTTTTCGTACTTTATCTTCGGGCATTTCCATGCGCTCGCCAAGTTCTTCTGGGGTAGGCTCGCGACCCATTTCTTGCAGCATTTGGCGGGAAATACGATTCAGCTTGTTGATCGTTTCAATCATATGCACTGGAATACGAATGGTACGCGCTTGATCGGCAATCGAACGTGTGATGGCTTGTCTAATCCACCATGTTGCATAAGTCGAAAACTTATAGCCACGACGGTATTCAAACTTATCAACCGCTTTCATCAAACCGATATTACCTTCTTGGATCAGGTCCAAAAACTGTAAACCACGATTGGTATACTTTTTCGCAATCGAAATAACGAGACGTAAGTTAGCTTCCACCATTTCTTTTTTTGCACGGCGGGCTTTAGCTTCGCCAATTGAAATACGTCGATTAACGTCTTTTATCTCTGAAATTTTTAACCCAGTCGCGGATGACATGGCGGCGATCTTACGCTGCGCGCGAATAATTTCGTCTTTGTTTTTGTCTAGTTTTTCAGAGTAGGCATGCCCCTCTGCGATGAGGTCTTTTACCCACTCTAAGTTATCTTCGTTACCAGGGAAGCGTTTGATAAAATCCTTACGTTCCATGCGGCACTGACGCGAGCAAATGTTCATGATTGCTCGCTCGTTCATGCGCACAATCTCATTGGTTGTGCGTACTTCTAGAATCAAGCTTTCAAACTGTTTTGCATTGAGTTTAATTGGCGCAAACAGCTCGCCAAGTTTGTTCAGTGCTTTGGTCGTTTCTTTCGTACCACGACCATTTTCAGCTTCCACTTCCAGGGCAATCGCAAGCTGCTCACGAATAGCCTCAAAACGCTCACGCGCTTCTTCTGGATCCGGGCCTGTGTCAGCTTCATCTTCATCGTCATCGTCATTCTTATTCGCCGCATCGGCTGAATTCACAATGGCTGGCGTCGGGATCGCATCGTCGTCTTCAGGATCTAAATACCCGGTTAAGATGTCGCTCAAGCGTCCTTCGTTCTCGACGATAGTGTCGTACGTGCCCAACACACGAGCAACTGTGCCCGGGAAGTGCGCGAGCGATGCCATTACATCGCGCAGGCCTTCCTCTATACGTTTGGCAATACGGATTTCACCGGCACGGGTCAATAACTCGACGGTGCCCATTTCACGCATGTACATACGTACAGGATCTGTAGTACGACCGGCTTCAGTTTCAACGGCGGCGAGTGCAGCAGCTGCTTCTGCCGCGGCGACTTCGTCTGTCGAATCGCCGTCAGACATAAGCAGAGAATCTGAATCGGGCGCGGTTTCAACAACCTGAATACCCATGTCGTTGATCATACGAATAATGTCTTCGACCTGATCTGGATCAGCGATGTCTTGTGGTAAATGGTCGTTTACTTCTGAGTAAGTCAGGTACCCTTGCTCTTTACCGCGAGCAATGAGTTGTTTTAAACGAGACTGTTGCGAATTGCCTGACATGTTCACCCTATTGTCTGGAGGCCGATCAAAAAATAAGCGGCCATTATACGGAATTATTGGTCTCCCACAACCTAATATGCGGGCGTTTCTCTATAAATCAATCTTGTTAACAAATAATTGTTTACTCTGTTGACCGAGCCGTGATGGAGCTGAGCTCTTGGCGCTCTTCAGGCGTCATTTGGCTAGGTAACTTATTTAGTCTAGCTGCTCTTAGCGCAACTTGACGTTTTTTTTCATCGGCGAATCGCGCCAACGTTGATTCGGCCTCGGCGGCAGCTTCCGCCTCATTTGGTAGGTGTTCTACGCCACTGAAAATTCGCTCAAATTCTTCGCGATGACCCTCTCTATCTTGTGCTAACGACAGCAACAAATCTTGTTGATCCTGGATACCCTTATCGAGGATATAGCGCGCAAAAGCATGAGCCTTTGGCCATGAAGCACTTTTGTCCTCGAATGAGAGAATACGCTCGGCAATCGCAGGATGAAAATAAAGCGATACGCAGAACGAGACATCCACATCACGGCTCACCGATGCGGTTTGCATGTCTCGCTGCATAGCCGGCGCTTCATTTTTCTTTTTAAACCGGTTCGCCGAGGTGAGCGATAGCAAGGTATCCCATAATCCACTTTTCAAACTGCTTTGCGGCAAACCATCTAATATGGGTTTTACCTTGCTCCGCAGCAGGCCTTTTTGTTCGGCGATAGTGAGATCAAGACCATCGCAATGCACTTGGAAAAAAAACTCAGATAAAGGTAGCGCGTTATCAATGCGACGCTCAAAGGCTTCTCTTCCCTCTTTACGCACTAAAGTGTCAGGGTCTTCACCTTGCGGCAAAATTAAGAATCCGGCACGCATGCCATCGCCAAAAAGCGGTAATAAGTTCTCCATCGCCTTGCGGGCTGCATTTAAGCCTGCGGCATCGCCATCAAAACAAAAAACTAGATTGTCACATCGTTTTAATAACTGAGAGAGGCTTTCGTTATTGGTCGCTGTCCCCAAGGTTGCCACCGCATAAGCGATACCAAATTGAGCGAGCGACACCACATCCATATAGCCTTCAACCACGAGTAAGCGATCGAGATTACGTAAGGTTTTAGAGGCTTCATAGAGGCCATATATCTCACTGCTTTTATGAAATAGTTCAGACTCTGGCGAATTAATGTACTTCGCTTTATCGTCGCCCAAAGTGCGCCCGCCAAAGGCGATTGTCTTCCCTCGGGCATTACGAATTGGAAACATCAGCCGATTTTGAAACAAATCAAATGGACGTTCATACTTGGCAGATACTAATTTCAGATCAATTAGCGATTTCAACTGATCCGGCCTTGCCTTTGCCGATAAAAAATTACGCTCCGCGGGCGCAAACCCTATTGCATATCGCTCCACCAACTCAGCACTTAAACCGCGCTTTTCAATATAGGTCTGCGCGAGCTGCCTTGTTGCATGGCTCTGTAAGGCTGATTGATATTGAAGGGCTGCAAATTCTGACACATCATGAAGGCGTTTTTGCGCATCGTAGATTTTTTGTACGCGCTCATCGCGAGGCACTTCAACCCCTGCAATACGCGCCAATTCCTCTACCGCCTCAGTAAAAGAGAGATTGTCATGCTCACGCAAAAAATTAATCGAATTACCATTCACCCCACAGCCAAAGCAATGATAGAAGTTTTTTTGCGGGTTAACGTGAAAAGACGGAGTTTTTTCTTGATGAAAAGGGCAACACGCTTTGTAAGTTGCCCCACTTTTTTTCAATGGCACACGGGTGGAGATTACTTCTACTACGGAAACCCTCGCGAGTAGATCATCAATGAAGCCTTGCGGAATCATGCCAGCCATTTTTTAACCATCGGAAGAGCGGTGCACCTTCTCAGCGAAGGGAGCACTGTTTTATGGATATACTGGAGGAAGCTTAACTTGAGAGGCGTTGTTTTACCAGTTGACTGACTCTACCGACGTCTGCACGGCCCTGCAATTGCGGCTTTAACAGGGCCATCACACTGCCCATGTCACGGACGGATGCGGCGCCTGTTTCGGTAATCGCTGCGCTCAAAAGTTGGTTGATTTCGACGTCTGTCAACGCGGCAGGCAAAAATTCTTCGATCACGTCAATTTCAGCAGCCTCAACGGCGGCCAAATCATCACGCCCTGCTGCTGTGTACTGGCTGATCGAGTCCCGCCGTTGTTTGAGCATTTTGTCGAGAATGGCGAGCGCACGCGCATCGTCTAATTCGATGCGCTCATCAACTTCAATGCGCTTGAATTCCGCAAGCATTAAACGAATAGTGCCTAGGCGTTCTTTCTGCCGAGCACGCATTGCGTCTTTCATTGCAGCAGTGACGGTACTTGTTAAGCTAAGGTTAGACATATTGCTGTGTGCACTTGCAAGTTCTGTGAGCTATGACGACCCCAATTCTAAAGCAAGTGCTTGCGCACTTTCGCTTAGTAAAGTCTTTCGAAGCGGCGTTGCTCACGCTGAACTTTCTTAGCATGACGCTTCACTGCAGCGGCTGCTTTACGCTTACGAACAGTTGTTGGCTTCTCATAAAATTCGCGACGGCGGACTTCTGACAAAACACCTGCTTTTTCACACGAGCGCTTAAAGCGGCGCAGCGCAATATCAAATGGCTCGTTTTCTTTAATCTTTACTGAAGGCATTCAAATTACCTTTTAATACGGTCGAATTAAGTTCACGCCAAGCTTTTGGTAATAAAAGGATGGCTCTATTCAGGGGCGCGAAGTTTAATGTTATTTTTTTATCAAGTAAAGGCCCGTCAACTGTTTTATTTACCTTCGTCACTAAGGCCTGTCCATATTAAGGTAAGTGCCTCGGTATTTACTGCTTTTTATAGGGTAACCAGCGCAGGGCGTCTTCACGATAACGTTCAATATGTTCGCGCTCTTCCTCGAGAAAATTAGAGACTGCGTGTCGAAATGGCTCGTGCTCTAAATAGTGATACGAAATAGTTTTAACGGGCTCAAAGCCTCGTAATAGTTTTTGCTCACCCTGCGCGCCCGCATCGAATCGTTTTATCCCATGTGTTATACAAAACTCGATACCCTGGTAGTAGCATAATTCAAAGTGTAAAAAGTCATAGCTGTGCAAGCAGCCCCAATAACGCCCATAAAGCGTATCGTCACTGCCTAAATCACATAAATACAGGGCGCTTGCAATCACATGGTTTGCTGCGTCATACGCAAATACTAAGTGAACTTGGTCTGGTAGTGTGTCGAAAATCTGTGCGAAAAAAGCACGATTCAAATACGGCAGTTGTCCGCGCTCATGATAGGTGGCCTCATAGCAACGAAAAAATAGCTCTCGCTGCTCAGAGGAGAGCGTTCCCGCTTTCACCCAATCATAATGCAGGCCTTTTTCATGTAAGCGCTTACGCTCTTTGCGAATATTTTTTCTTCGTGAGCTACTTAATCCTGTAAGAAAGTCATCAAAGTGTTCGTAACCTTTATTGTGCCAATGGTACTGGCATTGCTCTCTCTCCAACCAGTGTTGATACATCACCGCATTGTGTTCTTCATTGGGTGGAAATAGCACATGCACCGACGACAAGCTCAACTCTTTGCACCAAAACTGTGCTTCTTTTAAGTAGGCCTGCCCAAGCGTTTGCCAAATTTCGCCCCCAAACGTTGCAAGCGCCCGCTCAGAAACGAGCAATCTTGGTGAACTAGAGGGCGTAAAAGGAATGGCATTAACTAATTTTGGATAATAAGAGAGTCCTGCACGGTGGTAGGCATCAGCCCATGCCCAATCAAATACATACTCTCCGTAAGAATGTTGCTTTATATATTGCGGTGCAGCCGCGAATAAACAGCCGTCGGCATCATAAAACAAACAATGCTTAGGCAACCAACCGGTTGCGGCGGCCACGCAGTCGCTAGCTTCCAAAGCAAGTAAAAACTCGTGGCGTAAATAGGGAATATGAGCACCGGTTAAAGCATTCCATTGTGCTGCGTCGATGTCAGCAATTGATGAGATGAGCGTAACTTGCAAAGGCTGGCCTTTTAATTGCTTCTTTATTCATTAAAGTGGGACGAGATCAACACTAAACGTTAATTGATAAATAGTACATAAGCGCCACATAAGAGCGCACTGCTTCACATCCACCGCGCGACAAACTAACTATTATGACGATTAAATTAGCCACCACCAACATAGCAATTGCAAACACCATGGCGAGGGAACACGCAGACCCATCCATTAAAGAAGCGTTTCAGGCGCATTTGCAACGCCAAAACGGTATTCAATTGTGCAAGGCGCTTATACGTTTAACGATTGAGGTACAAAAGCATCGTGGCTGTACCTTAGCTATTCTATCGGGTGATCATTTTTTTGAAACACAATTGTTTGGGATTCAGCGTGATATAACCGCGAATCTTCAGCAGATTGAAGAACTGCGCCTCGACTATCTTAATGAAGACGAAATAAAACCGACCATTCAAGAATGGGTGTGCTTACGTCGACAGTGGCGCAAAGACAGCGTGCAACAAAACTTTTTACTGCACAGTAATCTAATTGCTGAATTACTCAAATTGGTATGGCTTGTTGCACGCCGTTCGCAACAAATGTCACTAAACGAAGCTCACAATCAGCTAATGAGTTTCTGCCTACGAGACTGGTTAAAACTTATGGAAACCGCCGCACAAGCGCGCGGCCTGGCCACCCATGTTGCCGCCAGTCAAGCAACAAAAGACGACATACAATCACGGATTCGTTTTTTAAATACGCAGCTTGAACGACTTTCTGAAGAATTCAAACTCTCTATTGCCAAACTGCACCCCGAGCAAGGGGACTTATTGGAAAGGGCGATTGCCTATGCCGACTTCGATAACTTACTAAATCTTTTCCAAACCGAACTCGAAAATCATTTTTGCTCGACAGCATTACCAAACATTGATGCCGATCAAATTTATACATCGGGTAGCCATGTGGTGCGCGCTTGCCAGCAAGTACTTTGGTCGGCCTTAAAGTTGATTGAAAAAACGCTCAGCCCTAAACTACAGGCTTGGGTAGAAGGCGCCAACCAGTCAGCCAACTGCGAAATCAATCTAAAACAGTAGAAACCCGTAAAACTATGACCCTGGACAATTTTTTTACACTGCTTGATAAGCAAGCAAAGCCTGTGCAATTTTCCGATACAATGGCAGTCATCGATGCTAATTATACGCACACAGCCACCGCATTTAGGGTCGGCGATCAAGACAATACGGCTGATCAAAACCAAGGCTCGTGTAAAATACTCGCCTTCGCGCAGCTGCATAATATGGATAAACACGCCACCTTAGCGCTGTTTGGGAATTACTACCGCGTCGATGTGTTAAAACATCCCAATCATAACGACCATCAGAACATTCGTAATTTTCTAGCACATGGCTGGGACAGTGTCTCGTTCACCGGGAAGGCGCTAGTAGCGAAGTTGTGACCATATACTGCGCGATGAAAAATGTCGCGTTAATTGAAACGGACGCGATCAAGCGACGCTCAACATTTCCGGACGTGTGCAGTTTCGGCCGTTTTCCTTAGCTTCATACAAGCTCATGTCTGCCGCTTTCAATAACCCTTCCAATTGCTTAGAGAATTTGGTTGAGGCGATGCCGCAAGAGATAGAAAGCTCAATATCTTGGCCAGCGAACCGGGTCTTGGTGGCAGCAATCCGCATACGAATACGTTCGATTAATAAATACGTTTTCTCAATACTGGTATTGGGCAATAAGATTAAGAACTCTTCTCCGCCCCAGCGACCCACCGAATCGCTGACGCGAATGGCATTCCCAAGCTGTCCGGCCAGCAGCTTTAAGGCTTTATCGCCAGTATCGTGTCCATATTTATCGTTGATCGCTTTGAAATGATCAACATCACACAAAACCACACTCAATTCCGTGCCTTCGCGCGCCGCCCTGGAGAGCTCTGATTGCACACGGGCTTGGATGCCGCGACGATTTAACAATCCCGTTAATTCATCGGTGCTTGCGAGGCGCACCAGCGCTTCATTTGCTTTTTGTCGCGCCGCATCGGCATTTAATCGGGCTCGCTCCATAAAAAAGGCTAAGAATGCCACCAAACCCATCGATCCACTGAAACGCAGCTTTGTATTTTGGCTGTACAAATCAGTTAATCCGACATAAGCAGGCATGAACAATATGACCGCACTCGCTGAAAACAATACCGAGAGCATGATCGTGCCGTTTTTCAAACCCAGAAGAAAGAGCATGACTAGTGGAAAGGCATAGCACCACAGTAATCCGGTTCCCTCCTCACCCCCTGATGCCAACATATAGATATAAAATAAGCTGTATACAGACATAACAAAATTGCGATGCGTATCCCACCAGCCATAGCGTTTATAGACAATGTGGCTGCCTAATATAGCGGCAGAGAATCCAAATAATGATGCGCCATACACGACTAGGCCATCATTTAAGCACTTTAACGCGAAGATGAAAAAAAGGGGAATGGTAATCAAGCAAAGTAAATCCATTGTCGCTTTGACAGGATCAACCTCGAACTTCGGCTTATTTAATAATGTGAGCAACAGCTTCCGCATATAATCCTTGATACCATTCGGTGTATCTCTGCCCTTCAGAAAGTTTCAGGCACCTGAAGTTTAGAGACAATGATTTCGCGAGATTGATTATGCTGAGTGCTTAAGTAAGCTACAACCGCCTTCTGTAGGACTTATGTTAACGCAATGAAAACTACTGATAACTTGGCATAATTGGCGCTAAAACAACTGTTCTATTTGCTCAATTTCTTCACTTACCTCAAACCAAGCCATTTCTTTTTCTTCTAATGCCACTTGCTTGTCTGCCTGCTCAGCAAGTGTTTCTTTTAGTGTTTCTTTATTTGCTTCGTCATAAATAGACGACTCAGCTAATCGTCCCTCAAGCGCCGATAATGCTACCTGTAATCCTTGCATTTCATCATCTATTTTTACGCGTCTCTTTTTAAGTGGGCTCAATTTTTTGCGATTTTCTGCCTCTAGACGCCTTCGCGCTTTGCGCTCTTCAGCGCTTTTAGCCGGCGCTTCATCAGCCTGATTAGCGTCATCTTTCGACGTATCTCGATTGCGCTGCTCGCCTTGCTTTTGAAAATCTTGTAACCACACTTCGTAATCGTGTAAGTCACCCTTAAACAACTCCGCGGCTCCATTAGCAACCAGCCAAAACTCATCTACCGTGTTCTTCAATAAGTGCCTGTCATGCGAAACGACTAAAATCGCACCCGAAAATGCCTGCAAGGCCATCGTAAGTGCATGGCGCATTTCTAAATCTAAGTGGTTCGTCGGCTCATCTAATAACAACAAATTCGGTTTTTGCCAGGCAATAATAGCTAGCGCCAGCCGCGCTTTTTCGCCACCCGAAAACTTACCGACTGTGGCGAGTGCATCATCCCCCTTAAAGCCAAATCCACCGAGGAACGTCCGTATTTCTTGATCACTCGCTTTTGGGCTCAGTCTCTGCAGATGCAGGGCAGGGCTGGCGCCTACATCTAAAGCCTCTAATTGATGCTGAGCAAAATAACCAATATGTAAATGCTCGCCCGTAGTTCGCTCTCCTTGCAGTAGCGCTTGATCACCCACAAGGGTCTTGATGAGCGTTGATTTACCTGCACCATTCGGTCCGAGCAATGCGATACGCTGCCCGGGCAATAAACTACAGAAAAACGAGGTGATAACCTCTTTATCCCCATAACCCAAGTGGCCATTCTGCAAATTTAACAGCGGACTGGAGCTTTTCTCAGCCTCGGGAAAACTAAAATGAAAGGGCGAATCTACATGCGCTGGGGCAATTAATTCCATTCGTTCAAGCTCTTTGATCCTGCTTTGTGCTTGTTTTGCTTTGGTGGCTTTTGCTTTGAATCGCGTTACAAACGACTGTATTTCGGAAATACGCTGCTGCTGCTTGTTGAATTGCGCCTGCTGCAACGCAAGCTTCTCTGCACGTTGACGCTCAAAATCTGAATAACTACCAGTATATTGGTTAAGCTTCCTGTGCTCAAAATGCATAATATTGCTTGCAACAGCATCGATAAAGTCACGATCGTGCGAGATAAACAACAAAGTACCTTGATACTGTTTGAGCCAATTTTCTAGCCAAAGCATGGCATCGAGATCTAAATGGTTAGTCGGCTCATCGAGGAGTAATAGATCCGACGGACTCATTAAGGCTTGTGCCAAGTTTAGCCGAATTCGCCAACCGCCAGAAAACGCGCTCACTGGTGACGCAAGCTGATTTTGTGTAAATCCCAAACCGTGCAACAACTTGCTCGCTGTAACCGGCACCATATATGCCTGCATCATGTCTAGCTCAGCATGTATGCTTGCAATACGCGAGTCATCATTGGCTGCTTCAGCACTTTGCAACAACTGCTCGGCACGACGAAATTGCTGATGACCGTCCATCACGTACTCGAGTGCAGATCGTTCGCTGGCATTAACTTCTTGGGCCATATGCGACATCCGCGTGTTATTGGGCAGATTAAACTGGCCCGCGTCTGGCACCAATTCACCCAATAATAATTTAAAGAGGCTAGTTTTCCCCGCACCATTTGCGCCGATAATCGCCACACGCCGACCTGCGGTGATCAACGCATCAGCCTCCTCTAACAACAGCTCGGGGCCACGACGCAAACTTAAGGATTCAATTCGGAGCATGAGATAACCCAGTCAATACTAAAGCGCGAAAAGTTAACGGATATCCTTCAGGACATCAAACTTTGTTCAGCGTATGATAAAAAAATGACGTTAGATTCTCCAATTAATCCCTTTAACCTAGTATCCCCATTGGAACTTGATAATCCTTTTTGGGCTTTCTCTTTGCGTGTCTGGGCGAAACCCGCCCTGCAGGCGCGGCTGCTAACCCTTCAGCGAACAGATGACATTGATATTAATCTACTTCTATTCGCAATCTGGTGCGGTACGCAAGCGAAACAGTTGCCCGCTGATATGTCAGCCATTAAGCGCACTGCCACACAATGGCAGCAGCATATTAAACCGCTGAGATCTGTACGACTGGCGCTTGCTCAGAACCCATCTGCACAATCACTAAAAACGCTTGCTCAAAAAGCCGAAGTGCTCGCTGAACAATATGAACAGGCCGCATTATATGCACATGCCAGTGACTTAACAGCAAGCATGCTGGCGCTACCTGAGCTTCTTGCCGCAAACTTAAACCCGCTTCTGGGAACGCAAACGTCAAATGAACTCATGAAACTTTGCTTAAACGCCGACCTTTAACAAGTTTTTTCGAAATTAGGTCGCTTTGTTTGCGGATAACATAATAAGGGCATTGCCTTACGCTTAAATTTCATGACAATAGCCGCGTAATGGGGGCTTCAATTAACGCAATGCGAAATAGTTTACGACATGTATAAAGTAAAAGAGATGTTTTACAGTCTGCAGGGTGAAGGCGCTAGAAGCGGTCGCGCGGCCGTATTTTGTCGATTCAGCAAGTGTAATCTTTGGAATGGTCGCGAAGAAAGCCGTGCCACAGCGGTATGCGACTTTTGCGACACCAGCATTCTCGGTACCGACGGCCAAAATGGCGGTAGATTTGCCACGGCCGATGCCCTAGCTAGCGCAATTGATGCATTATGGCCAACCCAAGCAACGCCAGCATCAAGCAAGCCCTATGTCATTTTTACCGGTGGCGAGCCATTGCTTCAGCTAAATACCCAATTAATCAATGCCGTACATGCGTTAAATTACGAAGTTGCAGTTGAAACGAATGGCACATTACCTGCCCCATCAGGGGTTGATTGGGTTTGCATGAGCCCTAAAGCCGACGCCAAAATCGTACTCGACCGCTGCGATGAGTTGAAGCTCGTCTTCCCACAAGCTAAAGCGATGCCAGAACGCTTTGAAAGCTTTGCGGCTGACTATTTTTTTCTCTCTCCCATGGCCGATCCAATTATTGATTTTGGCCCTGATGATAAAAAAAATAGTAACACCGCAAAAGCATTGGCATATTGCTTAAAGCATCCACAATGGCGGCTTAGTCTGCAAACGCATAAATTATTAGGTATTGATTAGTCGAGGCTCTACACCATCTAAACATAAAATGGCACACGCGAACGTAAGGTTATCTCATCTGGGCTAATTCATGGCAAACCTGCCATTTAGGGCACTCCGTCAAATGGTCATTGACCATGCCAACCGCCTGCATAAAGGCATAGCAAATGGTCGGCCCAACAAACGTAAAACCCTGCTTTTTGAGCGCTTTTGACATAGCCTCTGACTCGACTGTAAACGCTGGCACCTGCTGCATAGAGGCGAAACTGTTCTGCTTTGCTTTCCCACCAACAAACCCCCATAAAAATTCTGCAAAATCGGTACCCTGTGCTTCTAACTGCAGATAACCGCGCGCATTGAGGATTATCGATTGTACTTTTGACCGATTACGGATAACGCCCGGATCGCTCAACAAACTGGCTATTTTTTGGTCGTCATAATACACAATCTTATTCGGATCAAAACCATCATAAGCGGCTTGATAAGTTGTCTGCTTGCGCAAAATAGTGAGCCAACTGAGGCCTGCCTGCTGGCCATCTAAACAAAGTTTTTCAAACAACTCACGACGGTTATAAATAGGTCGTCCCCATACATTATCGTGATAATCACGGTATAAGGAGTCGTTGCCGCACCACGGGCATGCTGCAATCGTATCTGGCATATAGGGCCTTCCCTTGTTATTGTCTCGACTCACGCACTTGCCAAAAAACGTATAAATAGATGCTACAAACATGAGCCATTTTTTTGCTTATATCAACCGACTTCGCTGGATCAAGCGATGGAGTTTAATGCGCAATGCCATCCCGGAAGATGTTGCCGTTCATTCATGGGAGGTTGCCACAATCGCGCACGCCTTAGCGCTGATACATAAACATTTCAATCCAGATAATCAGCACCTGGACCCAAATTGGTTAGCCACGGCGGGGCTTTATCATGATGCAACCGAAGTAATTACCGGTGATATGCCAACCCCAGTGAAATACCATAGCGAAGCGATGAAAGATGCCTATAAAGGCGTTGAGCGACAGGCTGAGAGCGAACTGCTGGCCCTACTACCCAAAGAAATGCAACAAGACTTCCGTAAAGTATTGTTTGAATCAGAACTCCCCGAGATCTACCAAAAGTTGCTGAAGGCGGCAGATCGAATTTCAGCGCTGATGAAGTGTCGCGCCGAGCTACGCGCAGGTAATCAAGAATTTGAACATGCTGCGCAACAAATTGAGCAACGTTTACGCGAAGAGCTCTTACCGGAAGTAGATTACTTTTTAGATGTATTTGCACCGGGCTATGACATGAGCCTCGATAATCTGCTCAAATAAACGCTTATCATCGTTGGAAAATTTAAACGCTTACCACTATAAGACAAATACTGTCGCTTTAATCGGTATTCTTACTCCTGTACTCAGCAACACCCTGCTGAAAACTAGTCACTCAGGAGAGTTCCCATGTTTCGAGTTAACGCATTCACACAGAAAGGCACAAAATTCCGCTTTCGCATTCAAGGTGAAGATATTCATGCTGTGCGCGCCACTTTAAAAACAATTTTTGAGGGCAAGGCGATGCGCTTAGTCTTAGTAGAACCAATTTGCTAACGCTTTTATCAACAGACTTAAACCATAATAGGTTAGTAATGGTTCAACATCGCCATTAGCGCCTGACGCAGGTCATCTCGAACCTGCTCAGGTGCGATGACTTTCGCTTGGCCACCCAGTGCCAACAGCCAATTTTTTAATTGAATCGTCCGCCTAACCTGAGCGCGCAATACCCAAGTATTCTCGTTCACTTGCTTTAAACTCTGCTCGTCACTAATCGGACTACCGAGCAGGTCTTCAACTAAATTAGAGCCGGCTGAGGCATAAACTTCAAGCTCAAGCTGATAATAGCTTTCATCATCAAAATCTAGCAATAAATCCATGTTGCCAGTTTCCAAATACCGACGCATGACAAACGTCTCTGGCACCTGATTGGAAAAGTTACTGATCCTAATATCGTCTATTTTGTGCATCAAGAAACTACGAAGAGACTGGTTGCCAGCTCGCTGGTCTTCATCCTTTTGTGCCACTAAATAAATTTTGGGCAGCATGATTGCAACGCCATAGGGATGCAAATCATAGTCTTGCTGGCCCTTGGCCGAGCGGTAACTGATCGTAATACGCTTACCCTGCAAAATAGCCTGATAAACGCGATCCAACGCCTGCATATCAAACTCAGGTGCTTGTAAACTCTGGCCACGCTGATAAAACTCAACAGAATCACTGAGACGCTTGTAATGTTTTTTCTCTAACTTTGATGACTGCTGCTCGAGCTTGGTATCCGCTCCCTTAAATAATTGCGCCAGTTCTTTTTGTGTCGCGGCAGGCAGAACTTGTTTAAGGTGTTTCTGAGTAATCGATAGGGCAAGCGCCATGAACGCTGGCATTTTTTCAAAGTCGTAATTAAGGCTTTGGTAGGGGTCTAGCGACCAAAGCAGTGTTTTACGATCACCGCGCTCAGTGGCAAGACCAAAGTCATTAAAGTGCGTGCCATCGTCATCTGCTTCGCCAAGTAAAAAGCTTAAGTCCCGCTGAATCAATCGACAGATACTTTTTTCGTCGCGACCCTCTTCAGAGATGTAACCCGCATTCGTTAGATGTTGAATAATGCTATTAATGCCTACCGGACCGGCGCGATTTTCTTGTCGCTGGCGCAAGTAATTCAAAATTTCTAGACGACGTAGGAAAATTTGCATACGCGACGCGACCTATGAATCTGCTTCGCGCGCGCTTCCCTCAGACGCGCGTTTAGCGGCAATCATAGCCCGAAAAACTTCCATTTCGGACTCCATCATTGCAGGTGTTTCGAGGGTGATTTGGCCTAATTTTCCAGATCGAAGATCTTGCAGCAAGATCGTAGACGCTTGATGAATATCAACAAAGCCTCCAGAACGTAAACAACCACGTTTTGCCCCGATGGCCTCTAATAGCGTTAATGGTTCATCGGGTAATACTTCAAGTTTATAGCGTGCTCGTAATGACGCTGGGTATAAATCACGTAACGCCATGGCGGCAAATAGAGCGACGTCATCATATTCTATTGCTGTATCTTTAATCGCCCCAGTCACGGCGAGGCGATAACCGCAGCTCGCGGGCTCAAGTTTTGGCCATAGCATGCCCGGTGTATCGGACAGACTAATACCGCTATCGAGTTTAATTTTTTGTTGTCGCTTGGTCACCGCAGGCTCGTTACCAACCTTGGCAATCGCACGGCCAGCGATACCATTAATAAGCGTTGATTTGCCAACATTAGGAATGCCCATAATCATGGCATTAATGTCTTTGTCACTACCCAGTTTCTCTGGCACCAACTTACGGCATAGGCTGCTAATAGTTTTCGCGCGACTATCTTGATGAGCCGATAGCGCCAGTGTTTTTATGTGTTCATCTTTTTCAAAATACGCTTGCCATGCTTGGGTTATTTTTGGATCCGCCAAGTCGGATTTATTTAGAATTTTGATGCTCGGCTTTGACGCTTTGAATTGATTCACTAAGGGGTTCGCGCTGCTGAACGGAATACGCGCGTCCAACACTTCGATCACGATATCCATCTTATCAATAACTTTGCTAATCTCTTTACGGGCCTTGTGCATATGACCCGGAAACCAGTTAATCGCCATAATTAATCATAGACCGGTTGTTTAAGTATGTAGGCGGTTGTGCAAATTCCGCAGGTGGCCAACAGCACAGCGACCCAAATCTTGCCAATTAATGCGGAAGAAAGCAGCATACTTGCCCACATAAGTAACAAAATACGGCGGCGCAGGGCCCGTTCAAAACCGCGACCGCTTTGCCAAGCATTAACGATTGGCCCGAGGCGCTTATGCGTTATTAACCATTGATGAAAGCGCTCTGAGGAGCGCGCAAAAAGCCAAGCGGCAATAATAAGAAACACCGCGCCGGGCATCATGGGTACGAATAAGCCAATCACCCCCAACAAGACACAAAGACAGCCACCCACAATCATCAGCAAGCGAAGCCATTGTTTATCGGTCTTTAATTCCATAGGTCTTAGGGCTCTATTAAAACGGTCTCACCAATGGCTAAGGTGACAAACTCGCCAGGCTTTGTCAGCCCCTCTTTTTCAAAGGCTCTCACGCGTTGCTCCGGTTCAAACATCGGTTCGGCAGATAATTCAAACGTGCCCCAATGCATACCGATACTCTTTTTCGCGCCAATATCCTTGTGCACCAGCAAGGCATCATCCGGGTCAACATGCTGCATTTTCATAAACCACCGCGGCGCATAAGCCCCGATCGGAATCAAACCCAAATCAATCGTTGGCCAGCGCTCACCCACTTCTTTGAACTGGATGTCATTGTACCCTGTATCACCACCGAACCAGAGCTCAAAATCAGCAATTCGGATATACCACGCAGCCCAGAGGGTTTCGTAACGATCAAATAAACCCCGTGCTGACCAATGCTGCGAGGGCGTTGCCACAAACTCAACGTCGCCAACTTCTATCCTGTCCCACCAATCAAAAGCTTGAACTTGGGCTAACTCAACGTCTTGATCTGCAAACCACTCGTCAACTTTTAAAGGGACCAAGTAGCGGGGTTCGTTACCAAGAGTATTAATTGAGTCTTTATCTAGATGGTCGTAATGGTTATGCGAGATCACGACAAAATCAATTTTTGGTAAATGCTCAAACCCGATAGGTTTCGGGACGAGCCGTTTTGGGCCGGCGAAAGATATTGGTGAGGCACGATTGGTCAACATCGGATCCGTTAGGATATTTACTCCTTTATACTGGATCAAAAATGTGGAATGTCCCAACCACGTGACTTGCGGTTTTTCAGGTGGCATTAATAAGGTCTGATAATCAACGTCCGCAACCTGCATACGAGAGGCCTCAGACTCATGATCGGCAAATACTTCGTCGCTGAAATACTTGGCCTTAACGAAGCCAATGGGGCCTTTATCAATTTGCTCAATATACAAATTACGAAAGCCATTTTCGGTATGATGTGCAGGGCGTTCCTCTGCGACGCTGGCGCAGCCTGTAAGTCCCACTAAACAACACAACAAACCTTTCGATACACGATGCATGGCTATCCTTCTTATATTGGTAATATAGCAGTGTACAAAGCCTAAGAATAAAAAGCAGTAACTTGAGTACCAACATGTGGTCAATCTACAATATACCGCTTTACGAGGAGTCCACTGATGCATATCACTAAAGATTGCGTTGCCACCTTTCACTATCGCTTAAGCCACAACGATCAGGAGTTGGAAAGTTCGTACGATGACGAGCCGATGGCCTACCTGCATGGTCATGGCAATATTATATCAGGCCTTGAAAAAGCGCTCGAAGGCAGAGCGGAAGGGGAGGCACTGAGTGTTACGCTCGAGGCTAAAGATGCATATGGCGAGCGCCAAACTGAAGCGCTGCAGCGCGTACCGATTAAACATTTAGCCGGCAATAAAAAGCAAAATACTAAGCTGCGCGCAGGCCAAGTGGTTTCTATTAATACCGAACAAGGTGCCCGCCAAGTAGTTGTTATTAAGGCTGGCAAATTCAATGTCGATGTCGATACGAACCACCCGCTAGCGGGAAAAACCCTTACCTTTGAAATTGAGATAAAAGATGTTCGTGACGCGAGTGCTGAAGAAATTTCGCATGGCCATGCGCATGGCTTGGGCGGTCACCAGCATTAACAAGTGCTAATGTTGCATCGGTAGCCCTGCCTCATAAAAAAAAGTAAGGTATTTCAATACGGTTACGTCAAGCACTGTCGGAACCCACCTCATTACAGTATCCACGGAACAGATCATGAATAAGTCCTTACTCGCAGCGCCTTTGTTCGCTCTATCACTCATTGCTAATCAAAGCGTCGTGGCAGAAGAAAGCAAAAACTTGAGCCTAAAAACAGAAGAAGAAAAAGTTAGTTACTCTTTTGGTGTTGTTTTCGGTAAACGAATGCTAAACGACCTACCTGAGCTGGAGATGGAAAAATTCGTGCAAGGTATGAACGATTCCTTCAACGGTAAGCCACAGGCCTTGAGTGACGATGAAGTCTCTAGCATTTTGACTGAGTACCAACGTTCACTTCAACAAAAACAAGTGGAAGCGGTCCAAAAACTAGGTGACGAAAATAAGAAAGTAGGGGAAGCCTTTCTTAAAGCAAACCAATCTAAAGAGGGGGTCATTACGCTTGAAAGTGGCTTGCAATACAAGATTCTAAGTGCCGGTAAAGGTCCACAACCTGGCGCTAGTGATACGGTGAAAGTTCACTACACAGGCTCTCTCATCAATGGTGAGGTGTTCGACAGCTCGGTAGACCGTGGCGAACCTGTCAGTTTTCCCGTAAATGGCGTTATTGCTGGTTGGACTGAAGCCTTACAACTTATGCAAACGGGGGCAAAATGGCAGCTCTACATTCCAGCGGATCTGGCATATGGTGCAAACGGTAACCGTTCAATTGGTCCAAACGAAACATTATTGTTTGATGTCGAGCTGCTCGAAGTCGCTAAATAGGCTAGATTTATGACGCTGAGCATGTATCTGCTCAGAACAAAAAAGGGCGCTCATAGCGCCCTTTTTAATGGGATCCTGTGTTAATGAAACAGCCTATTTTTGTGAAATCACAAAGTCGTCCCCATCCAAGCGCAGATAGAAGCACGAATGCCTTAAGGTGTGACATGCAGCGCCTTCTTGAGAGATTTTTGCCAGGATGACATCACCATCGCAGTCGGTTCTGAGCTCATGCAAAGTTTGCCAATGCCCCGACGTTTCACCTTTACGCCATAAACTTTTTCGAGAACGCGACCAGTAACACATACGCCCCGTTGCGATAGTTTCATGCAAGGCATCTTGATTCATCCATGCGAACATTAGAATATCACCATTTTCCGCATCTTGTGCGACGACCGGAATGAGACCCTGATGATCAAATGTAAGCTCACCCAATACTTTAGCCGCCGCAAAGCGCGTACCGTCTTCACTTGATTCAATTTGTTTAAACCAACTCTTCATAAATTTCCTTAACACTGCCATGCATGGGCCAGCTTTATAAACCATAAATGTTACTTTATAACAATTATGGAGGCAACGCCTGCCAACGCTCAAGCGAGACAACATCGAAAGAAAAAGCATATTGCGAAAATAAAAATCGCATTTTTTATGCACCCAATCCAGCGTACCAATTGTTAAATTGGGATGTGCATCTCATGCACCTGCATATCGAAGCAAGCAAATGAAACACCGTTAAACTAATCCAGCACAGTAGTTAATACGTTAAAGTTGGAAGGTATCAGGCAGTTGATCACAATTCTTCGCAAACGAGCGTTTGAATCAATGTGATTAAACGTTGATCAGCTTGACTGTTCGGGATAAACCGATAACACTTAAGTTGCGAGTTTAAAAAACAAACAACAAGAATAATGACAAACCAGTTTTGGAGACATAAATGAGCGTACTGCATACTTTAGGTATCTTAACTCACCCTGACAAAGAGTGGGAATCGATACGAGCTGAAGACGAATCCACTACGAAGCTCTACCTGACACACGTCATCTTATTAGCCATTATTCCTGCTGCAGCCGCTTTCTATGGAACGACTCAGGTAGGTTGGCAGATCGGTGATGGGGATTTCATTAAGCTCACACAGTCTAGTGCGTTGCAGCTTTGCATTCTATTTTACGCGGCGATGTTGAGCGGCATTTATATTCTCGGTAAGTTCATTGATTATTTTGCTGCAACCTACGGCGTTGCAGAGACAGAACATAAAGGCATTGCCTTAGCAGCTTATACGGCAACCCCGCTATTTTTGGTCGGTGCTATCGCTATATACCCGGTCCTATGGGTGAATATGTTGGCCGGTGTAGTCGCTGTTTGTTGGTCGGTCTACCTTTTATACGAGGGTTTGCCCATCTTAATGAAGATTCCAGAAGACCGTGGCTTTATGTTTGCGACGTCGGTGCTCACTGTGGGTTTAACGATGTTAGTCGGATTGTTCGCGATTAGCGTTATTGTATGGAGTGTAGGAATCGGACCCGAATACACCCATTAGGCTTGCAACGCAATCATTGGAAATTAAACGAGAAAAGCCCACCACAGAACACTAAAGGGCTTTTCTGTCCGCGAGTATCACTTCTTTTAGTTCCCTCACTTCGGCCTGCAAACTTGCAAGCGTTGGTTCGTTACGCGCTTCGGCTTTCTGCGCTCTATGTTTTGCATTTTCTTCTTCCATAACATTGACCACGATACCGATCACCATGTTTAAAAACGCAAATGCCGTAAAAAATATAAAGCTAAGATAAAATATCCAGCTCCATGAATACACTTCCATTGTTTCGTACTGAACGTCTGTCCAATCTTCAAAGGTCATAACTCGAAACAAAGTAAGCATTGAAATGGCAATGTTACCCCACAACACATCATTAATGGGGCCAAATAGGTGACTACCAATTGCGGCGTAAATATAAAAAATAATAAACATCAAAAGCATCACATAGCCTAGCTGAGGCAATGCTTTGATAAGGGATGAAATCAATAAACGCAACTCTGGAATAACGGAGACCATTCTCAGCACCCGAAAGACACGCACCAGCCGCGCTAGTAGAGCCATCTCAGATTCAGAGATTGGAATTAAACTAATGGCGACAACTAAGGTATCAAAAATATTCCAGCCATTTTTAAAAAAATCTTTTTTTGCCGGCTCGGCAATGAAACGAATAGTAATCTCAACTAAGAAAAACAGCGTAATAAAAATGTCTAGCGCGTGTGTATAAGTAAAAGCCCATTCCGGTAAGGGGTATGTTTTGACGCCAATCTCTAACGCCGAAACAATAATGATGGCAATCACAAAAAATTCGAAGAGACGATTGCTTTTTAAACGAAAAAAAGCGTCTTGAAGTGCATGATAATTCATTGTGCGAGACCCGAATTAATGTAAATTCGGCGCAAAGATACACTAGATGTTAAGAAAGAAAAACTACGATTGCTGAAAAGCGATAGGGTGGGAGGGGCGAATTGGGTAGGGGGATCCGTTCCCTACCCGTGTTCATCCATGTTCATCCGTGAACTCATCCCTAAGCGAACCTTTCCTTGAATATCCATGTAACAAGTCCCTTTGTCTTCGCTATCCCTATGCACTAAGGATAGATAGAATTACGAAGGAAAAAAATAAGACATAACCCAAGTTTTTGTGCGATATCTCTTACAAATCGCTAATCAATTAGACCAAACTGTACCTGCTTACGATTCCAATCTACGCCTTTGATGCTGACGTTAACTTGATCTTCTAATTTAAAGGTACCTGCTGGGCCAGATAGAATCATTAATTCCATGTTGTAGCTATATTTACCCTCCAGTTCACGAGCGTTAAGCGCTCCCTCTACACCATTCTCATTTAAACGAAGTTGCAAGCCACCAGCAAAGGTACGCATTACCGTAGCGGTATAATTATTTTTAGATTTCTCTAGGAACTCACACTTTAACCACTGCTCAATCTCAAATGCAGCCGTACGCGCGTCTTGCTGACGCTCTTCTAACTTTAGTCGTTGGCTCTTAGTAATCGACTCTGACGGCTGCCCTCTTAAAAATGCACTCACTTGTTTATGAACTAAATAATCGTTCGCTTTTCGAAGTGGAGATGTAAATGTTGTGTAAGCATCTAAGCCCATTGCCATATGTGGTTTTGCTTGCGAGGCAAACTCACTGCGTGAAAATTGCCGCGTTAAAATATTGGCCAGCTCTTGATTCTCTGTATTACCTTTACTCGCTTTCATTATCGCGACAAAGTCTTCCAGTTTGTTCACGTCTTTGTCCGCCAAATCTGGTGCAAGCGATTCGATCACTTTCTGAATTTGTGGTTGGCGATCAACTCTTAAACCGGCATGTGTAACGAAAATACTTTCACAATCACTATTATTAGTGAGCTGCTCTGACAAAAGCCTCGCTACATTTCGATTTGCCGCGACCATACACTCTTCAACTAGGGCATTCGCCAGCGTCTGTGTTCTTAACTTAATCGCTTGTACTTTTCGTTGATCATTTAATTCTAAATAGAACTCCTGCTTGGTTTCATGTACTAAAGCATTCGCTGTACGCGCTGTTTTAAGTGCTACTGCGCAGGCCTTTAGATTCTCAACCAACGATTGTAATACGGCGTCATCATATGCAGTTGCGAGCAGCGCATCAGATACCGAGGCATAGCTTAATTTATGCGAGATTCTGACGTGCGCCAACGTTATCGTTGCATCGCCGAGGTTGCCCTCCGCATCAACAGGCATTTTTAAAACGATGGCTAAACGTTGTTTGTCAGCCACCAATGACGCCAAATCGCTCGATAGCTGTTTCGGCAACATCGGCACTTGTTGTCCAGGCGTGTAAACGGAGGTAGCACGTTCTAGCGCTTCACTTTCTAGTGCTGGGCTCTCACTGAGAAGCGCGCTTGGATCAGATATCGCAACAAATAAGTACCAACCAGACGTCTTCGATTCAACATAAATTGCATCGTCCATATCTTGAGTTGACTCACCGTCAATTGTCACAAACGGCAATGCGCTGAGATCTTCTCTAGATTCGGCTAATTTAGCGATACTCGCTTGATTCAGAAGGGCCAACTCGCTCTGTGCCGCCTGACTCCAGCTATCTGCCACATCATATTTAGCTAAGCTATATTTCCACTCAATACCAACATCTTCTCCCCTGCCCAGTTTTTCTAACACGACAGCTTGACCTTTGCCCGATTTGAATGGGTGCTGAATCAATTTACCCTTTACCAAGTCACCCGCCTGATTTTTACCACGCTTCGGTGGCGGTACAAATATCCAACGCGGACTACCCGGAATATCCGCTTCAATAAAATGGGCTTTGCCTTTTACGGTATAGCGGCCAAAAAAGAATTTATTTGCCGACTCAATCAAGCGCTCTAGTTTGGCAAACGTTTTGTTTTTATCATCCTTTACGACCTCGACCTCAACACGATCACCGGGTAGCACACGGCTCATCTCGTCAGGGGGCAAAAAAACGTCTCGACCCTCGTCTAAGGTAACAAACCCAAACTTTTGTCCGGTACCCTTTACCTTGCCTTTATGCAAGTTACGGCTCGCTTTTATGTCGGTTTTAAGCTGTTTTAGCTGATTCAGTGCATCTAGTTTTAACATAGAGTTCTCATAAAGGCCTTAGCTGTTTGCATTCTCTTAAGCGAGCTAAGTCTAGTTTTTAGTCATATTTAAAAGGGATAGAAATTCGTTTCGCGTTGCCTGAGATTCAGGGAAAGAGCCCAACATAACAGACGTATTCATTACTGAATTTTGCTTCTCAACACCACGCATCATCATGCACATATGTTGAGATTCAATGACAACTGCGACCCCTTTCGCACCCGTTACTTGTAATACCGCTTCAGTAATTTGCTTCATTAAACTCTCTTGAATTTGCAAGCGTCGGGCAAACATATCGACTATACGCGCTAACTTCGATAGCCCCAATACTTTGCCATCAGGCAAATAAGCGATACAGCACTTACCAATAAAGGGCAATAAATGGTGCTCACATAAGGAATATAATTCGATGTCTTTCACCAGGACCGTGTAATCACTATCTGACTCAAAAATTGCACCGTTTACAACCGTTTTAAGGTCTTGCTTGTAACCCTGTGTTAAAAATTCCATCGCCTTAGAGGCATGCTTAGGCGTATCCAGTAAACCCTTTCGTTCTATAGTCTTACCAAGCGCTTTTAGAATCGCTTCGTAGTGGTCAGCAATCGTATCAACCTTAGTCGCCGTCTGTTGATCTTCTTGAGGCGGCACAATCTAGCACGACTTGCTTGATAGGAAAATTATTTTCCTATCAATGAAAATGTTTATGCATGCCACAGAACCGGTTTTATGTTTTCTTTTCCTTAACTTCGTCTAATAAACAGACACCATTACTGTCCGTAATTAGATGGCGGCTTTTAATTTCTAATAGCTGCTAACGTACTCTCGCTTACTGAGAAACTAAACAAACGCAACCGCGAGTTTTTCAAGGCTGATAATGTCAGGAATAACAGCCTCCTCACCGTCTAAACGCACCGCCCTCAAATCAACCTGACCGGCTTTATGATCATTATTTTCAACTAACTCCGCCGATACTTTTACAAGCCGAGGAATCCCCTGTGTCAGTAAGGCAAAAAACGGCAATTTCTTATGATTCTTACCAATTGTATTAATTACTGCAATCCTCTCCGAGCCGTTCTTCCCCGGTCGCGCCTGGCCGTTGGCTAACTCATAGCTTAGTAAGGGCAGCTGAATACCACGCCAGGTAACTTTACCAAGGTAATATTCTGGCATGTCGCTCTCACATTCAGGCTGAATATACTCAACAACTTCTGCAACGCTCACGTTCGGTAGCAAAAGTTTGTAGCCCTCTACTGGCAAATATAAACTCGCAATGAGTTCCGATTCTGCCATGTTTGTCCCCTTAATTAGTGATTTCTGGCAAACCTTTTTCAATTTGCTGAAAGCGTTGCGTAAGCGCTTGTGCTAAGTTTTCAGGTGTCGCAACAAGCTGACAAATATTTCTTTCGATTACGGCCACTGGCATTGCATCACTAACGCAACAGTCAGGGGATTGCGCCCAAACTTGGCAACCATTCTCTGCCATACGTTGTGCCTGTCTACTTCCATCCTCGCCCATACCACTAAAAAATATAACATTTAATCGCGCGCCATACTCTCGAAATGCTAGATCAAGCAAGTGGCTAATACTTGGCTGATAACGTCCGTTCCAGTCGAGCCCTGTTGGGAAAATACCTAATCCACAAAACTCAACTTTTGTTTCGACGGGTATCGCATAAATCTGACCACGTCGCAATGGCGTTAAACCGTCTACCATTTGTATACCGAGTTTCGCATCCCTCGCAATGACACTCATCAAAGCGTTTGACCCAGCCTTATCCAAATGCTGTGCGTAAAGCAGACTGCAAGCAAGTTGCTCTGGCAAAGCATCTAAAAATTTCTTTAATGCTTCAGGCCCCCCTAATGAGGCAGCCAACACCCAGACCTCTGTTTCGTCTTCATCATCAAGCAGACGCGCTACGTGCCGTGCTTCACGAGCTTGCGCAATAGAAACTAACAGGCGTTTGTCGGCCCGTGCCTGACTTTGTGGTGTTTTAGCTTCTGTAAAAGACGCTAACTCTCCTAATATCAACAGACCGTCTTGCTCTTCAATGCAGCCAAGAATACGTTCGTCATCTGTCTCAACCAACCAACAATCAACGCAATCAATACAGGTTTGCTGTGCCCACTGCGCGGGCGCGCAACTGACAACAACTTCAATGCCCAAACGCTGCGCAAAACCATTAAGTTGCCGTCTATGCAGGGCCACATCTGATACTACTCCGAGTGATAAAGCCACCGTTCCTTTTTTATGTTGAACCATAGCTAAGAATCGGCGACTAGCGCCTTTTCACCGCTTACTTGCTCAATCGTTGCAAGTAATTCTTGCTCCTGAAATGGTTTACCCAGGTATTCATTGACGCCGATTGAAAAAGCCCGCTCACGATGTTTCTGTCCGGTGCGTGAGGTGATCATAATAATCGGTACATCTTTTAGTCGTGGGTCATGTCGCACCAGGGTTGCGACTTCAAAGCCATCCATTCGAGGCATCTCGATATCTAGTAGCATAACATCAGGTTCACAATCTTGAAGTTGCGCAATGGCATCTACACCGTCTTTCGCGGTCACCACATCCATACCGTTGCGTTCAAGTAAACGCGTGGTTACTTTTCTAACCGTTACCGAGTCGTCAACCACCATAACCAAAGGCGTTTCGCTACTCATATCACGCTCATCTTGCATTTCAACTTGATTCAGAATACCCGCATTTTCGTCGCGAATAAGCGCTGGTAAATCAAGAATAACCACAACGCTCCCATCACCAAGAATCGTCCCGCCTGACACTCCATGCACAGCACTAAATTGTGGCCCTAAACTTTTTACAACAATCTCTCGGCTACCCAGCAAATGGTCAACCTGTAAGGCCATCGGTTGATCTGCACCGCGCACTAAAATCACCGGCAAAGGTAATGGCTGCCCTGTTAATTTTGGTTGATGCGAGCTATGAAGCAATTTACCTAAATATTGCAAGTTATATTGACGACCCGCATATTCATAAAGCGGTGCATCAGGCTTGTAATACTCCTCTAATTCATAAGGACTTATGCGCACAATACCTTCAATGGTATTCAGTGGAATCGCATAAAAATCCTCGCCTGTACTCACCATCAGCGCACGGTTAACGGATACCGTAAACGGCAAACGGACCGTGAATTCAGTTCCCTGACCTACGTTGGAATCAATACCAATCACACCACCCATTTGTTTAATCTCACTCGCCACTACATCGAGCCCAACACCGCGCCCCGATATTTGAGTGACTTTCGCCGCTGTGCTGAATCCTGGCTGAAGAATACATTGTAAAATTTCATTTTGGCTTGGTTCCGACCCTATAGCCAACAAGCCCTGTTTAAAGGCTTTTTCTAAAATCCTTTTTGAATCGATGCCGCTACCGTCGTCTTTCATACGAAGGACAATGTCACCCCCTTCACGACTCAATGATAACTCGATGCGCCCGACTTCAGCTTTACCCGCTTTTTTACGCTGCCCCGCGCTCTCAATACCATGGTCTAAGGCATTACGAAGCATGTGCTCAACGGGCGCAATTAGGCGTTCAAGGATCGACCGATCCATCTCTCCTTCCGCATTGGTCACGTCAAAATCAACCTGCTTATCTAACTCACTACTTATTTGACGCACAATTCTGCGTAAGCGCGGCACGATTGATGAAAACGGAATCATCCGTGTTTTCATCAATCCTTCTTGTAAGGTCGAGTTAATTCGCGATTGTTGAAGCAACAATGTCTCAGCGTCACGTGCTCGATTAGAAAGCGTATCACGCAGTTCAAGTAGATCCGTCGTACTTTCAGTCAATGCGCGCGAGAGCTGCTGAATAGAGGAGTACCGATCCATTTCTAGAGGATCAAATTCTTCATATTCTGATACTGAAAAACCTTCTTGTTCAGCTCGATAAATGACTTGCGCTTCCGTTTCCATTTCCATTCGGCGCAACTGCTCTCGCAAACGCTCAATGGTCGATGTCATTTCCTCAAGAGTGAAACCAAAGTCACTAATTTGCTGCTCTAAGCGGCCACGCGAGATACTCGTCTCACCTGCTAGATTGACCAAAGAATCTAATAAGCCCGCGGAAACGCGAATAGACTCTTGTGAAGAGACCACTGCTTTGTTTTGCGGTTTCCGCTTCGCCGATGGCTTTTTTACGTTCGTTTCAACCGCCCTAGCCTTGGTTTCCTCGTTACTTGACGCGGATTCGCTTGCTGCGCGAACAATTTTCTCTACTACAGATAGCTCAGAGGGTTGCGCCTGTGCTTGAATTTTTTCGACTGGCTGTCCCGTCTTTGTCGTTGCGGTGCGCTGGGTTTGATGATCTGCCGACGGCTCAGTAACTTGTTCCGACGAGGTGTGACTTTCAAGCGATTTCAATTGCTCGACCAGTTTTACAAGTTGGTCCTGCGCTGCCACTACTTCAGTTTTTAACCCGTCAGTAAAGGCTTCCGAATCGTTTTGCGCTTTGATCAATCGCGTTTCTAAATCATGACTTACATCCGCTAGTGCATCCATACTCACGAGGCGAGCACCCCCTTTTAAGGTATGCAGTATTCGCTGTAATTCACCGTTAAATTGTTGGTTTGTTGGATCACTTGCCCACAAAGAGATATTCTCTTCCATCGCCTCACTGAGCTCTGCCGCTTCCTCGGTAAACATCTGCAAAACTTCAGCGTCGGCATCGTCAGAAAGTTGGCTCTCGAGCGCTACTCTCGGCGAATCAGTAGACATGTCGCTGGGCGCTATCTCAGATAGAATTGGATCCTCGGTTTTCTCCTCATGATAAGAAACCTCACGGAACGCACGAATTAATTCCGATTCTCGCGACAAGCCTGAACCTTCATGAACATGGTCCAACATGCTCAACAACTTGGCATGCGCTTGCGCAACTAAGCCTTGCAGTACTGATCCGTTGTGAGGACCGTGGACAAGGTAATCACCTAACGCACTCTCCGCTGCCTCAGCAATATCGGCCACGCTATCCAAATCAGCTAACCTTGCACCGCCTTTTAAGGTGTGAAATTCTCGCTGCAATTCAACAACACCATAACGAGATTTTCCGTCATCACGCCATATATCTAACGCATCATTAATAGCGAATAAAATGTCGCGACTTTCATCTAAAAAGAGCGTTAATAGCTCGCCCTCTAGGGCATGTTCTGGCAACACCTTGACGCTGTCTTGAGTCGCTTCGTCAGACGGAGTCGTTTTTGATGTTTGCGATGAGATCGCAAACGTATTCCCCGCAATACTCGCTTGAACCGCGGCGAGTAGATCGGGCAATGCGGCGGGATTAAAACCCTGCGCGACCTGATCTACCATCTGTGCTAACGCATCATGACACTGTAAGCACAACGAAATAACGAGTGGTGCAACCACATTTTTTGCGTCTACGCTTTTTTCAAAAAGTGTTTCTAGTTCATGCGATAAATCGCCAATTGCATTCAGCTCGGCCATGCGAGCGCCACCTTTCAGAGTATGCAAATCTCGCTGTAATTCACCGAGTACTTCAAAGTCATCGCTCTGTTCTTCCCACTTGTGTAAAAGTTCTGCTGAATGCTGAATAAGGTCTTGCGCTTCTTCAAGGAAGATTTCAATGAGTTCTGTGTCTAGCTCCTCTGAGAGCGGCTCTAATTGAGGCTCAACTTCTGACGTTGAGGTTGGCGCGGATGACTCAGGAATAACAGATAGTTCGTCACTACGCTCAACTTCAATCGGACGCTGGGTAGCCAGTAATGGCTCAATCGTAATCAATGCTTCTCGCAACGACTCGTCGAGCTCTGCACTCAAACCCGCTGCCGTTTGATCCATCATGTCAATCAAAGCATCGTGACCATGCTTAATTAATTGAATAGCCTCCATGCTGGGGGCCGCCGATACATCTTCAATGGCACGATAGGCGGACGCGAGCGCCTCGCAGAGTTCAACAATGGGTGTTAGCGCGGCAACCCGGGCCCCTCGACCCAGCACCGCGACCTCATTTACCAGACGACCAAATGCATCATCGGAAATATTAGTGTTGAGCCAGTCATCAATAATGCTTTCTGCATCAAAGAGAATATCGCTCCCTTCCAATAAGAACATACTCACGAGTTGCGGATCGGGTCCAGCGTCACCGGCTTTTTCTGCCCGCGCTTGGAACTGTTGCAGCATACGATCATGGTATGCTGCAATCGTCGCGACACATGCCGTTGAGCCAGAAATTTCTTGCTGTGGCGCGCTCCGCAATTGAGCAATCGCTTGCTTAATCAGCCCCATCGCCTCTATCAAGATCATCGCAAAAGGCTGGTCTACTTCACACTGATGGGCACGCGTCTCTTTTACTAAGCGTTCAAGCGGTATGGCAATTTCAGCAATCGGTACAATATTGGCTGTGTTCGCACTCCCCTTGAGAGTGTGAAGAGCGCGAGACAGCGTATCGTCCACGGCTATGCTTTCCGTCTCGATCACTGTTTGCGCAAAGTGCTCGATAGTCTGTACATGGCCGAGCACTTCACTTTCAAAAATATCAAGCAGGGCATGATCAAATGCCACCTCCTGCTCTGTGTCTTTTTCTGAGGGAGTTGACAAAGACGGTGTTATTTGTTCAGACTCTAGCGCGTTTACATGCTGCCCATCGGGTGCTAACTCAGAAGAAACCAGCGGCTGCTCGCCATTTAAAATCAACTCAGCCTGTTGCTCAATTTGACCCCGATCAAAATCTGGTTCGACACGCTGCTGAAAGCATTCTATTAGGTAAGGTATCTTGTTTGATACCTGCATCAGCAAATTTGCGATGCTTTCGTTCATGATAATCGAATCATCGATGACCCGATTCAGTAGGCTCTCAATCGCCCAAGCCGTCTCACCAATGACTTCGGCCTCAACCATACGCCCACTTCCCTTTAAAGTGTGGAAGGCACGTCTTAACTCAGTCAGTGCTTGTTCATTTTCAAAATCATCAAGCAAACTGGGTAAGTACGTATTGATGGTTTCACTTACTTCCTCTGCTTCTTCGACAAAGATTTCCAGAATTTCTTCATCGATTAGATCATCGTTAGCAACCGCTTCACTTGCTGGCGCAAGCATGCTTTTATTCGCTGTATCCGACGTTGTTTTCTGATCGTTTTCTGCGGTAATGACGTCCGAGCCTAAATCTTTATCTAAAGCAAAAATTAACGCCTCAAGCGCGCTTCTGTGCTCACTTGCCTCATTACGTGAGAAGGCTTGAAGCATTTCTGGTAGAGCGCCATAAACGACCCGTGCTACCTCTAACTCGTCAGCACTAATTTCTCTCCCTGCGTCCAACGCTTTATTTAGTCGATCTTCCATCAACCAGGCGATACTAGCGATATCTGACGCTGCGACGAGCCGCCCACTGCCTTTTAGCGTATGGAAGGCGCGGCGCAGATCACTTGCCGAATGTTTATTTTCAGGTACCTCTTGCAGGGCGTTGATCGCAGCACCAATTTCGTCGCGCACCTCATTTGCTTCTTCTATGAAAATGGATAAAATTTCGTCGTCTAAGAGTCCTTCATCGGTACTTTTTATGTGGGTTTCTGGCGCTTCAATCGCCGCTTCGACCGTATGATGTTCTGATAAGACAGGGCGCCCCCCCGCGTTATCTAAACAACCCAGTTTTTCTAAGCTTTCGCGTGCAATCGCTAAAATTCTTTCATTATCACTGGCACCTTCCGCAACGCGATCAAGGTAATATTCAAGACTACTTATCGTGTCAGCTAAACGATCAAGCTGTGCCCAATCCGGTACTTTTTTTCCAGCTAACAGACGTTCTTTAACGAAGGCGCTGCAAGCATTCAAAAGCGCTGCCGCCTCCGTCAACGGAATCATTTGTAAACCACCGCGAATACTATCCAAAATATTCGGTACCTCATCGATATGGCTGTGATCCCAATTCGACGTAATAAAACTGACAATGCTATTTTTTGCACGCTCAAGTGCTAACTTTGATTCACTGATCAGCGCGCCATGAGCAGCTTGGATTTGCTCCGCCGGTAAGCCTTGATCTGCAATGGTGGCCGTACCATCCTCATGTAAATAAGCTAATTGTCCCTCTACTAACAGGATGATATCGGCAGCATTCATCAACTGCTGTTCGCTAAGACCATCCGTTTTTGCAGCGACGATATCACTGATTAAATCAAGAATCCCTTTTCGTGCTGAACCGAGCCCCAGCACCGCGAGTGTGTTGGCAATTTGCTGTAAGTTTGGCTCGATACTTTGCAAAGCATCGTCCGTAGCGCTCTCATCACGACCGTATATATCAATCTGATCTTTAACTTGATTGAGCTCTTCGACCAAGACTTGTGCGATCGAGCTTAATGTCGCTTTGTCGGGCCCCATCATCTTTGCACGCTCGGCATCGAGCGTCCGCGTATCGGGCAATGAATCAGCTAATTTAAAAGCCTCTTTCACCGCACGTATACGATCCGTATCTGCCGTGCTTTTCGCAATATAATAGAGCAGATTTTTTAATACATCTTCGGCGACCGGGCACACGAGTGCTGAATCGGCACTGCCAATCATGCCTTTTAACTGCTTATCAAGTTCACGCAGCAAATGCTTCATCGCTGAGCCAATTTGCGCCTCGGATTGCAAGACTTCAATAAATGCGAGGGCCACCGTCCATAATTTACCGATCGGACTACCCTGGCAAAATTTCTCCAGCCGGCTCAGAACTTTATGTAAATGTATTAGATGATCATGAGTATTTTGATTGCGCACAATCCCGGCTAAAGACACCTGAAACATCTGACGTAATTTACGCAGATTAGCGACTACTTTTGGATCTTCCATGCGCTTTGAATGCTGGGGGTTTGGCGCGATATATGCTGCCTGTAATGCTGGGGAAAACATGGACGTGTCAGATAATAAATTCTGACCTTGGCAAGCGCGTAAATCGTTTAGAATTGGCAATAACACAACGGGTAAATCTTGCTGCCCCCCCTGCACATGCTCTAGGTAACTATCTAACTGTAACAATGCACCCATTAACACATCGAGCGCTTCATCTTCGTTGGTGCTGCGTTTTTCGATCACGGCTAAACAGAGATTTTCCATCTCCTCAGCCAACAAGGCTGCGCCATAAAATTCGATCATCTGCAGCGTGCCATGCACCTGATGAATATGATTTAAACAAAAGTTTGCTTGCGTCGCTTCTGAACGATCCCTTGCAAAAGATTCGAGCGATTTTTGAGCCAGCGTAAGTGTCTGCTCTATTTCACCTCGAACCCAATCTAATGCAATGTAGTCATGGTTAGTCGCCATAACTTGGCCCCTACTGTCTATTATGCTGCGGTTCGCACATAAGCGAGCGCTCGTTTATCTTTGATTCTTTCAACCGAAGGATGGCTCCATTCGAGAGCTTCTCCCGCACCAATCACCAAGCAACCGCCTGGCGCTAATCGTTTTGCCAAACTGTCCAAAATGGCATGACGCACCTCTTTACTGAAATAAATCAGCACATTCTGACAAAAAATTAAATGTTGCTGTCGAACCGGACTGCGTCCAATATCAACAATATTTTGCCTCGCGAAACAAACGCGCTGAGTGATGAACGACTTCACTTTGAAATCACCCAAAGCACCCGTTTCGAAATAATTTCTTCGCCATTTTTTTGGTAAGTCAGCAACGCGGCGCGCATCATAAAAACCGGCGCGCGCCATGTCGATCGCAGTTTTACTTACATCGACACCGGTCACACCAAAACGCGGTGGTTTTCCAAATTCTCCGAACAAGTGGTCGCATAAAAAAGCAAGGGTATAACTTTCTTCACCCGAACTGCATCCGACACTCCAGATCGCTAAACTTTTATTTGGATTCTCTTGTACTAGCTGTTTCAAGCAAACATAAGCTAGCGCCATCGCATGCGCATCACGGTAAAATCGGGTCTCACCGATCACTAGTCGCTCAACAAGGGTTAACCACTCAGGCAGGCCGGCTGGTAACTCAGATATTTGCTCGTAATAGGTATCAATATCATCACAACTTATCTCGCGCATGCGAATAGAAAGGCTCATTTGCAACCGAGAACATTGATCAAAAGACAATGCAAGACCTAAGCGATCAAGCAACAAGCTTTGCCACTTATCAAATTGCGCACGCGTTATTTCAGAGACGCATGATGTTGTCGCTTCGCCGACGCCTTCTTTAATATTTTCGGCAAACATCGCCTAAGCCCAGTCAGTGCTTCTTACGAAGCAGCTGAAAGCTCATCCTCAGCCATGTCATAGTTTGCACTATCGTATTCATCCAGCGGCAATTTGAAACCCGATACCGAACCACGCAACTGACTTGCCATTTCAGCAAGGTTACCGATCGACTTCGCGGTAGCATTTGTACCAGAAGAGGTTTGAGAGGTGATCTCCTGAATAACATTCATCGTGTTAGAAATATGGCCTGCGGACATGGATTGTTGCCGCGATGCATTAGAGATATTCTGAATCAAGTCCGCTAGGTTCATCGAGACGCTTTCGATTTCTTCCAGTGCGACACCTGCATCTTGGGCTAACCGCGCACCCCGCACTACCTCTGCAGTGGTATGCTCCATCGAAATAACAGCTTCATTAGTATCAGTCTGCGTTGTCTTCACCAACGCTTCAATCTGCTTCGTTGCCGCCGAAGAACGTTCCGCGAGTCGCTGCACTTCATCCGCAACGACCGCAAAGCCTCGACCGGCGTCACCAGCCATGGATGCCTGGATCGCGGCATTCAAAGAAAGGATGTTAGTTTGATCGGCAATGTCGTTGATCAAAGATACGATATCACCAATTTCTTGTGAGGATTCACCTAGACGCTTGATACGTTTAGAAGTCTCTTGTATCTGCTCGCGAATCGTATCCATCCCATTTATGGTGTTTTGCACGACCTCGGCGCCTTTCTTCGCGATGGCAACCGACCGTTCAGCAACTGCCGCGGATTCCGCTGCATTGGAGGAGACTTGGTCAATAGAAACGGCCATTTCATTTACCGCCGCCGATGCGCCAGCAATTTCCTGAGCTTGGTGCTCGGAGGAATCAGCTAGCTGCATCGCCGTTCCCTGCGTTTCTTGCGCAGAAGAGGCAACCTGCAACGCTGTATCTCGAATCGCTTTTACAAGACCACGCATTTGATCGATTGCAAAGTTAATGGAATCAGCGATTGCGCCGGTAAAATCCTCAGTTACCGTCGCTTCAGTGGTCAAATCGCCATCTGCCAAATCTGCCAACTCATCGAGTAAACGCAAAATCGCATTTTGGTTCTGCTCATTTTGCTCCTCAGTCAAGCTCAATCGTTTCTGACTTTCTTGGTATAGCAATAAGCCAATCACAACAATCAAGCCTATGATCGCAGCCAGAATGAAATACGCCAAGGTAGCACTAAAAAACCGGCTATCTGCTTGAGATTGGACACGCGTAGACAGCTCTGAGGTTTCTTTCAACAATACAATCGAGTTTTCGAAAATTAAGTTTGCCGCATTACGCACTTTAAATAGTTCGGGGGAGGTTTCGAGAATAGCTTGTACATTGCTATCGACGTATTCAAACAATTCAGCTATCGCCTCAAGGCCATAGATCGCATCCTCATCCGTTACCTGACTGATGTCCATGGCCTCGTTGCCATCAAACATGGCATTCATAACGCGACCGAAAAACTGAGCATCTTCACCAAAACGGTTGGCGGCAATCGCCGCGGCCTCATCACCTGTCAGGATGTTATTGACACTACGTACGATCCGCTCAGCTCTGAGTGACTGACGCTCTGCTACCGAAATTTGATCTGCTGGTGCATCATTTTCGAGAAGAATCATCACAACATCTTCATATTCGATCTGAAGCTGCGGAATCGTTTCATTTAAGGTTGCCGCAATTTGGTGGAGGGTTAGAACCGTCTCCTGATTAGCCAAAATTCTATCAGCATTTGCTCTCACGCTTTCCCATCGATCACTAACGCCCGTTTCCATCGGCAATTCTGAAGCGGAAAGCCCTGTCGCTTCATTTCCATTTACAATAAAGGCGAGCAGCTGCTCAAAATCTTCGCGTGAACGCTTCAACTGAGAAAACGCTTCCTCTTTACCATCCGCAGCTTCGGCCGCATTTTTGGCTATTTCTTGCGAAAGCACTCTCAAATCACCGGCGTAAGAGCTATATTCTTTATCATGCTTACTGTCTCGACCGATCAAGTAAGAGACTATGAGCAAGAAAATCAGCATAAATACAAGGGTAACACCCAACCAAAATATGGTGGCATCACTGCCTCGGTCTGTGCTAAATCTTCCGGACATTATTTTCATTGTCTTGGCTCCCGGCCCTGTACTTTATTTGTCAAAATAGGTTCTGGTTAGTTATCGAAGTGCAACGTCCAGAAAGTTTTCATCATTGATGAGTGTTAACGTATCAAACTCCAGCCACTCGATATTTCCTTTCACGTAGGCGCCTTTAACATAGGCGCCTAAGCTTGTGTCAACACTCGTTTTGTAGTCGCCAATAAAGCTCTCGGCAGAAAAATACTGCATGCCTTGAACCGCATCAACAACAAAGCCGTTGAGCAGTTCGTCTTGCTCAACGACTAAAATACGTTTATCTCTTGTTCGAGTTGCCGCGCGACTAAAACCAAAAAATCGACCTAAGTCGATTATAGGAATGAGCCGGCCACGTACATTCGATATACCTAGCACCCAAGGCCTGACCCCCGGGACTGGCGTATACTTAGGCACCGGCAATAGTTCGGAGACAGTTCCCATCCCTGCGACAAATTGAGTGCCTCCAATACTAAAACCAATGCCATTCCATAATTCAACGGCTTCGTCCTGCGCCGGCAAGCCAACCGCAAGCTTGCTACTTTTCGTCGCAATGTCGCTGAGCGTCTCAAATGGGCTGCGTAAAGTTTTCGCCATTCGAATAGATGCCTACCCAAGCAACTCAGTTATCGTACGAACAAGATTACCCTCATCCACAGGTTTCACGAGGTAGCCTTTTGCACCCTGGCGTGTGCCCCATACTCGATCTGTTTCTTGATCTTTTGTTGTCACAATCACCACCGGAATGTCTGCTGTTTCTGACGCACGTGATAACTGACGCGTCGCCTGAAACCCATTAAGACCTGGCATGACCACATCCATTAAAATTAAATCTGGTTGTTCACTACGAGCCACAGCCACACCATCGGCGCCGTTGTCAGCGGTGATCACTTCATGCTTATTATCTTTTAAAATAGTAGATATTTTACGAATTTCTGTGGGCGAATCGTCCACAATTAGAATACGAGCCATGCGTCTCCCTCACTTATTTCTCTATTCGAAGAGAGAATTAGTTGTTTCATTAGTTTGCCGGTTGATGAGTGCGAATCGTATTCAACAATTCATCTTTACTAAACGGTTTAGTTAAATATTGATCCGAGCCTACAATACGCCCCTTTGCTTTATCGAACAGACCATCCTTGCTCGATAACATGATGACTGGTGTCGACTTAAATGCGCTATTGTTTTTTATCAATGCACAGGTCTGGTACCCATCTAACCGCGGCATCATGATATCGACAAAAATAATGTCTGGGTTAGTATCAGCAATTTTCGCTAGTGCATCAAAGCCGTCCGTTGCGGTAATCACCTCGCAACCTACTTTTTTCAATAAGGTCTCAGCAGTTCGACGTATTGTCTTACTGTCATCAATGACCATAATTTTCAAATTTTCGAAGTTATCTTCCATTTTAAAAACCCGTGGCACTCTATTCTTCAATCAATTTTGCCAAGCTATGAACGCTCCATCTTTAGCGCGAAGCTATAAAATTACTATAGACCAATATGTTAACGACGTTGTTAATATTGATTCAGGAATCAGTCAATACGCAGCCTATTATCCATAGTGTATTCTTTAATGACAGAAAAGAAATCACCATAAACTAAATGTCACTTAGCGGGAGTTTTCGTCTAAAATCTTTTAACATTTACACACGGCGGGGCATCAATCCCGCTTCATTTTCGATAGGCTAGGGTGCGATCCCGTCGTTAACCCCCTAAGACTAGTACAAAAATTTATTTCGTGGGCAAGGAATGACAATTAAATTAGGAATTGTGATGGACCCCATTACGTCCATCAATATAAAGAAAGATAGCACCTTCGCGATGATGCGCGCCGCACAAGCAAAAGGCTGGGATATCATTTATATGGAAATGGATGATTTATACCTTGATCAAGGCGAAGCATACGCACGAATGCAAGTTCTCAGCCTGCAATTTGAGGAGACGACTTGGTATAAATTGTCGGAGCATGGCGATCATAAACTTTCAGAGCTTGATGTCATTCTGATGCGAAAAGATCCGCCGGTAGATAGCGAATTTATATATGCATCCCATATTTTAGAGCGGGCAGAGCAGGCTGGGAGCCTTATTGTAAACCGAGCAAAAAGCCTGCGTGATTGTAATGAAAAGCTCTATGCCACTGCCTTCCCGCAATGCTGTCCGCCTGTGTTAGTCAGTCGAAACGCGACTAAGTTACGGGCCTTCGTCACGAAACATCAGCATGTTATTTTCAAACCCTTAGACGGCATGGGCGGCACCTCTATTTTTAACGTTAAGGCCGGCGACCCAAATGTTGGCGTTATTATAGAAACACTCAGTGATTTTGGTGCACAACAAGTGATGGTCCAGCGCTATGTGCCGGAGATAACAGAAGGTGACAAACGAATTTTGATTATCGACGGTAAACCCATCGATTACGCTTTAGCAAGAATTCCCAGCCAAGGTGAACATCGTGGTAATTTAGCGGCAGGAGGCAGAGGTGAAGCTCGACCGTTGAGCGACAATGATCGCTGGATAGTCGATCAGATTAAAGATGATCTGATCGCTCGGGGTCTGCTTTTTGTTGGTATCGATGTCATCGGCGACTACCTGACCGAAATTAACGTCACGAGCCCCACTTGCATTCAAGAAATTGATCAAGCCTACGGTACAAATATTGGCGGTGACTTAATGGATGCGATTGAAAAAAAACTAGCGGCCAATAAACCGCACTAAACAACCACTGGAGAACATGCGTGGCAAGTATCACTCAGCCAAGTGTCAGTGCAGGAGACCGTCTCAGTTTTACGGTCTTTCTTGCCATTGCACTGCATGTGTTCATTGTTTTAACTGAATTCATCAACGAAGACCCCTTACCAAGCCCAAAAACTATGGAGATCACGCTCTCCCGCTTTGATGACAAAGACGCACCAAAGCGGGCTGACTTTCTCGCTCAAACTAATCAACAGGGTGCGGGTAGCTTAGAGGAAAAAGCTCAACTTAGCTCTCCAACACAGTCGATTGATGAGAGCATGCGGATACAAGAATCATCGGCACCGCCCAAACCTCAAGAATTAACGCAAAAATACGAACAAGCAATAGTTGTCACCCAACAATCCGAGCGGCTCGCAAAGGCCAGGCATGTGGATCAGCTTGATTTTACGCTGCAAGAAGACACGCCCGAGGTGCAATCACTGATCGAGCGCAGCCTTCAAATCGCCGAATTGGAAGCGAGCTTTGATAACCAGCTACAACAATATGCGCGCAAGCCGCGCATCACGCGACTCACCGCTGCCTCAACAATGAAAGCGATAGATGCCCGCTATGTAGAACAAGTGGTTGCTAAAATTGAGCGTACCGGTAAACAGCATTTCCCTCGCGATGGTAGCAAAAAACTCTATGGCAAACCGCGCGTTGCCATCGCACTTTATTCAGACGGCTCACTCCGCGATGTCTCCATAATGCATAGCTCAGGCAATCTGGTCCTTGATGCCAAAACGACAGAGATTGTTCGCCGCGCCGCACCTTTTGCCCCGTTTCCAAAAGAGGTGCGTAAAGAACGTGATGTTTTAGAGCTAATTCGCACCTTTAGCTACAGTCGCTCAGGTGTCTCCAGCTTTTAACTTTAATCACAACGACCAAAAGACAAGTTCACGTCGGGTTTTTAATCCGTATTGCTTGCTAAATCGATGTTAGCTGCGGATACTATTGTCATGTCAAAATCATTTTCCAGTCTAAAAAATCATTTCTTAATCGCCATGCCGCAAATGGCAGATCCCAACTTTAGTGGCACACTCACCTATATATGTGAACATAATGAGGACGGTGCGATGGGCATAATTTTTAATCGGCCCAGCCCTTTGTTTCTTGGAGAGATTCTGGCTCAATTGGATTACGATTTTAAAGGTGAGCGAAGCAATGCCATTGTTTATGAAGGCGGTCCAGTGCAACAAGATAGAGGCTTTGTTTTACATACTGATAAACGTAAATGGCAATCTAACTTATCCATTACAGAGGATATGCATCTCACTACCTCGAAAGACATTTTGGAAGCAATTGCAGATAACGATGGGCCTGATACCTTCCTCATTGCACTTGGTTATGCTGGCTGGGGCTCAGGTCAGCTGGAAAAAGAACTAATCGAGAATACATGGCTTACTTGTCAAGCCGAGACTGACACCCTATTTCACACGGAAAATGGGGATAAATTCGCGAAAGCAGTCGGTCAATTAGGCATTGATATCAACCAACTCAGTAGTCAGACAGGCCATGCCTAGTACTTATTTATGCTTTGATTTCGGCGTTAAACGCATGGGTGTAGCCGTTGGTAACGATCTCATTAAACGTGGCCAGGAACTAAAGCCTATCAACGCAATAGATGGTATTCCGAATTGGCAGACCATCGCAGCTGTTATCAACGAATGGCGACCGAAAGAACTGGTAGTGGGGTTGCCCTTAAATATGGATGGCAGTGAAAGTGATATGTCGCTGCGCGCAAAAAAATTTGGCAGCCGCCTAAAAGGCCGCTACAACTTAGAGGTACATATGGTCGATGAGCGCCTCTCCAGCTACGCAGCCAAATCGGAACATTTTGAACACAATGGCTACACTGATTTTGGTAAGCATTCAGTGGATGGGGCCGCCGCCTGCTTAATTCTTGAAAGTTGGTTCAACCAACAGGACGAAACTTGAGATGTTTGACCAACAAGCCACACAAGATCTTTTGGATGAATTAGCAAAAAGTCTCGATCAATGGCTAACCAAAAAGTCACTCGCTGGCTTCGAGATAATCGGGATTCGTAGCGGCGGCGTTTGGGTGGCGCAAGCACTCATGGAGCGCTTAAATATCAACCAAGCATTAGGCGAACTAGATATCAGTTTTTATCGCGATGATTTTAACCGAAAGGGCCTAAACGACTCGATTTCGCCAACCAGCTTACCTTTTAATACTGAAAGTAAGCATCTGATACTCGTCGACGACGTATTAATGAGTGGTCGCAGTGTTCGCGCGGCGATGAATGAACTTTTCGATTTTGGTCGACCCGCCTCCATTACGCTTGTTACCTTGATCGACCTCGGTCGCCGCGAACTGCCCATTGCACCCCAAATAACAGGTGCAATGGTCACGTTAGCCGATAACGAACGTGTTAAACTAATCGGCCCAGACAATCTTGAAGTCAGCCTCTACTCTTAAGCACAAAGAATTAAGGACGCCATGAGCCAATCGACCCAACTCACCGACACCGGCCAGCTTAAACATTTCCTTAGTATTGACGGCCTTAGCAAAGCATTACTCACGGAGATCCTCGACACGGCGGAATCGTTTATCGAAGTCGGAGAACGCAAAATTCGCAAAGTCCCCTTACTCCGCGGCAAGACCGTTGTTAATCTATTTTTCGAAGCGAGCACGCGTACACGTAGCACCTTTGAACTGGCTGCAAAACGGTTATCGGCAGACGTACTTAATCTCAACATCAGCACCTCAGCAACCTCAAAAGGCGAGTCACTCTCTGATACCCTGCTAAATTTAGAAGCCATGGCAAGTGATATGTTTATCGTACGGCATTCACAAAGCGGTGCACCACACTTTATTGCTGAATCCGTAACGCCCGGGGTAGGCATTATCAATGCGGGTGATGGTTGGCATGCACACCCAACACAAGCGATGTTAGACATGTTAACTATCCGGCAAAACAAGGGTACATTTGACGGCTTAAGAGTGGCGATTATTGGTGACATTATGCATTCACGGGTGGCACGGTCACAGATTCAAGCGCTCAATACGCTGGGTGCAAGTGAAGTACGGATCATCGCGCCAAGCACCTTGTTACCACCCGAAGTAGAAAGTTTGGGCGTGAACGTTTATCACCAGCTTCATTCCGGGCTGAACGATATCGACGTGGTCATTATGCTGCGCCTACAACGCGAACGCATGCAGGGTGCATTACTCCCGAGCGAACAAGAGTATTTTCAACAATACGGCTTAACCCAGGAAGCCCTAGCTAATGCTAAACCTGATGCCATTGTAATGCATCCTGGTCCCATCAACCGCGGTGTAGAAATTGAGTCCGCAGTAGCCGACGGTACGCAGTCCGTTATTCTCGATCAGGTGACGAATGGCATCGCCGTAAGAATGGCGGTAATGTCAATGGCTATGAGTGGCCAAACACAAGAACGCAATGCACTAACACAGGGCGCTTAGGCGAATGAGTATTGAAATTCTCAACGGGCACTTCCTAAACGAAAGTGGTGCGTGGAAAGCATTCAAACGTATTGAAATTCATAACGATCTTATCGCTCATATTGATCCCTCCAGCGCTAAGACATGTCAACACAGCATTGACGCGACAGGCCTATATTTAAGCCCCTCGTTAACCGATTTGAATGTCGCCTTATGCGAGCCTGGTTATGCAGCAAAAGGCTCTATTTATACAGAAACACATGCAGCCGCCGCCGCTGGCGTCACAACCGTCTGCTGCACACCAGAGACCGATCCGGTGAACGACTCGGAAGCGGTTTGTTCCTTTATTGAACGCGCAATCCAACAAGCAGGCACTATAGAAGTGCTTCCCCTTGGCGCCCTAACACAGGGGCTGGAGGGAGAACGCTTAGCAGAATATGCAGAGCTTAAAAAGGCAGGCTGTGTCGCTCTCAGTAGCGGAATGACACCATTCAAAAATCTGTCTACCGCAAAACGCTGCTTTGATTATGCAAAAACGTTCGATATGAGTGTCTTTATACACCCCATGGAACCCTCACTATATGAAGGCTCAGCACACAGCGGCCGAATAAGTACCAAAACAGGCTTAAAGGGTATTTCGCATTTGGCTGAATCTATCGCAACGGCGCAACTTATTATGCTGGCGAGGGAAAGTGGCGTTCACCTGCACTTAGCGCAGCTATCATGCAAAGAATCTGTTGCGCTTGTTAAGCGAGCGAAAGACGAGGGTGCAAACATCACAGCAGACGTGGCGGTTGCTAATTTGCTGTACACCCACGAAAAAATCGTTAGCTATAACAGTCTATATCACTGCTTACCTCCACTACGCAGCGAGACAGACCGGCTGGCCTTAATTGAGGGATTAAGAAACGGGGTAATCGACGCGATTACAAGTGCGCATCGTCCACACGAGGCTGCTGCAAAAAAAGCCCCTTTTGCGCAAACAGCACCGGGGATGAGCACCATCGAACATCTTATTCCAGCGGCTAGGCAGCTCCAAGCCCAAGGCGAACTTGCATTAAATGACTTCTTGAAAGCAATGACACAAGGCCCTGCCAAGGTCCTCAATCGCAAGGCAACGAGCATTGTGGAAGGGAATGCAGCAAACTTATGTCTTTTTAACCCAGATCAAACCTACAAAGTAAGCGCACATACGATGCTTTCTGAGGGTAAAAATAGCCCGCTACTTGGGCAAGAGATAAAGGGTAAGGTCGTGTCTACGATTTACAAAGGGCGACTAGTCTATCAAACCAGAGATTAACAGAATAAGGCGTTTTGGTATGCTGCAAATGCGTTGCTGCATACCAAATACTCGCAATAATCAGGTTGATTAATTAACAGCGTCTTTGATCGCTTTGCCTGGCTTGAAGCCGACACTATTACTCGCAGCAATCTCGATTGTCGCACCCGTTTGCGGGTTACGGCCTGTGCGCGCACTGCGCGAACGCTTCGAAAAGGTACCAAAACCAATGAGGCTGACCGCATCATCCTGGCGAACTGCATTGGTGATTTCGTCTAGTATGGCATTGAGAATTTCAGCACCCTTATCTTTGCTGACCTCCGTGGCGTCAGCAATTGCAGCAGCTAATTCAGGCTTAGTCATTGTTATCCCCTTTTTAAATTATTATTCCGGCCTTGTTACACTTATCGTTTCGCTATGAGTGATGTAGCCTCCGTTACTAAAGATAACGAACTGAAGCTAATAAGCAACCTTGTTTTCAAAATATCCCGCTAAACTATAAAATACGGGTGGTTTGACAAACTATTACAGCTTAATTAACGGCTTTGTGGCATTGATCTCACAAAAACCGCCTCTGTTCGTCGATAATTCATCGTCTAAAAGGGCGTGCAATAAAGTAAGTTTGGTTAGATTTTTAATTGGGAGTTAAAAAGCGTGGCGTTTACGCAAATATTTAAAAAGCTGAAATGGATCACCCTCTGCCTAGTATTGGCTTCGCTCTTCGGTGGGTGCAAAGCCATTAACCAATTCTTGGTAAAGCCTTTTATTAAACCCACAGGCGATACGGTTACCCTGCTGGGCGAAGCCCATATCGCGCCATACCTATTTACGACAGAAGACACCGAAGCTGGGTGTGCGGGTGCGGAAGCACTTACTTCTTTCGTCATGGCTCTTGGCAGAATTACGGAAGAACCGCATGAGCTTGCGGTGCTGCTTCACTTAGGCGCAGGCGGATGTGAAGAAGCTCGTGCGCATGAAAAAGAACTCGAATACCTTCGATATATTCGCGCGCTGCAACCAGACTTTGCGGAAGATGCACTTATTGCACAAAAACGTCATCACCAAAAAGCAGCCTCTAGATATCTCGTCTCATGGCAGCAACTAATTGCGTTTAATGACGACAAAGAAATTGGTGGTGAATGTCCAGAATTAGAGCAAGAATTTGACCAAATTGTTTGGCTTGCGGGGCTTGCAGGGGGACTGCTTGCATTAAACAACGACCTGATGTCTGGCTCCTACATCGGCGTCCCAAAAAATATTGCAGCACAAGCAGAACGCGCCGCAGGCTGTCTGGATAACAAAAAATGGTTCGGCGTGCCGTTAGCATTGAAGGCTGCCGTCTGGTCTCTATTACCCGGCGCACTGCCCGAAGGCGAGAACGAATGGTTGCGGTTGGAGCAGGCAGATGTAATTGGAGAAAAAGCACGAGTTCGTCTTCCTCACGTTTTTCATGCAATTGCCGCCTATGCGAAAGGCGACGATGAGCGGGTGCGCGCTGTATTAAGAAGGCATGCAGAACAAATTGAGGAATATCCTTCAAACGCTCAGTTTCGGTTATTCGACAAGACCGCTACCGACGTATTGCTGCGCCTGTCGGATAAAATGTGGACAGAAGCGACCGGCAAACGAACACCTCTTGGAGGGCTTGGCACGTTTTGGGACGAAAATGCTGCTGACGACATCGAAACCGTCGATCTAGACGATCTCTTCTAATTCCCCCGTTTATATATTAGTGAGAGCTGCCTGTGACGCAGTTCTCACTATTATGCCATCCACGAGATGTTATAACCCCAATTTGGTACGAATTAACCACTTTACGTCTATGTCTTGCTGTTAAGAGGCTATATAATTTAACGGTTTTTAACGATCAAAAATAACTAAACTTATAATAACTTAAGGGAGTAGGATCTTCGTGGTCTCCAATGTCATAAAAACTCGTACCAAAACAGAGTGGCTGTCCTCTCTCCCTGCATGTATTTTGTTATTGATGGTTGTCATCTTTAGCACGAGCAGCGACATTCATAATCAAATCTTACGTGTCGGTGAACACTATTGGGCGGGGTACTACAAACTCCGCGCTGATCCAGTTCAACCGACGTGCAACCCTAATATAAACGTAGAACAAGCGGTACAAGAGCGCTTGGCTGAAGACGAAGCAGGTGGTGACGATTTAGGCTTGGATCTTTTCGCAGCAGAGCCTGCGGACCCTGCGTTGATCCGCCAATCAATAGAGAATGCGCGGCAAGATTGTGAGGCAAAATATGTTTCATATAAAGAAGTTTCAGAACGAATAACACCAGAATTAAAAGCTTTCAGAGCCGTTGAGCTATTTGTGTCTGAGGCGATTGCGGTTGGCATTACGTCACAGAAGTTTATCCTGATTGCGGTCATCTTACTGTGCGCGACCACGGCGAGTATCAAACGCCACCACATTGCGATGCGACCAGTTATGTCAACGCTGGATCACTACGTCGCAGGTACCACCCAAGCGTTCGCCAACGGGGTGCTATTTAGCTCTTCAGTTGCCTTCCAAAACCTCTCGCATTCGGACGGCTCTGTCGTCGCGCCTGAAGCAGCCTTTATTCACGATCTCTGGGTTTGGGGCTTCGGGATATTAACACTCGTGAGTGTCGTTAACATTTTCCGTATGCCTGCAGGCTTAACGCAAGGTGGTAATATTGGGCGCGCCTTACTCGCTGTACCGTTATATGCAACGATGAGCCTAATTGCCGCATCCTTCTTTTTCCTCGGGCTTGGCGCAGATAACAAAGCCAATCCAGCTGCGTTGGGTATCTATCTAGACAAACTACTCGATCTTTCAGATATGTTTTTGAATGTCGGCCTGTTTGTCTGGATCGGTATGATGCTTAAGCAAACGCGCTTCGCCTCACTCGTACTTGCCTTGTTTAAACCTTGGAAACTACCGCCCGAAATGCTCGCAGTGTTTGTTGTCATACTTGCTGCAATCCCGACAGCTTATACCGGCGGTTCAGGTATCTTTGTTATTGCCGCGGGTGCGGTGATCTACCACGAACTGCGCGCAGCAGGGGCACGCCGACAATTAGCTTTGGCAGCAACGGCCATGTCGGGCTCCATGGGTGTAGTCTTGCGCCCGTGTCTTTTGGTTGTTGTTATTGCGTTTATGAATCGAGAAGTGACCACCGACCAGCTCTTTGGTTGGGGTATTTACGTATTCATACTCAGTGCCGTGTTATTTATGATCGTTGCCATGACGTTTAACCGTCAAAACAAGATTGAGCTGGCTTCGCCCAGTGAAGCACTGCCGAAAATGATTGAAAACTTGCGTCCTTTGGTGCCTTACGTGCTGATCACGGTTGCTGTTGTGCTGTTCTACCGCTGGGCTGTAAACGTTCGTTTAGACGAGTTCTCAGCAGCGCGTATTTTACCGGTCATGATGCTGTCTATTCTGATCTTTGAACATATCACTAAGAAAGAGTCGGCGAGCGAAGATGGCAAAACCTTGATGCCACATAAAGGTTTTGAGAAGTGTATCCGTACCGCAACGAATCAAACAACGGCTGAAATCGGTGCGTTACTCCTGCTGATAGGTTGCACGATTTGTTTAGGCGGCTTAATTGAGCGAAGTGGCGTCGTTGACTTATTCCCGAGCGAATTCTCAAGCATTTGGGCTGCAATGGCCTTACTAGTGGTCGTACTGATTATCATGGGGATGATTATGGAGCCCTTCGGTGCGGTGATATTAGTGAGCCAGACCATCGCACCGATTGGCTACAATGCGGGGATCGATCCCGTGCACTTTTGGATGCTGACATTGGTCGCTTTCGAGCTTGGCTATTTGAGCCCGCCAGTTGCTCTGAACCACTTGTTAACCCGTCAGGTGGTCGGTGAGGAAGAAGTGCTTAAAGCAACCTTATCTGAGGGCACTTTTTACCAGCGTTATGAAAAGATATTAATGCCGATGATTACCATGGGTACCGCGCTTCTGATTGTGGCATTTGCACCCCTCTTTTATCAGATGATGGGCTTTGGTAATTAAAAAATAAACGAAATTCCCCCTTCAAAAAACCCTGCTCTTGCAGGGTTTTTTTTATCCGAGAATAATTGACACCTTCACAAGCCATTGGATCTAAATCCACCTATTTGCCTCGCTTCATATTCTCAACAGCCAACCAAATTAAGCTGAACAATTGCTCCATATATTTTCAATTCACCCCTTTAAAATGAAATGTTCATTTTAATTGTGCACGATCGTACAAGAACCACTGGCCTCAATCCTTTAAATTTTTCCTTCAACTTAGAAATGAAGCCTTCCCGGCCTTCAAATGAGAAAAATTAGGAATATGGGGTTCATTATGGAAAATTCGATAAAAACAAAACGTCATGAAAACCAAACGAGTGCGCCTACCGCTGCAACGCTTGGTGGAACCGTCGGCGGCACCGTTGGTGGCACCGTCGGTGGCACAGTGCAACGAAGCATCCATTCATCCAATCACTTGCTACTAAACCGTTTAACTAAGCAATAGCGACTACCTCATCACTTTAGATAGGTCATGTACTTATAAATCAAAGCGAACGGTAAAAGGCATGGAATACGTTGATATAGAAACAAAATACGTTGTATCAAAAGAGTTAGTTGAAATTCCATTAGGCAATCGCATTGCTGTTTATCATAGATTACTAGGTGGCCTTACCTTACTAGATGCCGATTCTAGCGAGGCATTAAAGGCGTTTACCTTACCGCAAACGATTCAACAGGAAAGTCTCGAGGAGTCTGATTCACGTTACCATCAATTACTTCGGCAACTCATACTTCGACAGTTTCTCATCCCATCGACACCGCAAAAGCATGACGCTCAAGCGGCGTCTTCATTTCTGAACAAACAGATCCACGTGATTCAGTTAGTAATGGCAAACGCCTGCAACTTCGGCTGCAAATACTGTTTTGAGGGCATTCAAGGAAAGGAGATGTCAGCTGAAAGCGAAATGAGCAAAGTCGATGAATCAAGAATTATTGCTCGGGATAGTATTCAAATTAATTTAAATGATTCGATGTATGCCTCAACAACACGTTTTGAACATCAGTTTGATCCGAAAAACCGCGCGATGAAACCCTCAGATGCGATTAAATATACCGAAAACGCCTTAGACATAGCGAAATCCCAGGGTGTTAACGAAGTCATGATCCAGTTTTTTGGCGGCGAGCCAATGCTTAATTGGAAGGCAATTAGGGCGGTACTAGATCGCTTCAATCGCGGCGAGAACGATGAACTCATAATCAATTACTCAATCGTGACAAATGGCTCATTGTTTACAGATGAAATAGCACAAATATTCGCTAAGTATGAAGTTGCTACATGCGTTAGTTTTGATTCGCCAACGAGTCCTAACCGGCCCCTAAAAAATGGCGATGACAGCACACCAACCGTAGTAAACGGTTTACAACACTTAAAAAAATATAACAACCGGATTGCTATTAATGCGGCACTAACCTCATCAACTTGGCACGAATTCGACAACTCAATTGTAGATTTTGCTAAGAAAGCCGGCGCAAGCGAAATCGGTGTCATTGTAGATTTTGACCCCACCTTTTATGCCAACTTTGGGACCGAAAACATCATCAATAAATTGTGGTCAGTTATTGAGTACGGCAGAGACCATGGCGTTATTTTAACTGGGTATTGGCACCAAATATTTCAAGTCATGCTTGGCCTTGATGTGGTGTCGCATCGTGGTTTTAAGAACTGTTCTGCCAAAGGTGCCCAATTGAGCATAGAACCAAATGGCTCGGTATTTTCCTGTAAAGCAGGCTCAACATTACTCGGTAAGATTTCAGAGGGTGAAGGCCTACTCCAGTCCCAAAACTATATTGGCCATGCCGAACTACGAACCAACAATCCGGAATATTGCAGGGGCTGTGAAATCGAGGGATTCTGCGGCGGGCTATGCCTCGGCTCTCTTGAAAAGAAATTTGGTGAGATTAACGTTGTCGAAGACAGCGTATGTGACTTTTACCGCGGAATAACCAAAAAACATATCGAAGCGTTGCAGCCTTTTGATGTGGCAACACTGGATCTAGGGCACGTTGATGAAGAGGCTGTAGTATGAAAGCGGCAGTAAAATGTGGTGAAGAATTTACGCAGCCCATGAGCTTTGAAAGCGACGGTTACAGCATCATTGAAATGCCTGAACTCAATCATGAAGAATTGGCTTCATTCAATAAGATGCCAAGGGACCGGCACAGCTTACAGAGACATCGAACCATTCGTCTCACCCAGTATTTTGGCTATTGTGAAACGAATCAATGGATTTTTGCGCCGTTACCTAAACGGCACTACGTGCAATCCTTGGAGTATATAAAACTAAGCGAAGCTGGCGGTGTACCTCGCTACAGAGAGCAATTGCAAATCGATCCATCCTCGCTAATTGCGCGCGTCATGGATAATTTACCCGTAGACCGCGCTGAATTATTTCACGTTAACGTCAATCAAATTCGGGTTACCGTGAATAAAACATTTAAGGGCGTGACTGTTCCCGAAGGACCGCATCGTGATGGCCATGAATACAGCGTGATTGCTGTAGCCACACGTCACAATGTCTGCGGCGGGGAAACCCAAGTAATTGAGCCTAAAACCAACCACATTGTTTTCCGAAAAACCCTCGCCGAAAACGAAGCGATCCTTATTGATGACGAACGCTACATCCATTTCGCGAGCAATATTGAAGCAAGCCATGGAGAGGAGGGCTATCGAGATATTTGGGTAATAGAAATCAATCGCTGGAAAAACCGCGCATACGGTCCATTGCATGACCTTACGTCTTGTAAAGGCGCTACGAAGTGACGTCAATAAGGGTATACGCAGCCTCTGAAAATGCTGTGCCGATGGGATTACAACGCGCCTTTCCTGTTGCACTCGCCGTCGCCCCGATTAGTGCATTATTTGGTGCGTTAGCCCATCAGGCCGACTGGACTCTATTAGAGGTGATCTTGATAAGTGCATTCGGCTTTACGGGTAGCGGACAGTTTGCCGCGTTACCATTCACCAGCGAGTCCGTAGGTTTATTTACTTTGCTGCTATTAACCGCATCGCTTAACTGTCGCTACATTCCGCTCGCCATAGCAAGTACCGATAGATTACCGAAAGCCAAAATATCAAAGGCCATTGCGGGACACATGCTAGGCGACGAGGCATTTGCAACCGAAAGAGCAAATGATTCGGTTACGGTCGTATTAACGATTCGATCCTGTATTTTTGCCTCGTGGGTCTTATCGGGAATAGCTGGTTACCTCATGGCAGATATACTACCTATTGCGGAGATAAGTGAAAAATTACCTTTAACATTCCCCGCCAGCGCCGTTTTACTTTTTCTATGCATAAGCCAATTAAAGGCCCTCACCAAAAAATCGGCCGAGACAAATCAATCGTCCTACTTCTTAACCGTTGTTGCGTTTAGCCTCGCTATTTTTATCGCGCTGGCGCTGATCTCTTTGATTGGCCCCATATTTTTTTGGATCCCCTGTATCGCCTGTTTGGCTGTTTTCTTCTGGTGGGTAGATAAAACATGACAAATCAAGCCTTAATAATCAGTGCACTATTCCTTACATCGATACTAGTCAGAGTCGTGCCTTCGCTAGTAGACGTTAAACTACCTGCTAACTGCCATCGCTTTTTAAATGGTCCGTTGCCAAAAGCGGTTTTTATCACCTTTGCGGTTTATATTTTTTATATTGAATCGGCAAATTTACTGGCTTTACTTATTGTCGGGGTATTTGCTGTGTTTGCGCTACCGGGATTAGTTTTTACGACCCTTGTCGGTTGTGCAGTTGCTGCGCTTCTCTAGCAAATTGACGGCAAACTCTTACTTTTCAATCTTGAGTACTCAGCTAAACCCGAGCGTGGCCATTGAGATTGTGTCGAGGAGCCTTGAACAAGGGCTATTGACTCAGTTTTCTCCAAGTACCCGGTGACATACCAAAGGCCTTGCAAAATTTATTGGTCATGTGGCTTTGATCGGTAAAACCTGCCTCTAACGAAGCATCCGTTAACGACAAACCGCAATGAATAAAGGCTTTTACTTTGTCTAATCTGCGTAAGGTAAGATATCGATAGGGGCTGGTGCCATAGACCGCTCGAAAATCGCGCGATAAACTCCAACGATCAGTATTGGCAACAGCCTCTATTTGTTCAAGACTCAACGGAGAATCAAGGCAATCAAGAATAAATTCTCGCGCTTTATTTGCTGCCGCGTAGTTGATTGTTTTTCTCTTTACTTTTTGACCTGACACCACCGACAAGGTGGTTGCTAGCTCATATACTTTATCATCTTCATCTAAGGGGTCTAGGTCGCTATCTAGGTCACATAAGATGTTTTGAACCACGCTGCCTAACCGAGCATCTCGAGTGATACCCTCCTCCAGAAATGGTAGTGGATTTGGCCCCAACACTTCTTGTATCAATTCAGGCGACACATAAAGGATCCGATAATAAAATCCCATTTCGTTACCCGCCTCGCCATCATGCAGTTCATCAGGATGGATGACTACTGTTCCGCCCGGCAAACTATGGCGAAGTGATTTTCGATAATTAAAGTTATGGATACCACCAAGCGTTTGACCAATAGCGAAGGTATCGTGACGATGGGGTGTGAAGCCAAAATCTTCAAAATAGGCCTCCATTCTCTCAAATTGACGGGACTGCTTCGCGACTTTTACCCAATCTTTTTTTCCGCTATTCATAAACCTTCCTTGACATAATGCTATGAAATCTCCCCGCAAACGCCTGAGATGCGCCTTTCAATTGCCTGAAGATAAGAGCCGTTCGACAACAGTTTAAGTCTCATGCGACATCTAAATCAAACTTGCCGTTTGCCGAAGTGTAAAACATCTTTAGTAAATTGAATATCTTTGCGGTGTTATCACTGTACCTAACGGAATTAAAAAATAAGATGGCGCCAAAGCTATCATTCAGACAATAAAAAACCCGGCAATAACCGGGTTTTTAGATGCGCACACTTTGATGTGCTAGGCCAATTTTGGCCCTGCATCAACAATTACATCAGCCACGTCAAACTTTTTGAAATTTTCAACAAATTGTGTGATCAAATCACCCGCTTTCGCATCATAAGCGTCTTTATCCGCCCAAGTATCACGTGGATTGAGTAGGGTTGTATCGACGCCTGGCACCGCAACCGGGATATCTAGGTTTAATTTTTCTAGACGTGTTGTATCCGCATCCACTAACGCGCCGCTCTGAATTGCCGAGATGATGCCTCGTGTGGTCGGTATTGAAAAGCGCTGACCCACACCATATGGGCCACCCGTCCAACCTGTATTGACGAGGTATACCTTAGAACCAAACTCTTCCATCCGTTTCATTAGCAACTCAGCATATTCGCCAGCAGGACGAGGGAAAAAAGGCGCACCGAAACAAGTAGAAAAGGTAGATTTCAATTTAGAGTCTGAGCCCATTTCTGTTGAGCCGACAAGCGCAGTGTAACCACTGAGAAAATGATAAGCCGCGCTCTCTTTACTCAGCAAAGAGACAGGCGGCAGAACGCCCGTCATGTCGCAGGTTAAAAAAACAATTGCATTTGGCTCACCAGCGAGGTTTTCCGGCACCCGCTTCTCAACATGTTCAAGTGGGTACGCGCACCGGCCATTCTCAGTAATGCTTGTGTCAGTATAATCTGGTAGCCGTTGGTCGTCGTCGATTGCAACGTTTTCAACAATCGCACCAAAACGAATCGCATCCCAAATAATGGGTTCGTTCTTTTGACTAAGATCTATCGTCTTCGCGTAACAGCCACCTTCTAAATTGAAGACGGTACCTTTACCCCAGCCATGTTCGTCATCACCGATGAGGTAACGACCTGGATCTGCAGACAGGGTCGTTTTACCCGTCCCAGAAAGACCGAAGAACAACGTTGTTTCACCGTCTTCACCCACATTTGCAGAGCAATGCATGGGTAAAACATCTTTTTCAGGTAACAGGAAGTTTTGTACCGAAAACATCGCTTTTTTCATTTCGCCGGCATAACGCATACCCGCCAGAAGCACGCGGCGCTTGGCGAAGTTGATAATCACCGTTCCGTCGCTATTAGTCCCATCGCGCGCAGGAACACATTCAAAACTTGCAACGTTTAAGATCTCCCACTGTTGTTTATCAGCTGGATTGTATTGCTCAGGGCGAATGAATAAATTGCGGCCAAACAGATTTTGCCAGGCAGTCTCCGTACATACATTTACCGCAATGTAGTGATCGGGATCTGAACCCACATGCAAATGCGACACATAATGATCACGCTCGGCAACATAGGCCTCAACACGCTCCCACAAGGCATCAAACTTGTCTGCATCGAATGGACGGTTAATTGGCCCCCAGCCGATTGCATCCGAAGTACTCGGCTCATCGACGATGTAACGGTCCATAGGAGAGCGACCTGTTCTTTTACCCGTGGTAACAACTAAAGAACCATTAGCAGCCAGCCTACCTTCTTCACGCTTAAGTGCATGCTCGACTAACAGCGCTGAACTCAGATCAACAAAAGTGTTACTCACTTCGACCTCACTTGGAATTAAAACACTGGCCGAATCATATCGACCACTAAAAATTGGGGCGCCATTATGACAAATAGCTGTACAAAAAACGACTTTATTTACCTACGTACAACTAATTACGTGTATTCGCGAAATTTATCACGCCTAATGCATTTTACCTAATCCAAATAGGGCATTCACATCCGCGCGATCAAACTCGTAATGTGCGCCGCAGAACTGACAATCAATGGCAACTTTTGCCTCATGCTCAAGGATATCCAACACCTCGTCATGCCCTAAGGCATTTAACGACGCCAATGACCGCTCCGGCGAGCATGTGCACTGAAAACGAACGGGCTCTTGCGCAAACAAGCTCACCTGCTCTTCGTGATACAAACGATGCGTGAGCGTTTCATTGTCATGCCCGCTCACTTCCTCAAAACTCAAGGTATTTGCCAGCTGTGTTACACGATCCCATGCATCCTGATCTTGAATGCTGCGGTAATCTGGCAGCTTTTGAAGCATTAAGCCGAAACAGCCGTTTGCATCGCTATCAAACATAAAAAAAGTGTCGAGCTGCTCTGACATATCAAAATATTGCACCAGACAGTCGCCCATATTGCTCGCCTCAAGCGGAACAATGCCCTGATAACGCTGACCTTTATCGGGCTCAATAGTTATCGCAAGCTGCGCTTTACCGAGTAAATGGTTTAAGTCGTCGCTTTCAAACGGCTCGGCCTTGTGATTAACAATGGAGCGATAGGCTCTTTCATGCGTGGCTTCGGCCATTAATAATGAGACCGGACCACTACCACGAGCATGAATAGATAATCGGCCTTCAAATTTGAGCGTCCCTGTCAGTAAAAGGGATGCTGCCGTTGTCTCCGCAAGCAGCTTACGCAAAGACTCTGGGTAATTTTTGTTTTGACATAACTCGGCAAAACTATCATCAAGGCGCACCCATTCACCACGAATTTCTAGCGCATCCAACATGAATTTCTGAAAGGTGTCACCTTCTACCATAGGGGTTCTCACTATTTGCTATTCGGTTATTCTGATTCAGAATTCTTATTTTTAAACCGATGAATCAAACGACGATCTCGCTTATTAGGCCTACGAAATGGCATAGGATGACTCTCGCGAAGCGCACGTCTCTCATTCAAGGTTTTTTCTCTTTGTTCAATGCTTTTTGCTGTTTCTTCATAAAGGAGCTGCGCCAGCGATGCATTTTTACGACGATCACTAATACCTTTCACGACGACAACTTTATCTAAAAAACCTTGGCGTATGTTCAGTTCTACATCTATATCAACACACTTGCCGGGCTTGCAACGTTGGCCGTTATACTGAACTTTACCCCCCTCAATTGCCTCTTTTGCAAGCGTACGGGTTTTAAAGAATCGTGCCGCCCATAGCCATTTATCGAGCCTTACTTTTTCAGCTTCAGCCATCAGCCACCTCTATCGGCATGATGTCTTGAAAATCATGAACCGTAAAAAATTCATCATGCTGACGCGCATCTCGTCGTGAATCAGGTTTCGCAATAAAAGCTAAATGTTCAACACCTGCTTGCTTGGCCGATGCGAGGACCGATTCATTATCATCAATAAATAACGTTCTTGATGGGTCATATGAGCGCACCGCATTCAATCTCTGCCAAAACTGGGGTTCCTCTTTTGGCAGGCCTAAATCATGTGAAGACACGACCTCTTGAATGTAGCTACCGAGGCTCGTCTCGGCCATCTTGATCTCAACCCCTGCACGATGGGAGTTAGTGACAAGCGCAACATCATAATTTTGGTTTTGCAGCGCATTGAGAAATGCTTCAGCACTTGGTCGAAAAGCAATTTTATCTTTCACTTCATTCTTCAGAGAAATCAGATCAATATCTAATGTGGTAGCCCAATGATCAAAACAATACCAATTAAGTGTCCCTTCTAATTGACGAAACATACGATGCATTGTTTCTCGCGCATCTTGCTCAGTGATCGCCTTTATCTCTGCAAAACGCCTGGGAAGATGCGTCAACCAAAAGTAATTGTCGTAATGCAAATCTAGCAAGGTGCCGTCCATATCAAGGAAGACAGTATCTATGTTGTTCCAGTTAATCATCGATCTCTCTATAATGCGGCCCATAGAATGGTCCCTATTTTAACCAAGCGAGTGTTATATGTCAGATTTAGTGAAATTATTCTCACCCCTCAAGGAAATCATGTTTGCAGCCGGCAAAGCCATACTTGAGGTTTATGAGGCGACGGGGCCAATTGAAGTCACCAGCAAATCCGATGACTCACCCGTCACTAAAGCCGATCATGCCGCGCATCACATCATTGAAGCGGGGCTTAATGACTTACCCGTTCGCTATCCCGTTCTCTCCGAAGAAGGCAGTTTAGCTGATTTTGATACGCGCTCCAGCTGGCCACGTTACTGGCTAGTTGATCCGCTTGATGGCACCAAAGAATTCATCAATAAGAACGGCGAATTCACCGTAAATATTGCATTAATTGAAAACGGACAAGCCATACTCGGCATGGTCTACGTGCCAGTCACTGAAACATTTTACTATGGTGCAGAAGATGCGGGCGCCTTCAAAGAAAAACAAGGGCAACTAGAAACATTAAAAAGTAAAGTGATGCAATTTGATGCACCCTTGACAGTCGTCGGTAGTCGTCGTCATGGCGCAGAAGCCTTAGACGCATTGATTGAAGACCTAAACGATAAGTTTTCCAGCATTGAACTGATTAGCATGGGTAGTTCGCTTAAAATTTGTGCATGTGCCGAGGGCAGTGCACATTGGTATCCACGGTTGGCGTTGACTAGCGAATGGGACACGGCGGCCGCACATGCGGTATTAAAGGCAGCAGGAGGAGAGATTTATGATGATAATTTTGAGCCCTTGCAATATAACCAGAAAGACTCTTTGCTAAATCCATTTTTTCACGCCGTTGGCGATACGCGTATCGACTGGCCGAGCTTACTCAAGCATTAATTGAAAAAAAGAAAAGGTCAGGGGTTACCTGGCCTTTTATATATCCAAGCGACAGGCTTATGCGTCGGTTGCCTCTTCAACGTCGTCATCCATTTCCTCTTGAGTAGCCTTGTCATGCTGATAGCCAGGCTGACTGCATCCAAGGCAACGAATAAACGTCGTCTCAAATGGGCCACCCACTAACACATCAAATGATTCAGCAAAGTTGCCGCCCAACAAAGAAAAAGGTGAGGATACGATAAATAAGCCTGCGCCGATTAATGTACCTGCCAACATCACAGGGCGCACAAACAGTGCATCACCCGACATCGCTAAGGCAGATGGGGCTTCGTCCGCCGTGCGTGCCCAACCGAGGGTGGGCATTGAGACGGTCAGACAAAGCAAAACCGCACTAATGAATTTTCTAATATTTAAGTGCATAGTGAGCTCCCCAAGTGCACGGGTAAATTTAAGTAGCGTGAAGCAAAATATCTCTATCAATGCTCTAACTATAGCCCCAATCATACAGGTGTCTAATCAACAGGTTAGATTTATAGCGGTTTTACACACCTATGTCTGACAGACCACACAATAGACCGTGCTTCGCCCCCCCTGGCGGATTTCTTTAAGGCTTGCCCCACACGATACGCATGGCTTTCCCTGGCATCCGTACACCAATAGCTGTTGTTTGAAATAGCCAGGCTTTCCATCTCCGCCCACATAGTCTCTGAGCGTCGTGCCACCCTGTTTGATCGCTGCCGCGAGCACGGCTTTAATCTTTTCTACCAGCACTTCGTATCGCTTTAATGCGATATTGCCTGCTGCTCGCATCGGATGAATACCCGCTTTAAATAGAGCTTCATTGGCATAAATATTCCCCACGCCTACAACAATACCGCTATCCATAATGTACTGCTTGACCGCCACATTTCGGCCTTTCGCTTTACGGTGCAAGTAGTCGGCATCGAACGCTTTCGATAGCGGTTCCGGACCAAGGTGACTAATTAGTTTATGTTTAGACCAGTCTTCGCTCCATAACACACAGCCAAAACGGCGCGGATCGTTCAAACAGATGCGCTTATCTTGCGTAATAAAATCGATATGGTCATGCTTTTCAACAGGGCTATCATGCGACAATACACGCAAGCTACCCGACATACCTAAGTGCACCAGTATTGCGCCCGCATCAAATTCTAAAATGATATACTTACCACGCCGCCGCATATTTTTTACGTTCGCATCCACAAGCGTATGAACCTGTTGGGATACCGGCCAACGTAAATTGGGATTACGCACCTCCACTTTTTTAAGTGTTTGATTGAGCAGATAAGGCTCGATACCCTTTAAACTGGTTTCAACTTCTGGCAACTCTGGCAAAATATACCCCTCAAATGTTTTGCAGTGACACGATATAAAAAGGATGGACAATTGTCGGCTAAGCAAACCCCAAATATCAACTTTCTCGGCATTGATGCCGGCGGTACGTTTACTGATTTTGTGTTATTTAATGGGCAAACTTGGCGCATACACAAGGTACTATCAACGCCAGAGAATCCTGCAGCTGCGATTCTACAAGGTATCGAGGAATTAGGCTTAGAAAAGTTATTAGTCACGCACCAACTCGTCATAACGCATGGCTCTACCATTGCAACGAATGCGGCCCTAGAGCGAAAAGGTGCGCGCACTATTTACATTACTAATACCGGTTTTAAAGACGTGTTGACCATTGGGCGACAAGCCAGAAGAGAGCTCTACAATTTAAACCCACCCATTATTGAACCACCTGTACCCGAAGCCCTCTGCTTAGAAATAGATTGCCGTCGCGATGCAAATAACAACGTGATCAAGGCACTTGAAGAGGCGCAGCTAGACCAACTCGAACAACAAGTTGAAGCCTTGCAGCCCGAAGCCATTGCGATCAACCTACTGTTTTCGTTTTTGGATGAGCGCGATGAACGTGCCATCGAAACACGGCTGGCAAAATACGCCTTCGTCTCGCGCTCATCTTTCGTACTGCCCGTTTATAAAGAATATGAGCGTGGAATGGCCACTTGGCTTAATGCAAGCCTTGGCCCAAAAGTTGAGCAATACATGTTAACGCTCAAAAACCAACTGAAGAGCGCAGCGGTTTCCGTGATGCAATCTTCTGGCGGAACAATCAGCATTGAACAAGCCTCAAAACGCGCTGTAAACTTGCTTTTATCAGGGCCTGCGGGCGGATTAGCCGCGGTGAAACAAATATCGCGGCATACGGGTATCGACAAAATTCTAAGCTTTGATATGGGTGGCACCAGCACCGATGTATCGCTCATGGACGGCGACTTCCGCCTCAGTGAAGAAGGAACAATTAATCATTGGCCCGTCGCAGTGCCAATGCTCGATATGGAAACAATAGGCGCGGGTGGGGGCTCTATCGCATGGACCGATACCGCAGGATTGTTGCATGTTGGCCCGCATTCAGCCGGGGCCCAGCCTGGTCCTGCTTGCTATGGCCTAGGCGGGCGTATGGCAACAGTAACAGATGCCAATGCTGTGCTGGGACGCTTACAGCCAGAAGCCTTCCTTGGCGGGAGCATGAGCTTGGACCTGGATGCGGCTCAAAAAGCCATGACAAAACTGGGTAAGTCTCAACACTTAGACGCAGATGCGATGGCGCATGGCATCATTGAACTTGCCGAGCAACAAATGAGTGCTGCGTTGCATAATATTTCTGTCAAACAAGGTCATAACCCTGCAGCTTTTACCTTGTGCTGCTTTGGCGGCGCCGGGGGCTTACATGTTTGCTCACTCGCCGAACGGCTTGGCATGCGCTCCGCCCTTGTGCCACGCAATGCGGGGGTATTTTCTGCACTGGGCATGCTCTGCGCTGAAGAAAAACGCTCGTTGAGTAAAAGTCATATTTGCTTACTAAATGATGTCACGAATGCGCAACTCACTACCTGGTTCAAAGAGCTCGCGGATCAAGCACTCTCTGAACTGACGCAGCCATCTGACAGCATCGATAACGAGCAGCCGATGCGTATCGAAAAACGGCTAGACCTGCGCTATGCAGGCCAAAGTTTTTCGTTAGACATCGCATACGGCGAAAACTTAGAGGATGCATTCATCCAACACCATAAAGATCGTTATGGGCATCAACTACCGTTGCCAGTGGAATTGGTCAATGTCAAAGTTGAAGTAATCGGCCAAGCGAAAATAGAGTCCTTGGAGACCATTAATCAAACCTCACCAGCAAAACAAGCAAAACCAATTAACAATCGTTTACGCCGCTCAGGAAACGAACAAATTGCCGTCTATAACCGTGACGAACTCGCGGTAAACCAGTGTATACGGGGGCCTGCGATTATTACAGAAACGGCTTCGACTACGTGGCTAAAATCCGGTTGGCGCCTACAGATGGACGCGTTAGGAAACTTACTGTTAAAAAAGAGTTGATTTGCTATGATGACCGACCTGTTTATTCTTTTTGGAAAACTTATGAGTTTTGATTGGTGGATCAACGGCGTGCTTGATCTAAGTGTTTGGCAGAAAATACTTGCCACATTCATCATGGTTCAATTTACGATTATTAGTGTCACGCTTTATCTTCATCGGCACTCGGCACACAACTCTCTCGACCTCCACCCAGCACTCAAACATGTGTTTCGTTTTTGGCTGTGGCTAAGCACCGGTACCAATACAAAAGAATGGACCGCCATCCACCGCAAACACCATGCAAAATGTGAGACAGAAGATGATCCGCATAGCCCTGTAAAGAAAGGCATTAACACCGTTCTTTTTTCGGGGGCTGAACTATACAAAGAAGAAGCGAGTGATCAAAACACCTTAAAACGGTATGGTCAGCGCACACCAGAAGATTGGATAGAACGTAAAGTATATACGCCATATAAGCTACTAGGTATATGGCTCATGGCCACGATCGACTTGCTGCTGTTCGGTGTTGCGGGTATCACTGTCTGGGCGATTCAAATGATCTGGATTCCATTTTTTGCCGCTGGCGTCATCAACGGTTTAGGGCATTGGTGGGGCTACCGCAATTTTGAATGTAAAGACGCGGCGACCAATATTTCGCCTTGGGGCTTTTTTATTGGTGGCGAAGAGCTACACAACAATCATCACACCTACCCTAATTCAGCTAAGCTCTCGGTCCGAAAATGGGAGTTTGACATAGGCTGGATGTGGATTCGTCTGTTTAGTGCCGTGGGTCTGGCGAAAGCGAAGAATATTGCGCCAATTGCACAAACAGATTTAGCCAAGACAGAGCTCGATAAAGACGCCTTAATGGCCATCATACATAATCGCTTTCATGTACTTTCCGAGTACCATAAAACCGTACTGGTACCGGTTTTAAAGGAACAAAAAGCGAAAATGGAAGCCAGTGAAAAATCGTTGTTTAAAAAAGCAAAGCGCTTGTTACGCAAGGAACCCCTATTGATCAAGACTTGCGAATCACAGCGCATTGAAGCGATGCTTGAAAATAATGCGGTGATAAAACTGATCTATGAAAAAAGCCAAGAGCTGCAAGAAATATGGAAACGTAACCCTGGCAGTCGGTTTCAAGAGAAGCTGAACGAGTTAGCGGAATGGTGCCAACAAGCTGAACAGAGCGGTATTCAAAGCCTCGAAAGTTTTGCTGAATCACTGAAAGTTTACTCTTTATCACCAAGCACCTCGTAGAGCCCGTAACAAAGCTGACCCGCTACCTTCTCTTTGCGCTGCCGCCAATTGGCGGGCAGCGCAAGCTCGCTTAGCTCTTTTTCCTTTTCCAAATAAATTAACGTACCGGCTGACAACACGGATGAGTTCACCAGTTTTTGTATGACGGACTCAAGCAAATTTTTGCGAAATGGAGGATCAAGAAATACCACATCGAAAGGCGCCTCCTGCGACTGTGCCAACCACGTTAGGGCATCCGCTTGCGTCACTTGTGCATTGATCTTAAGCATGGTGCGATGTTCTCCCAACTGCGATACTGCTGGCAGAGAGAGTTCAACAAACTGAACGTATTTTGCCCCGCGCGATGCCGCCTCCAACCCTAATGCGCCGCTCCCCGCAAATAAATCTAGCACTCTGGCGTCCTCGATTTGCCAGCTAAGCCAGTTAAAAACGGTTTCACGTACGCGGTCTGTTGTGGGTCTCAAACCGTCCACCTCAGGAAACGACAATCGTCGTCCACGATGCTCACCTGCAATGATGCGAAAGGATCCTTTGCCTTTTTTTTCGGTTTTGTGGTTTTTTTTAATCCGTGCTGGCATTAGACTTCCGAGTTGTTAATAAATATCTGTGCGTTTTTCTAAGCTCAGCTATTTTAAGTCACACGTGGCAAGTATCAATCTCCAAGCAGCTTTCTTTAAAAATAATTGTTAGCCGCCCCAAAATTTGAAGTTTTAAAAGGCCTTTCATGGATACACAATTACTTATCGGACTCGGTGTCCTGACGCTTATTCTTGTTGTCTTCATCATTGATCTTCGCTCTCGACGAAGTCATGTTGCAGATAAACGCCGCAAAAGCGTTACGCCCGTTTCAGTTAAAACGGGCGACCAAACGGCCCAAGTTGATCTCTCGGCAGTCAAAACAACAGTTGACGTCAATGCAGTCGGAGAAACGGTCGAAACACCGCCTGCCGTTGAACACCCCCCCAGTCCGCCGGCCAATCTAGTATCAGAGGAAGACCTGGCACCGAACGAAGCAGTAGCCAGTACTGAAACGCTTTTTGCCAGAATGGTTTCTGGACTCAATCGTACACGCGGCCAGTTAAGCGGAGGGTTAGGTGATTTACTTCTTGGTAAAAAAGAGATTAACGAAGACCTGCTTGAAGAGATTGAGACTCAACTATTAACCGCAGATATCGGCATTTCCGCCTGCCGCCAACTTATCACAACGATCACGGAACAATCTGAGCGTAATGAACTAAAAGATTCGGATGCGATCTACGCGTTACTAAAAGCAGAGCTCAGTGGATTATTAGCAAATAGCCAATCGACGCTGCAAATTGATACAGACAAAGTCCCTTATGTCATTCTTGTCGTGGGCGTAAATGGGGTGGGTAAAACAACTACTATTGGGAAAATGGCGAAGCGTTTCCAAAACCAAGGGCACTCAGTCATGCTCGCGGCAGGCGACACCTTTCGCGCCGCGGCCGTTGAACAACTGCAGGTGTGGGGGGAGCGTAATAATGTACCTGTCGTCGCGCAACATACCGGGGCCGACAGCGCCTCAGTCATTTATGATGCGGTTGAGTCTGCAAAATCGAAGGGCATCGATATTGTCATTGCCGATACCGCAGGCCGTCTGCAAAACAAAGACAATTTAATGGGCGAACTGGAAAAAGTAGTTCGTGTAATGCAGAAAATTGATGCATCGGCGCCTCATGAAGTCATGCTGGTATTGGATGCGGGCACTGGCCAAAATGCCTTAAATCAAGCCGATACCTTTCAGCAGGCCGTTGGCGTCACAGGCATTAGTTTAACTAAGCTAGATGGTACTGCAAAAGGCGGTATCATTTTCGCAATCGCCAAGCAGCTGAGCCTACCGATAAGGTTTATCGGCGTCGGCGAACAAATAGACGACTTGCGGCCTTTTGAAGCCAACGAGTTTATCGACGCACTCTTTGATGATCATGCCGATAAGTAATCGTTGATAGAGATAAGAAAACGGATAGAGCGATCGCATGATTGAGTTTATAAATGTAGGCAAGCGCTATGAAGACGGCCATGAGGCATTACAAAATGTTTCATTGTCGATGGCGCGCGGCGAAATGGCGTTCTTGACCGGGCATTCTGGGGCTGGAAAGAGTACGTTGCTCAAATTGATTATGCTCATGGAACGGGCGGATCGCGGTCAGATCATGATTGGCAATCAAAATCTCGCACGGATACCTCGCCGGCAAATTGCTTATTTTCGTCGGCATATTGGCGTGGTATTTCAAGATCACCGTTTACTCTTTGACCGCACGGTTTTTGATAATGTTGCATTACCTTTAGATGTAGCAGGCACACCGCCAAGGGAAATCGCGAAACGAGTGCGAGCGGCACTCGATAAAGTAGGCCTGTTGTCAAAAGAAAACCTGACGCCCATCCAACTTTCTGGTGGCGAACAACAGCGTATTGGTATCGCTCGAGCGGTCGTGAACAAACCACCGATACTGCTCGCCGATGAGCCGACCGGTAACCTTGACCCCGAGCTATCGTCAGAAATTATGAAATTATTTTCGGAATTTAATCAAGTTGGCGTCACCGTTCTGATTGCCACACATGATCTGGATTTAATTTCTCGGTTGCCATTCCGCGTTATCGAACTTAGTCAGGGGCATATTATTACGGGCGCTAAAAGCGTTGCTGGAGTGGATGCATAAAATGGCCCCAACAACGAGTAAACGCGCCGTCAAAAAACCGAATAGCGGCGCACAATTGAGCGATGACAAGCCGCTGTTTGGCGGGTATATCAGCAATCATATTAAAACGCTAAAACAAACCTTACATGAGCAAAAAAGGCGACCATTGGCTGCATTTTTTACGTGTTCAGTTATCGGTATTGCGATTGCGTTACCCACGCTATTGGCTCTGCTACTCATAAATATTTATCAAGCCGATCTTGAATGGGACGGCTCATCACAAATTACGCTATTTCTAACTGAGAAGACGGCAACACTCGAAGCCGCTGAACTGGCCAATGAACTCCAAGAACGTGGCAGTATTTCTGCCACTAAGTTTATTGATAAAGATAAAGCACTCGCCGAATTCTCGGCATTATTTGAACTGGGCGATACGTTAAAACACCTTGAAGAGAACCCACTACCGCACAGTATTATTGTTACCCCAGCGCCACAGTTAGATCAGCTGGAAAAAATTAACCGTTTGAAAGACAGCCTCGTCGGCCTTGAACAAGTTGAAAATGCGCAATTGGACGTTGTCTGGGTCGAAAGGCTGCACTCGATCAGTACCTTTCTGGAACGCAGTACCTGGGTGCTCGGCATTATGCTTAGTTTTGCGGTTTTATTAATATTGGGCAACACCATTCGATTAGCAATAGAAAACCGGAAAGACGAAATTGTCGTATTAAAGCTAGTCGGTGGCACCAATGCGTTCGTTTGTCGTCCGTTTATCTACATGGGCATATTTTTTGGCTTTGGGGGTGCGCTTTTTGCACTTGTTCTTTGCACACTGGTGATTGCAATGCTCGAAGCCCCCCTATTAGAGCTGGCCCAATCATACCAAAGCCAGTTCAATTTGATGGGGCTTAGCGTCGAATCGTCGCTGCTGATTCTGACCTTGGGGAGTTTGCTGGGCTGGTTGGGCGCTTGGTTCGCGGTACGCAGGCATATCGATGAGATCGAACCCCGGTAAACGGTTCGAATTGTTGTTGAAATAAAGCAAAAAATGCTATAATACACTGCTAATTTAGATTGGAGAGTTTTTCTATGGGTACAAATTTACAGCCAGTGGATATGTTGATACCAGGAAGTAATCTGGAGTCATATATTCAGGCCGTCAATGGCATCCCAATCCTGTCCGTGGAAGAAGAGCGTGCGCTAACCAAGCGTCTTCATGAAGATGATGATTTAACGGCGGCACGCCACTTAGTTATGTCTCATCTTCGCTTCGTGGTGCATATTGCAAAAAGTTACTCAGGTTACGGTTTAGCCCAAGCAGACCTTATTCAAGAAGGTAATGTGGGCATGATGAAAGCAATCAAGCGTTTTAATCCAGAATTTGGTGTTCGCTTGGTCTCGTTCGCAGTGCATTGGATAAAAGCAGAAATGCATGAGTTCATTTTACGCAACTGGCGTATTGTCAAAATTGCGACGACGAAAGCGCAGCGCAAAATGTTTTTCAACCTGCGAAGCTCAAAGAAACGCTTAGCTTGGTTTACCAATGATGAAGTGCATTCGGTCGCGCAAGATTTGGGCGTAGAACCGCGCGTTGTACGCGAGATGGAAGGGCGTTTGAGTGCGCATGATGCGGCATTTGATGCCGGCTCTGACGATGATGACGATACAGCTTATTTAGCACCGGCTAACTATTTGGAAGATCATAACCAAGATCCGGCGCGTAAAATAGAACAAGCTGACTGGTCAAATGATTCACGTCAACGGTTGCAAGAAGCCATGCGTACACTCGATGAGCGTAGCCTTGATATCCTGAGTAAGCGCTGGTTAAGTGATCAAAAATCGACATTGCATGACTTGGCAGACGAATACGGTGTGTCTGCAGAACGTATCCGTCAGTTAGAAAAGAATGCAATGAAAAAAGTAAAAGGCTTGATGGAAAGCTAATTTTCGTCAACTTTATGAAAACCGCCTTTTAAGGCGGTTTTTTTGTTTTAACGATTTCGTTTTATTCGGAGGTCTCCGTGAAAATTGCCTTTGTTGGCATCGGTCTAATGGGCCAACCCATGACACAAAACCTGATCGATGCAGGTTTCGATCTTGCTTTATGGAACAGGACCGCTGATAAGCTCGCTGCATTTGCCGATCATGCAACACGCTGTCAGTCAGTCGCCGAAGCGGCGGCTAGTGCAGAGGTGCTCATCACGATGCTTGAAAACGGCGAGGTCGTGGACGAGGTTTTATTTCAAAGCCAGGCATTCAAACAGTTACCTGCGGGGAGTTTGGTCATTGATATGAGCTCTATTCCACCGAAAACTGCGCGTAAACACGCATTGCTCTGCGAAGCACAGGGGTTACGCTACCTTGACGCGCCGGTCTCAGGTGGTACCGTCGGCGCAAAGCAAGCAAACCTGTCTATTATGGTGGGTGGCGAAGCGACCGTATTTGAGGGCGCGCAAGCGGTTTTCTCTGCCCTCGGAAACGCCACCTACATTGGTCCTGCTGGCAGCGGTCAATTGGCCAAGCTAGCTAACCAAGCGATTGTTGGTATCACGATTGGCGCTGTATCGGAAGCCTTATTATTGGCAGCAGAAGGAGGCGCCAACCCCGTGGCCGTGAGGGAAGCATTATTGGGTGGCTTTGCAAACAGTCGTATTTTGGAACTACATGGTCAACGTATGCTAGATAGCAACTTCACCCCCGGAGCAACAAGCCGAGTACAATTGAAAGACTTACGCACCATCCTAAATGAAGCAAACGAGCATAATTTAACACTGCCTTTATCTCAGCGCACCTATGAAAGCTATCTTGGCATGATCGCTAATGGCCATGAGGGACTCGATCATAGCGGCTTACTCGTTGAGCTTGAACATCTTAACAACACCCGTTTGATCAAATAAGCCATACCATGCCTAGATTTGCGGCTAACCTAACCATGCTCTTCCAAGAAGTACCTTTCTTGGAACGTTTTGCGCTCGCGCGCGAACATGGTTTTCAATTTGTCGAATACCTCTTTCCCTATGCTTACCCCGCTGAACAATTAAAACAGCAGCTTAAAACGCATCAACTTCAACAAGTGTTATTCAATTTGCCCGCCGGTGATTGGTCGCAAGGTGAGCGCGGCATTGCTTGCTTACCCAGCCGCCGTAATGAATTTTTAAACGGCATAGAAACCGCCATCAACTACGCAACGCTATTAGACGTGAAACAAGTGAACTGTTTAGCCGGCATTCAAGCATCACACATAGATAGCACGGCGCAATGGGCTTGTCTGATTGAGAATTTACGCTATGCACACACCACCCTTGCGAATGAAGGCATTCAATTAGTTTTCGAAGCAATCAACTCAAAAGTGGATATGCCTGGATTCTTCATTGATTCATTAGAAAAATCACAACGGGTATTAAACGAAGTACCAGGCATCAAATTTCAATTTGATATTTATCACATGCAAGTTATGCATGGCGATATCCTACGGAATATCGAAAAATTTTTGCCTCATATCGCACACATACAATTTGCAGATAACCCCGGTCGGCATGAGCCTGGCACCGGAGAATTAAACTTCCCAACCATTTTTAAACAATTAAATAAACTTGGTTATAACGGCTTTACTGCGGCCGAATATTTTCCGAAATCTACTACTGAACGTTCTTTAGATTGGCTAAAAGATAATCACTAGTCATATTGGGAAATAGAGAGAATATTAGTCCTGGCAGCCTCACTCTGAAAAGCACGCATATAAAATAAATACGCTCGCAACATCGCAACTGTAAAATATTTAAGCCCTATTTTCGTACAAATGTCAGATTTTTTACATTTAATGTGCTGGGTTTATTTTTTATTGTTTAAAAAACAACCAGATAGGCAATTGGTATAATTATTGAATCGTAATCGTTCCTATTAAATTAAGATTTGCACAAGGAGAACACATGAAAACAAAAAAAATACAACAGCTCATTATGAGTGCGCTTTTGAGTTTAATCTCAAGTCTGGCAATTGCGATGCCCGTAACTTATTCCGGCGTTACCTTCCCGACAGGTGATAGTTCATTTGCCGATGCATATTTACCATTTACGCCCGGCCCTAATTCGATTACCCAAGGCGGTATAACCTATGACAATCCCGACTATGTCCTCGGTGCACCAGACAATGCCTCTGTTTCATTGGGTAACGGGGGAACCATAACCGTGCAGTTTACAGATAATTCACTCACCACCTCTGGCGATGCTACTAAGGATCTATGGATTTTTGAATTTGGACCTGCGATTGAAGATTTTCAAGTTGAGATATCAACGAATGCAATCGATTGGATAGACTTAGGTTTCATTCGCGGCCAACCCTCCGGGTTAGATATTGATAGTTTTGCCGCCGTGACATCCGGAACACTATATAGCTATGTCCGCATTACGGATGACATAACAAACGGTCCGACTTCCCCTCCTTTTGCAGGTGCTGACATAAATGCTGTGGGGGCCATCACCTCAGGGCCTGCAGCACCAGAAGATCCTGTTGTTTCGGTCTCAGAACCTTCCTCGCTTGCCTTGCTCCTTTGCGGGCTATTAGTCGCTGGAGGCATGCGTAAACGCAAAGCCTAAAAATATTCGTATAGCCCACTTTGCCGGGGATAGTTCCTTGGCTTAAGTGGGTCGTTTTATCGATATCCAAAGCCCCTTATTACTAATCATAAGCTAAAGTAAGTATGCGCTTTCACTCAAATTCATATTTTCTTTAACTTCTCTCCAACGCTTCACTTGCCGACTCACAGCGATCTACACTACTATCGAATTTAAAACGCAGTCAACAAACGAGTGTAAATCATAGCCATACCGAGCACATGGTTTTCGCAGCTACACTCAAGGCTTCAACAAAGACGTTAGTAGTATTTTATAATATTGGGGAACCTCTATGAATTGGTGGGGAAAGGTGATTGGGGGTACGCTCGGCTTTGTGCTGGTCGGGCCGATCGGGGCGTTGCTAGGTGCGGCCATTGGCCATAGTTTTGATAAAGGCTTGACCAACTTAGAGGCCTTTAGTGGCGGCGCCGATCAAGAGGGCGTGCAGGCCGCGTTCTTCACCACAACTTTTTCAATTATGGGCTACATTGCCAAAGCCGACGGCCAAGTGAGCCGCGAAGAAATTGCGCTTGCACAACAAACGATGGCACGCATGCAACTAAACGCCGAGCAAACCGATGCGGCGAAGAATCTTTTTAATCAAGGTAAAGCCACCGATTTCAATGCAGAAGAGGTGATTACCGCATTTGCCAATGCTTGTGGCCGCCGTCGTAACCTTGTACAAATGTTTGTCGAAATTCAAATTGCCACCGCATTGGCCGATGGCAAACTTGAAGATACAGAACGCGCGGTTTTATTTGATATTGCCTCGTTGTTAAAGATAAATCGCGCTCAGTTCGAGCGCTTATTAGCAATGGCAGTGGCCCAACAACGTTTTTATCAACAAGAAGGCTATAGTAGCAGCCCAAGCAATGCTAAACTGCAGCTGGCAGATGCCTATGAGGTATTGGGTGTAAAAAATAGCTGTACAGATCAAGAACTAAAAAAAGCCTATCGGCGACTGATGAGCCAACACCATCCAGACAAACTTGTGTCTAAAGGTTTACCTGAAGAGATGATGAAATTGGCCACAGAAAAAACACAACAAATTAAAGATGCTTACGACTTAATTAAGCAAGACAGACAAAACAATAGGGGTTAAATGATGCGCGTACTAGTAATCGAAGACGACAAAGATGTTGCCGCGTATTTAGTCAATGGATTAAAAGAGAATGACAATGTAGTCGACCATTCTCCAGACGGAAAAGAAGGGTTATTACTCGCTGCCAGTGAGACGTATGACGTGATGATTATTGATCGCATGCTGCCGGGTATGGATGGCCTCTCAATTATCAAAACGATTCGGGCAACCGGTAATAAAACACCCGTGTTGATCTTAAGTGCACTTGGTGATGTCGATGATCGCGTCGAAGGCTTACGTGGCGGCGGTGATGATTATCTAACCAAACCGTTCTCTTACACAGAACTACTGGCGCGCTTAGAAGCACTGGTCCGTCGCGGTGCTAGCACCGGTTCAGAGAAAATTACGCATTTAAGTGTCGCTGATTTAGACATGGATTTACTTGCGCGAACGGTTCGACGCGCGGGTCAAAAAATTGATCTTCAACCACGCGAATTCCGTTTACTTGAGTATTTGATGAAACATGCCGGTCAGGTCGTGACGCGCACTATGCTGCTCGAGCAAGTATGGGACTACCATTTTGATCCGCAAACTAACGTAATTGATGTGCATATCAGCCGTTTACGGTCAAAAATTGATAAAGATTTTCCAAAGCAGTTACTTCAAACTGTGCGCGGTGCTGGGTATATTTTGAGTGAAGATTCTTAGCCTACTAAGAACCTCTACTTTCCAACTGGCGATCATGTACATGGTACTGTTCGCCACGTCGGTGTTTATCTTAATGGGCTTCATTTACTGGGCAACGGCCGGGTACATGTCGAGCCAAACCGACGAGACCATTGAAGCCGAAATTATCGGTCTTGCGGAACAATACCAGCGCCAAGGCCTCAATGGCCTTATCAGTGTAATCCGTGAGCGCGTCAGTCGTGATCCGCAAGGCAAGGCCATTTACCTCTTTACTGCCCGCGACTTTATCAAACTCGCCGGCAATATTGATAAATGGCCCGAAGGCGGCGATGTGCAAGACGGTTGGCTCAACTTTACCTTAAATGATGAACTGGGCTGGCATACCGATCTTTCTCGACCTGCGCGTGCCCGCGTGTTTATCGTACCCGGAGGGTTACGCTTATTAGTAGGGCGTGATGTAAACGAGTTTATGGCGGTCAAAGAACTTGTTGAGCGGGCGATCAACCTTGGTATGGCGATTACCTTCGGGCTTGCGATGCTCGGTGGCATTATGATGAGCCGCAGTACCGCACGCCGAGTGGAACTGATCAACCAGACGAGCCAGCGCATCATCAAAGGGAATGTGTCGCTGCGCATACCTGACCGTGGCACCAATGATGACTTTGATCAGCTCGCGCGAAACCTTAACGAAATGCTCGATCGAATCTTCCATCTGATGGAAGGTGTGCGCCATGTCTCTGACAATATTGCCCATGATCTACGTACGCCGTTAACACGCTTGCGCAATAAGCTTGAGAAAACCATGCTAAGCGTTGAGAGAGATGAAGATCGAGAGCAAGTAGCCAGTGCCGTAGCGGAGGCGGATCAATTGCTTGCCACGTTTAATGCCTTGTTGCGCATTGCACGTCTCGAAGGTGGGGGCCGAACCAGTAACTTCAGCGACTTTAATTTGTCTGAGTTAGTGCTGGATGCGGCTGAATTATACGAAGCCTTAGCGGAAGATAAGCAACAAACCTTATCCATTAAAGTAAAAACCAATATCTTCATTTACGGCGATAAAGACCTACTTTTTCAAACCTTAAGCAACCTGATTGACAATGCCATCAAATACACGCCTGAAGGGGGCGATATCGAGTTATACCTGTCGTCCAATGGTAAAGACCTTGAATTAACCGTCGCAGATTCGGGGATTGGTATTCCTGAAGAAGAAAGGGCAAAGGTTTTTGATCGATTTTACCGCGTTGCTAAGAGCCGCTCGCAACCTGGCAATGGCTTAGGGCTCAGCTTAGTGCAAGCGGTTGTTGAATTGCACGATGGTGAAATTCGATTGGCTGACAATGAACCGGGCTTAAAAATTCAAATATCGCTGCTAGGAAAGGTATTGGATGTATCAGAACTTAGCCAGTCTAAGGAAGCCGCCGCGTAAATCCGACCTTTTAAAACGTCACGCGCAGTAAGCAAACAAACGGGCTTACTGCACCATTTAAAATTTTAATACCCGAAAACTTAAACTAACGCTTTTAAACGGCTATAGCTGTATGTCGCTGGAAACGCGGCCAAACTTAACCCGCTTTTTGCAAACTGCTCAGCGGTCGTCAGCAAATCATTTAGGTTCGCCTTAGTGCTGCCTGTGCGCGCTTTTAAGCTATCCAACTCACCTTCAAACCGCTTTTGACCGAACAATATGCCCGCAATTAGGGTATGGCGGTTGATAGTGTTTTCAACACCGTATTTATCTAGGTTGTAAGCCAAGTTATCGACTTGAGTAAGTACTGCTTCGCCCAAACGGGCTACTTTTGCATTGGTTTTCATCATTAAATCTCGTATTCCAGTTTGGATCGAACGATACTTATAAAGCCTAGGCTCTTCAACCTATTAATTGATTGTTTTTACTATGTCTCGATATCGTCCGCCTCGCAAACCCAGCTCAAAATATATTACACCAGAAGGCGCGCAGGCATTGCGCGACGAGTTACAGTATTTGTGGAAAGTAAAACGTCCTAAAATCACCCAAGCTGTGTCAGAAGCCGCTGCCTTGGGTGATCGTTCTGAAAATGCAGAATATATTTATGGTAAAAAAATGCTTCGTGAAATCGATAGCCGCGTGCGCTTTTTAACCAAGCGCCTCGATAACATTGAAGTCATTGACCGGATCCCGGAAAACAGCAATAAAGTATATTTTGGTGCGTGGGTAACACTGGAAAACTGCGAAAATCCGGATGATCGCATAACCTATCGCATCGTCGGGGCCGACGAATTCGACCTAAGCAAAGGGTATATCAGTATAGACTCACCATTTAGCCGCCGCCTCATTGGCAGAGCATTAGATGATGAGATAGACATCGCACAAGAGCATGGGGAAATTGAGTACACTATTAGTGAAATTCGTTATAAGTAAGGTTTATGCGCATACTCTTCTCGCTTTGCGGCTTTTTATTCGCGCTCATGTCAGTGTCACCGACCTTAGCAGAGGATGGTGACCCCTGGGCACAAGAATTAGATTTTGGATTCTCGACGAAGGGAAAATCAACCATCGCTGACTTTCCCATGCAAGAAATTAGCAGTGAAGAATTATCGAACGCCGCAATAGGTGGCGCCTTGCAAAGCGCCCCAACAATGCAACGCGAAAAGGGTGCAAAACCCGCGTTTCAAATCGTTTCAGAAAACGAAGGGAAACAACTGAATACCGACACGGCCTTAGCTAATGATAATCAGGGGCGCACGGATGACGAGCGGATCCGCGAGAGTAGTATTATTTTGCCGCCACCGATCGATTACCAGCAACCCATTTTTAGCCATGACAACGGTCGCACTGTTGAACACAACAACACAGCCTTTGAGCGTTAATATTAACAAAAACTTTGACATCAATACCTTATAAAGTGAGTAAGCGGTTACTTATCTCAAATATTATATCGCAGCGTAAAGGCTGGTTTATTAAACGCGTATATTTAATAAACCATTCACTGATCTATACGGGTGTATATTTTTTACTCTTACTTTACCTTTGACACCGCGGCTTTCCTTGCAGGCTTTCGAGTCGCCTTTTTCACCGGCGCCTTTACCAAGGTCTCTAACTCGTCTAAGGCTTCGCCTGAGAAGACGGCCAGATTTTGCATGCTTGGTAGCGAATCCCGGCAACCTGTGTAGCCAAAATTGAGCGAGCCATCATAACTTAAACAGGTAATGTTTAAGGCACCGCCGTGTGCGATCAATGAAACCGGATACATCGCTTCAAGTTTCGAGCCATTGTAATACAAAGTATTTTTTGGCCCCGGCACGTTAGAAATTGTAATGTTAAAGGCCGGTCGCATGCGCCCACCTAACCCCGTGAGCAGCTGCAATGAGTATGGCGCCATCATCAGCATCGTGTACTGTGTTAATGATGCACGAGGGAGGCTTTGCAGGTGTTCTTTAGCAATGCGCGTTGATTCTTTTATTTTCGCCAAACGCTTCTTCGGATCGGCCTCGTCAGTGGCAAGACTTGCTATCATAAAGCTGATGGCAGTACCGGTGCCGCTATCATCCGCGGGACGAATATTAACAGGTATCCCCGCCGTTAATGGCTGATCGGGCAAGGCCTCTTTTGCAAGCAAAAAGGTACGCAATGCGGTGCCGCACAAATAAAGCACAATGTCATTTAGCGAAGCGCCGGCTGCCTCAGCAATTGCTTTTATTCGCTCCAGCGAATATTGCTGCGTTGCAAAACGTCGCGCAGGTTGCACACGTCCATTAATAATTGAACTAGGACCAACGAAAGGCGTCGCCAAGGCTTCGCGATCATACATCGAACCACTCACCAGTTTGGCGAGCGCAGTCACTAACTGAGGGGTATTCGAGGCCTGTTCTTTCACCGCATCAATAGCCTGTTCAATCGCACCCTGCCAAGTCGGTACACTTGTGTCTTGTGCGCGTTTACTGCGCTTAGGCGGCGCAATTGACCATGGAGGGCCCATTGCTAGATCATCGGGGGATTCAGACAACGTTCTTTGCATCAAGCGAACACCGCTTATGCCGTCAATCAGAGAGTGATGCATTTTGGTATAGATAGCGAATCGATTATTCTCCAACCCCTCAATAACATGGCACTCCCAGAGGGGGCGTTTAAAGTCCATTCTATTAGAATGCAAGCGTGAGATAAGAATACCTAATTCTCGCTCGCCGCCGGGCTTGGGTAACGCAGAATGGCGAATGTGGTAATCAAGATCAATATCTTTATCAACCACCCAAGACGGGGCAATCATACGGCCCAGTAAGCTTGGTTTTGCTAACTTTTTATTCCAGGGGGAGACCAGGCTTGATGCTGCTTTCATTTGCGCAACATCGTCTCTCAAAAACGTGTCAGATGCTTTTTCTGGTAACGAAAAAATCTGCAAATTACCAACATGCATGGGCGTATCTTCGGCATCTACTGCTAACCACGAGGCATCGAGTACGTTTATCTTATTATCTTGGCCCATCGAGCGAGCTCCCCTTTTTTATATTTACGGGCAACTGTAGCACACTCAGTAGGGTAGTCGCCTCTTTGAACGTAGGCTTGTTCTAAAAACAAGACAACGCTATGAAGTGCCGAACTAATTAAATGCCAAATCCGCTTAGTCGATGAGTTGCGCAGTCATGTCATTAGTTGGGTACGGTAAGGTAGGTATCGGCCAAGTCATCGCTTTGTTTGACTGGAATACTCGGTTCAAATCTATTTGGATGTAATTGGTGCGATGCGCATAATCAGCAATTCTCAATTGATTGTTCGAAAGGTCCTTAATCGCCACCCATTGCGTGTAATCAGACACCGTTTGTGCGCCCTCCATACTCTTTGCAACCCCGAGTGGAATATCCACATTGTTTAAAAGGTGGGCCATTAACTGTGTGGCATCTGCGCTAGTGTCTGGCTTTGTGGCAAACCGACTCAAGTAGGCGGCTCTAATAAAACGAGAAGGCGGGGTGTAATCTGCGGGTAATCCGAGGAGCCCACCACCTTGGCCAATATTGGTAACGTTTGCGCCATTTAACATGACCGGTGATGCGCCTTGGTCTGATAGCGACAGATAATTTCTCGCATTTAACAGGTGCCAGTCGTAGGTCGGTGCATTTGTTAGAACATTTGCTACATTGTCATGGATCTCCATTTGGCCTTTGACAAATTCAATCACGATACTTTCACCACTGCGGTCTGTAATAACAAAATGCAACCAGGGTGGTGTCGGAATACCTTTCACCTCATTTGGATCAAACCACACTTTATAGCTGGGTAATTCTGCTTTGACTGCGTCAACGGTATTAAACATACCCAATACTAAGCTTCCGAAATTTAGGATAGAAACATAGTTTTTATCCTCTGTAGTGACTGTTTGATATTCCGTCAGACCCGGCAGAAAGTTACCACTGAGCCCAAGTCCCGCCTCATTCTGACCTTCCAGAAAAGCGGGCGGCCCTTTCAGTATTGCTGGTGCCACAGCTACAAACGCATAATTACTAGACAGTTTTTTCTCCGGTAAATTTAGTTCGGACGGCGCACTGACATCGACGACCGTTCCTTTTGGGATGGCAGACAATTCCCATTTCATATCAAATGCCCACTCCATTGTTCTACCGGCAATCACGGTGCCATCATTGGCCGTTAAATTAATGGCAGTGCACGCGAAAGAACTGTGTGTGAATGAGAATAAACAGAGACTTAAAATAAAACGTCGGGAAAAACTAGATGCCAAGACACGCATAATGGACTCCCTAATGGGCTAGACGGATTACCGCCGTTTAATTTTAGTAAAAAATTACGTATTAGCAATATAAACGTCTACGTCAGACTTTCATAAGCATAATATTGCGGCAATAACCGATTCAAAAGACAATAAAAAAATGAACAGTCCTTGTCGGACGCTTGCCGTTAAGCCCATTCAATCGCATAGTCGAGACTATGACCACACATCTCAGAAAATCGCCTCACAGACTTGGCAGCCATTTTTTCAGCTAGGGACACCGGCACCTTAGTCGCGAGCCATCCGCCCATCGTGACTTCCTCACACTCGAGTGAGGACCTACCTTCCGGCCCATTATAAGTCACTTCAGCATGTCGCTTAGCCGCCTGATTCATCAGGGAGTAGACGTCCCGAAAAAGAATGTAGGAGGTATCATTTTGATGTACTGCCCAGTTTGCGACCGGCATAAAATCTACCAAATGAATAAGTTGATAGTTCATAGCCTCCCAAAATTCGTCTCCGGTTAGCGAGATCGGCGCGTTATCAATTACGCGCTGCATAGAAATAGAACGAATATCCCGCCCTAGGTTCTGCCAAAGCTCACGCCGCAAGCCGCCATCGTAGAGCAGTCGTAAGACAGAGGGGAACGCCTCTGTCTGAACCCATTCTTGTTCAGTCATCAATGCCTGCAGTGCTGGGATTTTATCAGCACTCATCGCAAACGTATTGGTACCGGTGCCCAAGATACTATGCAACAGCATCACTAAGGGTAGACCCTGAGGGTAATACTTAAGTGTATATTCAAAGCAGAAATAGAGATGATCGAGAAAGGACCCATCGGCATGCTCAACATCAAAATTGCATTCGGTGACGAGGAAATCCATCAAGGCAGGCGATACCTCAGGCAACTCAAGCGACTCCGTCGCCGACGCATAAGCCGTTTGAACTTGCCCTGCGGTGTCTGTATGCCAATCAATATGCTTGCCGACCCGCTGCGTCATGATGTAACGGGCAATCGGACTCTCTAAGGTTTGGAAGATCGTCCGGTTTAGGTCGAAGCCGGCGATGGGCTTGATATCTACATGGCCGGTATAGTCTCTCGCACCGGCATAAGCGATGGCCGATTTTCGTTGAAGATTAGGTTCTGGACGTGTGGTCACTGATTGAGTCATGGTGCTCTCCCTCTCGGCGCGTTAGTGGCCGTTCTTTTTATAAACAAAAGTATACCGGAAATAGAGGCAAGGGCTAGCACACAACAACACCAGGCTAAAACGCAATGCGATATACTGTGCAGATTTAGACCAACTCTTGAACAGAAAAACTAACCGTTGCGATTAATCCCGTTGGCGCAGCATTGGCGAGTGCAAGCACCCCATTGTGTTGTTTCAAAATTTTATCCACGATGGCTAAGCCCAAGCCATAACCACCCGTTGCTGCACCTCGACTGCTGTCCGATCGATAAAACGCTTCGATTACTTTTTTTAGGTCTGTCTCTGGGATACCCGGCCCTTGATCCCGTATATCGATTCGGATTATCGGGCCGACCCTGCTTGCCTGCATATTAATTTCAGAAAAAGTAGGTGCATACTTCATCGCATTTGCGAGTAAGTTGTCAAAAGCTCGCGCTAACAAAGTCGCGTCGCCCTTTATGGTCAGGCCTGAATCAATATGAGTGCATAAGTGCAACGACTTAGCCTCCATTTCGATGTAGGCGTTTTCTAAACAGGCCTTCAGCAGACCATCTAACTGCACAGGTTTTTTTTCAAGTGATTGCTGGCTATCCAATCGGAAAAAATTGAGCAGATTATCAATGAGATGCTCGATATGTTGGTTTTGTTGCTCCAACTTATCGAGCATTGGGCGCGGGTCAGCGGCTTCTCGGGCTAACTCGATCGCAAGCTTTTGGCGCGTTAATGGGGTACGGATATCATGCGAAATATTACTGAATAATTGGCGTTGCGAGGCAAGTAGTTTTTCTATACGTGATGCCATCTCATCAAAGGTCGCGGCGAGCTCACCTAACTCATCACGCCGACTTCCGATTTTTGAAGAAACATTTGTATTAAAATTACCATCGGCGAGCGATTGGCTTGCCCGAGTGAGCACTTTTACGGGACGTGCAATTGAGCGCGATAACCACCATGAGCCCACCAATATGATGATGAAGCTAATACCCAAACGATATAGATAAAGCGGCCCCGGCAGACGATATAGCGCGTCAGTTTCCGCAGAAGGTAAGACACGTAATTTGTAGCGCTTGCCCGAATCAGAGATTGGTTTCTGCTCTAGGGACTGCAACAGCGTATAATAAGCAGAGGGGATCGGCTTGTCGGCAGTATGGCGTTCAAGTTTACGCCATCGTGGTGGTAGCGCGAGCGGTTTATCCTGCTTATCGAGGAGCATCACGCGCAGTTCCTCTCGGCGAAAGGTGCGCTTGTACCAAGACGTTAAGGCACGAGGGCCTTGCGTCTCATAGACTTCTACCCCGTCGGAAGCCAATCGCTGCAGCGTTTGATTTAAATACTCAATGCGCGATTCACTTTGCACAATTTGTTTTGTGATCAAAATATTGGCAACCCCTACCGTAATAGTGGTGAGCCAGAAGATGCCAAACACTTTCCAAATGAGCTTATGCCGGACCGAATCCAAAAACGATCTCATGATTTGCTCTGATTCGTAGCTAAGGGGCCCATCATATCGAGTATATAACCGACACCGCGTACCGTTTTAAATGATACTTGGGGGAGCTTTTTACGCAGGTTACTCATATGCATATCAATCGCTCGATCGTATTGCATCACGCGTCGTCCTAATACCAGTTCACTTAAGGTATCTTTGGCGACAATTTCGCCTTGATGACTCACCAACTCAACCAGTAGTGCATATTCAGTGCTCGTTAAGTTGATGGGCGTATTATTATATTTGACTGTGCGCGATTTACGTTCGATATGCAGTGCACCAAAGACCAGAGCCTGTAAGGTATCGTCGGGCTTTTCATAAAGGGACTTTCGACGCAATTGCGCTTTAATGCGCGCGATCAACTCTCTCGGATTAAATGGCTTCGGTAAATAATCATCCGCGCCCATTTCTAATCCAATAATACGATCAATATCTTCGCCTTTCGCTGTTAACATAATAATAGGCGTGTCTACTTTACCGCGTACATCACGCAGCACATCTAGGCCATTCTTCTTTGGCAGCATGATGTCGAGTACGATCAAATCGCACACATTCAACAATATCTGTTGCTCGCCGCGCTCACCATCAAAGCACTGACTTACACGAAAGCCATCGTTTATCAGTAATTCTGAGAGCAGATCATTTATTTCTTGATCATCCTCTATGAGCAGAATGTTTTTCACCTTGCACCTTATCTTCTAACAATAAGTTGGATGCAGCCTAGCATAGCAAACTGCGCACTTGAGGAACTTTACACAAGCTTTACATTCTCTAGACCCACCTTTTACAAATCAACACTTACACTGATCGCATTCGTTAAGCCACGAATAATTATGTAAATTAGTTGGAGAAAATAACACATGAAAATCACACTTAAATCAAAAAAAGCAATGGCGCTTAGCATCGCTGGAACTGTTTTGGTATCGACTGCAATGCTGTCTTTTGCGGGCCCGTCTGGCGATCAAAATGGACGTTATAGAGTACTGGAAAAAATGCTGGATAGTGTGGAACTTACTGAACAGCAAGAACTTGAAACACAACGTATTCTCGATGCCTTGCCGGCAAAATCGGATAAGCGCGGGGGGATGATGAAAAAGCTACTCGTGCTAAATCCTGACGATCCTGATTTTATTGCACAAGCCGACGAAACTGCCCGACAGGCCGGTGAGCAAGTTGTAGAGCGCCTCAATATTGTCGCAAAAGCCCGTAAAGATCTTTATGCGCTGTTAACCCCTGAGCAAAAACAGGTTATCGATAAGCGTATCCAGCGGAAACTGAAGCGCATGCAAAAACATGAGCAAAATTAATTAAATGACTTCCACCAAATAGTAGCTCAGAATAAAACAACATTTTAAGCTGCGCTGCTATTCATACCAAGAAGAAGGCTTAATAAGCCAAACCTAGTAAAAGTATCGTACTCAAATAATCTTATAACGCTGCAGACGCAGTCGGTTAGCCATCAATATTAATTTGATCGTGTAAGGAAATTCATTGGAACATGAGTGAATACAAAATAATCACCCAAGAAAAAGAGTTCGGCTATGTTTTGGAGGACAACAACATTTGCTTCGAGGTCGCCATTGCCTCTGAGGGTGACAAACGGCGCATATCGTCGGTGTCTGGTTATGCGAATGCAGAGGAGGATGACGCCGTCGACATCAGCAAAGACGACGCGCTAAAAGTTGCCAAGTTTGTACAAACCTTAGACGCCGAGCTCATACTCGATGAACTGGTCAGAGGCGGTTGGAATCACCCAGAAAATGAAGCATCTGAACTCGGCTGGTGGCAAACCTCGTAATTATACCAAGGTAGAAACACTGAATAGGAGCCTCGATACATCAGCGAGATACGCAATGTTATGTTGGCTCCATCATGTTTACAGTTTAACGATTAACTTCCCTTTATTTTCACCGGTAAAGAATAAATTTAGCCCCTCAATTGCCGATTCCAAACCCTCAAGAATATGTGAGCGATGTTTTATTTTTCCAGACATTACATAAGTGCTCAGTTTCGCTAGTAAACTGGGCACTTCTCCAAAATGATCGGGCATAGTGAAACCCTGAATCGTTAAACGCTTTTTAATGATAGGAATCCAGTTAGGGCCGGGGCTAGGTACTTCTTTGCTATAATCCGCAATCATACCGCATACAATTACCCGCCCATGGGCATTCATGCGTTCGAAGATCAGATTCTGTATCGGACCACCTGTGTTTTCAAAGTATAAATCAATGCCGTTTGGCGCCAACTTAGCCAATTGACCATCCAAGTCATCAGATTTATAGTTGATTGCCCCATCAAAGCCGAGTTCGTCGACAATCCAAGCTGCTTTCTCCTCAGTACCCACTACGCCAATTACCTTTAGGCCCTCTGCTTTCGCCAGTTGTCCGACTATCGACCCGACCGAACCGGCTGCACCGGTTACGATAATAGTTTCGCCCTCTTTGGGTTTACCCACGTTGAACAAACCTTGCGTCGCGGTCAAACCCGGCAAGGC
>ENA-OSET01000145-OSET01000145.1-sediment-metagenome-genome-assembly--contig:-NODE-145-length-81187-cov-7.661250_pt1 | contig 81187 bp, 68 predicted proteins | sample MGYA00237882_ERZ534229 | MGnify/ENA primary metagenome ERZ534229 (study PRJEB26408, sample SAMN06266212) | sediment metagenome | isolation source: Hudson Canyon methane seep mesocosm | place: USA:Hudson... | reverse complement strand
GAAATGCTAGGTAATTTTAGTTTTGGTGATTACTTTAAGAAAGAAGCGATTCAATTTGCGTGGGAGTTTCTGACGGTTGAGCTTAAAATTCCAGCTGAAAAACTATGGGTTACGGTTTATAAAGACGATAAAGAAGCTGAAGAGCTTTGGTTTAATGAAATAGGTATAGATCAAAATAATTTTTCTCGTCTTGGAGAGGAGGATAATTTTTGGTCTATGGGAGATACCGGGCCTTGTGGGCCTTGCACTGAGATTTTCTATGATCATGGGGAGGATGTTGCTGGAGATCCTCCTGGTGGGCCTGATGATGATGGTGATCGTTATATAGAAATCTGGAATTTGGTGTTTATGCAATATAATCGTACTGCCGACGGCGTAATGCATGATTTACCTAAGCCATCCGTGGATACTGGTATGGGGCTTGAACGAATAGCTGCTGTCATGCAGGATGTGCATAGTAACTACGAAATAGATCTTTTTCAGGCGTTGTTAGAAGGTGCGTCTGAAGTTTTGGGTGGTGTGTCTACTACTGAAAAATCATTAAGAGTGATTGCTGATCACATTCGCTCTTGTGCCTTTTTGATTGCTGATGGTGTTATGCCTTCTAATGAAGGGCGAGGTTATACACTTCGTCGTATAATTCGTCGTGCAGTTCGGCACGGTAATAAGTTGGGTGCTACTGAAGCGTTTTTCTATAAGTTAGTGGCTGTGTTGGAGCGAGTGATGGGTGATGCTTATCCGGAGCTGGCTGTTTCTCGAAAGCAAGTGGAGCAAATTCTGATTCAAGAAGAGGAGCAGTTCTCTAAAACCTTAGATAAGGGGATGAAGGTATTGGAGTCTGATCTTGTCGGTTTGAAGGGGGGGGTAATACCTGGCGAGACTGTTTTTACACTTTATGATACGTATGGCTTTCCTGTGGATCTGACAAATGATATTGCGCGTGAGCGAGATTTAACTCTAGATTATAAGGGGTATGAATTGGCTATGGAGGCACAGAGAGAAAGGGCTCGCGCATCAAGTAAGTTTGGGGTCGATTATAATGAGTCTTTGAATATTGAGGGTGGTACTGAGTTCACAGGTTACGAGTGTCTAGATGGTTCTTCTAAAGTTGTGGCGGTCATTGTCGATGGCGTAAATTCGGTTGCATCTGAAGGGGGTGAGTGTTTTGTTGTTCTAAGCGAGACTCCATTTTATGCTGAGTCAGGTGGTCAGGCGGGGGATACTGGTGAGATTTTCTGGGCTGGTGGAAAAGCTATCGTTAAAGATACCCGTAAGGATGGTTTGCACTTTTTGCATCTGTGTTTGATTGTTGAGGGGCAGCTGGCTGAGGGTGTTAAGGTGAATGCGGTGGTTGATCCTCAGGAGCGTGGCGCTACAGCGTTGAATCATTCCGCAACTCATCTCTTGCATGCGGCATTAAGGGAAGTTTTGGGTGCTCACGTGGTCCAAAAGGGCTCGTTGGTTAATTGTGAGCGTTTGAGGTTTGATTTTGCTCACTATGAGGCCCCGTCTAAAGAGCAGTTAGAGCGGATTGAGGTTATGGTGAATATGAGGATACGCGAAAACTCTCCAGTGACGACGACGCTTACAGATATTAAATCTGCAAAATCTATGGGTGCCATGGCGCTTTTTGGTGAAAAATACGGTGAAAATGTACGCGTGTTAACCATGGGTGAAGAGATGTTTTCGGTTGAGTTGTGTGGTGGTACGCATGTTCAGCGAACCGGTGATATCGGTTCATTGGTGATCACTTCCGAAGGTGGTATATCCTCTGGTGTTAGGCGTATAGAAGCGTTTACTGGTTTAGCGGCAGAGGAGTGGAATAGAGAATCATTGGTTTATCTAAAAGAGGTCTCTTCACTGTTTAAGTGTAATCGTGAAACGCTTACTGAAAAAGCGGGTGCTTGGTTTTCTAAATACAAGGGTTTAGAAAAGGAGTTAGATGCTTTGAAGGCAAAGGCAGCTTCAAGTGTCGGAGGTGATCTTGCTTCTCGGGCGGTTGATGTCGGTGGCGTTAAAGTGGTTGCTGCTCAGTTGGATGGATTTGACCGTAAAGGTTTGATGGATGCGGCTGATAAATTGAAGAATAAATTAGGTGATGCTGTTGTGTTATTGGCAACGGTAGAGGAAGGAAAGGTGGTGTTGATTGCGGGTGTAGCTAAGCCAATATCAAAGAAGTTTCCGGCAGGTAAGTTGATGCAAGAAATGGCAGCGCTAGTGGGTGGAAAAGGTGGTGGTCGTCCAGATATGGCTCAAGGGGGCGGTCCAGAAGTAGATAAGCTCGAAAAAACACTTGAAAGTGTTCAACAATGGGTGAGAAGTAAGTTATAATCGCGCGCTTTTTTGAATAATGTTTCATATTTGTAGTGTTTGTATGGTGAGTGCATGGCCTTATTGGTTCAAAAATATGGGGGTACCTCGGTCGGCACTACTGAGCGTATTGAGGCGGTAGCCAAAAAGATAAAAAAATTTAAAGATAACGGTGATGATGTTGTCATTGTTGTATCCGCAATGAGCGGAGAAACAAATCGTTTGTTATCACTTTCAGGCTCTATTTCAGACGAGCCAGAGGGTAGAGAGTTGGATGTATTGTTGTCAACTGGGGAGCAGGTAACGATTGCTCTCTTGAGTATGGCTTTGAATAAGATTTCTTGTCCGTCAAAATCCTATACCGGTGGGCAGGTGAGTATACGAACTGATAACGCTCACACGAAGGCAAGAATAGTTGATATTGATGTCCGCAAGCTACGTGAAGATCTTGATGCGGGTTTGGTGGTCGTAGTAGCTGGGTTTCAGGGTGTTGATGCTGAAAAGAATATCACAACACTTGGGCGCGGTGGATCAGATACCACCGCTGTTGCTTTGGCTGCTGTTTTAGAAGCAGATGAGTGTCAAATTTATACCGATGTGGATGGTGTTTACACTACCGACCCTCGAGTGGTTGATAGTGCTCGTCGAATGGATGAAATTACATTCGAAGAAATGATTGAAATGGCAAGTTTAGGTTCTAAGGTTCTTCAAATTAGAGCGGTTGAATTTGCCGGAAAATATAATGTGCCGTTAAGGGTGTTGTCTAGCTTTAAGGATGGATCTGGTACATTGATTACTGTTGATAGGGGTAATGAAATGGAGCAAGTGGCTGTTTCAGGTGTGGCTTTTAATCGGGATGAGGCAAAACTGACTATTGTTGGTGTGCCAGATATACCGGGAATAGCTTCAAAAATATTACGACCCATAAGTGATCAGAATATTGAAGTTGACATGATAGTTCAAAATGTCGGCTTGGATAAAAAGACAGATTTTACGTTTACGGTGCATCGTTCTGACTATAAACGTGCTAAATCGGTGTTGGATGAAGTTTGTAAAAAACTTGGTGCAGAGAAAGCGATGGGCGATAGTAATATCGCAAAAGTATCTATCGTTGGTGTTGGGATGCGTTCTCATGCAGGGGTTGCAACTAAGATGTTTGAAGTGCTTTCTGATGAAGGTATAAATATTCAGATGATCTCAACCTCCGAAATTAAAATTTCGGTCGTAATTGATGAAAAGTATGTTGAGTTGGCTGTAAGGACTCTCCATAGTGCTTTTGATTTGAGTGCGGAAACGGCTTGATTTTTTTTTGTAAACTCGTATTTACTTAAATAATGTACAAATTTTATGATGAAGATTAAATTTTCCCTAAAGCTGTCTTTTTGGGGAATTTAGATAATACTCATAGTGAGAATGCAGTAAGCGTGAATAAATGCATTTGAATCATTAGGTTTGGAAGATTGTAATAAAAGGAGCTGGCAATGCTTATATTGACTCGACGTGTTGGTGAAACTCTTATGGTTGGTGACGATGTTACTGTGACTGTTTTAGGAGTGAAGGGTAATCAGGTGAGAATAGGTGTGAATGCACCCCGAGATGTCTCTGTTCATCGTGAAGAAATATACGAGAGAATACAGAAAGAAAAGGCCGATGCTCAGCAGTCTGGTGAGTAATTAATCGATGTTTTTTGGCCTTTAAAAATAATTGGACGCGGCGCTTTGCATTTGAAAATTTTATGGTATGATACGCCGCGTTTTAGGGAGAGATGGCCGAGTGGCTGAAGGCGCGCCCCTGCTAAGGGCGTATGGGGTTAAACCCATCGAGGGTTCGAATCCCTCTCTCTCCGCCATAGAACACTAAAGTTTAAGCGGCTGTAGCTCAGCTGGATAGAGTACCTGGCTACGAACCAGGCGGTCGGAGGTTCGAATCCTCCCAGCCGCGCCAACGACAGAAAAAACCACCTTCTTAGGTGGTTTTTTTGTTTCTGCCCCAAGTAAATTATGAGATGCAGAGCTCTGGTAGAGTAATGCCAATCGTTTTTTCTGTTTATGTTGCGTGCTTAGTTTTCGAAGTGGCGGATCGGAATGCTGGTCGCGCCCGTGCTTCCACTAGCGCTGCTTAGGCATTGCTGGTGAGTCGGTAAAAGAAGTATGTGTTAGTTTGTCTCTCTATCAATCGGGTTGTTATCACTCAATCGAGGAAATCACTGAATGTCATTGTCCAAAAGCGCCGCTCGTGATGCACTTAAGCAATACTTTGGGTACTCCGAATTTCGCTTGGCGCAAGAGCGCGTGGTCGAGCGAACGTTAGAGGGGCGTTGTAGTTTGGTCATTATGCCAACAGGGGGCGGTAAATCGATTTGCTACCAACTTCCTGGTGTGTTGCTTGATGGGTTAACGATTGTGGTTTCGCCTTTAATCGCGTTGATGCAAGACCAAGTGTCGGCCTTGCTGGCTAATGGTATCGAAGCGGCAGCGCTCAATAGTGCATGTGAGTTTGAGCAAGAGCAATCGGTCATGCGGCTCGCCGAAACGGGTGGATTAAAGCTGCTGTATGTGTCGCCGGAACGAGCGGTAAGTGCAGGGTTCTTGAGTTGGGCTGGGCGCTTGAATGTTTCTCAGATCGCTATTGATGAAGCGCATTGTGTTTCTATGTGGGGGAATGATTTTCGGCCCGAGTACACGCAATTGCGACGTTTGTTGGCGCTGTTTCCAGGTGTGCCCACTGCTGCGCTGACGGCAACGGCTGACGGCGCAACGCGTCACGATATTCTGCAGCAGTTGGCACTTCCTGATTGCGAGGTGTTCCTATCTAGTTTTGAGCGGAAAAATATAAAAGTAGAAGTGTTGCCGGCTCAAAATAGAATTAAAGTTATGTTGAAGTTTCTTGGCGCTCGTTCAAAAGAGTCAGGAATTGTTTACTGTTTAAGCAGAAAATCTACAGAGCAAACCGCTCAGAAGCTGAGGCAGGCTGGCTATGCTGCGGCCCATTATCATGCGGCATTACCTGCGGACGAAAGACGCAGGGTACAAGAGTCTTTTCAAAAAGATGAAACTCAGGTGGTCTGTGCGACCATTGCCTTTGGCATGGGCATAGATAAACCTAACATTCGCTGGGTAATCCACTATAACTTGCCTAAAAATATTGAGAGTTACTACCAAGAGATTGGTCGAGCCGGGCGCGATGGCGACGCCGCCGAGGCATTATTGTTTGCTGGCTATTCCGATATGCGCACCCTTAAGCAGTTTATTGATAACGGTGACGGAAGCGAGCAGTTCAAGGGTGTTCAAGACTCCAAGTTGCAACGGATGTGGGACTATACGCAGTCCACGTCGTGTCGAACGAACTTCATATTGGGTTATTTTGGGGAGCATCGAGAAGCGCGCTGTGGGCATTGTGATAATTGCCTGCACCCGCCTGTTACGTTTGATGGCTCTGTTTTGGCTCAAAAGGCATTGTCGGCTTGTTACCGTTTGAAGCAAGAAGTCGGACTTAATCTGATGGTGGATGTGCTACGTGGTTCTACCAGCCAAGAGGTGTTGCGCCGAGGGTTTGATCAATTATCGACTTATGGTGTCGGGCGGGATGTTGATTGGAAGAGTTGGCGTCATTACATTACCCAGTTAATTGATCGAGGCTTTTTGGCGATCGATTTTACGCGCCACAATGCGATTGTTTTGACCGAGCTATCTAGGGCGGTTCTGCGCGGTGAAACGTTCGTAGAGTTATGTGAGCCTCAAGAGGCGGACTTCAAGTCCAAAGCTTTACAAGAGGATGAAATCGCCTTGCCTGATAATGTTTTGCTGCAAGCGTTAAAGGCGCTGCGAAAACAGATTGCTGAGCGAGAAGAGTCTAAGGCGTATAGCGTATTTTCGGATGCTTCGTTAAAGGATATGGCGCTTAAAAAGCCGGGCTCAATTGAAGCATTTATGGGCGTTAGTGGTGTTGGTACGTTTAAGGCCGATAAGTATTCCGATGAGTTTCTCGCGGCTATCGCGTCTCACGTGCCGCAAGAACAGCGTCAGATGACGTCGGATGTAGAGATAAAAAAAGTAACGAGAGCAAAGTCTAAGCCTCCTGCGAACGACTTTTTGCTTGGTAAGCTAAGCACAACACACCTAGCGACGTATGAACTTTATGAGCAGGGTAGTTCGGCGTCTGATATCGCTGCTGAAAGGGGCTTGTCTCGCCAGACTATTGAAGGGCACTTGTTTCGATTGCACTTGAATCAACGGCAGATAGATGTATCGGAGCTGATTGATTCAGAGCAGATTTCTTACATTCAAGATTTGTGGCGTGCGCTTGATCAACCGTTGAGAATCAAAGTGGTTCATGCCGAGTCTGATGGAAGTGTTAGTTATGAGCAGATTCGCTATGCAGTTTGCCTTCTTAGTGTTTCAGGATCGGTAATTTAACGGAGGGTTTTGTTTCCATTTTAAGTGGACGCTCTCCTGTGCACGCACAGGCGGATTGGAGTCCGATTTACCCCTTTGAAATATGCGGCTTCTGGTTGCCTCGATCAAAGATTAAAGGTAAATTACGCGGGCTTTAACCATAGGTATAGTTCCGATCGTTATGTTTCGGTTCTTTCCTAACACCTTACACATTAAAAATAGGTTGTCAGGTATGTCTGATTTAATGTCCGAAGCTGTGAGTTTGATGGCTGTAGGCATGGGTTTCGTATTCGTCTTTTTGGCTATTCTGGTGGGTGTAACCACGTTAATGTCTAAATTGGTGAACAAATACGCCCCTGCGCCAGAGCCGAAAGTCTCTGCGGCAGCGCCACAAATGAATGCTACGTCAAACGACGCACAATTGCTGGCAGTACTCTCTGCTGCAGTTGAAAAATATCGCTCAGACCACAAGAAGTGAGCGAAATAAAGATCTAAACCTTAAACAGAAGGCTTGTTTACAATGACAGATACAAAGAAAAAGTTGGGAATTACCGATGTCGTTTTGCGTGACGCCCACCAGTCGTTATTAGCGACACGTATGCGCATTGACGATATGTTGCCAATCGCTGAAAAACTAGATCAAGTGGGTTATTGGTCACTTGAGTCTTGGGGTGGTGCAACATTTGATTCCTGTATCCGTTTTATCGGTGAAGACCCATGGGAGCGTATTCGCGAACTAAAGAAAGTGATGCCAAATACGAAGCAACAGATGTTGCTGCGAGGGCAGAATTTGTTGGGTTACCGCCACTATGCGGATGATGTTGTAGATAAGTTTGTTGAACGCGCTGTGAAAAATGGCGTTGAAGTATTCCGCGTTTTTGACGCAATGAACGATCCGCGCAATCTAGATCGTGCATTAAAAGCAGTTAAAGCAAATGGTGGTCATGCACAAGCAACGTTGTCTTACACAACTAGTCCAGTGCACACACTTGAAAATTGGGTGAGCTTAGCTAAGCAAATTGAAGACTTGGGTGCTGACTCGATAGCAATCAAAGATATGGCTGGCACGTTAACGCCGTATGCCGCTTACGAGCTTGTGAGTCGTTTGAAAGGTCAAACCGATCTAGAGGTGCAACTGCATGCTCACGCGACGTCAGGTCTGTCCGATATGACGATCCTGAAAGCAGTTGAGGCAGGTATTGACCGGGTTGATACTGCAATCTCTTCAATGGCGATGACATATGGTCATACGGCGACAGAAAGTGTTGTAGCTGCGCTTGCTGGAACAGATCGAGACACCGGTCTAGACATGAAAAAACTTGAAGAAATTGCTGCTTACTTCCGTGAAGTGCGTAAGAAATACGCTAAGTTCGAAGGTTCATTGCGCGGCACTGATTCGCGAATCCTAATCGCTCAAGTGCCTGGTGGCATGTTGACCAATATGGAAAATCAGTTAAAGGAGCAGGGTGCAGCAGATAAGTTTGACGCTGTATTAGAAGAAATTCCTCGCGTTCGTGAAGATTTGGGCCACATCCCTCTTGTCACACCAACTTCGCAGATCGTCGGCACGCAAGCTGTATTGAACGTGCTAACTGGCGAGCGTTATAAGTCTATCTCGAAAGAAACGGCAGGTATTCTCAAAGGTGAATATGGTGCTGCACCTGCGCCTTATAACAAAGAGCTACAAGATCGCGTTCTAGATGGCGCCGAGGCAATTACGTGTCGCCCTGGTGATTTACTTGAGTCAGAAATGGATAAGCTGACTGATGAGCTGAAAGCATTGGCATCAGAGAAAGGCTTTAAGTTGGCGGACGACGTGGTTGATGACGTATTGACCTATGCTTTGTTCCCTCAGATCGGTCAGAAGTTCCTAGAGAACCGCGGCGACGCGAGTGCGTTTGAGCCAGTCCCGAGTGCTGATGACGTTAAGGCGTCTGCTGCCGGCGGTAAAGAGACTTACACGATTAACGTTTCTGGACAGTCTTACGTTGTTGAAGTGTCGGAAGGCGGAGATGTTACCGGTATGGTTCCTGTAGAAGGCGGTGCTGGACTTGCAGCAAACTCTTCTGCGGCGGCTCCAGCAGGTGGCGGTGAGCCGGTTCCTGCGCCATTGGCGGGTAATATCTTTAAAGTCGTTGTGACGCCAGGCCAAGCAATTCAAGAAGGTGATCTGTTGTTGATTCTCGAAGCGATGAAGATGGAAACTGAGGTTCGTTCTCCAAGAGCGGGCACTGTTGGCTCTATCACTGTTGCAGTGGGAGACTCTGTCTCCGTTGGCGACACCTTGATGACTCTATAAGGAAACGACAATGGAGAATATTCTTAACCTCTGGACTGGTAGTGGTTTCTACAACATTACCGGCGGCCAGGTCACGATGATTGTCGTGTGTTTGTTTTTACTTTACTTGGCAATACGTAAGGGCTTTGAGCCTTTGTTGTTAGTACCAATTGGTTTCGGTGGTGTGTTAGCTAACATTCCTGAAGCAGGTCTTGCGCTAACCGCAGCTGAGAACGCGATCCACTTTCATAAGCCGGAAGTGATGGCAGCAATGGCTGAGGTGTTGAAGGTGCCGTTTGATGTTGGCCAAGAAATAACCAAAGAAACATTGGCCGCTTTCAAGGATGCGTATAAAACAGCAGATCATTCAACTGTTTATCAGGCAGCCCATGTCGCGGCAGATGCTGGTTATGCGAACGGAATGTTGGCTAACTTTTACAGTGTAATTATCGGCAGTACCGTTGGTCCTTTACTGATTTTCTTAGGTGTTGGTGCAATGACGGACTTTGGTCCGTTGTTGGCGAATCCTAAGACCATCTTATTAGGTGCTGCGGCGCAATTCGGTATTTTCGGGACGGTCTTAGGTGCTGCACTGATGACCTCTGCTGGCATCATGGATTTTACGATCTATGAAGCGGCGGCAATTGGTATCATTGGTGGTGCTGATGGCCCGACATCGATCTATGTGGCGAGTGTTCTTGCGCCACACCTACTTGGAGCCATTGCGGTTGCTGCGTACTCTTATATGGCGTTGGTGCCAGTTCTACAGCCGCCTATTATGAATGCCTTAACGACAGCGGAAGAGCGTAAGATCAAAATGGTGCAATTGCGCCCGGTTAATCAGCTCGAAAAGATTTTGTTTCCAATCGCCGTATTGATTTTGGTCGCTTTGTTCTTGCCTGATGCAGCGCCTCTTCTAGGTATGTTTTGTTTAGGTAACCTGATGAAAGAGTGTGGTGTGGTAGATCGTTTGTCAGATACTGCGCAAAATGCTTTGATCAATGTTGTAACGATCTTCTTAGGTTTGTCTGTTGGCTCGAAGCTTGGTGCTGATAAGTTCTTAGATTTGCAGACGCTAGGTATTCTAATTCTCGGAATGGTGGCGTTCGGTGTTGGTACAGGCACTGGTGTACTAATGGCGAAGTTGATGAACGTTTTTAGTACGCAGAAAATCAATCCATTAATTGGTTCTGCAGGTGTTTCAGCGGTGCCGATGGCAGCACGTGTTTCTAACAAGGTAGGGTTGGATAACAATTCTCAAAACTTCTTGTTAATGCATGCGATGGGCCCGAACGTTGCGGGCGTTATTGGCTCAGCTGTCGCGGCGGGCGTGATGATTAAGTTTTTGGGCGGTTGATCCCAATTTGTTGTTTAAAAAACCCTGGCATCTGCCGGGGTTTTTTATTCCTAAGGAGAATGTATGGACTACAAAAAATTAGGCGATACCAGTCTTGAAGTGAGTGAATTGTGTCTTGGGACAATGACTTGGGGTGAACAGAACACTGAAAGCCAGGCGCATGAGCAGATTGATTATGCGCTGGATCGGGGTATTAACTTTATCGATACCGCGGAAATGTATCCGGTTCCTCCAAAAGAGGCGACTCAAGGTCTGACTGAGTCTTATATTGGTAGTTGGTTGTCTGCAAGGGGAGGTCGGGACCGTATTATTCTGGCGACTAAGGTAGCCGGTCCAGCCGCGTGGCTGCCTCATTTGCGTGGTGGTCCTCGCTTGGATCGTCGCCATATTGTCGAAGCGCTGGACGCAAGTCTTACGCGTCTCAAGACTGATTATGTTGATGTTTACCAGTTACATTGGCCTGAACGCTCTACCAATTACTTTGGGCAGCTTGGATACGTTCCGGAAGAGGATGCGTCATCGATTCCGCTGCGTGACACGATGGCGGCGCTTAAGGATTTGATAGAGTCCGGAAAAATAAGGCACTACGGACTATCGAATGAAACTTCATGGGGTTTAATGCATTGTATTGCGATTGCCAAAGAGCTCAATATGCCTCGTCCGGTTAGTGTACAGAACCCTTATAATCTATTGAATCGAAGTTACGAAGTGGGCTTGGCGGAGTGCTCTCATCGCGAGAACGTCGGTTTGCTAGCCTACTCTCCTTTAGCGTTTGGTGTCTTGACAGGTAAATACCTTAACGGAGCAAAACCGGCTGGGGCTCGGATTACTTTGTATGAGCGGTTCGTTCGATATGCGCATGCTCGCGCAGATAATGCGGTGGCTGCGTATGATGCGCTAGCGAAAGAGTCTGGCTTGTCTTTGTGCCAATTGGCGCTAGCCTTTGTCAACAGTCGTCCTTTTGTGACCAGCAATATTATCGGGGCGACTAGTATGGAGCAGTTAGCTGAAAACATTGACAGTATAGACGTCTCGCTTTCGACTGAGCTGGTTAAAAAGTTAGAGTTGCTTCATCAAGATCACACATACCCTTGTCCGTGATCGTTTTATCCTTAACAGTACTTTCTGATTGCCTTCGCTTTGAAGGCATCGTTAACCTAGGAATTCATTAGCATGAGTCGATCACCAGGACTGCTGCAAAAAGCATTATGGTCGGTATTGAACGGTATCGAACAAGTGGTTGCCGCGGACAATTTTAATATTTCGAACCAGAGTGATTTTGACGAAATCTATGCAGATCGTATTTTATCTGTGAAGCATTATCGGCCTCTCGAAGACGATGAAATCGAGATCGGTTCGCAGCTTGTTCCGGTGTCTAGAAAGCAACATAGGACACCTCTTTTACTAGTGCCTCCCTTGGCGGCAACAGCAATGATTTTTGACCTGATGCCTCATCGAAGTATCGTAAGATTCTTTCTCGCGCAAGGTTTCGATGTCTACTTAGTCGACTGGGGAGACGTCACGGCGGACCATAGTGATTTGTCACTAGAAACTTACGTTCTTGAGTGGATGCCCGAGGTTGTTAGGTCCGTTAAAGAGTGCAGCGGTAACGAAGAAATCTCCATTTTTGCCTACTGTATGGGGGGATTGTTATCGCTGATGTATCTAGCGACGAGTGGTGATGATGACGTACGCAATTTGATAACCGTCGCTAGCCCTGTTGATATGCATGAAAGTGGAGCGGCTGGTCGCGTAATGTCTGCAGTATATGGTCCGACACAAGCTATTTCAAAAGTACTCAATTTCTCTTTACTAGATATGCCTGCGAGATTTTTTCACGTACCGGGTTGGGCCTCATCATTAGCGTTCAAAATGACGAATCCGGTAGGTACTGTGGTCAACTCGCTTGAGAAATACGTTAATCTTTGGGATCGTGAGTATCTTGAAGAAAGCGTCACAATGAGCAAGTGGTTTGACGATATGGTCGATTATCCTGGAGAGACAATAAAAGATATGGCCGTTCATATGATGCTTAAGAATAAAATGGCCAAGGGAAAAATGCGCATTGGGAAAAGCAAAGCTGAATTTGAACGTATTCAGTGTTCTATTTTGGCATTTGCCGGAGATAGCGACAGCCTAGTAAGCCCGACAGCGGCAAGAAAGGTATTAGACATTGTGTCGTCTGAAGATAAGGAATTTCATGTGGTTCCCGGAGGACATGCAGGAGTCTTTGCTGGAAGTCGAGCGCCGGAGAATACGTGGGCAATTAGCGCAGACTGGCTAGCAGATCGTTCAAATTAATAGGTGTTAGTCTCGTTGCTATGCATTGAGATCGTGGCAGCGTTAGGATTAAGAATTTAAAAGAGAAGGTATAAATGAGTAAGCCAAAATATTACAAAGTGAACTACTGGTTAAAGAATCCTGAAGGAGACGTAGTGGATACCTCCGAAGGTGGGGAGCCAATGTCCTTTGTTGAAGGAAGCAAAACGGTTATCAAAGGGATTCAAAAGGCCTTAGAAGGTCGTCAAACAGGTGATCGGATTGAAGTGACTGTGCCACCTGAACTCGCTTACGGCGAGCATCAGGAGGAGCTACTTAATACCGTGCCGCTCAGTTTATTTGATGGCGTAGAGTCGGTGGTACCCGGAATGAAATTCCAAACTAACACGGGCGACCAAGTGCAAATTGTTAAAGTTGCAAAGGTTTCTGGAGCGGAAGTGCTTGTCGACGCGAATCATCCGCTTGCAGGTCTCACGCTGGTTTTCGAGCTTGATATTATTGAAGCTAGAGACGCAACCGCTGAAGAAATTGAGTTTGAAACAGCTAAGAATTAACGCCTGTTTTTGAGTAAAATTTGTTGTCTAAAAATTTTCAGGTAATTTTTGAAACAGCATATATACTTACTGTTACAAGTAGTTGTTTTGTTGTTGATCTTTGTTCTTTGCAACAAAATAACCGGGCTAAGGCCTGTTTAAAGTCCACCTACGATTACATAAGACGAGCTGATGGAAGTTGAAGATAATAACGAAGCATGGCGTATATTGATCGTCGAAGATGATGAGCGTTTGGCTGATCTGACGAAAGAGTATTTAGAGAGTAATGGGTTAGTTGTATCGGTGGAGCCAAATGGTTCACACGCCGTAGAACGCATTACCACTGAACGACCTGATTTGGTCGTTTTAGATTTAATGCTCCCAGGTGAAGATGGTCTTTCAATTTGTCGCAAAGTGAGGCCATCTTATAACGGCCCGATTTTGATGCTGACTGCCCGAACCGATGATTTAGATCAGGTGTTAGGTTTGGAGATGGGGGCTGACGACTATATGTCGAAGCCTGTGCGTCCAAGAGTCTTGTTGGCTCGGATCCGAGCATTATTGCGACGTATCAAAGATCACGACTCTAGTGCAGACGGCGCTGGTGGAGACGCAAATGGCGCTGGCGGTCCTAGCCGTTTAACGTTTAATAACTTGATTGTCGACTCGTCAATGCGCGAAGCGTGGCTAGACGAAGAAAGTATTGACCTAACAAGTGCGGAATTCGATTTACTTTGGTTGCTGTCAAGCAATGCTGGAAATGTATTAAGTCGTGAAGAAATTTTTACCGCTTTGAGGGGTATTGAGTACGACGGACAGGATCGTTCAATCGACGTTCGGGTCTCTAGGATTCGTCCTAAAATTGGTGACGACCCTGTTCATCCTCGTCGGATTAAGACCGTACGAAGCAAAGGTTATTTGTTTGTAAAAGAAGCTTAAGCGGCTTCTGCTCTTGAATACTTTACTCGTTCGAATATTATCAGGCTTAGTGGCAGTGTTAGTTGCCCTAAGCCTTTTTAGTTTGTTGGTGGTTAAGTTAACCAATCAAGTGCGTTATGAGCACTACTGGAGTGACTTAATTGGCCCTCCCTTGGTTTATCTGTCGCAAAACCCGTCGATGATGGCGGCCTCTAACCTTGACTCCCTTTCGCTTGTTTCTTCGAACCAGATGGCGTTAGGCAGCGCGATGTTAACGCGCTTGTCTGCGGGGCAGGCCGTATTTGGTGAACAGCAGAGCCGCCTGAAAGCTTGGGTTGCTGTGCAAGACAATGACTTGTTGCTGCAGCTTGATTCGCGTTCAGATGGAGAAGAGTTTTATCATTTTTACCTTTTTTTATTGGGTGAAATACTGGACTCAAACCTAGGCGCTGAAGCGTTAGAGGAAAGTGAGTTTGATCGTGTTCAAGACAAATTTGATATTACTTTATCGAAATTAGATGACGAATCGTTATTAGATAACGCTGTTATTTTGGACCCGCTTGATGATTCTCATCGATCGCTCATGCTATCTAAAGGCTCGGTGACCGGCTTTCTGCGCTCAAGCGATGGCTCGGTTTATCAGATATCTTTTCCTGCGCCGTATTCTTCCTTTTCTTGGTTTGTCGCTCTTTTATTACTGGCGTTGGGCGTGAGTGCGCTGGCAATGGTTGTGTATTTGATGCTGCAGGGTCTCGATCGACAATTGCGGAACGTTGAAACGGTGGCGAGTCGCATTGCACGTGGTGAGCTTGATGCTCGCGTCAAGCGCGCGGCCAATTCTGATGCAGTCGGTCGCTTGGGGCTAGCGTTTAATAGCATGGCCGATCACATACAGCGCTTGATGTATATTCAAAAGGAAATGATTCATGCCGTGTCGCATGAGCTAAGAACGCCTGTTGCTCGGATTCGTTTTGGTGTGCAGATGATTGAAGACTGCCCCGATCAGAAAAGCCTACAAAAACAAATTACCGGTATTGATGGGGATATCCAAGAACTCGATGAGTTGATTGATGAGATATTGACCTACGCAAGGCTGGAGCAGGGCGGACCAATATTGGCATTTCATGATGCCAATATCATGGACATTGTTGAGCAAGTCGTGTCTGAGCAAAGTAGTGTTAAGCCTGACATGAAGATCGTTTCTGAATATAAAAAAGGTTCAGACCTTTGGAAGGATTCAGAGGTGGAAGCTAGATATATACATCGATCTATTCAAAACTTGGTGGGCAATGCAACTCGCTACGCGAATTCTACGGTTAAAGTAATTTGTAGCTTCGATCAAGATACGTTTCGTGTTGATGTTGAAGATGATGGACCAGGGATCCCGGAGGAAGACTGGGAGTCTGTTTTCACACCGTTCGCAAGGCTTGATGACAGCCGTACGCGAAGTTCAGGAGGGTATGGTCTCGGTTTATCAATAGTTCGTCGAATATTGTATTGGCATGGCGGGCAAGCATTCCTAGGCCGCAGTGCTATGGGTGGCGCCAAGTTCAGTTTAGTTTGGCCTAGAAAACAGCATACGACATAGTGTGTTAACGCTAAGGCACAGCCCTTAGCGTAGCCGTTTCTAGATTTTTATCTTTGATGCTAGTGCGGGCATTAGACACATATTTCTCCAGTATATCGACTTGTTCCTCTGAGAATTTTAGACCTAGCTTCGTACGCCGCCACAAAATATCTTCAGCGCTATGCGCCCACTCTTTGTGAATCAAGTAGTCTACTTCTACCTGCCGTAAACCTGCACCAAAATCTTCACCTAATTCAGATGGGCAACTTAAACCGCTCAAAAATTCCAGGCTCAGCAATCCGTAACTACTGGCGAAGCGCATTAGACTGGAACTATCTAGCCATGGGGCTGCTTTTGATATGGCGGCTTGGATGTCGTCTAACTTCTGTCCGGGGCAATCGGCTCCCGGAAGAGGGCTATGCTGGGTCCAAGGTCCCGCATGCTCAGGCAGATAAGGTTTGAGTGTTTCGAGAGCTGCTTCGGCAAGCTTTCTATAGGTTGTGATCTTTCCTCCGTAGATAGAAAGCAAGGCGTTCTTTTTACCGTAAGTACTGACGTCGAGCGTGTAGTCTCGCGTAATCGCTGACGGGTCGTCTGACTCATCGTCACACAATGGCCGTATGCCTGAATAGGTTGAAACAATGTCTTCTTGTCGAAGCGTATTTTTGAAGTGTTGATTATAAATGTTCAAGAGGTAATCGGTTTCCCAGTCGTCAATCGATACATCTTCTGCTGCGCCCGTGTATTCTTTGTCAGTGGTGCCGATCAGCGTAAAGTCATCGAGGTAGGGCATGACGAAAACGATACGCTTATCTTCATTTTGAAGAATAAACGCGGTGTTTGTATTGAGTGTGCGGGGAACGATAATGTGGCTCCCTTTGATTAAACGAATGCCGCGTGAAGGTTTCGTATTCTCAACACTGCTTTCGATAAATTTGTTTAACCAAGGGCCAGACGCATTAACGATGTTGTCGGCAGTGAGTTCGTAACGACGGTTATCCTGTTTGCTGTGCATTGTTAGGCGCCAGCAGGCTTCATCCGCATCATACCTTGCGCCAACGCATTCTGTTTGTACCTGGATATTAGCACCGTGGCGGGCGGCATCGAGCGCATTGGAAACGACTAACCTGGCATCGTCTACCCAGCAATCATAATATTCAAAGCCCCTAGTGATTGACTCTCTTAACGGACTGTCTTCTTTAAACGATACTGATGCAGCGTTTGGTAGGGAGCGATTTTTTCCCGAGCCGAGTAGATCATAAAGGAAAAGGCCACATCGAATTAACCATGCAGGTCGCAGATGGGGACGGTGAGGAAGCGTAAATTTTAAAGGAGATACTAGGTGCGGAGCCTTACCCAGCATGACCTCTCGCTCACGAAGAGCTTCTCTCACCAAACGAAACTCATAGTGCTCTAAGTAGCGCAGCCCGCCATGAATAAGCTTGCTACTAGCAGAGGAGGTTCCAGAGGCGAGGTCGTTCTGTTCGCAGAGCATGACTTTTAGTCCTCTGCCAGCCGCGTCTGCAGCGATACCCGTGCCATTTACACCGCCACCAATGACGGCGATATTGTAGTGAGCGGAAAGCAAATCCATGTTTAAGAACCTGTTGAATCATCAAGGCGTAATGTGAGTTGGGCGGTATGATACGGGATTCTAATACTCTTTTTGCAACGACAATCGACGTTTATGGAATACTTAACAAGATTTTTGAGTTGCGACCTATTGTTAGTGCTTGTTTTGTTCGTATTACTTATGCTTTATTGGCTCGCGGCCGAAGTATCGGCCTTGAGATAGAAAACAAATACTAATAACAAGGTGAGTCAGTCAGTACTATGAGTCAGTATATTCTTTCAATTGATCAAGGGACGACCAGTTCTCGCGCGCTGCTGTTTGACGAGAAAGGGCGGCATGTAGCGACGGCCCAGCAAGAGTTTAATCAGAGTTTTCCTGATGATGGCTGGGTCGAGCATGACCCTGAAGAAATTTGGCGTTCTACCTTAGAAGTCTGCCGGGAGGTATTGGCGTCGGTTGATGGCGCTGCTGATAAAACCGTTAGTATTGGCATTACAAATCAGCGCGAAACAACCGTGGTTTGGGACCGAAAGTCTGGAGCAGCGATTTATCCGGCAATCGTTTGGCAGGACCGACGAACTAGCTCGGTTTGTGAATTGTTGAAACAGGGCGATCATGAAGCGTCGGTTTCCGCGGCGACTGGTCTTTTGATCGACCCATACTTTTCAGCGACAAAAATTGCGTGGATTTTGGATAATGTTGATGGCGCAAGAGAAAGGGCTCAGCGTGGCGAGCTAGCGTTTGGCACGATCGATACGTTCTTGTTATGGCGATTAAGCAAAGGTAAATCGCATGCGACAGATGCCACGAATGCGTCGAGAACATCACTTTTTAACATTCATGATCAGCAGTGGGATCAAAACCTACTTGATATTTTTAATGTACCAGACTCTTTGTTACCCACGGTATTAGATAGCAGTGATGACTTTGGTTTTTGCGACGAAGAGTGGCTGGGCTTTCGTTGTCCCGTCAACGCCATGATTGGTGACCAGCAATCGGCCTTAGTTGGACAAGCTTGCTTTCACCCAGGCATGTTGAAAAGCACCTACGGAACGGGTTGTTTTGCGATTTTAAATACCGGTGATAGAGTGCTCCAATCGAAGAATCGCTTGTTATCGACGGTTGCTTATCGTTTGGATGGGCAGGTGACTTATGCCTTAGAGGGCAGTATTTTTGTTGCCGGCGCAGCGGTGCAGTGGCTCAGAGACGGTTTGAACTTTATTCAACATGCAAGTGAGACAGAAAGCATGGCGTCGCAGGTTGGCTACAATAATTCCGTCTACTTGGTTCCCGCGTTCACTGGACTTGGCGCTCCATATTGGGACCCTGATGCTCGTGGTGCACTGTTTGGACTGACAAGAGATACAGGTATTGCAGAGATCGTGACGGCTGGTTTGCAATCGGTGTGCTATCAGACGCGTGACTTGTTGTTGGCAATGAGCCGAGATGGCGCAGAATTAAAGAATTTGCGTGTCGACGGAGGAATGGTTGTTAATGATTGGGTCGCGCAGTTTTTGGCTGATGTCTTGCGGCTACCTGTCGATCGCCCAGAGGTTGTCGAAACCACAGCCTTAGGTGCTGCATTCTTAGCGGGTCTCAAAGCAGGCGTGTTTTCTTCTCTCGATGAGATCTCGGAGTTATGGTGTTTACAGCGTCGCTTTGAGGCCTCAATTGATGAGTCAGAAGCGGACCAGCTTTATGGTGGTTGGAAAGATGCCGTTAACAGGGTGATTAGCTAGTTGAAAAAGTGGATATGCGCCTACTCTGCGGGGTAGGCGATTAAATGCTCTGCATCAAGGTCAAAATGAACGGTATCGCCAATGTTGAGGTCTTGATGGCTAGGAAACGAAGCTTCTAAAGTGTTCTGTGAGGCAAGCTGGATCTGATAATGGGTGTTCGTTCCTGCAAAGGTTTTGGCCGTTACAAGCCCTTTTAAATTGGACTCAGGAGCATAGATAACATCGTCAGGGCGTATCAGTATGTCAACGCGGCTGCCAATAGTGTAGTTATACGCTCTATTTCCTTCTATTTTACCAAGCTCGCTATCGAACGATTCATGTGAAATCGTCGTTGCTGAAATAAATGAGCCATGACCGATAAAGCAGGCGACAAAACGATTTACTGGCTCATGATAGAGTTCAAAGGGCCGCCCCCATTGCTGAATTCTTCCTTGTTCTATTACGCCGATGTGGTCAGCCATCGCAAACGCTTCTTTTTGATCATGTGTCACTAAGATAGCACTGATTTTCAGCTCTTTTAGGATTGCTCTGATATCAACGCCAAGGCGAGTGCGCAGCTCGGCATCTAGATTAGAGAACGGTTCGTCTAGCAATAATAGAGAAGGTTTAGGGGCGAGGGCTCTTGCTAATGCAACACGCTGTTGTTGTCCGCCTGAAAGCTCATGAGGGTATCGTTCTTCGTATCCTTCTAGGTCAACCAAGTGCATCAGTTCGGTAACGCGCACTTGTCGCTCAGATTTAGAAATCTTCGACAAGCCAAACTCAATATTTTGCTGAATGTTGAGATGAGGAAAAAGAGCATAATCTTGAAAAACCATTCCAATACTGCGCTTTTCAGGCGCGAGCACTTTAGATGGAGAGCTAATCTCTCTTTGGTCTAGCTGTATGCTCCCGTCCTTGATTGACTCAAAGCCCGCAATGGCTCGCAGTATCGTACTCTTGCCACAGCCGCTTGGTCCAAGCAGGCAGCATATGTCGCCTGCCGCGAGCGAGAAGGAAAGTTGTTTTATGACAGTAAGGTCGTCGTAATCGCAACGAAGGTTTACGACATCAAGTTGTCCTTGAGTCATACCTTTGGGTTCTCATGCAGAGAGTCAATTAAGCGTTGCAAAGTAAAAATTCGAGTAGCGCTTTTTGTGCGTGCAGTCGATTTTCTGCCTCGTCCCATACCACTGAGCTACTATGCTCTAGCATGTCTTCACTGATTTCCTCGCCGCGATGAGCAGGCAAACAGTGCATAAAGAGTGCGTCGGGTTTTGCGTGAGCCATAAGTGCCGGCGATACTTGGTAAGGGCTAAATACTTTGGCGCGGTGCGCTTGCTCTTCTTCTTGCCCCATTGAAGCCCAAACGTCCGTTACAACTAGGTCGGCATCGTTTACGGCTTTAACTGGATCTCGCTCAATGCTTGTACAGTCAGCGTTTTCCTTTAGCAGTTCTGCAGACGGGTCGTAGCCTTCTGGCGAAGCGATCACAAGGTTGAAGTTAAGCAGAGACGCGGCGTTAATAAATGAGTTACACATGTTGTTGCCGTCACCGACCCAGACAACTTTTTTCCCTTCTATTGAGCCGCGATACTCATGATATGTTTGCATATCGGCAAGCAGTTGGCAGGGGTGATAATCATCAGTAAGCGCGTTAATAACCGGTACCGAAGAGTGCTCGGCAAAGCGCACCAGCTTTTCATGTTCAAACGTTCGAATGGTTACTGCGTCGACCATGCGAGAAAGCACTTTTGCACTATCTTCGATTGGCTCTCCGCGGCCTAACTGAGTGTCTCTTGGCGATAAGAATAGTGACGAACCGCCAAACTGAGCCATTCCGGATTCAAACGATACGCGCGTTCGAGTCGATGACTTTTCAAAGATCAGCGCTAGTACGCGATTTTTAAGCGGCTCGTAGATGTTGCCCTTTTTGTGCTCAGTTTTGAGCGCGATTGCGCGCTCAATGATCTGGAGAAGTTCTTTTTTTGATAGATCTTTTAAAGTGAGAAAGTGTCTCAGTGCCATGGTTTTTTAAAGCTCGGTTGATAAGTGGTGACAAGCAATTGATGTCTTTGTCTAACTGCGCGGGCCGCCGCGATCGTCGGCAGCATATAGACGAATGATTTGAACGACTGCATCGATCAGAAATTCGCATTCTTCATCACTTAGATTTAGCGGCGGAAGCAATCTAATGACATTGTCAGATGTGACGTTCAAAAGGAGGCCTTTAGATTTAGCGATGGGAACGAGGGCGACGCAAGGGTCTTCCATTTCAATTCCAATCATCAGGCCAATGCCACGGATATCTTTGACATAGTCCGCATGTAGGAGCTCTTCTTTAAAGCTCTCAAGCATGCGATTACCTAGCTCCGTTGCTCTAGCGGGTAATTGGTTGTCACATATTTCGTTAATGGTCGCAAGGGCCGCCGCGCAACCTAGAGGGTTACCCCCGAATGTTGATCCATGGGTGCCTGGTACCAAAACATGGGCTGCTTCGCCTTTAGCTAAGCAAGCGCCGATTGGATAGCCATTGCCAAGCCCTTTTGCCGTGGTAATAACGTCTGCGTCAATACCGTAATGTTGTGCTGCGAAATAAGTTCCTGTTCGCCCATTTCCTGTCTGAACTTCGTCCAGTATAAACAGCCATTCGTTCTCATCACACAAAGCGCGGACGCCTGTCATATATTCTTGCGACGCAATGTTTAATCCACCTTCGCCTTGAACAGGCTCAAGCATGACGGCAACGACATTCGGGTTTGTTTTAGCGATGTTTTTGATTGCTTCTAGGTCATTAAAGGGGGCGCGAACAAAGCCGCCTAGTAGAGGCTCAAAGCCTGCTTGAGCTTTTCTGTTACCTGTCGCGGTAAGTGTCGCCATCGTTCTGCCGTGAAACGCACTGTCCATTACAATGATGGTCGGAGCACTAACTTTTTTCGAATGTCCGTATCGACGTGCAATTTTTATTGCCGCTTCATTCGCTTCAGCGCCAGAGTTGGAGAAAAATACATTATCCATCCCTGATATATCACAAAGTTTTTTGGCAAGTTTGAGTTGCAGTGGCGTGTGGTACAAGTTTGAACAGTGGACGAGTCGTTCGGCTTGATCTTTGATTGCGCTTGTTACGCTGGGGTGGGCATGGCCCAGTCCGCAAACGGCGATGCCGCAGAAGGTATCGAAGTACTTATTGCCATCGGTATCGAAAAGCCAAGGACCGTCGCCATTGTCAAATACAACAGGCAGTCGGCCATAGGTGTTCATTAAGGGTTGGTCGCTCATCTCTTTCTCTTTAAAAACGCAAAAAGGCAGCGGAGGCTGCCTATCTATGGCCTAATCTTAGCGTCTAAATGGGTGTTTCGCAAATCCCCAGAATGATATCCTTAACTACCCTTCGTACCTCAGCTTCAAGGTGTCTGCTGAATGTCATTGAACAGTATTGATCTGGCCATTTTTATCGGCCGTTTAAACGCGATCTGCGACGAAATGGGTTACACGCTACAGCGAAGCGCATTATCGCCAAATATCAAAGATAGGTTGGACTTTTCTTGTGCCGTGTTTGATAGCAAGGGTGATATTTGCGCGCAAGCGGCGCATATACCTGTTCATTTGGGCAGCATGGCGTTTGCTATGCAAGGCATTGTGTCCCGTTTTGACTGGTGCGCAGGAGATATGCTGGTGCTGAATGATCCTTTTTTGGGAGGGACTCATTTACCTGACGTTACTTTGGTTGCACCGTTTTTCGTTGGCGAGGTCTTGCTCGGGTTTGTTGCGAACAGAGCGCATCATGCGAATATTGGTTCCGACTCTCCCGGCTCGATGCCGTTATCGAGCGAGCTTTCAAGTGAAGGGGTGCTGATATCACCAGCTAAGTTGTTTGATCGTGGCAGTTTGGTTGAAGAGCGCGTTGAGCAACTGGCCATGATAGAAGGTCAGCAGCCTTCGTCGAAATTGGAGCTTCCTGGTGATTTTAAAGCTCAGGTGAGTGCCAATCTTATTGGGGTCTCAAGAATCGGTGAGTGGTTACAGTCTATGCCCAACAGTCTGGCGTCGTTTCGCGGGGCTCTGTTATCTCTGCGTGATTATGGTGATGCACTTGCCGGGGCAAGCTTTCGTGAGTTGCCGGAAGGAGAGGTAGTGTTTGTTGATTACCTGGACGGAGATGGCTTTGGTTCGAATAGAATAAAAATTCAACTTACGTTGGTGATCAATGCAGGCAAATTGCTCTTGGACTTCCAGGGTACCGACGCGCAAGTACCAGGTAATGTTAACTGTCCGTTAAGTGTGTGTGTGGCATCAGTCTATTATGTTTTTGTGTGCTTATTGCCCGAGTATGTGCCTTGTTGTCAGGGCGTATTTGAACACATTGATGTTAGGGCGCCGGCAGGGTGCTTGGTTAATGCTTTGCCTGGTGCGGCGGTCGCTGCTGGAAACGTAGAAACGAGCATGCGAATTGTGGATGTGGTAATCGGAGCGCTCGCTAAACTAGGTGTCGATATGCCTGCTTGTTCTCAGGGTACGATGAATAATGTCGCTTTCGGTTCTAGAGATAAAGATCATCGGTGGGATTATTACGAAACAATTGCTGGTGGAGCGGGAGCTAGTCGCCATTTCTCCGGTTTGTCGGCGATACAAAGCCACATGACAAATACCTTGAATACGCCCATTGAAAGCCTAGAAATGCATTATCCGTTGCGAATTGACGAGTATGCCGTTCGTCGGTCGAGCGGAGGGTTGGGCTTGAATAGCGGAGGCGATGGTGTCAGGAGGTGTTATTGTTTTTTAAAAGATGCGAGCGTAACGCTGTTAACAGAGCGTCGGACTATCGCTCCTTGGGGGTTAAATGGTGGTGAGTCCGCCATGGCAGGGGTTAATCGCCTGAACGGAAGTATATTACCCGCCAAATATGAAGGTAGGGTCACGGCTGGCGACGTTGTCTGTATTGATACCCCGGGTGGCGGTGGTTGGGGCTCTAGTCAGAAAGAATAATAGTTGACTAAACTGGTTGGTTAATTAAAAAGCGGGTAGAATGCCCGTTTTGTTGTATTGAACATGCTGAGGTGAAATTATGTCGATTACGGATACTATTAAAGAGCAGCTTGAAGGGAATGAGATTCTTCTTTATATGAAAGGCTCTCCTCAACAGCCGCAGTGCGGGTTTTCTGCACGTACTGTACAGGCGCTTATGGCTTGTGGCGAACGTTTTGCTTATATCAATATTTTGGACAACCCAGAGCTTAGAGAAAACCTAAAAGCATACTCCAACTGGCCGACGTTTCCTCAGCTCTATATTAAGGGTGAGTTGGTAGGTGGCTGTGATATCGTGTCCGAGCTATATGAGTCTGGAGAGCTAAAAGAGATGGTTACGGCAGCGGCGCCAGCTAGTTAATAGCGATAGTTATACGAGGCTGCTCTCTACTGTGTGGCCTCTTAAATTTTCCGGTTATTTTTGGGGCTTTTGTTTACATAGGTACTGACGTTAGCGTTAGGTAGCCTTCCATTTAAAGAGGCAATATTTAACGGTTTGTTTCATTTCTTTGTCGTATTCACTGTTATCCTTAAAGACGAAGCCAATTGTCTGCTTTGGCGCTCGTTGTGACCAAGTTCTAATTACTGAAAATCACTTAACCACTGCTTGAATTGATTGTGCGTTTAATCACAAATGTGCCTGTGTCAGGGCGCTATAGTTACGTTCTCTCACAAATAATAACAATACGGGTAAGTAGTAAGCTTTAGCAGCCGTGTTTTGGCTAGCCGAATTAATGACATTTGATGAGTTGTAGTAAATATGGTCAGAAGTAAGGGAAAAGCACTGGCGTATGCGGTAAATCGGGTTCTTTGCCCGATGCTGCTGACTTTTGCGTGCTTTGATGCTTTCGGTGAGTTGAGACCTATTGCGGATGAAGATCTGAGTCAATACTCGGGTCAGGCCGCTGTAGCATTTGACGTTAGCGATTTTGGTTCAAATAGTTACACACGCGTCACGCTGGGCATGGAAGCTGATCTTCAAATGAATATTGATACGCTTGAGGCTGGCAATATTGCTAGGCCGGGCGAGGCGCTCAATGCTGACCTAAATATCACCAACCTTGGTTTTGGTTCTATCTCTACCAACGACACTCAAATCCAGCTTGATGGCAATACTTATTCCGTCAACGACATAATCCCTTTCGAATTGAATGACCCTTTCTTTGAAATTTCCCAAAATGGCGCAGATGAATTGACGGGTTTTCGTATTGGTTTTGGTGAAGCTAGGGGGCAGCTAACGGGAGACTTTAATAGCATTTCGGGAAATGTCGAAATGGAGATCACAGACTTCTTTGGCGATGATTACCAATCAACGCTGCTAGATGTTAATGGCGATGCAGACAATTCGCGCACTCAGTTTTTTGGAGTCTCGAAAACTGAAGCAGGTGGGGTGACGAATTGTAATTCTGGTTTCTACTGTTATAACTTGGCGGACTTCAAAACACTTGATGTCGGCGAAAGAAACAAGGCAACAGGTGAGGTTGATTATACTAATGACTTCTTTATTTCGTTTCAAAAAGAAGCGACTGACTGGCAAACGTCTGATGGCTCAGTTACGGCGGGTTTAGGTGTATTTATTAACATCCCAACGTCAATGAATATCGACATGAATACTGGGACGAATGCGACGGGAACGGATCGTTTACGAACTGAGTATATTGACCGTGGAAACGGTTTGTTTTAACGTTTTGGTCTCTCGGCCAACGATATGAAATCTTAATTTATTTTTTGACTAGCTCTCTCTGTTAAAACCCTTCTTTTGAACTTATTCATGTAAAATCAGCGTTTTACTTCAAGGCTGCTGTTCTAAATGCAAAGTATATTCTGGCACGACTACGAAACATTTGGTGCGGACCCTCAGAAAGATAGACCCTGTCAGTTTGCTGGTGTGCGGACGGATATGGATCTGAACGTTATTGAAGAGCCTGTTACCTTTTACTGCAAGCCAGCTGAGGATTTCTTGCCCTCTGCTGAGGCGTGCCTTATTACTGGAATTACACCCCAAGTCGCCATGCGAGAGGGAGAGGTTGAGGCGCTATTTGCGGAGCGAGTTAGTCAGTTGTTTTCTGTTCCAGGCACATGTGTCGCAGGATATAACAGTATCCGATTCGACGATGAAGTAACGAGAAATTTGTTCTATAGGAACTTTATTGACCCATATGAAAGAGAGTGGAAAAACGGGAACTCTCGTTGGGATATTATCGATATCGTTCGTCTGGTTTATGTTATGAAGCCAGACACTCTCAAATGGCCTCGCAATGAAGATGATTCTGTAAGTTTTCGGCTTGAGTTGCTCACAAAAGAAAACGGTATTGAGCACTTATCCGCTCACGATGCTATGTCAGATGTTTACGCTACGATTGAGCTGGCAAAGCTAATCAAGCTACGGCAGCCAAAGTTGTACGATTGGGCATTTTCGATGAGGGATAAAAATAAGATTAATGACATGTTTCATTTCGACTCTCATAAACCTATTCTGCATGTTTCCTCAAAGTACCGTGCTTCTTTAGGTTGCTGTGCATTGGTGGCTCCGTTGTTTAGGCACCCGTCAAACAAAAATGGAGTTGTCGTCTGGGATTTGCGCGAAGATCTTTCGGGCTGGACTGGAGTCTCTGTCGAAGATATACGTAGTCGTTTGTATTCAACTACTTCAACGCTCGGTGAGTTTGCAAAGCGTCCAGCGCTTAAGACGATACATGTTAATAAGTGCCCAGTTGTGCTGCCAGCTTCTTCTGTTCAGTCCCTTGACCCTCAGAGGTTAACTGAGTGGGGGATTGATATGGATGTCATCAAAGAAAATTTGGCCTTTCTAAGGGCTAATCCTGCATTACTATCCCTTTTTTCCCAGGTGTTTGAGGGTGAATCTCGTCCCGCAGTTACTGATCCAGACTTAATGATCTATGCAGGCGGTTTTTTTAGTTCGGCCGATAAAGCAGAAATGCTGAGAGTGCGACAATCTAGCCCGCAAGAGTTGCAAGAAGAAGAGTTTTTATTTAGCGATGAGCGTTTGGCTGAAATGTTATTTCGCTACAAAGGTAGAAATTATCCGCAATCACTGAGTTTTGAAGAGCAGGAGAGGTGGTCACACCATTGTTATGAGCGCATTATGGCTGCAGATAGTCAGTACCTTAGTATCGAGCAGTTCGGTTCCTCTTTGCAGCAACTCGCCTCGTCGCCAGAGTTGCTTGATGAGCAGCGCTTTATTCTAGAAGAGCTCCAGCTCTACGCAGAGTCTATTATCCCTTATGTTTAATTAAGGTTTGTACTGAACTGGTACCTCATACTTAAAGCGAGTAGCAGTGTCGCCTGGCGGAGGTTTTGGATAAGGGCTGGCACTGTAAGCGGCGCTGATCGCGCGTTTATCTATTTCTTGAATTCCGCTGGTTTCTTTGATCGCTGCATTTTTGATAGCACCACTTGGTAATAACCAGAGACTGAGTGTGTAGCTGACTGTTGTTGCGTTTTTTTCCTTCATTATGCGATGAAATTGATCGTATAGTTTTCCCTGTAACATGTGCTTAATCAGTCGTTTTTGGTAATCAGATAACTTCGCTGCATTTCTGGTCGAAACTTGTTTTTCATTTTTTTGGTTGGTGACCTTTGGGGACTGCGAGAATAAGCTGGTCAGGCCGTCACGGCTTATTTGTTGGCGGTTGGACTGATTTAGCGTAGGAAGTTGTTGTGTGTTCTTTTTGCTTTCATGTGCAGGGCTGGTGTTTTTATCTTCGTTGGTGTTACTTCGGGTCTTAAAGGTAGATTGGCTATTAGTGTCAACAAGTTTTTCTGAAGCATCAATGAGGGATGACGAAGATGAGTTGAGAGTCGATTTGGCCCCTTGGTTTGCAAGTAGAACCACTTCGACGGTTTGCGGTTTCTTATTTGTATCGTGTGTTATGAGCTTAAAGGCTATTATTGATAATGCGTGAATTGCGAGAGCAAGGGCAATACAAATGGCAATTTGGTGCTGGCCTTGATAATGGCTGTTATTCAACAATTAGTTGTCCTGCTGATACAGACTATAATCTAGTTTTTTTGGTTGGGGAGTAGATTTGAAGCAAAGCTACTTAAGGCTCTGTCTATCATTAAGCCTTGTTCCAAGAATATTACACGGTTTTTCTGAAGATCTTGGGCCAATTCAATTAGCGATTTTTTGATTGGCTTTAAGCCCATGCGGTTGACGAATATAAAGCAGTCAGCCTCTTTGATGTTTGCAGAAAGTTTACATCGGTGTGTGTCCCCGTTAACCAGCTTGAATTCGACCCATTGCCCAACCTTGAGTGCGTTTGCTTTTTCGATATGCTTGGCGAGTACATTGTTCTCTTTTTCAGTTGAGTAGGTGTCGTTACTTTTTATGTCTGAGGGCTTAAGAGCTTCTCTTTCGCCGTTGCCAGTTTTTGGTTTTTTTGATGTAGCCTGAGCATATGAGCTGTCTTTAAAACTCGTGGTAAGTTCTGTCTTAATCGCGGATATAGTTTGATCAATGTTCGCAGAGTTGTACGAAACATTCCGCAGGCCGGCCTCTAGATCTTTTAACAATTTTGGGACAACGCTTATCCATCGTTGGCGATCTTTTGGGGCTGTAAGCGGCTGCAGGCACCAGATGAGTTCTTTGGAGATATCGACAGTGTTGCTCCATTGGTGCTCTTGATCATCTTTTAGATAGGCCAGGAACATAACTCGGCTCCATCCATTTTTTAATGTGTCGATAATAAACTCAGGAATTGAGTGGTGCGCAGATAGTATCTGCCTGTGAAGTGTGAGCTCGACTTTTTCTTGAGCTTGTATGCTTCGTATTCGACCTTCTTCTGCTTCTCGCGTTCTTTGCTCCACTATCGAAGCTTTGCGCTCTTCTTGAGACAAAAATTGATTAAGATCTTGGTCCAGTATTTTGAGAAGCCTCAAGTCACCATCGAACTCTGCGAGGGTTCTGCTTACAATTTGCTTTAATTTTGCGTAAAGAGGGTCACTGTCTTTTCTTTGTGTTTCTGTCCAGCTAATGCCTGCTTTCGCTAATGAGTTTAGCAAGTGTCGAGCAGGGTGAGTATTGCTGCTAAAGAAGCGGCTGTCTTGAATAACCACTTTTAAAATGGGTATTTGCATCCTGCTTATAAGGGCTTGCATAGATGGTGCTAAGTTATTGTCTTGCAAGATGAACTCAAACAGCATTGACACTAGTCTAATTAGATCATTGTCATACTGGCTGAGTTGAGCGCCTGTCAGAGAAAGCTCTTTACCTACTAAATTGTTTAGGTTTACTTGTGCTTTTTCATCGAGGCCGTGCAAGGTACGCTGAATAACGCTAAGCGCTTTTTGCATCTCAGCAGTCGCGCTGGATGCGTAACTAGCTTGGTGAGTATTGGTGTTTCCGCTATGGTGTTGAAAGCGTGCTAGCAAGGCTTCAAAGTTTTCGTCAGCTCTAGGTTGATCGCTATTTTGATTTCTGTTTTTGCTAGAGTCGGAATTTGACGAGTGCTCTGAGCTCCTGGAGCTCTGTGTGCCACGTTGATTGTTTCGAATGATTGGCGCACTTGCAGCATGTTTTTTAGGCGGAGAAAATTTCGCTTCCGCTAGTTTCTGCAGGCTGACGTTTAGCACTTCATCGAAGTGGGTCATCACAAAACGATCAAATTGCTTGAGAATAAGGAGCTGTTCTTTAATGTCGACTTCTAAAGAGTTACATGACTCACTAAAGCATCTGCATATGCCGGCAGGTTCAAGTGGTGATGAGACGAGTTCTGGCGTTTTTGCGCCGTAAAGTTGCCCAAAACAATGTTGGGTGTCTAATAGCGCTTTTTGAAGGTTGCTTTTAGATTTGGACGCCATGGAGCTGATCGCTATGTTCAGCTCCATTTCCGACTCGCCGACCAAAGAAAGGTTATCTTTGACAGCGTTTTCAGTTGTTGGGTCACTGATGCTGGAGGTTAAAACGGCCTTAGGCTCGAACAGGCTTTTCACTTGTTGTTGGAAATTGCTCTCTATTGACTGTCTTTTGATTCTTACTTCGCGCATCGCTTCGAAGAAACGATTTTGCTCATTATTCGATCTCGCATTGTTTGCGAGCTCAAAGAGAGAGTCATCGATTGCGTCAAACATGCTTTGTGTGAGTTCTGAGAGTGTTTTTGTCGCGGCATTGTACACGGCTGCAATAACCGAAGGATCCGGATACTTGACCGTTTCCAGATGGTTGGGCGCTTTTATGTACGATACTTCTGAAGAGTTAATCATGCTCAAACTCGGTTATTGTCACCATTGTCAGGTGAGCTTAGCTAGCGTTAAAACAGATTCAACTAGCACATATACCAACGATTATAAGACAAACTGATAGAAAACATAATGTTTGATCACGCAATGATCAAAAATTTTACATTTCTTATCAGGGTTTGTGGCTTTGCTTGGGTGGGGTGATCCTTGCAGTTTTGATCATGTTGTCTTTTATTTGACGAACTTCTATTTTGTAGTGATTTAGTGAAAGGCAGACTGGGGACTCGGGGATTGTTTCTAGTTGCTCTGTAATTAGCCCGTTTAGAGTTTTTGGTCCGGCAGTAGGTAAAGACCATCGCAAGGTTTTGTTTAGGCTGCGCAGAGTGATCGATCCGTCTATTAAGAATGATCCGTCACTCTGCTTTGTTATGTCGGTGCCGCTAGTAGCGGAAAAGTCAGTGGTGAACTCACCAACGATTTCTTCGAGTATGTCTTCCATGGTTGCAATGCCTTGGACTTCTCCATACTCATCAACGACAACACCTATTCTTCGTTTTTTCTTTTGAAAGTGGAGTAACTGGGTATTCAAGGGTGTGCTTTCAGGTATGAAGTATGGGTCTCTGCATGCTTGGAGCAATAGCGCTTTATTTGGATCAGCGCTGTGCAAGACGCGAGACATATTGCGCAAGTGGAGGATGCCGATAATATTATTGATATCGCCTTTGTAAACCGGTAGTCGAGTGTAATGCGACGACTTAATATATTGAATAATGTCGTCGAGATTGTTGTCAATGTCGATGCCAACGATCTCGCTGCGCGGTACCATTATGTCATTGACGGTGACTTTTTCTAGGTCAAGAATGCTGATTAGCATTTCTTGGTGCTGCTTGGGGATGAGGCCGCCGGCTTCATTTACAACGGTACGCAGCTCTTCTCTGCTTAAGTGGTTACGATCATCTTGATCGGTCTTGATTCCCAGTAATCTCAGCAGTGTGCCGGTTAGCAGGTTGATTAGCCAGACGGCGGGATACAATATTTTTAGCAGTGGCGACAGGATATAGGATGCGGGAAATGCCACTTTTTCGGGGTGGTATGCGGCAATCGTTTTAGGAGTGATTTCTGCAAATATAAGAATCACCAAGGTCAGAATGGCAGTAGCAATTGCGATGCCTGCGTCGCCCCATATCCGAATGGCCACTACCGTTGCGATTGATGAGGCTAGGATGTTAACGAAGTTGTTGCCAATCAAAATAATACTTATTAATTGGTCGGTTCGGTCTAAAAGTTTGCTAGCCTGAATTGCGCCTTTGTTCCCGTTTTTTTTGAGGTGCTTGAGCCGATAGCGGTTCAGTGACAGCATCCCAGTTTCAGAACTGGAAAAAAAGCCTGACAGAATGATTAGAACGGCTAACAGTATTAGCAGGGATGTGGTGGAGGTTTCGTTCAATGATATTTCTCGGGTGTGATTGAGAGAGGGGTTAAGTGTTTAGAACCCATTCGAGTACAAACTTGCTACCAAAAAATCCTAGCATTAATAGGCCTGCTCCCCAGAGTGTAAGTTTGCTCGCAGTAAGTCCTCGCCAGCCATGAGCCTTCCGTCCATATAAAAGGGTTGAAAATACGGCTAATGAAAGTAGTGAGAAAAATGTTTTATGGACGAGCTGTTGGGTAAATAAATTGTCCACGAAAATAAAGCCTGCCACGACGGCAAGTGCTAGGAGAAGAGTGCCGCTCCACAGCATCTCGAAAAGTAGTTTTTCCATGGTCAGTAATGGCGGTAAATTACGCATTAGAATGGTGTTGTTTTTCTTTTTCAGGTTGTTGTTTTGAAAATAAATAAGGATAGCTTGAATGGCTGCAATGCTAAGAACGCAGTAAGCGATGACAGACAGGGTTATGTGTAAAAAAATACCGCTGCTAGTGGGCTCAAAAGTGGTGTTGTGATCGTTCCAGTGCGCGGTGGCCATAGTAGCGAGTGCTGCAATCGGGTAAATGATTAGCAGGCTGGCTTGTAGCGGCTTGCGCGTCGCGGCAATCACAAGTCCCAGTGTCAGCGTGCCGGCTACCAAAGAGGCCGTCGTCAGGAAGTTGAAATTGAAGTTGTCTTTCTCGACAAGTTGAGTTCCTGTCAAGACGAGTTGGCTAATGGCCGCTAGACTTCCTAATAGTACGGATATAAACGGCTTGAGTTCTAGTTTTTTGAGGTACGCTAGAAGTTGGTAAAACGTGCCCAAGGCATACAAACCAAGCGATAAAGAGCTGAGAACCAATATATTCATTGAAGGGTATTTAAACTGTTTGAATCAGAATGTTCAAAATAATGTTCAGGAATGGTTATAATGCTTGGTTTGCATCTACTTGGCAACCGATAGATGGTTGCGCAACTGACAACTATAGAGATTTAACATGTTTGAGAATCTAACCGATCGCTTGTCTGACAGCCTAAAAAAGGTCACAGGGCAGGCAAAACTCACAGAAGACAACATAAAAGAAACTCTACGTGAGGTTCGAATGGCTCTGCTAGAGGCAGATGTTGCGCTTCCGGTTGTCAAAGAGTTTGTTGACCAAGTTCGTCAAAAGGCTGTTGGTCAGGAGGTGATGCGTAGTCTTTCACCTGGGCAAGAATTCATTAAGGTCGTGAATGCCGAGCTAGTGCAAGTGATGGGACAAAGCTCTCAGGGCTTAGATCTAAGTGCTCAGCCACCCGCGGTTGTTTTAATGGCTGGTCTGCAAGGGGCTGGTAAAACAACATCTGTCGCCAAGCTTGCAAAATATTTATCTGAGCGAGAGAAGAAGAAAGTCATGGTGGTTAGTGCGGACGTATACCGTCCTGCGGCAATCAAACAGCTCGAAACTTTGGCTTCAGAGGTTGGTGCAGAGTTTTTTCCTAGTAATGCGGACCAAAAGCCGCTAGATATCGCGAATGCAGCGCTCCAAGAGGCAAAGCGGAAGTTTGCTGACGTTCTTATTGTGGATACCGCGGGCAGGTTGGCGATAGATCAGGAAATGATGGGTGAGATTTCGGAGCTGCATGCTGCGATTAATCCTGTCGAAACACTTTTTGTCGTTGATTCGATGACCGGTCAAGATGCTGCAAATACGGCGAAAGCATTTAACGATACCTTGCCGTTATCTGGCGTTATTTTGACGAAGACTGATGGTGACGCGAGGGGCGGGGCTGCCTTGTCGGTTCGAGCGATCACTGGCAAACCAATTAAGTTTTTGGGTGTCGGCGAAAAAACAGACGCGCTGGAGCCTTTTCACCCCGATCGTGTTGCTTCGCGTATTCTTGGCATGGGAGACGTTTTAAGCTTAATCGAGGATGCCGAGCGTAAACTCGATAAAAAGAAGGCTGAAAAACTCACTCGAAAGATTAAGAAAGGCAAGCGGTTTGATCTAGAGGATTTTCGTGATCAGCTCCTGCAAATGAAAAATATGGGTGGTGTTGCCGGTTTGTTGGATAAACTCCCGGGCATGGGCAATATGGCGCAGGTTGCTCAGCAGCAAGTGAATGATAAGTCGCTGGGGCAAATGGAAGCGATCATTTCCTCGATGACGCCGAAGGAGCGTCAATACCCAGATTCGATTAACAATTCTCGTAAGCGCCGGATTGCATCAGGCTCTGGTTCTCAGATTCAAGACATCAATCGATTGCTAAAGCAGCACAAACAAATGCAAAAAATGATGAAGAAATTCTCGCAGAAGGGTGGAATGGCTAACATGATGCGTGGGATGAAAGGCATGATGCCCCCGGGAGGCGGGCCTATGGGGCGTATGTAAGTGCTTGAATTACGAACTTTATAAAAAACACAAATTAGTGTTTTAAATTAAATTGTAATGCTCTAGAATATGCGCCCTTTCGAGCGCCCTTAACTTCAAGGTTAGTGGCGTTAATACGAATTTTTTAACATTTATCAGGATGTATAGACGAACATGGTTACTATCCGTTTATCTCGTGGAGGCTCTAAGAAGCGTCCATTTTACCATCTGACTGTTGCTGATAGTCGCTCCGCTCGTGATGGAAGATATATTGAAAGAGTTGGTTTTTTTAACCCGTTGGCTCGTGGCCAGGAAGAACGCTTGCGCGTTGCTTCTGATCGAGTTGAGTTTTGGTTAGGTCAGGGCGCTACCGTGTCAGATCGAGTGCAAAGCTTGTTGAAAGAAGTTGCGAAAGCAGCTTGATTTGGTTGATTTAAAACCAATGCAGGATAAAGCCCATGACTGAGAGTTTTGATACTACGGTGATGGGTAAAATTACGTCGGTTTATGGCGTGAAAGGTTGGGTGAAGGTTTTTTCTTACACTCGGCCGAAAGATAATATTTGCAAGTATGGTGCGTGGACGATCCAGAAGGGTAAGACGGTTAAGCAGGTCAAAGTGCTAAATTGCAAAACTCATGGAAATGGTATTGTTGCGCAGCTTGAAGGTTGTAATGACCGAGAGCAGGCCAAAAACTTGGCTGAATATTTGGTGTCTGTGCCCACAGCAGAGCTTCCAAATCTTCCTGATGGCGATTTTTATTGGCATCAATTGGAAGGTTTATTGGTACGGACAGTCGAGGGTTCGTTGCTTGGTAAGGTTTCTCATTTAATTGAGACCGGTTCCAATGACGTATTTGTCGTCAAGCCTTGTGATGGCAGTATCGATGGTAAAGAGCGTTTAATACCGTACTTGTTAGATCAGGTAGTGAAGACGATAGACCTCGATGATCAGTCTGTTTCTGTAGACTGGGATCCCGAGTTTTGACGAGATTATGTGGTTCGGTTTAATCACTTTGTTTCCGGAAATGTTCTCAGCAGTGCGGGAACATGGTGTCGTTGGCAGGGCTGTTGAGAGCGGACTTGTTGATCTAGAGTTCTTGAATCCGAGGGACTTTACGAGAGACCGGCATAGGACTGTTGATGACAGACCCTATGGTGGAGGTCCGGGAATGTTGATGAAGGTGCAGCCGCTTCAAGATGCGATTCAGGCTGCGCGAGATTCGGCGTTAGGTGTGTCTGACAAAAAGGCGACGGTTATCTATTTGTCGCCGCAGGGAAAAAAACTTGATCATGCAAAAGTAAAAAGCTTGGTTGAGTGTGAGAAGCTTATTTTGATAGCCGGGCGTTACGAAGGCGTTGATGAGCGTCTAATACGGTCGGAGGTTGATGAGGAGATATCACTTGGTGATTTTGTCCTCAGTGGTGGTGAGATTGCTGCAATGGCGCTAATTGACTCGGTTGCGAGGTTGGTGCCGGGAGTGTTAGGGCATGACGATTCTGCCCAGGAAGACTCGTTTGCAGATGGGTTGCTTGACTGCCCTCACTATACGCGCCCAGAGCAATTTATGGGTGAGAAGGTTCCAGCTGTCTTGTTGTCAGGGAACCATAAAGAGATTCGAAAATGGCGATTGAAACAGTCGTTAGGTCGTACTTGGTTAAGGCGCCCTGAACTGTTGTCGAATAGAATATTAGACCCTGAGCAACAAAAGCTCTTGGATGAATTTATTAATGATGTAAATAGGTAGGTAAGGTTGAGATAACCTGACCAGCTCAATTTTTGGAGTGTAAAATGACTAGCAAGAACAACATCATCAGCGCGTTAGAAGCTGAACAAATGACCGCTGAATTGCCACAGTTTGGCCCTGGTGATACCGTGGTTGTACAGGTTAAGGTTAAGGAAGGTGACCGTGAGCGTCTTCAGGCATACGAAGGTGTTGTGATTGCTAAGCGTAACCGTGGTGTAAACTCTGCCTTTACCGTTAGAAAGATTTCTTATGGTGTTGGTGTAGAGCGTACATTCCAAACCTTTAGTAAGCTGATTGACAGCATCACAGTTAAGCGTCGCGGCGATGTTCGTCAGGCTAAACTGTATTACTTGAGAGACCTTAGCGGTAAGGCAGCTCGTATCAAAGAGAAATTGGGCTGATCCTAGCCGGGTAGGTCTTCAAAAGGCAAATCGCGAAAGTGATTTGCCTTTTTTGTTTTCTGAAGGGTAACAATGGCAACAGATCCAATCGACCGTTTTATTGAGATGCTCTGGCTGGAGCATGGCCTGAGTGATAATACGCTTTCATCATATAAAACAGATTTGAAGCTGTTTGATAATTGGTTGTCTGTCGACAGGGGGCTATCTTTGTTGGCTTGTCAGCGGCAGGACCTTCTAGCTTACCTAGCTTACCGTTTGGATCAGGGAATGAAACCGTCTTCGACGGCTCGTGCTTTATCTAGCGTGCGGCGTTTCTACCGCTATTCCATTCGGGAGAGCCTTGTATCGGTTGATCCGAGCCTTAAATTAGAAAACCCAAAGCTGCCTAAAAAACTCCCATGCGTCTTAAGCGAAACGCAAATTGATGATTTGTTATCGACGCCAGATCTAAAGGACCCAATAGGGCTGCGCGACAAGGTAATGCTGGAGTTAATGTATGGCTCTGGTTTGCGTGTGTCGGAACTGGTTTCCCTGGAGCTATCGCAGGTCAGTGTTGATCAGGGCTTGGTTAGGTTGACGGGAAAGGGCGGTAAAGAGCGTGTTGTGCCGGTGGGTGAATACACCCTAGATTACCTTGTTCAGTACTTGAAAGGTGCTCGTTTAGCGCTGGACCCGAACGGTGGTTGTCATGCAGTGTTCCCCAGTCAGCGAGGTCGTGTGATGACTAGGCAGACGTTTTGGCACAGAGTCAAAAAATACGCGATCGCCGTGGGCGTTTCTGAATCGGTTTCTCCGCATACTTTGCGTCATGCCTTTGCAACACATTTGTTAAATAATGGCGCCGACTTGCGTGTCGTGCAGATGTTGTTAGGGCACAGTAACTTATCGACGACGCAAATATACACACATGTTGCCCAACATCGATTACAGTCGTTACATCAGAAGTTTCATCCGAGAGCCTAGTGCTGTTTGTGAGCGTCGCTGTGGAAATATCATTACTTGCTTGGGAACGAATTCGCTCGTAATGTGTCTCAGAAATACTGCTTAAGTATTATGTATAAAATTATGATTAAAAAATGGACCGAGGGGGCCGAATGCGCGTTTCTATAAGTATGCTGATTTCCTGTTTAATGTTGAGCTCTGCGGTGCTTGTTCATGCAGGAGCAAAGGAAATCGAAGATAACCTGAGTAAATCGCTACCAGGGCTACAGGTTTCGTCCATTGACGAAAGTGAAATTAAAGGCGTGTATCGCATTATCGCTAGCAGCGGAGAGGTGCTTTTTTCCAACAGTGATGCGACCTACTTTCTATCTGGACAAATGTTTTCTACAGAAGGCGGGACAGTGGTTAACCTTACAGAGGAACGTAAAGGGGTAGAGAGAGCTGCCAAGATAGCAGCGATTAAGCCTAGTGATAAAATCACCTATCAAGCCAAGGGTGTTCAGAAAGCGTCTATTACAGTTTTTACGGATATAGATTGTGGTTATTGCCGTAAGCTTCATCGCGAGATTCCTAGAATGAATGAGCTCGGCATCCAGGTTAACTATATGGCGTATCCTCGCGCAGGAGTTGGCAGTGGCTCTTATAAGAAAATCGTTTCCGCTTGGTGTGCAGAGGATCGTTTGAAAGCGATGGATGATGCAAAGGCGGGTAAGAGCCTTCCCGAGTTGGATTGTGAAAATCCGGTAGCGGCTCAGTTTGCTTTGGGCGGTGATCTTGGTGTCACGGGAACGCCTGCCATCATGCTCAGTGATGGTACTCTTGTTCCTGGTTATGTTCCTGCTGACCAGTTGGCAAAGGGCTTGGGTATTTTATAGGCAAGTAAGCATTTGTTTTGTTTATCCGGCCAATTTGACGGCCGAATTAAAAGGCGCTTCCTTAGATGGTAGCGCTTTTTTTGTGTGTGGTTCTTTTTGGCGAAGTAATCGTATTAGTAGCAGTTAAAAAACTAATAGTGTTCGTTTTTTTTGGGCTATCAGAAGGTATACTATGCGCCTTCGAACCGGACTGGTGTATGCCAGACTAGCGTCGCAATGTGACGTGTTTTACTTGGATTAAATATAGCTCTAGCAGGCTGAGGATGAGATCTTGAAGTCCCTTAAAGTTGGAATATGCGGGTTAGGAACAGTTGCAAGTGGTGTGATCAATGTTCTGAAGCGAAACCAAAATGAGATTTCTGCTCGCGCGGGGTGCTCTATTGATGTGGTGCAGGTCGCGTCGCGTCGCATGAGAGATAACTGCGACATGCAAGGCATTGCGTTTACGACCAGTATCGACGAACTAATTGATAATCCAGAAATCGACGTGGTGGCGGAGTTAATTGGGGGCTATGACTTAGCTAAAGACATTGTGATCAAGGCGCTAAACAATGGCAAACATGTTGTGACGGCCAACAAGGCATTGATTGCAGAGCATGGCAATGAGCTGTTTGCGTTAGCGAATAGTAAAGGTTTAGTTCTTGCGTATGAAGCAGGTGTTGCGGGTGGTATTCCGGTTATAAAAGCACTGCGAGAAGGTTTGTCTGCGAATCAGATCAATTGCGTAGCGGGTATTATTAACGGTACCGGTAATTTCATTTTGACCGAAATGAAAGACAAGGGGCGCGACTTTGCGGATGTGTTAGCCGAGGCGCAGGCACTTGGTTATGCAGAGGCGGATCCTACTTTTGATGTAGAGGGAATTGATGCCGCGCATAAACTGGCGATTCTAGCGTCGGTCGCTTTTGGTGTTCCGTTGCAGTTTGATAAGGCGTTTACCGAAGGTATTAGCGGTTTATCTACGGAAGATATTAATAATGCGACCGCATTGGGTTATCGGGTTAAGCATCTCGGTATTGCTCGGCGCCATGCGCATGGAATTGAGTTAAGGGTCCATCCTACGCTGATTCCTCAGGCCCAGTTGCTTGCCAATGTTGATGGCGTCATGAATGCTGTATTGGTAGACGGTGATGCGGTAGGCCAAACATTGTATTATGGCCCTGGTGCCGGATCTGAGGCAACGGCGTCGGCGGTTATCGCTGACTTAGTTGACGTTGCCAGAGCTGTGTTGAGTGATTCTCCTGTGTTAGTTCCGTATTTAGGTGTGATGCCTGATAAGTTAGTAGAGCTGCCTGTTTTACCGATAACGGAGATCCAGTCTGCTTATTATCTAAGATTGTCCGCTGAGGACCACCCAGGGGTTTTAGCGAAAGTCTCTTCGATTATGAGTGATTCAGGTATTAACATTGAATCAGTGATTCAGAAGGACAAAGAGCGGGAGAACGAAGTCATTCCTTTAGTGATGTTGACGCAAACAGTCCAAGAATCGAAGATGATTGCAGCGATCGCGAAAATTGAAGCGTTGCCTGAAATTAAGGGCAGCGTTGTCCGCATTCGTGTTGAACAGTTTTAAAGAGTGAGAGTGTGTCGTGAGATATATTAGTACGCGTGGTGAGTCACCAGCGCTAGGTTTTGAAGATGTTTTATTGGCTGGTTTGGCGAGCGATGGTGGTTTGTATGTACCGGAAACCTTGCCGAGATTTACCATTGAAGAAATAGCTTCATGGGCTGGTTTACCTTATTCGCAGCTGGCATTCAATGTCATGTATCCCTTCGTAGAAGGGGCGATTCCGGAGCAAGATTTTCGGGACATGGTCAACGATACATATGCTGTATTTGAGCATAAGTCTGTTGCTCCTCTTGTTCAGGTCGACTCAAATGAGTGGATCATGGAACTTTTTTGTGGCCCTACCTTAGCGTTTAAAGATTTTGCCTTACAGTTGCTTGGACGCTTACTCGACTATGTGCTGAAACGGCGCAATGAGCGCGTTGTCATCTTAGGAGCAACATCTGGTGATACAGGCTCTGCCGCGATTGAAGGTTGCAAACACTGTGACAATGTAGATATTTTCATTTTGCACCCTCATAAGAGAGTGTCGGATGTGCAGCGTAAGCAGATGACAAGTATTATCAGTGATAATGTTTTCAATATTGCGGTGGAGGGCAATTTTGACGACTGCCAGCAAATGGTTAAGGATAGTTTTGGGGATCAGTCCTTTCTTGGTGGAACCAGGCTTGTTGCTGTGAACTCCATCAATTGGGCGCGAATAATGGCTCAGATTGTGTATTACTTTAGTGCTTCTTTGGCGCTAGGGGGGCCAAGCCGCAGTGTTTCTTTTTCTGTTCCAACCGGTAACTTTGGCGACATATTTGCGGGCTATCTTGCGCGCAACATGGGCTTGCCGATTAATCAGCTAATCGTAGCAACGAATAAGAACGACATTCTTCATCGTTTCATTAGTCAGAACCAGTACGAGCTACATCCGCTGGAGCATACCTTGTCTCCCAGTATGGATATTATGGTATCGAGTAATTTTGAACGTTTGCTTTTTGACTTGTATGGACGTGATGGAAAAGCGCTTGCCGCGTTAATGGGCGAATGGAAAACTAAGTCAGGTTCGATTGATAACTCACGATGGAAGTCGGCGAGAGCGCTGTTTGATAGTCACTCTGTCGATGATGACCGCACATGTGCAGTGATTAAAGAAGTTTATGAGCAAACGGGTTATCTGGTTGACCCTCATACTGCGATAGGGGTCGATGCTGCAAGAGTTTGTCGCCGCAGCGTATCAGCGCCAATGGTAACGTTAGCGACAGCTCATCCGGTTAAATTTCCAGAAGCGGTAGAGAAAGCTGGGGTCGGTGTTATGCCGTCTTTGCCCCCTCATATGGCCGATTTGTTCGACCGCGAAGAGAAATATGATGTGATTGCGAATGATTTGGCAAGTGTGCAGCAATACGTCAAAGATCACCGTAGGAATTGATTTACCTCGTCTAAGAGTTAATTTAACGGAGGCTATCGCCTCCGTTTTTCGTAGAGTATTAGCCATGAAAAAATCTCAAATTATTCGACGTACTTTACCCGCAGGTACTGCGGCGCTGCCAGGAATACCAGAGTTTCTGAGTCGAATTTATCAAAGCCGTGGTTTGAGTGATGCGGCGGAGCTAGAGCTTCGTTTGCAGCATTTGCAGGGGACCGGAGAGCTGATGGGACTCGACAAGGCGGTCGAATTGTTAGTGGGGGCGATAACTGGCAAGCAGCGTATCATGATAATAGGGGATTTTGATGCCGATGGTGCGACCAGTACAGCGGTTGCAGTTTCTGCGCTTAAAGCAATGGGCAGTGAAAGTTGCAGCTACCTCGTCCCGAACCGTTTCGAATACGGATATGGGCTGACCCCCGAAATTGTTGAATTGGCGGCGCAAAGTCAGCCCGATTTAATTGTGACAGTAGACAACGGTATTTCCAGTATTGAGGGTGTTGAGCGAGCACAGATGCTTGGGATGAAAGTCTTGATCACAGATCACCATTTACCGGGGGATGTAACGCCGAGCGCCGACGCGATCGTTAATCCCAATCAACACGGCTGCCACTTCGCGAGCAAGAATGCTGCAGGTGTTGGTGTTATTTTTTATGTGTTGAGTGGCCTTCGAGGAGCGTTGAGAGAAGCTGGGTGGTTCGAAAGTCAGGGGATTGACGAGCCGTCAATGGCAGAATATTTGGACTTGGTTGCTTTGGGGACCGTTGCGGATTTGGTTCCTTTAGATCGGAATAACCGTATCCTCGTCGAGCAAGGTTTGCGTCGAATACGGGCAGGGAAGACCCGGCCAGGAATACGAGCGCTACTAAACATTGCCGGTAAAAGAGAGCGTGATGTGGTGGCGTCGGACATGGGTTTTATACTTGGGCCTCGCCTGAATGCAGCGGGTCGCCTTGATGATATGTCCTTGGGGATAGAGTGCTTGCTGTCTTCTTCCGACACTCATGCACATGAATTAGCGAGTCAGCTTGATCAGTTCAATCGTCAACGTAAGCAGATTGAAGAAGAGATGAAGCGTGACGCAGAGGCTCATTTTGAGGAGATGGATGCGCTAGACCTAAAAGATCGCTGGGGGCTTTGTCTATACCAGCCGCATTGGCATCAAGGAGTGATAGGGATACTTGCGTCTAGAGTCAAAGAGAAGTTACATCGGCCGGTGGTGGTGTTTGCTCCTGAGAGCGACGACCCAAATCAAACTGATGGTTTTTTGAAGGGCTCCGCTCGCTCGATTTCTGGGTTTCATATGCGGGATGCGCTAGATCTTATTGCAAAAGGCTACCCTGGTTTGCTCAATAAGTTTGGTGGTCATGCGATGGCGGCGGGAATGACTATACGAGCGCAAGATCTTGGCGCTTTTCAGGATGCGTTTAATGAAGTTGCCCACCGCTTGCTTGATGAAGAAGACCTAAATGCTAGCTTTTTTAGTGACGGGGAGTTGGGTGAACAGGACCTTAATCTGTCTTCTGTAGAGTTACTGGGAAAGTCCGGCCCTTGGGGGCAAGCTTTTCCAGAGCCTGCTTTTGATAACGTGTTCAAAGTTGCACAAACACGAATACTAAAAGACAAGCATCTAAAGCTAGTTCTTCAGTACCTAGATGGCACTCAGCTTTTTGATGCGATTCAGTTCAATAGTGCTTGGGTGGGTGCGCAACTGCCAGAAACCGTGAGGGTCGTTTATAGGCCATCAATCAATGAATTCCGCGGACGAAAGAGCGTTCAGCTCATGCTCGACTATATCGATGTCGCGTAAGGGCTTAGCTATTGCTTTTTTAGCGCTGTTGATTGGCGCTTTGCTGCAGTCCTGTGCGGTAAAGATGATGCAGGATGGCGGTATGAGTGAGACCAGTTTGCATGAGACGGCTCCTGAGCTGCTTGAAAAGTATCTGAAAGCGAGTGATGGTTATCGCTTGCCGTACACTCTGCTGACGCCAGAGCTTGAGTCTGAGGCCGTTGTTATTGCACTGCATGGTTTTAACGACTATAGCCATGCGTTCCAGGGAATGTGTGAGTATTTTGTTGATCGTTCGATTAGTTGTTTAGCCTATGACCAAAGAGGTTTTGGCGACACTAAAAACCACGGAGCATGGCACGGCGCGGACGCAATGCGCAAAGATCTTAAAGAGTATGTCTCGACTGTCGCTAAGCGATACCCTTCGCTCCCTATTTTTCTCGTTGGGGAAAGTATGGGAGGGGCGGTGATTATGTCTGCGCTAGCCAATGACGCCGCTTTTTACGAGGAATCGATAGCGGGGGCTGCACTCCTGGCGCCAGCGGTATGGGCGCGTTCAACACAGCCTTGGTATCAGCGTTGGGCGCTTTGGCTTGCTGTTCATACTTTTCCATCGTGGCGGCCAACCGGCGAAGGACTTGGGGTTCAAGCGACTGATAACATCGAAGCGCTGCGCAAGATGTATCGCGATGACAAAATCATTAAAGAAACGCGCATTGATTCGATTTATGGGCTAACCAATCTGATGGATGAGGCGCTAGCAGCAAGCCCCGAAGTTCATGGGCCACTGTTGGTGCTGTATGGTGAGCTGGATGAGGTTATTCCAAAACTGCCGACCTGTAGGATGCTCGCCGCAATGCAGTTCGAGAGGCAGGGTATAACGTTCAAGAAATACCCTAGGGGTTATCATATGCTTAGCCGCGATTTACAGGCTGAAGAGGTGTTTCGAGACCTGCATGCTTGGATCAATAATACTAATATTGATGTCGATCAAAGCCGAAGGGATAGCCAAATTCTTTGCGCTGAGGTTGATTAGTTTTTTTCAACTAATTCTGGATTATCAATAAACGGGTTTCGCGTTCCTTGAATTGATTCGATCACGTCGTTTCTTTTACGCTCGGCTTCACTTGGTGGATCGTTTTCGTTCCATGTCGCAAAGTCGTGAAGTGTACCTCGCAAAGGGAGGCCATAGGTTTTGTTCATATAAAAGATGGCTCTCGCGATGTCGCCTTTTCTTTCATCGCTCGGCTCAACGATATGGAAGCGTGACCGTATGCCATATTCATTTGGTTCTGATGTTTCGTCGAGTGCCCCGAACGTTGCAGTGTTAAGTTTAAAGGCCAGCGCTGACTGCGCCGCAACAACGTTATGAAGGTCAGAAATGATACTAATGTAGTCAGGGCTCTTTCTAGTGCACTGCCTGCTAGTGCCGCATTGAAGATGTTCTCGAATCCAACTCTTGGAGTAAATATGGCTCTCCACTATCAGGGCTGTCTTTTTCTTGAATGGTTTTTTGCTGTAAAAGCACTCGCCGCCATTCTTATAAATATTTCCCCATAAGTCGTTTTTAATTATTTTGTCGTAAGAGGACTTTGGGGCAGACAGTGCGATACTGCATAGGCCTAGAAGTATCAGAGCAAGTGGTAGTTTAAGAAACGGTTTGGCAAGTAATTGGGACACCATAATTTTTATTCACCTCTGCGGCGTGCTTTGCTAGCGTGTGTCACTGTTGTTAGAAACTAATGATCTATCCTCTACTGACTGTAGCACAACTGTATGATAGCTACATTAAATTTGCGTTGGAATCAAATTGATGCTAAGCGACGAATCGCTGGGGTTGTGAGCAGATAAACGCGAGAGCTCTGGTCTATTTAGCTACTGCTTGAACGATTCAATCGTAATTTCGTACTCTTCCCCGTCTTTTTCTTGTTGGTACATGCGAAGCAAAAGTAGTGGGTTACTCTTAGAAAACCATAGAAGCGTTTTTCGTTGTTTTTCGGGGGATCTTATTTTTTCGACCACGATACTTTCTTGTGTGCCGATTTTCGTTTGAAGGGTTTCTTCTTTTAGTTTTTGAAATCGACTGTCTTCTAGTCGGCCTTTGTGGGTGATCTGATAGTCCATTGTTTTACGGTTCAATGAAATGTCAGCTAGCAGCTGCAGCTGGTAGCTTAGCTTGTCCAAAGCGTTCAGCGGGACCTCTAGCTGCCACTTATTTCCGTTGTTTTGGCCGTTTGCCGATCTATTATTCCAGTCAAAAACAATGCTTCGCGCTTTGTTTTTGATGAAAAAACCTTTGCGCGTATAGTTATATTTAGTGGGCTGGACGAAATAATCCTCTTGCCATATGAACTTAACCGATTCGCGAATATCGACGGGTAATGAATCAATGTCGAAGCGATATAGCCATTCTCCATTGCCGAGTGATTTTAGTTCACGTACTCCGCTACCCTTGATGTTAATACCTTTCTTAAAGCGCGCGCTGTAAGTTGCAGTATGAGGTTTAAGTGTGAAGCTTGGCTTTGCGTGCGTTTTGTTTTGGAGTGAGTCTGATTCTGGTGTTGGGAGTGTATTAACTGTTGTGTCTGCTTGCACAGCCAAACTCGAGGATGCCAGCAGTGACAGCGCAACAAAAAAGAAAATCTTAAAGGATATAGCGTTGAGCATGAACAAGTACCTGAGTTCGTTACTCTTTAGAGTTTAGGATAGTTTAGTGCAAGGTGTTGGGGCTTTCGAGAGGCAAGCCCGATTGAGGAAGGTCTACTCCATCAAGCTGCGCTGTGTCGCCCGACATGGTTATTCTTCCTTGAACAAACCATTTTACCGTAATTGGATAAATGACATGCTCCTGATGCTGAACGCGGGTAGCTAAAGACTCTGCGGTGTCCTGAGGTAAGACAGGAACGGTTGCTTGAATGATGTTAGGGCCGCTATCCAGATCTGTTGTAACAAAATGAGTGGTGACACCATGTTCGAGGTCGCCAGCATCGATTGCTCTTTGATGTGTGTGTAATCCTGGATATTTGGGTAGGAGTGATGGGTGGATGTTTAGCAGCTTACCTTCGTACCGACGCACAAAGTCAGGTGTCAAAATTCGCATGAAACCGGCAAGCACGATTAAGTCGGGTTGATATTCATCGATCGTGCGAATTAGATTAGCGTCGAAAAGCTCTCTTTGTTCGAAGTTCTTGTGGTCTACTGTTGCAGTTGGTATACCTGCTTTTTTTGCCCGCTCGAGCCCTTTCGCCTCTGGACGATTAGAGATGACGGCACCAATAACGGCAGGTATTTCTTCGCTAGCGACTTGGTCAATAATAGCCTGGAGATTACTGCCGCTGCCAGAGATAAGAACGACAATGATCGGTGCTTTTGCGATTTCGGGCTCCATTACTTATAGACCTTTTAGCTCGACCTGTTCTTCGCCATTCACTGCTTTTTCAATATGGCCTAATTGCCACGCTTGTTCGCCCAGTGACTTCAACTGTTGCACACACTTATCAGCGTCACTCGCAGGAACGCAAAGTATCAAGCCAACGCCGCAGTTGAATGTTCGAAACATTTCTCGACTGTCGATGTTGCCAGCCTTTTGAAGCCATTTAAAAACGTCGGGTAGCTCATAGCTATCGAGGTTAACGACGGCCTTGGTGTCTGCTGGCAAAACGCGAGGTATGTTTTCTAAGAATCCACCGCCAGTGATATGCGACAGAGCATTAACCTGCTGGGTTTTCATTAACTCAAGCACTGACTTGACGTAGATTTTTGTGGGCGCCATTAAGGCCGTTGCTAAATCTGTGTCGCCGACTTTCGTATCGAGTGAGTCACCTGATACCTCAAGAACTTTGCGGATCAACGAATACCCATTGGAGTGCGGGCCTGACGATGCCAAGGCAATCAGTGCGTCACCGTCAGCGACGTTACTGCCGTCAATAATCTTAGATTTTTCGGCAATCCCAACACAAAAGCCCGCTAGGTCATAATCTTCGCCTTCATACATGCCTGGCATTTCAGCTGTTTCACCGCCCACAAGTGAACAGCCTGATAGCTCGCAGCCATCGCCTATGCCCGAGACAACATCGGCCGCGATATCAATGTTAAGTTTTCCTGTTGCGTAATAGTCGAGGAAAAATAGTGGCTCAGCTCCTGCGACAATCAGGTCGTTAACGCACATTGCGACAAGGTCGATACCGATCGTGTCGTGCTTGCCTAGGTCCATTGCTAAGCGTAGTTTTGTGCCTACACCATCGGTGCCAGATATCAAAACAGGTTCTTCGTAGCCTTTTGGTAGTTCAAATAGGGCGCCAAAACCACCGAGACCGGCCATCACCTCTGGTCGGCGAGTTCGCTTGGCGACACCCTTGATTCGATCAACCAATGCATTTCCGGCATCGATGTCTACGCCGGCATCCTTGTAGCTTAGAGATGGTGTTTGTTTATTGGTTGAATCTGTCATGGGTGCTAGGCCTCGCATAGATCGCCTTAATTTAGGAGCGCGGATTCTAGCAGTTGTTGTCATTGAGGCCAAATTCTGTTTGTGCAAATACTGCGTTTTAGTTGTTTTATCGCGCTGAGATGAAATAATATGCCTTAACTTCTTGTTTGTTGTTCCTGCAGTGGGTCTTAAATCTTTGAAACACCTCATACACTTAACCGTGTTTTTGCTCGTCCCTTTAATGACGCTAACGTTCAGTGATCGGGCAGACGCAGTTCAGGTTGATGGGCTTTACCATGCCGTTGTTCCTGTAGCGTCACAACAAACTAAAGACCGTGGTGATGCGTTTGCTAATGCGCTAGATATTGTGCTCAACAAGGTGAGTGGTGATCGCTCGCTGCACAGTGAAAGCGGCCTAGAATCGATACTGTCTCGCCCTCAGCAGTTTGTTTCGTCTTTCAGTTATCGTGATAACCCTGAGTTTATTGCCCAGCATAGAGCGCTTGCCGCGGGAGCGGTTCCCAGAGGTAGCGAAGACGCTCTTGATGAGTCTGCTCAGAGCCCTGAAATTGACTCGGAAAACCTAGAAGGGATTGCGGAGGAGGCGCGCTATGTTGCCCCTTACCTAATTGACGTTGTGTTTTCATCGTCGGCGGTCAACGCCGGAATGAGGCGTTATGGCGTGCCTATTTGGGGCAAGACGCGTCCATCACTACTGTTTTGGGTAGCGAACTTTGATGGCGCTGAGCGGCGTCTATTGGGCACTTCTGATGAGTCTGATATTGCTCCAGCGCTCGACGCTGCATCAGTACAGGGTTTACCTGCATTTTTCCCAGTGGTAGACCTGGAAGACATGAGTGCAATTGACGTTAATGATGTTTGGGGGCTTTACCCAGATTCTGTTGAGGTTGGAGCGCGTCGATATGCACCTGATGTCAATGTGCTTGTTAGGAATAATACCCAGCTTGGCAATGGTGAGCTTGGTCGGTTTGCAGAATTAGATTGGGTGATGAGTTTTAAGGGTTTGGAATACACCGGGGCAGTCAAGGGCGAGGACGAAGCGCAGGCATGGTCTCAAGTGATGACGGAGGTATCTCAAGTCCTTGCGTCTCGGTACGCAGTCAGACAAACCTCTGATGAGGTTCAGGGTCTCATGACAATCGAGGTCGCTGGTGTCGAGTCATTCTCGGATTATGCTGGATTAGAAGAATATCTTTCGTCATTACCGACAATTAAAAGTAGTCGCTTGTTGTGGGTAAGAGAGTCTAGTGCTGCATATATGCTTGACCTAAAAGGTCAGCGCGCTCAGTTTTTCGAGTACGTGGATCTCGGTAATAAAATGAAGCGCAAGAAAGTTGTCGCGACTATGGGGGCGCTAGAGACAGCGGAGTCTCTTGGTGTCAATGAAGTCAATCGTGATGACGCAACAAGCGCTGAGTTGGTAATAAAACCCGTGAATATTGAGTATTTCGTTTGGAATCACCCTATCGTTTTGAAGGATTAGACAGGTGCTGAGGCAAATTCCTAATATATTAACGATCATTCGGATATTGCTGATATTTCCGTTCGCTGCTTGTGTTTATCAAGAACAATATGGTTTGGCGCTCGTAATATTTTTTGTTGCCGGCTTGTCTGACGGGGTAGATGGTTTTTTAGCGAGGCAGTTCAATTGGAAGTCTAGATTTGGTGCGATTGCGGATCCATTAGCAGACAAGTTGTTGTTGATGACAGCCTACGTGGTATTAGCGTGGACTGCTCAAATTCCTGTTTGGCTAACGATCGTTATTTTAAGTCGTGATCTCGTTATTGTGGCCGGAGCTTTGATTTATCACTACTTTATTAGCCATTACGATATTAAGCCGTCCATCTTTGGCAAAACCTGTACCATGGCGCAAATCGTTTATGCGCTGGCGGTGATTATTAAATTGGCCGGTGGACCAATGCCCGAGGAAGTCATCGTTTACGGTGTTTGGTGTGTACTGTTTATTACATTGCTTAGCGGTGTGCACTATGTATTTGTTTGGTCTAATCGAGGCGTTACGGAGCTTCGCGAGAAAGACGAGACATGACGCTAGAAGCATCTAAAACAGCGGATTTGACTCAGCTAGCTTTACCTTTTGCGCCATCAGACGATATTTCATTTTCATCCTTTGTTGGCGAGACAAACCTAAAAGCCGCTCAAATATTGGAGCGACAAGTTCGCTCAGGACAAGATGGCTTTATTTACCTGGCGGGCCCCGAGGGTAGTGGTAAAACTCATCTCGCTATGTCCGCATTGAATGTTTACGAAGAGCTTGGTTTGTCGGCGGCTTATTTGTCGTTACCTTCATTATTGCAAGCAGCCGGAGCGGATCTAAGTGGTGCCTACGATGCATTTAAACATTACGATGCGCTCGTTATTGAAGACGTGAAACAAGTGCTTCCCAGTCAAAATTTCGAGACATTACTGTTTAACTTGTTTAACGAGTTAAAGGTGTCGATGAAACAAATGCTGGTAACCTCAAGTTGCTCGGTCTCTCAGCTAAATTTGTCGCTTCCTGACTTGGCATCTCGCTATCGTTCTGGCTTGTCATTACGTTTGAGCGCAATGTGTGACCATGAAAAGCAAGAAGTGCTGAGCGCGCTAGCACGGACTAGAGGTCTAGACCTTAGTGCTGAAGTGACGGCCTATATCATCCGCCGAAGTGGGCGTGATCTAGGGGCCTTGCTGAAGATATTGAACGATTTGGACAAGGCATGCTGGATACACAAACAAAAGCAAAAATTATCTATCCCTTTCGTTAAGAAAACGCTCGCTTGGTAGTATATTGCCTTATGCAAGCACAAGATTCGCAATGGAATAAATCTAATATTTAAGCAGCGCGCGCAGCGCGAGATGGAGAAAAATATGATCAGGGTTGTGTTCAATCAGAAGGGCGGAGTGGGCAAATCAAGTATTACTTGTAACCTAGCTGCGGTATTTGCCTCCAAAGGAAAGCGTGTGTTGGTCGTTGATCTTGATCCTCAAGGAAATTCGACCCACTATTTAACGGGCCTTTCAGCGTCTGAGTTTAAAGAAACGGTAGCGGATTTTTTTGAACAGACCCTCTCATTTAATTTGTTCAATAAAGACTTGAGTGATTTTATTCATGCCACAGAGTTTGAAAATTTGTCAGTCCTGTCGTCTAGTCCGGAACTAGACTATCTTGAGCGAAAGCTTGAGGCGAAGCATAAAATATACAAACTACGTAATGCTTTGAGAGAGATGGAAAAGTACTACGATGAGATTTTAATTGATACGGCTCCCGCGCTGAACTTTTATACGCGCTCTGCGCTGATTTCGGCGGACCGCGTATTGATACCCTTCGACTGTGATGATTTTTCCCGTAAAGCACTCTATCAAATAATGGGTGAGCTTAAGGACATACAAGAAGATCATAACGATGCGTTGACGGTGGAGGGAATTGTTGTAAATCAATTTCAGCCAAGAGCCAGTTTGCCGCAAAAACTAGTGGATGAGTTGTTAGCAGAAGGGCTTCCGGTACTACCCGTTAAGATTTCAGCGTCCGTTAAGATGAAAGAATCCCATCAAAACAGTCAGCCGCTGGTGTATTTTGCGCCTAAACACAACTTAACGTTGCAGTTTATCGAGCTTGCAGAGTCTTTGTAGTCAGGCCCTAGGGATGATTTTTTGCAGTGAACGGTAGGTAAATTTGGCTTCCAGCATGAATCGTCTCGCCAGACTGAATGGAGTGTAATAGCTTTTTTAATTGCTTGAAGGGCAGTGGCGGAGAATAGAGATAGCCCTGCGCGTAGCGGCAGCCGTGAATTTTGAGAAACGCTTCTTGTTTCCTAGTTTCTACGCCGGTCGCGAATGTCTTTAGATCCATTTGCGTCGCAACGGATAGCAAGGTTTCAGCAATTGCCATATCGCTGCTGTCTTCTGGTATTCCATTTACGAAGCTGCGATCGATTTTGATGATATCGATCGGAATTTGTTTTATTTGTCTTAGTGAAGAAAGGCCGGTGCCAAAGCTGTCGATTGATAAGGATAATCCCATGTCGCTCAGCGCCTGAAGTGTTGTTCGCGACTGCTCTGAATTGGTCGTGAGCGTGCTTTCTGATATTTCTAAGATCAGATGGCGAGGGTTAAATCCTGTTTCTTCTAGCGCGTTGGTTACGGTGTTAAGTAGGTTAGGGTGGCTGTATTGGCGGCTTGATATATTGAGCGCAAACTGAAGTTCAATGCCCGCTTCGGCCTGGATTTCTAACCCTTCTTCACACGTTTTTCTAAGCGCCCATTCTCCTATTTCATTTAACAAGCCTGTTTGCTCTGCCACATCGAGAAAGTAGTTAGGGCGTAGCATTCCTCTGTGCGGGTGTTGCCATCTTAGCAATACTTCTAGTGCGACCACTTCGCCAGTTTCCATGTTAACGATGGGCTGGTAATAAAGTTCGAATTGTTTTTCTTTTAGTGCTGTTCGTAGGTCTTGCTCTATTAGCATTTGCCGCTGCATTTCTTCATTCATTTCTGGACTATAGAACTGAATATTATTACGACCCGCATTTTTCGCGCGATACATCGCCATATCGGAGTTCTTTAGCAAGTCGGGGTAGTGTGTGCCGTCGGCCGGACAAAGTGTGATGCCGATGCTAGAGGTAATAACAAGTTCGTGGCTTTTTAGTTGTATCGGCTGCGTAATGGTTTCTAACATGTTGCGCGCGACGACTTCTGCGCCTTCTTGGCCATTTACGTTTGCCAGTAATACAGCGAACTCATCGCCGCCGAGGCGCGCTATCGTGTCCTCGCGTCGAACGCACTCTCGTAACCGACTTGCTAGCGTCTTGAGAAACTCATCTCCCGCATCGTGGCCTAAGGTGTCATTGATGCGTTTGAAGTGGTCGATGTCCAAGCCAATTAAAGCGATGCTATGTTTGTGACGGATGGCAGACTGGATGGCCTGTGCGCAGCGGTCTTCGAATAGCCGTCGGTTAGCGCAGCCTGTTAATGAATCGAAGTGAGCGAGATAGTGAAGCTGGTCCTGCGTTTTTTTGATTGCAGATATGTTCTGACCAAGCAAGAGATAGCGCGTGTCATCAAGTTTTTCATTAGCGCCAGCCAAAGGATTAATGTTCCAAAGCATGGTTTGTGTTTGGCCTTCGTAGCTGAGCGTATCGCTCTCAATATTATTCTGTTTAATACCGCTTTCAAACACTTGTGTGAGCTTCCAGGCCATATCATCTTGCTGGTCTTCGGGGATAAAGTAATCGATGAAATTCTTGCCCAAAATGACTTCTCGTGTGTAGCCAAATGTTGCCTCAGCGGCCTGGTTCCATTGTCGGATACACATGTTTTTATCAAGCACAATTATGGGTATGCCTGCGCTTTCTATTAGGGATCGATAACGTTTTGAAATGTTTCGCTGTGAATGTTCCGCTTGCTCCCGGATAAACACTTCGTCCTTTAGTTCCTGATTGGCTTGGCTTAGAGACATTGTGCGTTCTTGCACTAAGTCGTCAAACCTGAGTTCTGCCGTTCTTTTCTCATGCAGGGTCGCGTTGATGTAGAGACTGCTCATACAAATAAACGCCCATTGCAATTGGTTTAGATGAAGGTCTATCCAGCTAGAAAGTAGTGCCGTGTCTGTCGTTGCGGGTTGGTGGGATAATAGGGCGACAACCGAGCAAAGCGTTATTGCAAAGCTTGCCCCCATTGTCGGGAATCTTAACGCGGCCCATAGCATTAGCGGTGTCATGGCGAGAGCGCTGTTTGCTTGGTGTTCTAGTAAGTATAAAAAGCTCATACTGCAAAGCGTAAACCAAGCGGCGTATTCAAGCGCCGAACAGCGTACAAGTCGAGCTGACGTGCGGCTTTCCCATGCCATAAATAGGGGGCTAATAAGTAAGATGCCGCTGTAGTTTGTTAAGAAGAAGTTAAGAATTGTCGAGAGTGAATGAGTTTGATTCGATGCAAACGCATTACTATTTAGAGCGAGAAGAGCGCCACAGAGTAAGCAGATCGCAATAGATATTCCGAAGTACTTGAGCAGTCTAGTGCCATTCCCGATGAGTTTTTCGTCATCTTTGTTCTGCTGACTGGCCATGAAAATTGATGCGCTTTGTAAGCATACAGTAAAGCCAAAAATTGCAGAGAACAGCAGGGTTACCGTGTTAGGCTCTCCGTTAATCAAGGTCAGCGTAACAAGGCTCGCCCCAAAGATGACAGGCAGTACATGCAGGCCCGCAAGTAGTAAAAGTCCGACGGAAATGCCGGAGATAATTGAGAGGTGTGGAATAAGGTCTGAAAGCGAATTTTGAAGAAGAATGGCGGCGCTTGTAATGACTAATGCGGCCACTTGCCGAGAAAGGCGTTGGCTAGTTTGAAGAGATTTATTGGTCATGTCGGTGCGAGTCCAGAACTATCCGTGATGTGCGGACTATGAATGTGGCGAGCTGGGTTGCCCCGGAAGTGCGCTCAACGACTTTGGCGGTGCTTAGGCGTCTAAACGACCGGTAGTCTCATTCCTCCTTTACCTTGTGAGTCAAAGTGTAATGCGAAACAGATTGGCTCTATGTGACCAATCTGTTTCGAACTGTTACGAAATGTAATTAATGAGGTGTTCTCTTATTTATCGCTGGTTGAATAGGGCAAGGCGCGAACGATGGCCGCGAAGTTGCCGCTAAGTGAGTTGGATTAAAGAGTAATTCGCATTGAAAGGTCGAGAGCTTTGCAGTCTTTGGTGAGTGCGCCAATTGAAATATAGTCCACACCAGTCTCTGCAATTGGGACCAATGTTTTAGGCGTGATTCCGCCGGACGCTTCTAGTTTTGCTTTGCCTTTGTTAGCGTCGACGCAATAAAGCAGATCTTCGATAGGGAAGTTGTCCAACATAATAATATCCGCTTCTGCCGCAAGGGCTTCCTTGAACTCATCAATTGACTCAACTTCAACTTCTACGGGTTTTCCCGGTGCTATTTTATGCGCACTAGTTACGGCATCTTTAATTGATCCGCATGCCATGATGTGGTTTTCTTTAATTAGAAACGCGTCGTATAAGCCAATACGATGATTATGGCAGCCGCCACATTTGACCGCATATTTTTGCGCGATACGAAGGCCTGGCAGTGTTTTACGGGTATCTAGTAGTTTGACTGCTGTATGAGCAACCAAATCTGCGTAGTGGCGGCTAGTTGTCGCCGTTCCAGAAAGCGTTTGATAAAAATTGAGTGCGCAGCGTTCTGCCGTCAGGATGCCTCGCGCAGACCCAGATAGTTTGAAAAGGGCGTCGCCAGAAAGCAGCGCGTCTCCATCATTGACTTGCCATTCAATTTTTACGTCGGGAGCAACTTGGCGAAACACTTCATCTACCCATGCTGACCCGCAAGCAATTCCTGACTCTCTTGTAATGACTAGTGCATCTGCATTCTTGTTAGCGCTAATCAGAGCAGCGGTAATATCGCCACTGCCAATATCTTCTTGAATCGCATTTTCAACGTTGATTTGGATCGCATTTTTGATCGTTTGATTTTCCATGAAAGGCCTAGTTGCTAAATAGTTATAGGCAGCGTTAATTGTGTTGGACTATCGTCAAGACACCTTGGCGCTGTTTTAATTCGAGTTGCGAGAGTGCGCTCATGCCCAAGAGAATAGGCTGATCCTTTGCCATACCTGGGTTAATACTAGCGCGCACATTATAAAGGGTTATTTGCCCTATGCTAAGCGCCTTAATGGTTGTTCTTTCTAAGTCTACGTAGCCATTTGCTGTGAGTCCGATACTTTGGCCTTCACTTGGTAGTTGGAAGTCGTTGGCTAGGGCTTTCGGAATAACAACATCTGTCGCGCCTGTGTCGATCATTAGGTCGGCATTACGGCCATTGATTTTTCCTTCTACTCGATAGTGGCCTTGGCGATTTTGGAGGAGTTGGACAATAATCTCTTCTTGCGTGACTGTGCTGCTAGGATCCTTGTTAGGGCTATGTTGCTTAGTTTCCCAGTCGCCAAACAGCCGCGTTAGCACGAACATTCCGGCTAGCCACGCCACGATCGCCATGCGTTTTCCGATTACTTGTGTGGGGGCCTTAGCCATTAACTATAATACCTAGCGAATTGACTCTTTATATATGGGACGATTTGAATTCTTTTCAAGCGGAAGTGTGATCTGATTCGCGCGGAAACAAATTGTGACAGTGCTTACAAACTTGACGTTTTATACTGTGAAATATAGTTAAATAATTGACGCAAAGCCATTGATCTTAAGCGTCAGACTAACAAAAATCGGAGCTTTCAATGAGTGGTGCAAAAGTAGTGGGGATTCACGGCGGAAGTACGGGGGCAATCGGGTCGAACGTTAAACCGTTACCTATGCCGTTAGTGAAGCTGCGCGAGTTACTGAAGCAGAAAGTACACACCTTGTTGCGAAATTTGTTCGATGGCGCTGACGATGCGCTCTTTGCGATGGCTGATAAAGCCGGTACGAATAACGAACAAACTCTCTATTTTGACGCAATGCGAGAACTTAGACTTCAGAAAAAACACATTGCGACACATGTAGTTAAGGGCTTAATTTCCTCATTTAACGAGGTGGGGCATTACCGTAGCGCGTCATCTTCTCCAATAGGAGATGCGTCGGCTGTCGAAGATCTTAGTTTGGTTCAGAACGATGATTTGGAAGTTAAAGTTGCCTTAGAAGGAATGATTAATCGAGTGCGTAGCGCGAGTGCTCAGGCCTTGGGTGAGCTGCATACACGCATTAGTAGTCAAATTGCGCCGATCGTTATTCAGAATGAACAGTTGCCTGCCGGGCCAGAAATTTTGTGCGATGCGTTCGTCGAAGGGTGCGAGATCTTGGATATAGAAATTCGCGCGCAACTCGTCGTGCTCAAGCTTTATGAAAAGTTTGTGCTGACTGAAATGCAGCAAGTTTATGCCGATGCAAACAATCTGTTTGTTCAGTTGGGCATTATGCCTGACCTTCGTCATGTAAAGCGCGCACCTTCGCATCAGCAGAGTTCAAAAGACAGTGCGCCCAGTGCGCAGGAATTCCCAACGACAGATGGTCAAAGCTATATTCCTGCCGGTGTTAGCAGGCACTCGCGGTCAGATGTCGGAATGGGGCCGCAGTTAGATGATCTTCGTCAATTGTTGCACCAAGGTGATAGCAATCCCAGTCAATCGTTGACCGATGTCCCGACACTTTCTGACCTCTATTACTCGCAAGGCGAGCTAGTTGGGGCGTTAAGTGGTTTTCAATCGGAACATATCGAGCAGTTAGGCAATGCGAATACTAACCGTTTGATCGATTTTCGTTCGTTACTGAACAATCGCTTGGCGGAGGGTGAATGCAAGGCTGAATATGCTGAAATGGATGCAGACGTTATCAACCTAGTCAGTATGTTTTTCGAGTTCATTCTTGATGACAAGCAGTTACAGCCTACCATGAAGGCTTTAATTGCTCGCCTTCAAATTCCGATTCTGAAGGTGGCCTTGTTAGATCGTAGTTTTTTCAACAAAGGTGGTCATCCTGCGCGAAAATTGCTGAATGAAATGGCCCGTGTCGGTATTGGCTGGAATGAGCCAGCTGAAGGTAAGAAAGATCGACTTAAAGATAAAATTGAGGAAATCGTGCAACGGGTGTTGGGCGAGTTTGATCAAGATGTCTCTATGTTCGCTGAGCTGCTGCAAGACTTTAGCCATTTCGTCGACGTTGAGCAACGCAGAGGCCAACTAGTAGAGCAGAGAACCAAGGATTCCGAAAAAGGCAAGGTGGCCAGTGAATTAGCAAAAGTTGCTGCGCAAGATAGTTTAAATGAATCAATGAGGGGTCAGGTTGTGCCTGACTTTATGTTGGAGCTGTTGCGCGATGGCTGGAGCTCGGTAATGGTGCTTCATTTTCTGAAAGAGGGTGATCAAGGTGAGGGTTGGCTAAAGGCATCAACATTGGTCGATGAGTTGCTTTGGTCTATCAATCCGCATGTTTCTGAAGCAGATGCTAGGGGCAAGCTTCTGAAGATGATCCCATCTTTGATGAAGCGGCTAAGAGTTGGTTTGAAAGAAGTTTCATTTGATGAACTGAGGTCTAAACCATTATTAAAAGCGCTTGAAGATGCGCATGTTAAGTCACTTCAAAAGCTGCAGTCAGCGCAGCTAGATGCTGTTTCAGAGGTCTCTCTACCCGTTGCGGATGTAATGGAGGTTGAGGAACCCAAGGTAGAAATAAGTGAAGAGATTGTGCCGGAGGCAGGGCTTTTAGATGATGCAGCTGTGGCCGATTTACTTCGTTCAACGGCTGAACTAGAACAGGAATTTGATGCTAAGTTGGAAGGCAGTGATGGTGCCGATGATGACATGCTAAGCGCTGAACTTGATTCTCCCCAAGGGTCGTCCAAGCAGGCTGCCTCCAGCGAACCCGCTGTAGAGCAAGATCATGAAGAGATCGTCTTAATTAGTGCAGAGCCAGAGGCTGAGCCATTAACGATAGACGAAAGTGATCCATTTGTTCAGCAAGTAGAGAAGTTCGCTGTCGGTTGTTGGTTTGAATTTCAGAATGATAACGCAGCAGAACGTTGTAAATTAGCGGCCGTTATCAAAGCAACAGGTAAATATATATTCGTCAACCGTTCAGGGATCAAAGTCGCTGAGAAAACGAAGATGGGGTTGGCAGTAGAACTTCGCCGTGGCTCCGTTCAGATTCTAAATGACGGGCTACTGTTTGATCGCGCGCTAGAGTCGATCATCACAAATCTACGAGGAAAAAATAGCTAGTTACTTGTCGCGCAAAGGCATCGTTTTTTGCGCTACAGTCTTAGTTTAAAACCTGCTACCTTTGGTTTTTTACTTATAAGTTTAACTGCATGCAATTAGTTAATGGTTGGCTCGATGTGGCCGTGCGTTGTCCGTCACCGAATTTCAATGCTCGTCCTGATGTATCGGATATTTCCCTCCTTGTTGTTCACAATATTAGCTTGCCGCCGAAGCAATACGGTGGTGAGTTTATTGAGAATTTCTTTCAAAACTGTTTAGACTCATCGGTACACCCTTATTTTGAAACTATTGAAGGGACTGAAGTTTCGGCGCATTTTCTGATCAAGCGTGATGGCACTCTAGTACAGTTTGTGTCTTGCCTAGAGCGCGCTTGGCATGCAGGGTTGTCCAGCTTTTCTGGCCGGAAGAACTGCAATGATTTTTCCATCGGAATTGAGTTGGAGGGTTGTGACGATGAGCCTTATGAAGCCTCTCAATATCAAATTTTGAGCAGATTAACGCAAACGCTCAAACAAACTTTTCCAAAGATTGTTGACGCTAGAATTGTTGGTCACTCTGATATTTCACCAGGCCGAAAAACAGACCCAGGGCCCTCGTTTGATTGGCGTAAATATAGAGCGGATTTATCAGGCGAAGGGAAATAACAGCAGGGTTTAGAATAGCCATTTCAGAATAAAAAAACTAAATAGGCCGCTACAAACGGTTAGTAATAAGTGCTTAGTCTGATAGGAAACGGCAAACGCTACGATTGACGCGAGTAGGTATTTATTGGACAGACTAATGTTCAGTGCGTTGTGTCCATCAAGCAATATGATGGGTGCAATAATTGCCGAAAGCGCTGCAACCGGTACAAAGCTAAGTGCATGCTGCAGCCAGGACGGAAAGCGAATGCGATTTGCCATTGCAAAAGGAAGAAGCCTGACGCTATAGGTGACGGCGAACATGCCGAGAATTAGCAGCGTATCATTCATGCTCTTGTCGCCCCTTTGTAACTCGCAAGAACGCCAACACAAATCCCCAGAAGCATCGAAAAGATAAGTCCGCTTTGATACGGCCAAGCATGAGTGATTAGCGCGCTGACCGATGCGGCAATGGCACATAGCCACATGGCTTTGTTGACTAACGCCGGGGTGATTACCCCAATAAACGCGACCACTAGTGCGATGTCCAAACCCCATGACAGTGGATCGGATAGTTGTAGGCCAATTTCATATCCAATGTAGCTACACAATTGCCAGTTGCTGTACATAAACACCGCCGAGCCAAGGTAGTAGTAATGCAAAAGCTTGGGCTCGAAGCTACCGCTTACTTTGTTCGCGACGGTGGCAAAGGTTTCGTCGGTCAGCCAAAACGCGAGTAGTGCTCTTAGCGGAGATGACAGGTGGCGCACGTGTTGCGTCAAATGAGCGCTATACATTAGGTGACGAAGGTTGACGAAAAATGTTGCCAGAATGACGACCAATATTGGGGTTGTCGTCAACAAAAGCGAAACAGCGACAAATTGAGAAGAGCCTGCAAAAACGACCAGAGACATTGCCATGCTGGTGAACAATGAAAGGCCGCTGGCTTGCGCTAACGCGCCATACAATATGCCGAATGGTACCGCTGCAAGCACCAGTGGAAGGCTGTCTCTGGCGCCGTCTAATGCATTTTGAAGAGCGGGGTTATTGGTCAAGGCGCTCTTGTCTTGTAAGTGTTGCTTGTCTTGCCTGGCATGATCAGCGCCTTGTCGTCCATTGCCCCAAGCCATGCTGCGCCTCTCACGCCGCTAGAGTCGCCATATCTCGCTGCACGAAATTGGGTGCGCACGCTGTCAGAAAAAACGTATTTCATGGTTGCGCTGGGGAGGTCTTGGTAGAGTCGCGCTATGTTGGATAAGCCTCCGCCAAATACGATGACTTCCGGGTCGAGGATATTAATCACCGACGATAAGCTTCGTGCCAACCGGTCTAGATAAACCTGGTAATAACTTAACGCTGTCGGTTTTCTCTGGTCGATGGCGGATGCCAGTTCTTCCGCAGAAGTGGCTGTAGCGGCGATGTCGAACGCGAGATAATGTTTTAGAAATGCGGGGCCGCTTAGGTAGGTCTCAATGCAGTTTAACTTTCCGCAATAGCATTGTTCGTTATGCTGGCTCTGGCTAATGGTGTTACGTTGTCGATTGTCCTGAGGCAGAGGGTTGTGCCCCCATTCTCCGGCGATGGCATTAGGGCCGCTATGCAAGGCGCCATTGATATAGAAGCCGCCGCCGACGCCAGTACCCAAGATTATGCCAAACACGCTCTGAGCATTTTTTGCAGCGCCGTCTGTCGACTCAGATAACGTGAAACAGTCAGCATCGTTTGCGAGTTTTACGGGTCGGTCGAGAGTGGTACTCAGATCGTTTTGTAGGTCATGCCCAATGAGCCAAGTAGAGTTGGCGTTTTTTATAAGGCCCGTTTCGACAGAAACCGCACCGGGAATTCCCACACCTAGCGTGCCGACTTGCCCAAGCTTTTGTTCTGTTTCAACTACGAGGCGCGTAATAGTGCTAATTGTCTCACCATAATCATTTTGGGGCGACGGAACTCGGCAGCGAAACAGTTCTTCGGAGTGATCGTTTAAAGCGATGATTTCAGTCTTTGTTCCACCAAGATCAACTCCTAAGCGCATGTACTTGCTCCGTTAGGGATTTGTTCATTTGAAAGGGTAAACCGTGCTGTTCCAGATAGCGGTGCGCGAAGCCATTGATGTCATCAATTTCGGTTGGTCTGGCGCTGTTGATATCTTGCAACATGGAGGATTGATTATTTGCTGTTTTAGTCATTACGTCAAAAACGATTTCCTCAAGCTCACTTTCGGACAGATTGAGATTCGCATGGTTGAGCATTGCCGCAAGCTCTGCTCTGAGCTGGGGCCATACTTCCTGAAAGAGTCTTTGCTTGCGCACAGCGCCATTGCGACAGTTTCCAATAGCCGTAAAAGGATTGATCGCACAGTTGATCGCAAGTTTTCGCATTAGCTGTATAGAAATACTTGGGTCGTAGCAGAGTGTTAGTTTTGAAGCGGCTAGTTTATCAAACCACTGGGCTTTACCGATAAGCTGAGCTGGTTTGTTCATTGGGCCAATAACCGTCTCGCCATGGCCTGCATGAATGACTGTTTGGTGGTCTGGTTTGTTAGCGCCTTCAGTTGTCACAGCCGCAAAGCAGGGTGTGTCGCCAAGTGCGTTGCAGGCACGTTGTTGACTGCCGAAGCCGTTCTGGAACAAAACAACGATATTCTGCGCCCCCAAGTAAGGTTTTATGTCAATGATCGCTGGGTCTACGTCATAACTCTTGGTCATGATTAGTATGGTTGAATCATGCTTTATGGCGGTATCGGGTGCTAAGCGGGGTGTAGAAATTCTGTGGGGTTGGCTTTCAAGCGCGTTGGGAAAAGCGTTGAAGCTAAGCGCGGAGTAAGGCGCAGAAAGGTGATGCTTTTGACGATAAGGCTCTGTGACGACAAAGCAAACATCTGTTTGTTGGTAAAGATGAGCTGCCCAAAGGCAGCCCATCGCACCGGAGCCAACGATGCTAAGCATGCTGTGCTACAGAGCCTTAATTTTCTCAACTTGGTCGTTGAGAATTTTATAGCTTGATTCCGCGTCAGCAAGTTTAGCTTTCTCTTTTGCGACCACATCGTCTGGCGCATTGCCAACGAACTTCTCGTTATTAAGCTTGCCATTCAGGCGACCAATTTCTTTGGCGGCCTTGTCGAGCTCTTTTGTTAAGCGAGCAACCTCAGCCTCCACGTTAATTAATCCGGCCATTGGTACGAGCACTTCCATGCTGCCAACCAATTGCGTAGCACTTAGCGGAGCTTCGCCTGTTAGCCACTCCATACTTTCAAGTTTCGCAAGTGCGCTAATGTATGCCTTGTTGCTTTCGAAGCGCTTTTTGTCCTCGTCACTACCATTATGAAGAAAGACTGGAATGGGTTTGCCTGGAGATATATCCATCTCGCCACGAATATTTCGAATCCCGACAATCACGCCTTTCAGCCATTCGATATCTCCTAACGCGTTATTGTCGATACGCGATGGGTCAGCGACGGGGTAATCTTGAGTCATAATCGTATCGCCTTGTTTGCCCGCAAGCGGCGCGATACGTTGCCAGATTTCTTCTGTGATGAACGGCAGGAACGGATGCGATAGTCGTAAAATCGCTTCCAATACTCGAACAAGTGTTCTTCGTGTTCCTGTTAATTGCTCTTGACTGCTCGACTCATTGGTCAGAATCGGTTTTGACAGCTCTAGATACCAATCACAGTATTCATTCCAGATGAAGTCATAAAGCGACTGTGACGCGAGGTCTAGTCGAAATTCAGAGACGTGCTTCTCGACCTGTGCTTCGCACTCTTGCAGCTTAGAGACAATCCACTTATCAGCGAGTGACAGCTCATAAGGTTTGTCGTTCTGGCCGCAGTCATGGTCTTCAGTGTTCATCAAAACATAGCGCGCCGCATTCCATATTTTATTACAGAAGTTACGGTAGCCTTCTAAGCGCTTCATGTCCCAGTTAATATCACGGCCTGTGGACGCAAGGGAATAGAGTGTGAAGCGCAGTGCGTCGGTGCCATGCGCAGAAATTCCTTCGCTAAAGGCTTTGCGCGTTCGCTTCTCAATTTTTTGTGCGAGTTGCGGTTGCATCATGTTGCCGGTGCGTTTTTGAACCAGGTCTTCTAACTCAATTCCGTCAATCATGTCGAGAGGGTCAAGAACATTCCCTTTCGATTTTGACATTTTTTCGCCGCTCTCATCACGAATCAAGCCTGTGACATAGACATACTTAAATGGTACTTGTGGTTTGCCGTCCTCGTCCTTCATAAAGTACATGGTCATCATAATCATTCGGGCAACCCAGAAGAAAATGATATCGAAGCCCGTGACCAGCACGTCAGTCGGATGGAATGTTTTGAGTCGCTCCGTGAGCTCAGGCCAACCAAGTGTTCCAAAGGTCCAAAGAGACGATGAGAACCAGGTATCTAATACATCATTGTCTTGGCTCAGAGACACTTCGTCGCTTATGTTATTGCTGGAGCGAACTTCTTCTTCACTGCGCCCGACATATACGTTTCCTTCTTCGTCATACCAAGCTGGGATGCGGTGACCCCACCAAAGTTGTCGAGATATGCACCAGTCTTGAATGTCGTGCATCCAAGAGAAGTACATATTTTCATACTGTTTGGGTACGAATTGAATATCGCCATCTTCTACTGCCTTAATTGCTGGCAGGGCCAGCGGTGCGGCTTTTACAAACCATTGGTCGGTGAGTAGTGGCTCAATTACTACGCCTGAGCGATCGCCATAAGGAACCATTAATTGGTGGTCTTTAACTTCTTCGAGCAAACCTAGTTCTTCAAAATGTGCAACAAGCGCTTTACGTGCTTGGAAGCGATCAAGTCCGCGCAGGTCTTCAGGAATATGTGTTTCTAGCGCTTCATTAATACTGCCATCGATATTATAAGCTTCTGCCTGATCAAGAATTTCACCATTCTGAGTAAGAATGTTGATCATTGGGAGTTTGCATCGCTTGCCGACTTCATAATCGTTAAAGTCGTGAGCAGGCGTAATCTTGACGCAGCCAGTACCTTTTTCCATGTCGGCATGTTCGTCAGCGACTATCGGTATACGGCGACCCGCCAATGGCAGGTCGACAAATTTACCGATTAGAGATTGATATCGTGGATCGTCCGCATTAACTGCGACACCTGTGTCGCCAAGCACTGTTTCTGGACGTGTTGTGGCAACGACTAGGTAGCTTTTACCTTCTGATGTGAGGGCGCCGTCACTCAACGGATACCGTAGGTGCCACATGTGCCCCTGTTTCTCTTTGTTCTCGACCTCGAGGTCCGAAATAGCGGTGTGTAGCTTGGGGTCCCAATTCACGAGGCGCTTGCCACGATAAATTAGTTTGTCTCGGTAGAGTCGAATAAACACTTCTTGCACAGCTTTGTAGAATCCGTCATCCATGGTGAAGCGTTCGTGCTCCCAATCAACGGACGCGCCGAGGCGGCGCAGCTGGCGCGTTATGGTGCCGCCAGACTCTTCTTTCCACTCCCAAACTTTTTTGAGAAAGTCTTCGCGACCCAGGTCGTGTCTTGTTTTGCCTTCTTCTGCCGCGAGTTTTCTCTCGACAACCATTTGAGTTGCGATGCCTGCGTGATCGGTCCCGACCTGCCATAAGGTATTGTTACCTTTCATTCGATGATAGCGGGTCAGTGCATCCATGATTGAGTCTTGGAATGCATGGCCCATGTGCAGGCTGCCCGTCACGTTAGGTGGCGGTATCATGATGGAGTAAGAATCGCCTTTTCCTGAGGGCTTAAAATAGCCCTTTTCTTCCCAAGTTTGGTACCAGGATTGTTCTATATCACTCGGTTGATAGGTCTTTTCCATAATATAAATAACTTATTAATAACAGGTGGGTAATCAGATAGGGGCGCATTATACATGTGGCTTGAAAGGGTAGGCTATAGCTGACGATAAGATAATTTTTTTGTCGTTGTACTAGCGTCTCAGGTCGTGAATGTTAACGTCAGTGCCGGACGATTTAAGTTGGCGGTAGACCGATCTCGCTTGTTCAAGCTGCTCGGTGAGGTTGGCGACAATCAGCGAGGTTCGCGTGAAAGAGCTTACTTCTGGTTCTATTTTTGGCGAGAGTAAGATAATGAGATCAGGTCGAGCTGGCATTATCGACGACAACTCTTCGTGGCTAATCGTGATTGGGTAAGTTGTCTTTGTGTCAGGGTCGGGCGCGCCGGACAAAACTTTATGCGGTAAGAAGCTTTCTTTGTCTCGCTCCCACAACACGCGGTCTAATGCTTCGCTTTCATGCGCAGCATCGGTCCGGATGTGTATTTCGTGACCCGCACGATACGCTTTATTGCAAAGTCGCAGGCAGAACTCGCTACTGTCGGAGAAAGTGCTGCCGTTGATTAGGTAGATGTCGGTTTTCAAGTCCTATTGGCCGACATGATTCATTAAGTAGCGTAGCAGCAGAGGAACCGGTCGACCCGTTGCAGCTTTGTCTTTGCCAGATACCCATGCGGTACCAGCGATATCCAAATGTGCCCAAGGGTAGCTCTCTGCAAACTTTGATAAGAAGCATCCCGCGGTAATGCTGCCAGCGCCTTTACCGCCAATGTTCTGCACGTCTGCAAAAGGGCTATCTAGTAAGGTATGGTATTCGTCCCAAAGCGGCAGTTGCCATGCCTTATCGCGCGCTTCTAAACCGGCAGACGTCAGTTTATCCACTAAAGGTTGGTTGTTTCCCATAACGGCTGAAGTGCTGTGGCCAAGCGCAACGATGCAGGCGCCGGTTAGGGTCGCAATATCGACAACCGCGGCGGGCTTAAATTTCTCGACATAGGTCAATGCATCACAAAGTACCAGGCGTCCTTCTGCGTCGGTATTTAGGATTTCAACGGTTTTTCCCGAGGCAGTTGTGACGATGTCTCCCGGTTTTGAGGCGTTACCCGCTGGCATATTTTCAGCCGCCGCAATAACTCCGATGATGTTGAGCGGTGGTTGCAACTCTGCGATGGCTGTCATAACGCCGAGTACGCTTGCCGCACCACACATATCAAACTTCATCTCGTCCATTTGCGCACCTGGCTTTAAACTAATGCCACCGGTGTCGAAGGTAATGCCTTTGCCCACCAAGACAAGCGGGGCCGCATCGCCAGCGCCGTTGTACTCCATTGTAATAAGCTTGCCAGGTTCGGTGCTGCCTTTTGATACAGATAAAAAGGCGCCCATTCCTAATTTGGTCATATCGTCTTCTTCGAGAACTGACGTATTAATTGCCGATGAAGAACCGCCAAGCGCGAGAGCTTGTTCTGCCAGAAAAGCCGGTGTACAAACGTTTCCGGGTTCGTTTCCAAGCGAGCGAGCGACACTGCGGCCTTTTGACATTGCTTGAGCGTAACTGACTGCGTTTTTTGTTGCTTCAAGCTGATCGGCAGAGACATGGAAATTTACGCTTTCTAAACTCGGTGAGTCTGATTTTTTCGCTTTGTATGCGTCAAAGGCGTAGTGGCTGGTTTCAAATGATTCGACCAAGATGCTGGTGGCATCAGTAGGGCTTATCTTCAGCGTCTCATCGAACGAGAATGTGACTGTTGTTAGTTTTTTTGATTTCACCATGCTGGCAATGGCGTCAGATGATTTTGCAAACTGAATGCTGTCTTGCTTGTCTCGTTCGCCGAGTCCAGCAAGCAAAATATGAAAAGGTCTTTCGTTTGTGCGCGGTAGTAAAAGTACTTCGCCGACGCCGGCTGAAAATGATAGGTCTTTGATTAAGCTAGCAACTTCTTTGCCTTGCTCGGTGTTTAGCAACTGGGCTGACGAGGAAGGGAGTTGCTTGTCACCTGATATTGTTAGGCAGAGGCAGGAAAGTGAACTGGTTTGAATGCTGTCTGAAGAGCTTAGGTAATGCATCAATCATTCTCGGTTAGATGTCAGAAAGAACAGAAGTTTAGTGTAAATAGAGGGCTTCTCTCAATGCTTTTCTTTTTGTGCTGGCTGCATCGTTGAATCGTGCATAGAATAGCGGGATTGTTGGTGAGTTTTATCAATCGTTAAGCTTTCTGTGTGCAGAATTTAAAGGTGTGGTTTGATAATTTTTAGGTATTTGGCGAAGCAGGTCCTTGTGACAATGTTTGCCGTCACATTAGTTCTATTGCTTATCTTTATGAGCGGTCGGTTCATAAAGTATTTGGCACAAGCTGCGTCTGGCGGTTTGTCTCCAGACATATTGCTGCAAGTGATGGCTTATCGTTTGCCCGGCTTTTTGGAATTGATTCTACCCTTAGGCTTTTTTATTGGGATTCTTTTGGCGTATGGGAGGATGTACCTAGAAAGTGAAATGACAGTTTTACATGCGTGTGGGTATAGCCGAAAACGTTTAGTCGCCCACACCTTGGTCATGTCTGTTTTTGTTTCATTGCTTGTTGGTGCCATGAGTTTGTTTGTATCCCCGTGGGGGATGAATAAAGTCGAGAGCTTATTTTTGGACCAATCTAGGATGACTGAGTTCGAAATGCTGTTTCCTGGCAAGTTCCAAAAGTTAAAGTCTGGAAAGCGAGTGACGTATGCTCAGAGCCTTAGTGATGACAAACGCAAAATGTTTGAGGTATTTATCTCTGATACCTCGGGTAGTGAAAATGAAATTAACCTAATCTACGCTAAAGAAGGAACTCAAATCATTGAAGAAAGTAGCGGTGAGCGTTATTTGGTCCTGCATGATGGTTCTCGATATGAGGGCGTTCCAGGGTCTGCTAATTTTCAAGTAATAGAGTTTGATTCCTACGGAGTTCAAATTGAAATTCCAGATGCAGAGCAGCGCTCCGTGAAAGAAGAAGCTTTGCCGACGTCGAGTCTGATTGGTTCGGATGGATTGAAGGAGTCAGCTTTATTGCAGTGGCGGGTTTCATTGGTGTTGCTGGTTCCGATTGTCACTTTGCTGGCTGTTTCTCTATGCAGAGTTAATCCTCGTCAAGGGAGGTTTTTTCACCTTCTGCCGGCGATGCTGGTCTACGTGTTATATCTTGGCTTATTAATTGTTGCTCGCAAAAAGGTGGCGAAGGGAGAGTTACCTCAGGAATTGGGTGTTTGGGTAGTACATGTATTCTTCTTTCTTCTCGCACTTGCGATCTTGAATAAAGAGAAGTTAATTGAGTGGATAGTACAAAGGCGCAACTCTGGTGTTAACCATGCGTAGAATTGACCGCTACATTGTATCCTCCGTTTCAGCTTCGATTCTTCTTGTTATGCTGGTGGTCTTGTCGCTAGATATGGTGTTTGCATTTGTGGCGGAAGTCGAAGATTTAAATGGCGGTTATCAGGTGCCAGAGGCCATCGTTTTTGTACTGACGACCCTCCCTCGACGGATATATGACTATCTTCCCCTAGGCGCTTTTATGGGGTGTCTCATTGGGTTAGGTGTCTTAGCTAAGAGTAGCGAGCTTGTTGTCGTGAGAGCCGCAGGGGTTTCGATTGTGCGTATTGTTTTTTCTGCGATGAAACCTGCGTTCGTCATTATTGTTTTGGCCATCGCTCTAGGTGAAGTGGTCGTTCCGTTTAGCGAGAAAATCGCTCAGAGCCAAAAGGCTGTTGCGCAAGGCGCGGATCTGCGAATAGCTTCATCTGGGGGGCTATGGCATCGCGAGGGTGACGTATTTGTTCATATTAATGCGGTTGAGCCTAACGGAATCTTGCACGGTGTGTCGCTTCAGAGGTATCAAGATGATCGAAAGCTGAGCTCAACTACCTTCGCAAAACGTGCAATTTATCAACGGGGTGAGTGGTTATTAGAGGATGTTCGAGAGACTGTTTTTAGCCGCGGTCAGATAACAACCAAGTCAGAGCCCTATCGCGCATGGGAGACAAGCTTATCTCCATCACTTCTGAATATTTTGATCGTAAAACCAGATAACTTGTCGATCTCTGGGTTATATCAATATGTCGATTACTTGCAACAGCAAAATCTAAATGCGTCGACCTATTTAATGTCGTTCTGGAAAAAGGTGCTACAGCCGCTTTCAACGCTTGTATTGGTTTTTGTAGCGATATCTTTTGTTTTTGGTCCATTGCGTTCGGCGACGATGGGGTATCGAATTTTTTGTGGGCTAGTAGTGGGGCTTGCTTTTAAATATATGCAAGATTTGCTTGGTCCTTCCAGCCTAGTGTTTGGTTTTAATCCGATTTTCGCGACACTTATACCGATTGTTGTCTGCCTTTTACTCGGCACTATTTTGATCCGAAGAGTAGGTTAATGTTGCACCCTTTCTCATAATTAGAATGTGGGGCTTGAAACAAATTTACATTTGAACTATTCTCGCGAGAAGAAATGCGATAGATGCGTAAAAAGTCTAGGGAAGGGCTGTTTGAAAAAAACGACTATGCAGCTGAAGTTTACGACTAGGAGAATAAATATAATGAAACACCTAAAAAAGGTTGCTCTTGCAACGGCGATATCTGCCGTTTCTGCAGGTGCGTTTGCCGAATTACAAGTTCTAGATGAGAGCAGCTTGCAGGCTGTTACTGGTCAGGCGGGTTTGACAATAGATGTTGAATCGCAATGGGAAATTGGAGAGTTTGCTTATAAAGATGCGGGTTATTTATTGATCCAAGGCATTCGAATGGGCGGCAACTCCTTCGGAAACGGTACTGGAACCGCTGGTTCTTACCTTGATAATCTGCGTTTGGAAATCGACATCGCTGGTGATGGAACCGACGACGACAATCTTTTGCATTATGGTTTCTCTCAAATGCGGGGCAACGCTCAAAGGTATGTTGACGCTGGTAATACAGATGTCCTATTTGCTGACATCGCAGGCGGAGTAGACAATACGCGTGATGGTTTGTTGGTAGACGATAGACGAACGTATGGTGATGGCGATTTGGTCATTCACTTTGATTTCACAGATGGCTGGGCAAACGAAGGCGGCTTTGAGCAATATGAAGCCGATGGTCGTTTTCTTTCGGAAACATACGAAGATGCTGAGCTAATACTCGAACATGCAGTTGATTTCAGATTTGAAATCGATGCAATTGGTTTGGCTGCTTCCGATTACGTTATCGGCTCGTCAGGGTTGGATATTGATTCGAATCACTCTACAGGCTTAAACGAAGGTGCTGCGGGTACAACAACCTTGATTAGTCAGCTAGGTATTCAGGGTTATTTAGGGCCTGAAGATCTGCATATCGAGAACAACGGCAATGGTTTTGGTGCTGATGGTTCCGGTATTGATCATGATGGTAACGGAGCTCCTGATATTGGTACAGGTAACGCGGATTCTAAAATTTATTGGAGTTCGTATTTCATGATTACTGATTTGGACATGTATATAGATATTGCAGGCGTTCAAATTAGTGATATGCAAATACATAACAAACGGGGAGATCGTTCTGGTTTGGATGGAACATCTTCGTTTGATTTTGCCCACTCAATTCGCGAAATTTATGCTGTTAAAGATGCAGTAATAAAGTTGAATTCTGCTGCCGGTACAAACGGTTCAAACAACTTTGATGACTTCGTTGATGGTATCGCTATCAATACACGCTTCAAGGGTGATATTGATATAGGGCACCTTTCTTTTGGAGATACGGGTGAGTCTATCGGTCAGATCTTTATGACAGATGTTGAGTCAGACACTCGTTGGGTTATTTCTGCCCACTAGAAACATGTTCGTTTAGTTAAAAGCCTGATGCCATTTGGCATCAGGCTTTTTTTTGACTCGATTAAGCTGACTTTTTTGTTACTGGTAGTTTTAGTAACTTGTATACAGAGTTAGTGTCGTTGGGATCGACTTCAGTAATTCCTATTTTTGTGGGTTGGAGTTTTGAAGAGGCGGTATACGAAGCGAATATTCGATCCCATATCGATAAGAAAAATCCATAGTTACTGTTAGTTTCTTGTTTGTCTGTCGAGTGATGTACGGTATGCATATCCGGCGTGACTATAATTGCTCGCAAAGTTCTATCAGTCGCTTTGTTGAGTTTTATGTTGGCATGGTTAAACAATGCACTAGCGTTGAGTAATATTTCAAATGCAATAAGGCCGATCAGAGGAACTCCTAGTAATACTGCAACCAATGACTTCACTAGCATGGATATGATTATTTCCAGGGGGTGAAATCTGAGCGCAGTACTAGCGTCCAGATGTGTGTCGCAGTGATGGACTTTATGGAGGTTCCACAGAAACGCATTGTGATGAAAGTAGCGGTGTTGCCAGTAAATACACAGATCAAGTAAAAAAATGGTGAGAGCGAACTTAGCTGTGCTGCTTAAATCCAGCCACTGGAAAAGCCCGAAGTTGTTGGTCGTAGCCCAAAGTGACGCTGTAGCCGCTGAGGCAAAAGGTAATGCCCGCAGCGCAACGGTGTTTAGCACTGTTAAAGACAAATTAAGTAACTGACGCTTAGCGAGAGATGGCTGCACGAGGCTTGGTTGCCATAGCCTATTGGGTAGTGCTTTTTCTAGTACTAGCATTGTTATCAGCGTGCCTAGAAATACTGATAGCCGTGTGATCGATTCGTTTTCGAGTAACCATTGTGTCATTGATATGCGCGCTTAATTACATCAGTCATAATAGATATTACTGTCTGATTGGTGCGGTGTCGATGAGCTGTGATTTCTTATTTTGAACTAGGCGCTAGACCTAACGTAATGCCAAATTAGTCAGGTCGAGCTTTGAGTACTAAGCTAGTTTAGCTAGTGGGTTGGGCGGCAGTGGCCGTTGGGAAAGAGTATTTAGTAATCCGTTTTAAAACATCAAAATACTGTTTGCCGAATCTGCCTGTATTGTAGGGTATTCCATACTCAAGGCATATTTCTTGAACCCGTGGGGCCATTTCCCTATATCTTGGTGCTGGTACATCTGGAAAAAGATGGTGCTCAACCTGGTGACTTAGATGACCGGTCATTATGTGGAATAGTTTCCCTCCTTTAATGTTGGATGAGCCCAGAATTTGGCGATAGTACCACTGTCCTCGCGACTCGCCTTTGATCTCGTTTTCTCTGAATGTATGAATGCCGTCTGTGAAATGGCCACAGAAAATTATGGTGGATGTCCAAAGATTACGCAGCACATTGGCAATAGCATTACCGGTCAGAACTTGGAGCGCGACGGGCCAGCAAATAAGTGGGTAGAATATATAGTCCTTAAACCCTTGCTTGCCTATTTTGCTAAAAAACGCGCGTTTAAGTTCGCGGCGAGAGATTGGTAAAGAGCTGTTTTTGCGCTTTTTTCCAATGAATAGCCGTTCCGCTGCGACTTCATGATAGGCGATGCCCCATTCAAAAAGAGCGCTTAAATTTAGATACGTGATAATTTGCCATGTGTTTTTTGGCCGCCACGGTATGTCGTCGCTTAGCCTGAGCAGTCCATAGCCAAAGTCCCGATCCTTGCCTATTACATTGGTATAGGTGTGGTGCTCATGATTGTGGTAGCGGCGCCAAGAATCGGCATCGCCAGCAATATCCCATTCAAAGTTCCGTCCGTTAATAAGAGGGTCGTTCATCCATTCATATTGCCCATGCATTATGTTGTGCCCAATTTCCATGTTGTCCAGAATTTTGGCGGTGGCTAGCATTAAAACAGCTAACACCCAAAGAGCTGGAGATATGAAGCCTAGCACCATTAAAATTCGGGACGAAATCTCTAGGCAATGCTGCAAGCCTATTAAGCGCCTGATATACCGAGCGTCTTTATCGCCGACCTTTGCCATGGTTTCGGTTCGTAATGCATCGAGCTCTTTGGCGAAGCTTTCAAGTTTTTCTCTATTGGGTATAGTCATTTGATTATTCTCTTCGTCCGAATTAAAGCGCTAAAGCAACGTTATCGATAGGTTTTGAAATGCAAAGCTGAATTTCTTCTTCGCCACTGTCGCTGATACTGCCGGTTTTGATGTTGAAAACTCGTCCGCTTGTCTTTGTGCATACGCATTGATGACAAACGCCAATTCGACAGCCAGAAAGTGCGTCAAGTTTTTGCTCTTCTGCTAGTTCTAATAGGCTGCTTTGAGTGTCTGGAGCGACTTTTGATAGCGCGCCTGACTTGCTATACGAGACCGTTATTTCAGATTTTCTTTGGCTTGGGTGGTCTGGATCTAATGTGCTGTTGTCCGTTAGTGCGAACAGCTCGTAATAAATAGAGTTTTTTGATGCGCCCAGTGTCTCCAGTTGTGTGGCGCACTCATCGACCATTTTTTTTGGTCCGCAGAGGTAGGCATCACAATCTAATAAGTTAATTTTGCATTGGGCTAAGTGCTCTGCAGAAAAGCGTCCTTGTGACGTCGTTTCGATTATTTCTACGTTAAGGCCAGCGCTAGCAAGGGAGGTTAGTTCATCAGAAAATGGAGTTTCTACTTTATCTCGGACATAAAAAATGAGTGTCGAAGAGCTTAACTCTGATAACTGCATGCTTCTGAGCATTGATATTATAGGTGTTATGCCACTGCCAGCGGCGATGAAAAGCCGCTTGATATTGCTTTTCAGTATGAACTCCCCTTGAGCTTCACTGACATGCAGGTGCTGGCCGATGGAAATATTGTCGCAGAGCCAGGGTGTAATCGCCCCATGTTTTTGCTTGCTGATACTTAGTTGGATGGTTCCGTGTCTCAATAGCTCGCTTGGAGTTGAACTGATGCTGAACGTTCTCTGCAAGCGACGGCTATTCTTTTCTACGTATAAAGAAACAAATTGACCCGCTTTGAAGTCTCCGAATAGATTTTTAGGTACTTTGAGCGTAACAGTGTAAATATTGTTATTCTGATTTTTAACGGAAACGACTTTTGCCGGGCAAGATTGGTTATAGTATTTTGCATCGAATAGTCCCGCAATTGGACGAAGATAGCTCGAAATACTGTTGGTGTTAAAAAGGATTTCTGTAAATAACCTATATACCGCAGTCAGAGCAGTTGTCGGAGCAGTTTGTGAGAAGTATTTAGTCATAGCTATGCTGAATAATTAGTTGAGAGTACAGTTGTACTCTAAAATTTATTCGATGTCTAGTGCTTTCCAATAATGCGCGTAGAGAAGAAGTGCTAATTTACAAAGGTTTGCTCCTTAAGCGGCTATTGCTGTCTCAGCGCTTGTTCTGGGGTGATAGATTTTAAATGTAAGGCTTGCCCTGCTGCAGGACAACTAAGGAGTCCTTGGTAAACGTTTAGTCCTTGCCTGAGATTAGCGTTGTCTCGTAAAGCGCCCATGATTCCTTGATTGGCTAACAACGAAACAAAAGGCAATGTTGCATTATTCAAAGCTTGTGTAGCCGTTCTGGCGACAGCGCCGGGCATGTTAGCCACGCAGTAATGGACGATACCGTCGACTATATATGTGGGCTTGTCATGCGTTGTGGGTACAGACGTTTCAAAGCATCCGCCTTGATCGATGGCGACATCAACCATTGCAGCGCCAGTTTGCATGCTAGCTAAGTGCTCCCGTGTTATTAGTTTTGGGGCCTCAGCCCCTGGTATAAGGACTGCGCCTATAAGCAAATCACATGTTTTTATATGTTCTTCAATCGCATGCCGGTTCGACGAAATCGTTGTTACTCTGTTTGTATAGCGCTGATCTAACTCCCTAAGTGCATTGATATTGGTATCGAGAATCGTTACATCTGCGCCCATTCCGACAGCCATTTGTGCTGCATTTGACCCAACAACGCCTGCGCCAACAATGAGCACTTTTGCGGGAGATACGCCAGGAACTCCGCCAAGCAAAACACCTCTGCCACCGTTCTTCTTCTCTAGACTGTATGCGCCGGCCTGTATACTAAGCCGCCCAGCAACGGCAGACATGGGGGCAAGCAACGGGAGGCGACCATGTTCATCGGTTACGGTTTCATACGCGATGCATGTTGCGCCAGACTCAATGAGGTCTTCTGTCTGTGCGCGGTCAGGTGCAAGGTGAAGGTAAGTAAATAGCGTGTGTTTGGGTGTTAAGCGTTGCCGCTCGATTGCTTGCGGCTCTTTTACTTTGATGATCAGTTCGGCTTCATCAAACACCTCTTGTGGCTTTTCAACTATTTTTGCACCTGCAGCAATGTAATTGGAGTCGAAATAGCCTGAGCCGAGACCTGCGTTTTTCTCAATAATTACAGAGTGCCCGTGATGTACCAATTCGTAAACTGAAGAGGGAGTAAGACCTACTCTATATTCCTGTGTCTTGATTTCCATTGGAACGCCAATTTTCATTGTTCAACCTCCAGAGTGCTTTTAAGTTGCCGATAAGAAAATGCGCATTATGTCGGTCCAGACTTTCAGCGCAGGACTCTTTAATTAGTATTTATATAGTCGTTAGATCACAAATTGTCTCTATTCTGAGCGCGTAGAAGCGAGATGCTGACTTAGTGGATAGTGTTTGTCGTGTATTAGATCTGCAATCAGATGTCGGGTTTGGGCATGGTTGAACGGTAAGCGGGCTGTGGAGAGAATACTGGTCATCTAATGTCGACTGATCCGCGTACTAAAATAGTTGGTTTTAATGTCCAAAAATTAAGAGTAAAGCTCATTTGGCTGGTTTAGTCTCTAATGCGTATATTCAAAGTGCCGAGAAAGAAATGCCTAACTTGAAAAATACAGAGACCCAATGGGGGCTCCTAAGCATAGTGTTTCATTGGCTTACGCTGATTTTGGTGATTGGTCTTTATGCGCTGGGCTGGTACATGGTCGAGTTAGACTATTATGATAGCTGGTATCGAGTTGGGCCTTTCTGGCACAAGAGTTTCGGGCTTGTGCTGTTGGTGCTAGTAATGGCTCGTTTGTTTTACCGTCTAACTAGTATCGCACCGAGTCATTTAGCGAGCCATGCGAAATGGGAAGTGCTCGCCGCTAAGCTTACGCATATATTTTTGTATGCTGCGTTGCTTGTTGCTTGCGCCAGTGGTTATCTCATCTCGACCGCCGACGGACGCGGAATCTCATTCTTCGACTGGTTTGATGTTCCTGCGCTGGTCGTCGGTATCGATAACCAAGAAGACCTTGCGGGAGATATCCATGTTTGGGCGACTAACTTTTTGGTTGTTCTGGCGGGCTTGCATGGGCTAGCGTCGCTTAAGCATCATTTTATGGATCGCGATGAAACCTTGTTGAGAATGTTGGGTCGCAATCGTTTATAGGAAAACACAAAGGAGAAATATGATATGAATCGTTTAGCTAAAGTAATTGCAGGGGCTGTGCTGTCTTTTTCTACACTCGGGGCTTATGCCGCTGACTACGTGATTGATACAAAAGGGGCGCATGCCTTCATTCAGTTTAAGATCCAGCATTTAGGGTATAGCTGGTTGTATGGTCGATTTAATACGTTTGATGGCGAGTTTAGTTACGACCCTGCCAAGCCGGAAGCGTCAAGTATTTTGGTGAACATTGACCCTGCGAGCGTCGATTCAAATCACGCAGAGCGCGACAAGCATTTGCGTAACGACGACTTTTTAGATGTTAAAAAATTTCCTGAAGCAAAGTTTGTTAGTACGCGAGTTGAAAGCACCGGTGACGGAACGGCTAAAGTTTATGGTGAGCTAACGCTCAAAGATGTGACGCGCGAGCTGGTGATTGATGCTGAATTAGTTGGTATGGGGTCAGACCCATGGGGTGGCGAGAGGGCCGGCTTTGAAGGCTCGACCAAGTTCGCCCTGAAAGACTTCAATATCATGAAAAACCTTGGGCCATTATCGCAAGACGTTGAAATGATACTCTCGGTCGAAGGCATCAAAAAGAAGTAGCTACGAAAACAAGATGAGTTACGGCACATCTGAAAAAATACTCACTGCTGATTAGTGGGTATTTTTTCTTCATCTTCTCGCTAGACCAATTCCTGCGAGCTTTGTTGCATCTTCCATAAGCGTGAATACGGCCCGTCAGCAGCGAGCAATGCCTGATGAGTACCTTGCTCCACGACATTGCCATTATCTAATACAAGAATTCGATCAGCGTTAACAACCGTAGACAGTCGGTGTGCAATAACGATTGAACTTTTTCCTTGTGATACGGCTTCAATTGCCTCCATTACCGCTTTCTCAGAGACACTATCGAGAGCACTTGTCGCTTCATCGAATATCAATATTGACGGGTTTTTTAGAATGGTTCTTGCAATCGCAACGCGCTGTTTTTCGCCGCCCGACAGTTTCAAACCACGCTCGCCGACTAAAGTGTCATAGCCTTTTGGCGTTTGCTCAATAAAGTGATCTAGGTGGGCCATGCTAATTGCTTTCTTGACTTCATCATCGCTAGCACCTGGTCGACCATAACGTACATTTTCCATAATACTGCTATCAAAGAGAACGGTGTCTTGGGGTACCACGCCAACGGCTGAGCGCAAGCTGTGCTGGGTGATATCTCGAATATCTTGCCCGTCTATCTTGATCGCGCCCTCCGTTACGTCGTAGAAACGAAATAGCAGTTTAGCAATCGTTGATTTTCCAGAGCCGCTGCTGCCAACTAACGCTAGTTTTTCACCCGCACTAAGGCGAAGACTTAGTGACCTCAGAATAGGACGCTCGCTGTCATACGAAAAACTCACATCTTCAAACGTGATGTTGCCATGCCTGACATTCAATTCAGACGCTTCATCACGGTCAGCAATCGCGGGTTCAGCTTTTAGCAGGGCAAACATACGTTCTATATTTGTCATAGAGCCTTTTATTTCTCGGTAAACAAATCCCAGAAAGTTTAGAGGCAAGAATATTTGCATCAAGAAAGCATTCACCAACACAAAGTCGCCCAATGTCATTCGACCATTGGCCACTTCATAGGCTGCTAGCGTGAGCATCGCCGCCATAGAAACCGAAATGATAAGGGCTTGTCCGCCATTCAGCGCGAATAAAGTGAGACGATTCTGACGTTTTGCGCGCTCCCACTTTTCTAGTTCATGATCGTACATCTTGGCTTCGTGTTCTTCGTTCGCAAAGTACTTAACGGTTTCATAATTCAGTAAGCTATCGATAGCGCGCGTGTTACTTCGGCTGTCTGCTTGATTTGCGGAACGAATAAACTGTGTACGCCAGTCTGTCATGGACTTGGAAAACCAAACATAGCTCACCACCGACGCCATTACGATGAGGGCAAACTCAATTCTATACTGCTGCCATAGTATGCCCATCACCAAAAAAAGCTCCAAAAACGTGGGCACAATATTGAAGACAAGGAAGCGCATGATAAAGCTGACGCCACTTGTTCCTCGTTCAATGTCGCGCGATAAACCGCCGGTTTTACGGTCTAGGTGAAAGGCCAAATCTAAGGCATGTAAATGTTCAAACACCTTAAGGCCAATGCGGCGCATCGCGCGCTCCGTAACGCGGCCAAACAAGGTATCTCGTACTTCGCCCAAAAGCACGTTCAATAGTCTGATGACCCCATAGGACACGAGCAACGCGATAGGAACGCTCACTAGCAACAGTTCTGTCGAAGAGACTTGGGCGTCTAAGTCGTCCACAATTCGCTTTAGGATAAACGGCATGCCAACGCTGGCTATCTTAGCGCCAACCAAACAAAGTAAGGCTAAACCGACGCGTGTTTTGAACTCTAACAGGTAGGGGATAACTTGCTTGAACACAGACCAGTCGATGGTTTGGTTTGGGTCGTAGTCCGAGCGCATGCCTCGCATGAGTAATCCTTTTAAGTTGTCGTTTTCGAGGGCGAACTATAGGTGTTTCGGTCTTTTAAGGTAAGTGCTTTGTTGCAATTGATTCAAATATAGAACTATCATTATCATGGTTCCATAATAGAACCCTTATAGTGAAATCTACTATACTATCAACCATTGTATCGATTCCTTAAAAGCGTCATCACGCGAAGGAAGTGCCATGAGCTTATCTAAAGTTGCCATTGAAGCTAAACAGGTTCTTGTCCATGCGCATGATGGCTATGTGCTCACGGCTGAGCTTTATCAACCGAGTCCCAAAGCCTGTATCAAACGTGTTGTGTTGATCAACTCCGCAACAGGTGTGCCGCAAGGCTACTATCGCGCATATGCAAGTTATCTTGCGTCGCAAGGTTTCACTGCGCTTACCTATGATTATAGGGGAATAGGGCATAGCAAGAATCAAGGCTGGAGCGGCAAAGCGCTGTCGATGGCGGACTGGGGGCGGCAGGACTTGGATTCAATGCTGATATGGTTGAGAAAACGGTTTCCTGAGTTTCGTTTGCTGGCTGTCGGCCATTCGGTAGGGGGGCAGTTGATAGGCTTGTCGGCTAATAATCACATGCTAGATGGTGTGTTGACGATCAGCTCTCAGGCGGGATATGTCGGTCACTGGAATGGCATTGAGCGGCTTAAGTTTAAAGTGTTCACGCACCTAGTCATTCCCAGTGTCACGCGTTTAGTCGGTGACTTGCCAGCGTCGGTCTTGGGATCCGAACCTCTTCCTCGTGGCGTGGCACGGCAATGGGCGCGCTGGTGCCGCAATCCGCATTATATGGTCGACAAGCAAGGACAGCCAATTCGAGAACACTTTGAACAGTACCCCAATTATCTTCGAATGATCCATATCAGTGATGACACCATGTATGCACCTTTGAAAGCAGTAGATGCACTATTTGCGTTTTATAAAAATGCTAAAGCTGAAGTGGTGACGCGAACGCCAGAAGACTTCTCGGTAAAGTCGGTTGGCCATTTTGGGTTCTTTAAGCGGAGCATGCCCCAAAGCGCCTGGCGAGAAACCGCAGAATGGTTAAAAGCGCCATTCCTGACACAAGACATAAAAACGGTAGCGTAACCGTTCCGAAAACTGTCTAATCGCCCGATGAAAAAACACTTCTTAATGCTCCCGTTGAGCGCACGTTACATGCTCTTAAGTGGGCTTGGCTTTGCGCTTATGGCGGTCTGCGTCAAATACGCGAGTCAGTCGGGCTTGCCCCTGTTTGAAATCGTCGCAGCTCGAGCCCTTGTCTCACTAATTATTAGTTATATCGACGTCCGTCGCCGAGGCGTGCATCCGCTGGGGCAACGCAAAGGTTTGCTCGTCGCAAGAGCAGTCGTAGGCACGCTAGCGTTAATGTGTGTTTATTATGCGGTGACATCCATGCCCTTGGCCGACGCTACCGTACTCCAATACTTACACCCAATGTTCACCGCCTTGATTGCTTGGTTTGTGCTCAAAGAGCGCATTCATTCGGCAACACTCATATGCATTATCTTGAGCCTTACAGGACTGATCTTAATAGCGCGGCCCGCGTTTTTGTTCGGTAGCTTGCACAGCGAAATCGACACCTTTGCTTTGGTAGCAGCCTTATTTGGCGCGCTAGGATCTGCCGTTGCATATGTGCTGGTGCGTAAACTAAACGAAACGGAAGACTCCTCCGTCATCATTCTTTACTTCCCCTTGTTTGCCTTGCCTTTTGCATTAGTTTGTCTCGGTGCCGACTTTGTCTGGCCCCAAGGCTGGCAGTGGTTAGTCTTAGTGCTTGTCGGAGTTTTTACGCAAGTTGGCCAAGTGGGCCTAACCAAAGCGATGCAAACTGAAACAGCAGGAAAAGCCACTGCTTTTTCATATGTTCAAGTGGTCTTTGCCGCGGTGCTTGGCTGGGTCTTTTTTGCGGAAATCCCTTCAGTATGGACTTATCTAGGCGGAGGTTTAATTGTGCTTGGTGCGGCGATCAACTTGCTGCGAGGAAAGCGCTGACTTGCTCGGCGAGAATTCTCGCCACTGTTCAAAAATGTTTACAGGGTCACACATTCTTTTTGACGAGCCGACTACGATAGCCAAACTAATAGCCACATTGATTTAAGGATAATGATGTGTTCGGCCGCTTATCTCTAAAATTTTTTCTCCGTATTAATTCCGTACTGCTTGTGTGCAGCTTATCTGCGTGCTCCATCTTCTATACCCCCGGTATGAGTCAGCTTCGCGAGCTTTGCGAAAAAGACGGCGGTATGCCCGTTTATCAGGAGGTTAAGGCTAAGGGGTATTTTAACAAGTGGATTGATAGTTGCGGCTGTGGCAATTTCATCGTCGGAAGTAATTTTGACTTTATGGAGTTCGAAATTTCAAAAGCTCGAGTTTCTGACGAGTTACCAGAGAATGGTCTTTGGCGGATATCAAAGATATCCAGAGAAAGTGGGATGTGTAACAGCGAATATGAAAAATGGTTGGATAGAAAGCGTGGAAGTTCAGGCTATGACGAGTTCTCAGATAAGCATTGTATTAAAGCTGAAAAAATAACATCGCCCATAAGTCGTTATTTTTATCGAGTGGAAAGAGAAAATCGGAAGGTAAGTGAGTATTACGGTTCAACGATAACTCGAATTGAGGCTTTTGTGACTGACAGTGAAAATGAGGAAGTCGTGGTGAGAAAAGTCGATTATCTTCTTAACCCTTTTCCAGAAAGTTCTTTATCCTACGGAAAGGTTTACTCCTGTTTTCATGTATTAGGAGAACCCGGCTTCAAGAAAGAGATTATGCCAGACACTTAAATTTAACATTTTAGTAACTAAAAGGATTTGGTTATGAAAAACACGGAAGTACTGTATCAAAATGCGATTTTGGCTGACGTTTCATACTTAGATTTTGAGGAAATATATCTTAGAGCCGGTTTAACAGAGCGCTCAGGAGATATACCTGAGACGGCTTATGCGCTTGAAGAGTTTCAAAAAAGAGGATTGACTGATAAACAATATCGCTCTTTTATTGACAGGTACAAGTTAGTTGAGCACCTATCCAATGATGAGTTTGGGTTATCTGCGACATTGTTTGTCGATAGTGAAAACAACGATAAACCCATCATTGCCTACCGCGGCACCGAAACCAATGGCTTATTAAACATAGTACAAGACATCCTGATACAAGATGTCTTTGGTGTGTTTTTGGGCATGAGTGGTTTCTTAGGCCAAAATATTAACTCGGA
>ENA-OSET01000143-OSET01000143.1-sediment-metagenome-genome-assembly--contig:-NODE-143-length-82041-cov-4.768069_pt1 | contig 82041 bp, 57 predicted proteins | sample MGYA00237882_ERZ534229 | MGnify/ENA primary metagenome ERZ534229 (study PRJEB26408, sample SAMN06266212) | sediment metagenome | isolation source: Hudson Canyon methane seep mesocosm | place: USA:Hudson... | reverse complement strand
CGATTTTTTTCATTGTTTCCTGCTATGGTGATGTTATGTAAAAGTAGATACTTTTCTATTTCAGTATCGTTTGTTCGTTTAATTCTAATTCTAATTCTAATTCTAATTCTAATTCTAATTCTCAATGCGCAAAGCCTATCATGGACAGGCCTCGATAAATCAGCAAGTTAAAGCCTGACTCAGTTTTTTGGTACTAGCTGGTGCCCGTCCAGAAAATCGTCTTTGCGAGCGAAGCGCGGCAATCTCATGGTGCAGAGTGCGAATCAATACTTGCATTGGCGTGGTCTGCAGGAGATTGCCGCGCTGACGCTCGCAACGACACAATTTTTGGATCGGCACTAGCTAATCTGAAGACGGCTAGAATGCATATTTGAACAACAGTTCAGTGGTGCGAGGTTGCATATACGCATCGTAGGGCTCAATGGCTAACGATCCCGTTGTGTTGTAAGTTCGGTCATCGGAATCGCCGAGATTTTTAATATGCAGGGTCAAGCTCCAATTCTCCGTCTCCAAACCTGTTCTTGCGTCAAAACGCGCAAAGCCGTCAGTCTTGGCCGTTTCACCGCCACTGCCGTAGGCGTAGCGTTCGCCCATATAAGTCGCAAACAGTCCTGCAACGATATGTGAACCACCGAAATATGACACCGGCTTTTTGTAATCCATAGCGGCGAAACCGGTCCAATCGGGTACTGATTGAATTTGATCTCCATCGTTCACGCCTGAATTTTCCGGCGTATCGATATATTAGGATTCCATCAAGTTCAAGCCTGCCGTTACAGTGATAGATTCCGACAGGGAGTAATTGAGGCTCGCTTCAAGCCCGTAACTGAGTGCATTGCCTGCGTTTTCCCGAACCGTGCCTGGGCTAACCACGCCTACCTGTGGATCAATATACAGCTCGGTCAGCTCGAGAATAATATCTTCCCAGTCGTTGTAGTAGATGGCCGCGTCAATATAAAGAGAATCATTAACGAACCATTTTGCGCCAATTTCGTAGGCAGTCAAATTCTCTTCATCGGTAAATGGCGGAGGTTGATATCCGGCTGGCCGATTAATAAACGTCGCTACCTGGGTGACGCCAAAATTTGCCGAACCGGAACGCTGTGCAGTCGATACGCTAAAATAGCTCATCAAATCATCACTCCAGTTTACCTTGAGATTGATTCTGCCAGTAAAACCGTCAAAAGTTTCCGACCAGGGATTCGGTAATCCTTGCCCGCCCATGATGGCGGCGACGCCTGCAGAGAGTTCCGTTGCGCTGCGCTCATCTTCAAAATAACGTAGCCCCATTGTCAGTTCCACATTCTCATTGAATTGATAGTGAGTCTCTCCGAATATGGCCTGTTGTTCCGATTCAATAGCGCTGGTGGTTAAAGAGAGGCTTTGCAGAGAGCTGAAAGCCGGCGCTGGAAAATCGCCGATTCCCGGTAGCGAAACGAACCCAGCCGCCTGAGAAAAATCTGGTACCGGGATAATCGCAGCGCCGAGCCCAAACGTTTCTTCGTGGTCAAGATAAAAGTATCCAGCCGTCCAATTTAACGGGCCCTCATTCTTAGACGCCAGTCGTATTTCAAGGTTGGAGGTTTCCAGGTCCTTGGCAGAGTAGCCATCGCGTGCCAGCGATATTTGCGCCAGCCCAAGGGATGTTTCTTCGATCTTATTGGCCGTTACGTAAAGTTGTACGGTATCAAAGTCATAGGTGAGGGCTGTTGTATACAGTTCGTACTCGCCTTTATCGAAGGGTAGTGTTCCCTTTGGCCCCGCTGGTGAATCTGCAACGCTGCCGGGAGTCGGAGGCATCAGGCTGGCAATGTTTTGGGTATAAATTGCGCCGAGTTGTTCGAGTATCGTTTCTTCAAAAACCGGATAAAAGTCACCAAGCTGAGCGGCGAATCCACCGGCAACTATCGGTACAGCTATGCCGGCAATAAGCCCTGTCGAAGGATGATCAATGCCATCCGGTACCGCAAACACCAGGTTTGAGTCTGAGTAAACGGGTGCCGATTCAATTTCATATTTATGGTACCCAAGATCAATTCTCAGCCGTTCAGTTGGCGTGAAGCCCAGTTGAGCCTTGTAATTTTCCCCGTCGACCTCGTTGAAATCCTTTGGTCCGTTTTTGTAGTCTAGCCAACCCGCTTGATCGCGAACATGGGCTGTTAGCCTTAGGGCGAGTTTGTCAGCGACAATGGGAATGTTCACCATCCCGGCAATTGTGGTCCCGTCACCGCTACTGGAAATCGTGTGTGCACCAAGATCAAGTTTGCCATAAAAACCGCCATCGACGTCTGCTTTGTTGCTCAGAATGCGCACGGTTCCTCCGGTTGAGCCAGCACCATAGAGCGTGCCCTGGGGGCCTTTGAGCACTTCAACGCGCTCTAGGTCGAAGGGAATGATTTCGGGAGTCGAAACACCTAACAGGCTAACGTAGGCAAAATCGTCGAGGTAATACCCGACCAGAGCATCACCCCGGCTAGCCGAGATGCCACGGATCTGAATGGTTGTGGCTCTCGGGCCTAACTTGAATAACGACGCACCTGGTGTGCGTTCAATAATGGCATTGATACTGGTTGCACCCAGTTCTTCCAGGTAGGCTCCCTCTAACGCATTGATTCCCATTGCAGTGTCAGATAAAGCTGTACCTGTTGCGCCTTTTAGTGCGGTGACCACAACCTCCTCAATGAGTTTTCTATTTGTTTCCGAAGCGGCGTTTATGCCGGCGCCCGCAGCGGTCAAATTTGCGTCATCTGCAATAGCTGCTCCAGCCAGTAGGGTTCCCGATAGTACCGCAGCAATTTTGCTGAACAGGGACTTCTTTTTACTTTTCAATACGGGTCCGCGAATAGATTTTAGTGCGACCGGAGCTTTAGGGAAAACGACAATGCCCGCGTCAGTTTTTTTGTAATCGAGTTCCGAATCTTTGAGCAGAATATCGAGTCCGTCCAAGTAGTGATAATCACCGACCAAACCGCTAGTCATCAGTTCACGCGCTTGATGCTGGATTAAAACCGATACATTGGCTTGATCGCCAAACTGGATTAATGCTGCGGCTATTTTTTGCGGTTTAATACTAAAAGTGATGGTGCTTGTATGGGTGATATCCTTCACACCTGCCGCCGCATTGTTGTGATCGATATTGTGATCGATATTGTGATCGATATTGTGATTGATATTGTTTGAGTTTGTCTTGTTATTAGTCATATGGGTATTGTCTCTCCTGTGCGCCTGATCTGGACCGGCATAGCATTTTGAATTTATCGCAGTACACACCGCGACAAACCCTATCAGGAGAAAAGACACACGAAACACAGAATACCCTAAGGCCATTGAAAATTATCCACGATTCCGCAATGCCGGCGTCGCGTGCAAAACGGTGAGAGACGCCGATTGTTTTATCGGAGTTATGGGCACCACTTGTGATAGTAAACCCAGCATAGTTTCTGAACTACGGATATGGATAATCCCCGTCACGGGATGATCGGGCACACTTTGATCAACCAGAATCTCCCCGGGCGTATAGCGCGAGAGTTCCTTCACTACGTCTCGCAACGGGGTATTGTCGAATACCAGTTTTCCTTCAATCCAAGCGGCTTCACTGGCTGCACGCACCTCCATAAGCGATGATATTTGGCCTGCGGCACTCACCCGTACTTGTTGATCTGCCTCAAGAATGAGGCTGTCTAGCGGTTCGATTTGAGGCGTTTTTATCTCCGGAGAAACACTTTTGGAAAACTGCTTTACGGCTGTTTCGACGGATTGTTCGAGGGGAACTATCGCGACTCTGCCATCCAGGACCGTAACCTGTATGTCTTCTTCACTAATGTGATACACAGAAAATCGGGTTCCCAGGGCGATGACTTTATTTTTTCCCGCAAGAACCACAAAGGGCCTCAGACTGTCGTGTTCCACATCGAAGACTCCTTCACCTTTTTTCAATACTAGCTGGCGAATTTCTGCGTCGAAGCTAACCTCGACAGTTGACGCGGAATTCAGATGCATTCGAGAGCCATCTGCCAGGCTTATCTCGCGGCGTTCAGCTCGATCCGTTTGATAAAGGTCTGATTCCTGTTGCATTAAAGGCCATATGAGAATGGCGAGTGTCAGTGCTGCGGCTGTGGCAAAGCCTGAAGTCCACCACGTTTTTCGACGACGGACCAAATTCGTGTTGAGATTAAGCTGCGACAGTTCGCTTCGCGCCCAGTCGTCGAGGCCATCGAGGTCAGACCATTCGCTGGCAATGTCGTCGAAGGCTTGCTGGTGTGACTCATCAGCTCGCAGCCACTCATCAAATGCGTGGCGATCACCGCTACTGACTTCTGCAGACCTCAGTTTCACAAACCAATCTACGGCTTCTTGCGAGATGGTATCCTCCATAATCATGCTCCTTTTACAACGTTCATGACGGCGCCGAGAGCCCGACTCATATGGTATTCAACGGATTTTTTTGACAAACCCAACTGTTTGGCGATTTCAGGATAGGTGTATCCTTCAAACCGATGTAACAAAAATATGTGTCCTGTTTTTTGAGGTAAGGCCTGAATGGCTTTCTTTACTAAGCTTAGCTTTTCGTCGCGCCGTGCTATTCCCGCAGGATCGAACATCGAGTCTGATTCGTCCATTAACAAGGGTCGCTGTTTTACCAGATAGTCATTCTCTGTGTTGCGGCGTCGGAGGACGTTTAAAGCCATTCGGTTGGCCATCGTGAAGAAGTAGTTGCGAAGATCGCGAATATCGTCACGTTCTTCCAATGAGCACAATTTCTCAAAAGCGTCCTGCGCGACCTCTTCGGCATCCTGGCGATTGCCAAGGCGACGATGCAGTAAGCGAAGCAATTCAGGCGATGCTTCCTTATAGAGTTCAATGACTTCCGCTTGTTCTCGTTTCTTTTTCATATGCTCTCTGATTCAACGTATCTTAGGGCGGCATATTAACCACCACTAGTATGACACGCGAACAGAGTAAACACCCTAAAGTCTTAAACGAGGTTTTCTTGAAAATATCTACTGATGGACTGAAACCTTTGCTCTCTAAAATTGGTAGAACCGACAGATGAACACTTATTGCTGCGATCGCTTCTCGCACCTCGGTGGCCTCCCGATATCATCAATTACGCTCTTTGGCTGTATCATTGAATTTTTATCAGATTCGAATGAAAGTAGAAAAATTGCATTTTAAATTAAAAAAACAGTAACCTAAATGTTTTGAGAAGTAACGTCTTTCCTTCTTAGGAAAATACCGCAACGTGGTAAGTGGTATAGAAGCGACAAACGATAAGTCATTTGTCAGAACCCCTCTGAGGAACGTATACTGACTCGGACTTCACAAAGGACATGAATTGTGCCAATTCCCGTGATACTTGATACTGACATCGGTTTTGATGTTGATGACGTTTGGGCTCTCGCCTTTTTACTTCGCTGTCCGGAACTCGATGTGAAACTCATCGTCACTGATACCGGTGATACCCACTATTCAGCGCAGTTGGTTGCCAAGCTGCTACAGCTTGCTGGCAGAACAGATATTCCTGTCGGCATTGGTATCCCGCTTGATGAAACACAGAGAACTCATGCAGCCTGGTTGGATGGCTTCGAGCTTGATGACTATCCAGGTAAAGTGCTACTCGATGGCGTCGGTGCAATTTGTGACACCGTGCGACAATCCGAAGAGAAGGTGAGCATCATTTGTATTGGCCCGGTTCCCAATATTGCTGCAGCCCTTGCGCGTGAACCCGCACTCGTAGACAACTCAAGATTTATTGGTATGCACGGCAGTATCAGGCGAGGTTACATGGGTGCCAATAAGCCCATGAAAGAATACAACGTCAAAAAACACACTCTTGCCTGCCAGCGGGTTTTCGCGACTCCCTGGGACATCACCATCACACCCCTGGATACCTGTGGCACAGTATTTCTGAAGGATGAGAATTTTGCGCGTATAAAACAATCCAGCGATCGGTTAAGTAAAGCGGTGATGGAGAATCACTTTATCTGGTGCGAGAAGGTACGCGACTGGCCAGTACTCTCGGACATGGACCCGCAAAAACAGTCATCTCTGCTTTACGATACTGTTGCGGTTTATTTAGCCTTTAGTGAATCGCTACTTGAAATGGAACAACTACCTATCATTGTTACCGATGATGGGAAGACGATGGTCGACGAGTCCGGACAGATGGTGAACTGCGCGATGAACTGGAAAGACCAGGGCGCGTTTGAAATGCTTTTAACAGATCGTCTGACAGGTCACGAATTGGACGAAGCATGAATAAGAAACCCAACGTTGTTTTCCTTTTCCCCGATCAACTCAGGGCACAATCACTGAGTCTCTACGGCAACGCCGCCTATCGGGAGACTCAAATAGAAACACCTAATATTGAGCGGCTTAGCGCGCGCGGTATCACTTTCGATAACGCTTTCTCCAATTGTCCTGTGTGCACACCCGCAAGAGCTATGCTAGTGACCGGCAGGTATCCTCAAAGTACCGGACATCTAATCAATTCAACCAGAACCCGGCACGCAGAAATTTCCATAGCAGACGCTTTTTTCCATCGGGGGTATGAAACCGCCTGGGTAGGAAAGTGGCATCTCCATACCGGTCACTGGCCAGCACTAGATCGTTTACCTATGCAACCTGACTGGGTGCCTAAAGGTCGGGATAGGTTAGGGTTTGACTATTGGCGAGCCTATAACCAGCACATGGTGTACTTCGATGGTTTTGTTCACAAAGGTGATTGGAATTATGAACGCTGGAAGGGATATGAAACCGAAGGCTTATTGCACTATGCCTTTGAATTCATGGACCAGTCAAAGGACAAGCCATTTCTGTTGTTTCTTTCTCCGCATCAGCCTCACTATACGCCAGGAAAATTTGCTCCCGATAGATTTTATGATCAACTGCCTGACACACTCCATCTCCCGGACAATGTGCCGGCTGCTCTGCAGGAAAGTTCGAAAGAGATGTACCGGCATTACCTTGCGATGATTCTCGCTATCGACGAAATGTTAGGTAGATTGATGGACTACCTGGAGGAGAAAAATCTGATAGACGACACCATTTTAGTCTTCTCCTCCGACCACGGTACTCAGGGCGGCTCACAGGGCGTAAACCCCTGGTCTAAGAAAAACCCCTATGATGCTTCGATTCATATTCCGGCAATCATTTCTTACCCACCAAAAATACAGCCGAACACGAGAACAGACACTTTATTGGGGATGGTAGATTTTTTCCCGACGCTGTGCGATCTGGCTGGAGTGCCGATTCCAGCAACCGTTGAAGGTACAAACCTGTCTAGTGCAATATCAGGTGCTAATTCTGAAGAAGAAAAAATGGAAGAGCCAGTCCCGGACAGTATTTTTCTCATGAATTTCTCCAAATATTTCGATTGGTTTCACGATGGTGCTGAGTGGCGCGGGGTCCGCACAAAAACTCATATGTATTGTCAGCGCCTTGACGGCGTTGAAGAACTTTATGATATTCGTGTAGATCCTTTACAAATGAACAACATCGTTAGCAACTGTGACGGAAAAATTCTGACCGATCTGAAAGCATCTCTGCTGTCTCACCAGGCAGCCAGGCACGACGAACTGGTCGCCTGTAGTGAGTGGGCGTGTTGGCTAGATGAACAGCGCCGGGTCGTGAGAAATGCGAAGGGAGAGCTCAGTCACCCGGAATCTCCGCCCGATTGGTCTCTTTTGCAGCCACGGGCAAAAATTTAATTATTACAACGATAAAAATTAGAAAAAGAAACTATGAAAACAAATCCAAAGTATCCCATCACCGTTAGCGACAAACTGGTCAAAGAGTACCAGGATAAAGGTTTTGTCCTGACACCGGATGTATTTTGTCAGCTAGAATTACAGGATTATGTAACTGCTGTTGATCTGGAAGTTGCTTCGAGAACCTCCGATGACAACCGCAGCGTCTCAGAGAAATCCATCTACGAGCAATCGTTTATTCAGTGTATGCGGATGTGGGAAACGAGTCCTGCAGTTCAACCACTGACCTTCCATCCGGGATTGGCAGGTATCGCCGCTCAACTGATGGGAGTTGAGACGGTACGCCTATGGCAAGACCAGGCCTTATATAAAGAACCTGGAGGCAGGGAAACCGATGCTCATCAGGACCAGACCTTTTGGCCTATAGGAATGGTGCCTCTTGTTAGCGCCTGGATTCCATTCCAGCGGGTAGAGAAACAGAACGGGGGGATGGCTTATGTGCCTGGGTCACACAAAGCGGGTCCACTAAAAATGGTTGACATTACTCACACGACAACACCCTATGAAATATTGGATGACCCTGCCCTAAATGGCGAAAAACCACAGTGGGTGGACGTTGATTTGGGGTCTGTCATTTGGCACTCAGGCTTTACGGTTCACCAAGCCGCTGCAAATGACACGGATAAAGCTCGACGAGCGTTCACTGTCGTGTTTTATGCGGACGGTTTCAAACGCACGAAAAACTGGCCGGTTTTTCCCCTTGATCGCGCAGGCGTTGGCCTGGGAGAATTAATGGAAGGTGAAGGTCTACCCATTCTCTGGCCGCCAACGGCGTCACTACCCAAACCGCCAGTTCAGTCTGGGCAACTAACGGGACCACAATACGGAAACTAATTTAGGCGTGGTGGTCATCTAATGGCGGCAAGTCGTTTTCCTGTTTTCCATGATCGAGTATTTAGGGAATGATCGCAGCTTAGTTGCATCCAAAATTTAGAGTCAACGGCTCGTTTCTATACTTTATCGTTTGAATGCACCAATTTGACCATACCTTAACGTTAGAGATTTCCTCACACTTTTTCTTACACGCCGTCGTTAGCTATCTTCCTTGAAGTGTTCAAAAGAGAGGCCGTGACGTCGATATATGCGGTCATAAGTCCCGTCAATTAACATGTCGTTTAATGCTTTCTCCAATTTAACGTGAAGTATTTTTAACCCTGGAAGTTTGGATTTTCTCGAAATCAACAAGCTATAGCGGATTGGCGGTACCACGAGACGGGGTAGATAGGTAATGGCATCGGAGAAACCCATTTTTGACGCGTAATAATCTATGATCGGGTAATTGCCGATGATTCCGGGCATGCGACCGGATGTCAGCATTTTTACTGTGTCTTCAAATGAATCGACATAATGGGCTTGTATTTTTCCCTTTGATACAGCTTGGTCGAACTCCTGGCCAAGTCTACTTCCATTTAGAATAGCGACATCAATACCGCGAAGGTCTTCTAAGCCTTCGAAGTTAAACTCCATCCCTTTCAGAACAGCTACCTTGTTGAAGCTCCAGTGCAGCGGTGTTTTTACAATGTAGGCGGTCTTTTCTCGCATTCGCGAACTAAAGCCTGTGGTCATATCTAGCGACCCCCATTCCAGCTCCAAAATGGCTCGTCTGACCGGAAGGAATTTGTATTGCACTTCGTATTCGGGCAACCGGCTAAACGCTTCTCGAATCAGGTCGGCGTCAAGTCCCCGATGTTGTTGGTCGACTACGTAGTGGAAAGGAGGGAAATCAGTATTAAAAACACCGAACAAGACGATTTGTTTAGCGACTACGAAAGGCGAAAGTAATGTGCCACAAATGATAAGTGACTTTAACAGCCATGGGTGCTTCATTACGGGTCCTCTGGAGAGGAGATTAGGACAGATTTCGCCAGTTGTCACTGTTTAAAAAAAATCAGAGTGGTGATCATCGATACGGGTTTGATGGAGGATTTATACTTAGTTATCCAGATTATACCGACAGTAGTGAGTACTTTAATAGCCCTGACAATAACCCTGTACATCAAGGTAGAGAGGATCAGTGGCACATGAATGCGCGTTGGTTACTCTTCAGGTGAAAAGGATTGGCAGTAGCGTGAGTGACGCACGAACGTAAGCAAAGTGTGCTCACAATACCTTGGATTCTCAGGCCGTTTTTATTCCCGTATTGACGCTATGACGGGCAAAACGATGCGGGAAGGATATTGTCTGGAGTGATAAATGGTATTGTTCGCTTTCACCATTTCTGTCTCGGCATAGTTTTTCCCTCCAGTATTTAAGTTACGTTCCCAGCGAGGGAAGTTTGAACTGGAAATTTCTATGCGGATACGATGCCCCTTTGGAAAATAATTACTGGTGGCATTTAAGTCTACTTCGATTTTATAGATATTACCGGGAGTCATAAATGTGGCGTCTGCCAAGCTTTCCCGATAACGCATACGCATAGCACCTTCCTGTACGTTAAAGGCGCGACCATCGGGATAAACGTCTACCAATTTCATTGTGAAGTCTGTGTCGACCGCAGAGGACGAGACGTACAGGACTGCTTTTAATGATCCCGTTACTTCAATGCCTGCTGTTAACATTTGAGAGCTGAATACCAAAACATCTTTGCGAAGTTCAATATCAGATTGGTCATAGCCGCCGGCTTCCGTATCGCTGCCGGTGCAACAAGTATGCCCGCCCAGAGAGGGCACCGGTTTGGCAGGGTCGTAAACAAATGTATTGCTCTTGTCTGTTTTTGGTTTCACCCGTGATAGTTCACCATCACCTAATCGCGATTGAGCGTTGCCTTTGCTGTTCAAATACCACGCTTGATAATCGGTGTTTTCGGGGGGCCACTGTTCGCTGCTGCGCCATTCATTTTTTCCCATCAGGTAGTATTGTACTTTGGGTATTGTCGCGAGGGCGTTTTTATCACCTTTGAGCCAATAGTCGTACCAGCGCATTTGAATCTCTGCATAGTTGAGTGATGCGTTTCCCAGGTTGCGTTCACCGACAAAAAAGTCTGCAGTAGATTCTTTAAAGTCGCAATGCGTACCTGGCCCAATAACCAAAAACTGATTCTCTTTAGCGCGGTCACTGCTGGCATTGTCTTGAAATTTTTGAAACATTTCCAGGGTGATGGAAGGCCCATAGTCATACCAGTTATCAAAAAACAGCGCGGGGACATTAAACGGGTCGTTTGCTTTAGCCAAATCTTTACTGCGAAAAAATTCACCGTGTGGCGCATTCGTCGCCCACTGTTTGTATTCGGTCGGAGGAGTATGGGCTCTATCGAGTAATGTGGCAGTGGGCAGTGTCGGTAATAGTTTTAGGTAGGCAGGAAAATCAACACTGGGTGCCATTTGAAATAATTGAGCAGCGGGAGATCGAAACCACTGAGAGCGATCGACATGAGCTGGTGGCCCGTAAAATACCTGTGAGCCATTACTGGCAAACCAGCCGGCGGTTTGAGCTAACTCAAAAACGCCGCCGCTAAAAGATTGCCAGGCCCGGCCAGGTGCGTAATATCCCGATGCTGCTGACATGGGAATGGCCGCCGTATGGTTAGGATGATTGGTGGCGGCCATTACCACCTGAGTTTCACCGAGATAGGAGCAGCCTGCGGTGCCAACTTTTTGGTTGGACCACGACTGTGCTACTAACCAGTCGAGCGTATCGTTGCCGTCCTCCCTTCGTTTACTCGCCACGACATAGTCTCCCTCCGACTCATAGCGACCGCGAATATCCTGTATAGCTAGAACATAACCGTTCTGTACCAGTTCTTTATAGACTTTATTCCACTCTAAGGTTCCATTTTTATTATATACGGTACGGATAAGTACGGTCGGCAAAGGGCCTTTGGCTCCGTCCGGAAAGTATAAATCCGTAGATAAATGTACACCATCTCGCATGGGAATCATGATACTTTTTTCAAGGCGAATTGCATACCGATCGGCAGCGGTGACGAAGCAACATAGAGTACTAATAAAAAATACAATTGTACCCCTCAGGAATATAGTCATAAGTTATTCTTCACTATTACCCAGCGTTAACGTTGTTAGTATTCTTTCGGTGTGGCTCAATCAGCGAATTCCAGGCGGAAATTATCGAGGTGGCTCGGGGGTACATAGTCAAAAATAAAAGTGATGCGGTCTTCTTTCCCCTTATTCATTACACTGTGCATACGCTGGTTGTTGATTTCGTAAGCTTGTCCAACTTGAAGTCGATAGGGACGACCATCAATGGTGAAGCGAACTTTTGGATTGGTGGTAATCGGTATATGAATGCGATGAGCTTGATGAAAAGAAGGGTGAGCGTCCACATGGGGCTTGATAACTGAGCCTGATAGCAAGCGTGCAGCCATGGCTCGTATGACTTTACCTCCCGGTGGATAGTGTTTTTCAATAATATGATCAATCATCGGTTGAGCGCTAGCGGCGAGGCTGTCCCAGCCAGCTTCGCGGGTTACCCTGAGACTGGGCCAGCCTTTGGCATCCGTAAAAAGCATTACCATGGATTGTGTGTTGTAGTGTACATCGTAAGCTTGTTGGCGGTATTCGTTGGCCTGCCAAGCACGACAGTCCGTGCTGAGAATGGTGGTGCTCAGGGCACTGCTGTCGATATCTCCGAGTTCTCGCAGAGGTACATTTATATTCATAGGTGTCAGTGTGAAGAATCGGCTGGTTTGTATTTTGGCCCATAGTCCAACATTTAGGTCGCAGCGGTAAAGTAAATTATAGGTGATTTTAATTGAGTCTTGCGTGAGTTTTAATCACTTGTCTCGATGTATGCGATTTATTAGAGTGCAAACCAGTAATTTGACGACGTTAACGCCTTACTGGATTTGGATCAATAAGCTCCGTTAATAATCAATAATCAATAATCAATAATCAATAATCAATAATCAATAATCAATAATCAATAATCAATAATCAATAATAATATTGAGGAAGTTCTATGAGACGTTCTTGTCAATCATTCTCTATTCGTCCGTTAGCCAGAGCAATAGCACTGGCGTCGGCATCTTCGCTCGTAGCAGGGCAGGCTACTTCGCAGGATGAAGTGGGTCAGGCTCCACGGCTCGAAGAGATAGTGGTTACCGCGACCAAGCGCGATGCGGATATGCAAGATGTGCCACAATCTATTCAGGCCTTTAGTGCTGATGATATTAAGGCGCTGGGTTTCACCAATATGAAAGACTACGAAAAGTCTATCCCCAGTATGTCGACTGTAAGTACCTCTCCCGGCCGTTCGGAAGTGGTGTTTCGCGGAGTTAGTACCGGTACCGGTGAGTGGCGAACAGACTCGGGATCGGCCGTGTATTTTGGTGAAACGCCCATGACATCAGCTACTCAAGCGGTCGACCCGCGTATGGTTGATATCGGACGATTGGAAGCATTGCCTGGTCCGCAGGGTACGCTGCTCGGTTCCAGTTCCCAATCCGGAGCGGTACGGATAATTCCCAATAAACCTGACCACTCTCGAGCATACGGTCAGGCTACGGCGGGTGCCAGTCATACAGAGGAAGGTGCGCCCAGTCACAAACTCGAAGCCTATGTTAACTATCCGATCATTAAAGATCGCTTGACAGTTCGAGGTGTTGTATTTGATAGCAAATCTGGTGGTTATATCGATAATGTCCTCGGTAAAAACGTGTTCAGCGCTGATGATAATGCCGATGTTGTAGAAGACGACTTCAATGAGTGGGAACAGACCGGTCTGCGTCTCAGTGCCTTATGGTCAATCAACGACCGTTGGGACGCTGAGTTTATGTATATGAATCAGAAGCAGCGTTCCGAGGGCGACTGGAAGTCTGATCCTGATGCTGCGGGTCATGATGATTTTGACATTGTGCGTTTTCACAAGGACGAACGCGATGACGATTGGTGGTTGGCATCATTGACGGTTAAAGGTGATCTCGGTTTTGCCGAACTAACGGTTTCTAGTAGTTATCTCGACCGGGAAATATTTTACGAGTTTGATGGAAATGTGGGTGGTCAGGTTCGCGCGCAGAGCGTGTTAACCCCGGGGGAGGATCTTTACTACAACGTTTTTTACGATACGGGCTTTCAGCCAGAAACATCGGTTAACGACCAAACTGCCGAGCGTATCACTCATGAAATTCGACTTTCTTCTATGGGCGATTCTCGGTTGAAATGGATGGTCGGTGCCTTTTATGAAAAAACCGACGACTATTGGGATTATACTTTTGCCCGTGTGGAAAATTTGGCTAGTACCAATTTTGGCATGTATTGGGCGCTGGCCTACGAGACCTACATCCCCAATACCGACGACTGGTATTCTGAAGAGTACAAATCCACCACTACCCAAAAAGCTGTGTTCGGAGAAATGAGCTACGACATTACGGAACGATTGACGGCAACCATGGGGGCTCGCTGGTTTGAATATGATCGAGACCGAACGGAGTTTAAAGAATGGCCGCGGGGTAATCCCTATGATACCGATATTTACGAAGGGAAGGACGATGACTCACTATACAAATTGGCCGTAAATTATAATCTCGACGACGACAGAATGATTTACGCGCTATGGAGTGAGGGGTATCGCTTAGGTGGTTTTAACTCGATTAAAAACGCCAATTCGATTTTGCCTGATCAGTACGATAAAGATACGTTGAACAATATCGAGATCGGTTTGAAGAGTCAGTGGCTTGATAACCGGCTGCAGCTAAATGCATCCGTGTATCAAATGGATTGGGAAAATATTCAGCGAGGAATTACCGACCCAGATGATTGGACGGCAAATGGCACCATTAATATGGGTGACGCGGAACTCAGTGGTGCCGAAATATCGCTGACGTATTTGGCGACCGAAAATCTGAAAATCGATTTTTCCTATGCCACTTCAGACTCCGAGCTTCAAGATGATTACTATCAAGGAGATCTGTTAGGTCAGTCCGATCCGGGAGATCAGTTAGGTGCCAAAGGGCAGGAGTTGGCTATTGCTCCTCCCAGTAAATGGTGGATAGGTATTGAGTATACAATGCCGGCTTTAATGGGTGACGTGGACGGTTGGCTTCGTTATGACCACTCATGGCAAGAAGAGATGTATCATGATTGGTGGAATGCCCGCAACGGTGTAAATCCTGATCCGACGGTGAATGGTCGAAAACTGATTAAGGATCAGGATTCGGCAAACCTGCAGTTTGGACTGGTTACAGAAGGTAGTTGGAGTCTGACCCTCAGCGTCTGGAATGTCTGGGATGACAGAAATGCTCAATGGATAGACTCTGGTTACGATGGTAGTTTTGGACCAACAGGGACTTGGCCCGAAGTTGCACGTTACGTCAATATGCCTAACTATAATCGTCCTAGAGAATTTGAAATCACCTTTACCAAGGATTTCGATTTCTAGTACTAAAATTCAGCAAAGCAGTGGTGATGGTGTAAACCCAGCCACTGTGATTCCTTCAATTATTACGTTCTTCGCCACCGCTTTGTACGTGATTGTGTTGTTGTTCCTGTCTATCGTCCTCGTTTATAGCCACCGCCTATAATCCCTGGGAGATGCGTGCTGGCGGGAGTCGCTAATTGTAAATCAATCGGATCTATCCAAAGAGACGTTTTTATGTATATAACCCATTTACGGATGCTTATCACTATGGTTGTGTTATCTGGTATTTCGAGTGGCTGTGGCCAAGACATATCTCAGGTAGAAGAACGTCCTGCCTGGAATAATATTGACATTATCCGAGAGAATGTCGAACCGCCCAGAGCAAGCTTTGTCGCTTTTCCCAGCGTAGAGAGCGCAATCAGTCAGACTTTAGAAAGCCATGATAAGCATCAGACATTGAATGGTCAGTGGGCTTTTAAATACTCAGAAAAACCTGCTGATCGACCATTGAATTTCTACGAGTCCGATTTTGATGTTAGTGCCTGGGATGACATTAACGTGCCGTCTAATTGGGAGCGAGAAGGGCATGGTTATCCCATTTACGTAAACGTTCCCTATGCCTTTGATATCGATGAGCCGAATGTGCCGACGGAGAAAAATCCGGTGGGGTCTTACCGTCGCGATTTTGAAATACCTGCAGCGTGGCAGGATGATGAGATTTTTATTCAGTTTGGTGCCGTCAGTTCCGCGTTTTACGTATGGGTTAACGGTGAGTATGTGGGGTACAGCGAAGGTAGTAAAACGCCAAGTGAATTTAATGTAAGCCAATGGGCCCGGCCCGGCACGAATACCATTGCTGTAGAGGTATATCGTTGGAGTACCGGATCCTATCTCGAAGACCAGGATTTTTGGTCCTTGTCCGGTATTCAACGCGAGGTCAGCCTGTATGCGCGTAGTAAGCAGCGGGTACGTGATTTTCAGGTTCATGCGGGGCTGAGTAATGCGTTTTCCGACGGTGATTTCAAGCTGGATCTTTCGTTGTTTAGTGCTGCAGCTGGCGTAAACACGACGCTGGAAGTGGTGATAGAAAACGACAAAAAACAGCTGTTTAAACACAGCGAAAAACTGAACTTGGAGGCGGGCGATAATTCTGCCGCTGTCGCTACTACCGTAAAAAATATTTCTGCCTGGAGTGCCGAAGTACCTAATCTCTACAGCTTACTAATCACTTTGAAAGACTCTCAGGGTAAAGTGCTTGAAGCTATTTCCCGCCAGATTGGCTTTCGCACAGTCGAAATTGTCAATGGGATATTTCTGGTCAATGGGAAAAAGGTAAAGTTGAAAGGGGTAAATCTTCATGAACACCACGACAAAACGGGTCATGTGTTAGATGAAGCGACGATGCGCAAAGATATTACCTTGATGAAGATGTCCAATATGAATGCTGTGCGTACCTCGCATTATCCTTTTCCCGAGCGTTTTTATGAGCTTACTGATGAGCTCGGTTTGTATGTTGTAGATGAAGCCAATATAGAAAGCCATGGCTACGGATACGATCACGATAAAACTCTCGGTAATAAGCCACATTGGATGCCGCATCATTTAGACCGTACTCAGCGTATGTGGCACCGAGATAAAAATCATCCGTCTATTGTAATATGGTCCCTGGGCAATGAGGCCGGTGATGGCGTTAACTTAGGCGCTACCTATAAGTGGTTAAAAGAACAGGATAGTTCCCGCCCGGTACAATACGAAACCGAAGGAGATATAAAGATAGTCGGTGAACATCATTCCGACTTTCATTCCAGTATGTATTGGCGCCAATGGGATTTGGAACAATACGCGGAAGAACACGGTGACCGGCCATTTTTGCTAATCGAATACTCCCATGCGATGGGTAATAGCAACGGTAATCTTGCCGATTACTGGCGAGTGATTGACGCTCACGATAACCTTACTGGAGGGTTTATCTGGGATTGGGTTGATCAGGGTTTATTGGAACATGATGAGAGCGGTGAGCCCTATTGGACCTACGGAGGCGACTACGGACCAAAAGATGTACCCTCTAGCGGCAACTTTTGCCTAAACGGTATTGTGTTTCCCAATCGGGAAGTACAACCGGCATTTTGGGAAGTAAAGCGGGTCTACCAGCATGTTAAGTTCGAAGCGGTGAGCTTGGAGCGAGGATTAATACGTGTTGATAACCAATACGATTTCCTTTCCCTAAATGATTTCGAGTTGCGATGGGAGTTAATAGCCAACGGCAAAATAGAGCAGTCTGGCGCAGTAGACACTTTGAATATAGAGCCTGATACATCGGCTGTACTCAACCTGGGATATGTTTTTCCTTCCTTGAAAGCGGGTGTGGACTACCATCTTAATCTGGCGCTGATTGACGTTAATGCGCGCGGCGTTTTACCGGCGAACCACAGTTATGCCCAAAGCCAGTTTGAAATTTTTAACGCGCAATCTGCGCCAGTGATTACGCCGAGGCTGGCCGGAAAATTGCGGGTTGCCGATATCGATGGCCAAATACAGATTGTAGCGGATCGGTTTGTGACTAGCTTCGATCGCAGTAGCGGTTTGTTGGCGCAGGTGAGTGTGGCCGGTGTGCCACAATTGATATCTCCACTAACACCGAATTTATGGCGCGCGCCAACAGACAATGATTTTGGAAACTATATGATTGACTGGGCGAAAGTGTGGAAGGATGCCGATAAAAACCGCCAGTTGGTGTCGATCGACGTCGTCTCGCAGGATCAAGAATCGGCTACAGTACGTGCTGTTTATCGCTTCAATGATGCGAATGGTCAAATGGCTGCGCGCTGGCGGGCGGACTTCCACGTATTCGGCGGAGGTGATATTAAAGTAGATAATGATTTTGAAAAAATGCCTGGCCAGCCGGAACTACCACGATTAGGAATGAATTTACAATTGCCTAGAGCTTTGGATCAAGTGGAGTGGTTGGGGCGAGGGCCATTTGAAAACTACAGTGATCGCAATTTGGCGGCGCAGGTGGGTCGATATAAAAACACCGTTAGCGATCACTACGTGCCATATATAAGGCCGCAGGAGAACGGATACAAAACCGATGTGCGCTGGTTCGCTTTACACGGAAAGCAGAAAACCGGTGGTTTAATGGTAAAAGCTGAAGAAAAAATAGGTTTTAGCGTTCATCACAATGTGCAACAGGACTTTATCCCTCCAGTAAAAATAGCTATCACCAGTGAAGACGGCGCGGCTGCTCGCGAAAATACCGAGCGGGTCAATGTTCATGTTAATGACATAAAACCTCGCGACTTAGTGTCGGTAAATATAGACTTTGGTCAAATGGGTGTTGGGGGTGATGACTCCTGGGGTAAGAAAACGCTTCGCAGTTATTCGTTGGTTGAACAAAAATATCAGTATAGTTTCTGGTTGCGCTTTTTTGAGCCAGGGCTGTCGCCAGGCGACTGAATTCTGTATGAAGGGTTTTGGTGTACATTGGAGAGGAATTCACTAGAAAGATCGGACTAGGATCTGATAGAAGAAAACTGGCACTGCCGTCGTCACGGCTTATTGCAGTTTGGAAAAGCGCTTCCCTAACGAAGCCAAGCTTTGTGATCAACAGGGCGCGTTGCTCAGTGTTGTTCTCGAAGTAGTAAAAATGCTATCTTCCAAAGGGTTGCTGAATACCGGCGCGCGAGGGTGTGTGGATTTTCCTCCACGGGAACGGAATAGTTTGGATGGCGTCGACGATTCGATCCTGTTACTGCGTGGCCTTGTTCCACGGTGATATCCAGTCGTCGTACTAAAACGGTTATCACTATCGACTCATTTTATACGGGTTTCTCCAATTCGAGTGGCTGTTGATTTACAGCGACAGCGATTGTAGACAAATGAAAGTCGAAATCTCTCGGTTGCCTGTCGTCGAAATCGGGATATTGAAGTGGCTGTACAACGACTTGAAGCCGATAATTAAATGATAGAAATTACCAGACGGGCTTAATAATAAACTGGAGGTGCAAAACTATGGTTTTAGGAACGATCGATATTTGGGTTGCAGTAGCTTACGCAGTCGTCATATTCTCTTTGGCACAATGGGTGTCTCGCGAAAGAGTAGGGCATAGTAAAGACACGAGTGACTACTTTCTGGCGGGGCGTAGTTTGCCTTGGTGGGCAATTGGTGCGTCTCTAATTGCAGCGAATATTTCTGCGGAACAAATTATAGGCATGTCCGGTTCAGCTTATGTGATGGGCTTGGCTATAGCGTCCTATGAATGGATGGCCGCAATAACCTTGATACTGGTTGGGAAATACTTTCTGCCGATATTCCTTAAGCATGAAATTTACACCATGCCGCAATATCTGGAGCAACGTTATGATTCGCGGGTGCGAATCGTCATGGCTATTTTCTGGTTGGGGGTTTATGTCTTGGTTAACCTTACGTCCATTCTCTGGCTAGGCGCACTGGCAATCAACAGTATTACTGGTGTCGATATTACGACAGCGCTGTTAGCATTGGGGATATTTACCGGAGGGTATTCGCTTTATGGTGGTTTAAAAGCCGTGGCATTTACCGATATTATTCAGGTCATTCTGCTGGTTGCAGGTGGTCTGATGATCTCATGGATCACACTGGACCAAATTTCTGGAGGGGGCGGTGCTATCGCTGGATTCAACGAATTAATCAATCAAGTGCCAGAAAAATTCGACATGATTTTGTCAAGAGATAATCCTAACTATATGAGTCTGCCGGGCATTTCAGTATTAGTGGGTGGCATGTGGGTTATGAACTTGTCTTACTGGGGGTTTAATCAATACATTATTCAACGGGCGCTGGCGGCCAAAAGTATCCGAGAGGCACAGTTGGGAATTTTGTTCGCTGCTTTTCTGAAGCTCTTGATGCCGGTATTGGTTGTGCTACCGGGTATCGCCGCGGTGGTATTGATGCCTGATCTCTCAGCGCCTGATCAGGCTTACCCTGAAATGATGAAATTACTACCCGTCGGCATCAAAGGAATTGTTTTTGCTGCACTTATCGCCGCGATCATTTCTTCGCTAGCGTCAATGACCAACAGTATTTCCACGATATTTACTATTGACCTTTTTTCTCATATAAGCAAAAAGGAACACAGTCAGAAACAGCTGGTAACCATTGGCCGAGTTGTTAGTTTGGTGTCGCTGGGTTTTGCAATGATCGTGGCCAAGCCTTTATTGGGTAGCTTTGATCAAGCCTTTCAGTACATTCAGGAATTTACTGGCTTCTTCACGCCGGGAATCGTTGTTATATTTTTGTTGGGGATGTTTTGGAAAAAAACGACGGCAACCGCCGCTCTATTAGCCGCTTTGGGTTCAGCGCTGCTGTCATTGGTATTCAAGATTTTGTGGCCAGAGTTACCGTTTATAGATCGGGTAGGATTAGTCTTCTTATTGTGTGCGGCCATTGGTGTTGCTGTCTCGCTGGCAAAGCCGGAGCCGTTGTCAGCATCGGCTGTCGATGTTTCCGAGGTGGATTTTTCTACCACTGCTACCTTTAATATTGCGTCACTAGCGACTGTGTTAGTTCTGTCAGGTTTCTATATTATCTGGTGGTAGCACCAAGATGCGTGTTTTAGCGTCAGATCGGCGTCCTAAATAGATACAAGGGTCTAAACCTGAGAGATTTCCCCCAGTTCTTTGATGACCGATTTGACTGTAATGAGTATTCAGGTGAGCGAATTGGTAGAGCGGCATGGAGGCTCCGTTGGAACAACATGCAGCAGACGTTTATGTCGATAAAGTTTGGCTGGTTGGGCTGTATTTATCGGTAGTTCGCAGTACCAGAGATTCATTGTATTATAAGCTCGCCCTTCTAATTATAAATGTGAAAGTGAATTGTCTATGACTACCTTAATCGCCACCTCGGTGGTCCGCGGCAGCCAACAGGGTGAAAGCCACGGCGGTGTGTACCTTATTGACCTTGCCGAACAAGCTGTTAAACAAATGCTGGATTGGAATACCATCAATATTGATTGGGCAGGCCGTGGTGCTGACCGCGGTTTAAGGGGTATCGCGTTCTATAAAGAGATTATCTTTATTGCCGCTAGCGATGAATTATTCGCGTTTAATCCAGATTTTAGTATGCGAGGGTCCTGGAAGAATACCTATCTTAAACACTGCCATGAAATTTCTGTGCACGATGGAAAGGTTTTTTTAAGTTCTACGGGCTACGATACTATCCTCGCCTTCGATATTGAAAAAGAACAGTTTCATTGGGCTCTGTATGTCGAGATCGAGGGTTTTCGCTTTAAGGCTAATCGGTTTGACCCGAACGGTGATGAAGGGCCATTGATGCTGAACAAAATGCATATTAACTCAGTTACGGCCAATGATGACGGGCTTTATCTGTCCGGTTTAAACAGCGGCGGAATGCTGCACTTTAATGGCAAGCGTGTCAATATGAGCGCCACTTTGCCGGTGGGCACCCATAATGCCCAGCCTTACAGGGACGGCGTATTATTTAATGATACGAAGGCTAATGCGGTGCGCTTCTCAAGTCGGGAGCAGGACCTGGACCGTGCCTTTAGAGTACCCAAGCTAGCTAAAGAACAGCTTACCGGCACTCAACTTGACGACAGCAAAGTCGCCCGTCCTTTGTTTGGACGAGGGTTGTGTGTGATTAAAGAAGGTTTGATTGCTGCCGGATCTTCTCCATCCACAGTAGCGCTACACGATTTAGAAAGCGGAGAAACTGCTTTGACAGTAACTCTGTCTACGGATGTACGCAACGCGATCCATGGTCTGGAAGTGTGGCCATTTACTTAGAGGTTTTAATTTAAAGACTGGCTTTTTTCACTGACTCAGGAAGTTGTTCAATGATATCTGCTAGTTCTTCTTGCCAGTCGGCCAGATGCGCACCATATTTTTTCCATAAGCCAAGTGCATCCGTATAGATAGGTTGCCGCACTTGTTCCGAGCTGGCAGTTTTCACTGCTCGTTCGGTTTCATAAAAACGCAAGCAGGACTCTTCATATTCAAGGCCACAAAAATCGAGAATTTTTCGCACTTGGGTTTCCAGGTCTGTAACTGTATCTTCGTAATGCACATCGAGTACTTGACCCGGCAATACCGCATGCCAGTGTTCCATTATTTCGATGTAACTGCGGTAAAACTCTGAGAGTTCAAATTTTTCGTAAGTAAAGTTTTGTCCTTTAGCAAACAATTGCTTGTAAGCACCCAGGCAGCTGTCGATAGGATGGCGTCGGGTATTTATGATTTTTGCATTTGGCAGGATCATTTTTATCCAGCCAATATGAGGGAAATTGTTTGGCATTTTGTCAATAAAATACGGCGTTCCCTGTACCCGGTGGTGGGTAACTTGTTGTAGGTATTCTTTTCCATAGGCTGCATAATCGCGCTGAGTTAATGTGCTCATCGTATCTGGGTACGTCAATCCATCATGACGAAACTTGCCTGTACCGACGGCAATTGAGCCAATATTGGACAGTTCAGACGTACCCTCCACTTGACTGTGGCTGGCAAGAATTTGTTCTATGAGAGTCGAGCCGGACCGTGGAAGCCCTACGACGAAAATAGGATCTGCAGCATCGTGGCCAACGTCCGAATTGGCAGCAAACATGTCGGCATTAAAAACACGGCGAATACGTTCCAGATATAATTCGTTTTCGACGGGGTCATAGTCAATCAGAGGGCGCTGAGTTTGGTTTCCCGCGTGATAGTGTTGCCAGGCTTTGTCGTAATTTTTGTTGTCTTCGAAGGCTTTACCTAGCGAAAAATGAAAATGGACCCGAGCGCTATCGGTTAAATCGTTAGTTTTCAATTGTTGTTCCATGGCCGCGACTTCTTCAGGCTCAAAGCAAAAGATCTTTAGATTTGCCATGCTCCAATAACTTTCACCCATCTGCGGCTTGTAAACAATGGATTTTCGGTAAGCGATTAACGCGTCTGTTTGTCTGCCGACCGTTTTTAACATATGAGCATATGCAAGATGAACGCTGGCAGATTGTTCGTTAATGGCGAGGGATTGCTCGTATGCGCCGATAGACTTGTCAATTGATCCGGATAGAGTATAGGAACGGCCAATACCAGCCCAGGCTGTGTCGTCTTCGGGTTGAAGTGTTACGAGTTTTTTATAACATTTAATAGCATCTTCCCATTTGCCATTATCGATTAAAACGCGTCCCAGATTGCCGTAGGCTTGGTGAAAATCCGGGGCAATGTCGGTGGCGCGGCGTAGCAGTGCTTCCGCATCATTAAGTTTTTTATTCTGACCGTGGTATACCATTGCCAGAAAACGCATGGCGTCAACATTGTTGGGATTTTTCCGTAAAGCCTTCGTCAGAGTTGTCTCGGCTTCCGACAGTCGGTTAGCGCGCCAATGTTCTGCCCCAGCTGCAACGAGTGCCGCATCATCGTCGTGATCGAGATAGCTCTCAAATGCTTCATCGATTTCGTCGTTTCGGCCGCAGGCCACTAATGCTTGAGCAAGTTTTTTATGCGCTCCGGTGAGGCGGGGATCAATTTGGATTGCTCGGCGAAAAGAGACGATAGCTTCCTCATAATTTTCGGCTAGCGCTTGAATACTACCTAGGTCTTCGAGAAGAGGAGCGAAATCAGGCGTGATGCTTAAGGCGAAGTCGATTTTCTTTCTCGCTTCAGTCAGTTGATTCATTTTGATCAGCGCATGGGCGTACAACTGTAAATGATCAATACTGGAGGGGTTGGCGATTAAGTGATCCTGACATAACGCTATGGTCCGTTGTGGATTGTTCTGACGCAGCGCATTTAACGCTTCCATTAAAGTGTTTTGAGTTTGGGCGGAAAGAAGTTCCATTTGGTGATCGCTAATAGTGAATTGTCTTTCCTAAATGATCGCATTTCGCATGCTAACTAACAAACCAATTTTACTCATCCGTAGGTGAATAAAAATCAATGTTCCAAATATCTGTTTAGGCGTCAGGAAGTTCGGGCCAAAAAGATCTTCGGTATTCCCACCTATCGAGTCTATGATCAACTCTCGCATACCTACATACGTCACCGATTCCGGCTGGGCGTGTCGACCCGGATATCATCGGCTATGCTGTCTGGCTGTGCTGCCGATTCAATTTATGGCATAGAAACATTGAAAGGCTCCTTGCTCAAAGAGTTATCACTCCCAGCCGAGCAGACATTGGAATCTGATCACAAATGGTCACGTTAATCCGCCGCAGAACTGCCCGCCCCAAGCAATCCCTTCGGTCCATCGCCCAAATATTCTGGTCGGGATTAGATGGCATTTGTTCTTCTGCATAGCCAAATCCCGTTAATTTTCCTTAACACTAAATTCGTTGATGTGCTAAATTAAAGCGTATATATTTGTTTTTGTGCTAAATTAATATGTGCTTGGCAATTTGTGACAAGCCGTGTCGACAATATCTCGTTGCAAAAGATCAATGGTCAGCAAAAGGAAATTATCTGTGAATCGATTTATATTCCCTCCAATACTTCGTCAACTCGTGTCCAATCTATTGCTAATAGGATGTGCTGTAGGTATGACCGGCCCACTAGCGGCTGAAAGTAACGGTGTTGATCACCAGGTCATCAAGCTGTGGAGTGAAGGCGTACGCCTCGAAGGTGATATTTATAGACCGGCGGGGCTGAAGGCTGGTACCAAACTGCCGGGTATCTTGATGGTTCACGGCTGGGGCGGTTTGAAAGGACACTTGAATAGAAACTACGCCCCTCAGTTTGCCGAACTCGGTTTTATTGTTCTCACTTTTGACTACAAGGGATGGGGCAAAAGCAATGGGCCATTGATGATCTCGGAAATACTACCCGAGATCGAAGAATCAGCCGAGGTAACCGTAAAGGCAACTCATATTCGCAAAATCGTCAACCCACTATCGATGGTTGAAGATGCTCGTGCTGCTCTGAATTACCTGGCCGGCGATCCTCAGGTGATGTCGAACAATATCGGTATTTGGGGTTCCAGTCTTGGCGGCGGTATCGCCCTGGTCACCGCTGCCAATAACGCCGATCGCATCAATGCTTACGTAGACCAAATTGGTGCCGTTAACTTTAAAGCCAATCTCGATATGATCACCGACAAGATGGTACTGCGATGGGAGAAGCAGCGGTCGCGAGGGAAAATAAGCCCTTATCCCGGCGCCGAATCAGCCATTATTCCAGGATTGAAAGGATATCCCGACTGGATTTACATGAAGCGTTATGACTCCCTGGCCTTTGTGGACAAACTGGATGCGCCGACTTTAATTATTGACGCCGAGGACGAAGAGTTATTTGCCCGCGAAAAAAATGGCAAAGTGCTACACGCCGCCATAAAAGACCGACTGGAAACCAAATACCTCTCCTACCCGGGCAAGCACTACGACATGTATCGTGGCGACAACTACGAAAATGCGCTGCGTGACGCGCAGCAGTGGTTCGTAAAACATTTGAAAGACAGCAATGAGGGAGCGGGTCTTTACAAAGACCACTGCGCGGCGTGCCACTCCAACCCTCAAACTCAATCTCCCGCGTTTAGCGTCCTCAAAGCGATGAGTCGCGATAAGATTCTGTACGCTATGAATGAAGGCAAAATGGTGTCTCAGGCCGAGAAATTATCTGCCGAGGAGCGAGCCACCATTGCCGCCTACTTGACCACAGACAGTAAAGATCCCCACGCATGGGAAAGCACCCAAGCTTGCAGTGATGGGATGAAGGTTAATCCAACAATGAAGGCTGCCATTTCCGGATGGGGTTACGGTAGCGAAAACCGGCGTTATCAGCCACAACAGCTAGCCGGACTTTCTTCGGCAGACCTAGGCAATCTCGATGTCGCGTGGGCAGTGGGTTTTCCGGGTGCCACGGAGTTACGATCGCAACCGGTAATCACTGAAGACACGCTGTTTGTCGGCGTTCCATCGCTCAGTTCGGTCTACGCTTTTGACCTTGAAAGTGGTTGTTTGAAATGGACATATCGAGGCAATGCGCCGGTGCGTTCAGCACTCAGCTTTGCGCATATGCCCGGCACCAATACCCCGATTCTTTTTTACGGTGACGGTGGTGGTAGTGTGCACGTAATTAGTGCGGTGGATGGCAGCAAGCTGTGGTCGGTTGCCATGGATATGCAGTACGCGTCCATTACCGGGACTCCGGTGCTTCACGAAGAGCGACTCTATGTGCCTATTTCAACCTTTGAGGTGGCGGCAGCCGGGCGCGCTGGTTATGAATGTTGCCAGGCTCACGGCGGTGTTCGAGCTCTGAACATTCGCGATGGAAAAACAATCTGGACCTACGAAACCACTGAAGTCGCACAGAAACAGGGGAAAAGTTCTGTCGGAACGCAGCTGTGGGGACCATCCGGAGCACCGGTCTGGACAACGCCAGCCATTGACGTCAAACGCAACCGGCTCTATATCGGCACTGGCGAAAACTACTCGCGGCCCGCTAATGGAACCAGTGATGCGATTATCGCTCTGGATCTGGACACCGGCAAGCCAGCCTGGATCTACCAGGCACTGGCGGACGACGCCTACAATATGGCGTGTGTCAGTTACCTAGGCTACACCGACGGACCGAACTGCCCGGAGAATAGCGGACCGGATTTCGATTTTGGTGCGTCGGTGATAATGACTACCGATAGCAACGGCCGGGACATTTTGTTGGCGGGGCAAAAATCTGGCGACGTTTACGGCCTGGACCCAGACAATAATGGCAAGGTTATTTGGAATACCAAACTGTCAGATGGAACAACAGTGGGTGGCGTACACTGGGGTATGACCGTTGTTGGTGACCGGGTTTTTGTGCCGATTGCCGACCCGGAATGGCCGATTAAAAGCTGGGAATACAGTCCCCGATCCGGCGTTGCTGCGTTGGATGTTAGCAGTGGTAAACAAGTATGGCGTCATCGGGCGTCTCGCGATTGCCATCTTGACCCCAGCAGTGTCGACTTAACCAACGGCCGGCACAAGGAATGGTGGCCCAAATGTCACTTCCTCTACGGTTTTTCAGGTGCGGCCACGGGAATGGATGGCGCGATATTGGCCGGTTCACTCAACGGGAAGTTAAATGCCTTTGCTACCGAAGACGGCTCTTTATTGTGGCAATTTGACACAAAAAAGCCATTCGATACTCTCAATGGTGTTAAAGCACACGGCGGCTCCCTTGATAACGCAGGTCCTGCTGTTGCCCATGGTCGGATGGTCATACAAAGTGGTTATAGCTATATTAACCAGATGCCGGGCAATGTGTTGCTGGTTTTGAAAGTGAAGGAACCCTGAGACTCACGGTACTGCAATACCGGTGTGATTGTTAGCGATGTTATTATCGTTGTGCTGTCCGACTACCCGTTACGCAGCAGTACTCTAGGCAATGCTTTGTTGGTATTTGAGACCGAAAAATAAAAGGCAATAGAGAGAGGCCCAAAGTTTAAACTAAAAAATTGTACACCAAAGAATACTATTCACCAATCAAAGGGGATTGAAATGCCATACAGAAAAAACACACTCAGGCTAACAGTGTTGCTATTGGCGACACTCTTTTCGATTTTCACACATGCGCAGGCGCGACAAAAGTTCCTGTTGCCCGACGATGTCAGCGATCGCGCGGTCACTATTATCAGTGAAGGTACGCGTATCACGGGTCATATTTTCACGCCAAAATCCTCTAGCGTTGGCAAGGCTCTGCCCACTATTGTCATGGCCCACGGGTGGGGCGGTACGCAAGCGTTATTGCGTAGAGATGCGAGTGAATTTGCACAAGCCGGTTTTTTGGTGCTCAGTTTTGATTACCGCGGCTGGGGAGAAAGTGATTCACGGGTAATTCTGACCCAAGCTGCAGCTGACCACACAAGCACGCAATTTACGGCGGAAGTTCGAGCAATCCGTGAAGTCGTTAATGCGGAAGATATGGTGACCGACTGGTTGAATGTTTTGCATTGGGCGCAGGGTGAGCCTCAAATTGATGGCGATAACATCGGCGTTTGGGGAAGCAGCATGGCGGGTGGTTATGTCATTTATGCTGCTGCGCACGATCCTCGGGTGAAAGCCGTTCATAGTCAAGTAACCGGCGTACTGGGCACTCAATTATGGGGAATGTCTCCCGACGCTACGAAGCAAGCCACTCAGATGGCTCGTGGCGAGATAGGGTATCCAGAACCTCGCGCCGATTTTGGCATGGGCACATTGCGCGGCGCACCTATTCTGCACAGATTTGCGCGGTTTACACCGGAAAGCGATATTTTGAAAGGCAGCAATGTTGCTTTGCAAATCGTGTTAGCAGAGGAAGAAGAATACGGCGGCAATCCATTGGCCTTGTCCACCATAGACGCTTATAAAGGCCCCAAAAACCTGGTCATAGTAAAAGGTATTGGCCACTACGGTATTTACACCAAAGGCCGCAAACAATCTCATCAGTTAGCGGAAGGCTGGTTCAGTAAATTTTTGAAAAGGAAATAAGCGTTGCGCTAAGCTTTCAGTTGATCGTAACGGCCAATATCGTTGTCATTTTAGCCGATGAGACGGATCATTCGTATTTAGGTCGTTGCGGCGGTGAAATGAACATGCCACATTTGAATAGGCTTGTTCGCCACCACATTCGCTTTGACAGATTAATATGTCGGCATTGCTGCACAGTGGAAATTTAGTCGGAGAGTTTTTTTAAAAAAACTGCCTTTGAAAGATCAAACAAGGCTGTAGTTTCCGGTATTTTTGTCCGATGCTGGAGATATAACGCATAAACGTCGATATCGTTAATAGATGTTTGTTGATAGTTGATTTGTCGGTCATCCGGACGCTCGCTCTGGTCTTCGACAGAATCTAATTGTGCGATCTCTTCGTAATCAGCTATGCTAGTAAGCAACTGTAAAGGCTGATTCTATTGCATTCGCATATAGGTTTTCTACGTCACATAAATTTCATACCGAGCGACGCTAAACATCATGAGTGCATCATTCCAAACTATTGACCCAAAGAACATTTTACTGGGCGACCATGCACTGCTCGATCAGCTGTTGGCTGTCAGTATCAGCCTGACTCAAACTGAGGGAAGTACGGCGTTGAGTCGTGAAGCTCTAATTGCGGTGCTACAGTCTTTGCAGCAGCAAATAGCAGGTTCTGAATTGTCTCCCGCAGGTCTATTCGAGGCCGTCATGGCGGAGTTGCCAGCGGGAACTGTCATGGACTTACATGATTGTCGGCGCCTGCGTGTGATCGATACCATTTTTGATGAATTACCTAAGCGTGCTGATATAGACCCCACAATCATGGAGCAATTACAGCGCCTACGTATTCCGTATGGGAAATTGGCATTGATCGATAATTCTTTGTTGGCAAGTGCAAAGCACAGTGCTCATCAGTTGATTGATGATATCTGCGTTTGCAGTATTGGCTGGTATCCGGGCCTGGATAAATCGGGAGAGAAATTTTTGCTGCGGCTGCGTCAGTCGATTACTAATCTGTTGCAGGATTTTTCTAGCGATGTGAAAGTGTTAGTAGCCGTTCAGCAGGATATCAGTGAGTTTCTTGTGAAAGATGCGGCTCAAATGGAGAAAATTGCCCAGCGGCGATGTGATACGGAAATCGGAAAAGTGAAAGCGCTTCATGTCCAGATCCAGGCCACTAACACCATCAATCAGGCAACTCGGGATTGCTCACTACCGGCCTGTTCGATCGAGTTTTTACAAGGTCATTGGCTGGAAATTTTGCGTAGAATACAATTTCAACATGGAGCAGAGAGCGAAGACTGGGCTCAGGCTAGGACCTTGACAAAAGATTTGATTTTTTCTTTACAGGCTCCGGCATCTGATAGAGAGCGTTCTCGTCAGTTGGAACTGATTCCTGAATTAAACGAGCGGCTAATCCTGGCAATGCAACAGGCTGATGCCAGTGGTGGTATAGCCGAACAAGCTCAAGGTCTACTTAACGCCATAGAGATGGAGCTGGTAGTCGTATTGAAAGGTCAGCAACCACAAGCTGTCGCTGTCATACCTTTGCCTGAACTTGAAGCGGTTGAAGTAGTTGATTCAATCGAAAGTATACCGTTGTTAGGCGAAGTATTGAAACTGACACCGGGAAAGTGGATGCACTATCAAGACGAAAATGGGTGTTCTGCACGCTGTCAACTGGCGAGAAAGATTGAAGGTATCAACAAACTGCTATTCGTTAATAGCCAAGGTATCACCGTGATGGCCAAGAGTTTGGGCGAATTGGCGAGTTGTTTATACACAGGGCGGGTAAAGCCCATTGAGGCCCGCAAAGCGTTTTCCAGCGCCTATCGTTCTTTACTAAAATTGTTAGTCAAACGCTATGAAGTTAAGTCTAGCACTTGAGATCGAGGCGGCGAAATAGAGTAGGGTTGTTCTTTTATTTCCTCGGGAATTGTCCCTAAACCAAGTCGTGAAAATTCTTCCGTTTGACTATCCCTGCAATGGTCAAAAATCTTCAGCATTAGACAAATTGATAGGGTGGCCACTTCATCCATGGATTCCTCTTGCCTATTAGAGTGCAGGAGGAACCGGAGTTTCAGGTGGGACAATTGCTTTTGTTAAATTCCGTACAACGCCTTCAGGTGCGCCATGAAGCTTGGGCGGTCAGCTGCTGCGTCAACGCGAATTTTCTTAACATGGGGTCGTTCTTCCATGCGCGCGCAGTAGGCATCCAGCCCTGGTACTTCTGACAGAGGGTCCTTGCCCAGGAACTTCAAACCAACGCTGCGTACGATGGGAAGGTTTAAAATCGCGGCTATATCCGCCAGAGTAAATTGGTCGCCATAGGCAAACTGCTCAAAGGTCGAAAGTTTTGTCAGCGCTGCTGCTGCCTTGTTGAGGCTGCTCTCGACGTCTTTCAATACAGCCGGATCTGGCTCGGTACCGGCGAAGAGGTTTGGAATCAGGCGGCGGGCCACAAGTTCAAAATAAAGTTCAATGAACTGCGACAACTCCTGCACTTTAGCAATGCCAAAAGGTGTTGCTGGCAGCAGTGAATGTTGCGGATGCGCTCGTTCGATATACTCTAGTATTGCACGAGATTCGCTGACGAACCCTTCGCTTGTTTCGAGTGCCGGCACCTTGCCAAGAGGGCTTTTGTCGAGATACTCGGGTTTGTACTTTGGGCCTACTCCGGTGTAAGACAGGACTTCTTCGAATGCAACGCCTTTCTCCAGAAGGGCGAGCTTAGGTACGTTGTAGTAATTGCTGGAAGAGAAACCGTGAAGCTTAATCATTTTTTTGTTTCCATGAATAGTGATTCTAAAGTGGTCTATTAAAAGTGGTCTGCTAAATGTATAGCTTGTCCAACATCCATAAACTCACTGCGCAGTTTATTATCGTCGGGTGTATACGATTATTCACTACAGTTAGAATAAACGCAAAACTTCTTTGGCAAGGTTATAACCCTTTGTAAGGTGCGGTTAATTTAACTCAGGAGGTTTACTCAACCACCCTGAGTACTTAGAAGCGACACAGATATCCGCCCCACATCATTGGCCATACAGTCTGGCTCTACCGCCTATTCACCCTTAGCTTCAAAGATATCGAGGAAACCCTGCCGTCTAGGGTGCTAAACGTGTTCTATGATTCGATTCGCCAAGGGCGCTTGGAGTTTCAAGCCCCTATAGCAAATCTTGTAAAGAATCCAGGAAAGATGCGGTTGCAGAATGGAGTAGGGTAGTGGCTTGAGACTTGAGGGCTGGTAAAGGCTTTCTTCGATCTTGCAGAGTTAACCTCGCAGCACCGTTTTTCCTGTGTGAGTTAGATCTTATCTCTCAATTGTCATTATGAATTGAATTGACGATATTGCACCGTAGATCGATAGTTCTGTAAAAGTGTGCTTTGTCTCTTGTATCTCGACAATATTGACTTTAAGTTTTGGTATAAAAACCTATTCAAATTATGTCATTTGAATCTATACAGGGCTGGACATTTTCCCCTATGATAAAATCACTAATCCGTAGCTAGAATATTAGAGATTCAAGAGTGTATGCCAGCCGAAAACCAAGCCAACCGATGACAAATACCTTAGCTGCATATTGTCGCATACTGTCTCTGGCTATATTGAGCACCTTGTTAAGTGAGTTAGTGCTAGCGGGCACAGCTGAGAAAATATTACCGGTCAGTGCTAAGGAAATAGTTCTTAGGGCCGCGCCTTTTCTAAGCCCGGTACTTATGCGCGGTTGGTGGGAGCCGCTTCGTGAACATATCCATGCACAGGCAGGGATGTCCGTCCGTATATCCACATCGCCAAACTTTGTGGAAATATTATCTGACAGTGCCGATTCACGTTACAATTTGTATCTTGTACCGCTCCATTTCGTTCCATTGCTGATCTCGAAGTACTCGGCAAATGCCATGACAGCCATAAACCTGAAAGGCTACCCGGAGTTAATTTATCACAAAGATTTAGACATAAAAAATATCGAAGAACTGCGCAATGGATGCATCGCTATGCCCCATGAAATCATGTGGAGTTCTATCTATGCTAAGAAGTGGCTCGCTGAAAAAGGGCTAAGTGCGTTTGTGGATTACCAGCCAGTCCATTTAACTACGTTTCAAGAAGTCGTTATGAAAGTGTTTTCTGGCCAGTGTGATCTCGGCGTCGTGAATTCGGTATTGCCGAAGAACCTGCCAATTACGATCAAAAACACGTTCAAAACTCTTGATATATACCAACAGGAAGAGATCTCCGGTGGTATGGGAATCTTAGCAAGGAAAAATTTTGATTCTAACTTAACACGCAGCATCCAAGATGCTCTGCTTTCCTTTGGCAAAACCGAATCCAGCGCTCACCACTTAAGCTCCCCACTCTATGCAGTGCCGACAATACTTGATCAAAAAAACCTAGAAGATTTGGTACAGAAATACCAGGCAATACAACCTTTGCTAAGCGGCTACTTGCCGATAGAATAGTCGTGGACAAGTTAGATCGTTATGGCGTGGCTCGTTCGGAACTAATTTCTTATGTGATTCATGGTGTTACAGAATATGGTCGACAACTGAGCAGAGTGATCACATAAATCCACTCGAACGCGCTAAGACGTATGCCTGATCTGAGACAAAAACGTGACAAAAGTGCGCTCACGATAGTTTCTTTGTCAGAATCCCGGGAGAGAAATCAATGTCGACTGAATCTGAAATAGCAACTTTATCTTCTTTCAACACCTTGCATCGATACCCGGCACGTATTTATCCTTGCTGATTCTGATATTTTAGGAGTTTCTATGACTGTAACAACAGTTATTAAAAGCCGGGTAACATTGAAGAAAGTACAAAAATGGCGCTTTTGTCCGTTTGCGGCGAAGACGCGCTTTGTGCGACGAAAGTAGTCGTATATTCGACAGATTCATCGTGAGTCTTCAGTTTTCAGAGAAATTAACAATTGTTGTTAGCCTGTTTTTTGACTACGCTGGTAGAAGCTTGGTAGCGTTTGATCTTTTTATACATAAACTACCGAGCGTCAAAAGGGTTTTACTTGCAGTTTTTTCTTTGGTCGGTTGGGGCAGTTAGCCTTGACTGCGCAAACTAAAATACCCTCGCTGATTCTGGCTCGTGGCGATGCCCCTGTCTTTCAATGCTTAACGGCAGAATAATGAACATCGAATTGTCGCTTGTGGGAAGTGGATTGCTTAGCGCCGACGTTTATGGGGCTATTTGCCCAGCGATAAAAGGATTTTTAAAAATAACAAGAGGTAGAAATGTTTGAGCAAATAATCGATATCATTAATGGTTTTATCTGGGGTCCAGCGATGATGACCCTGTTGTTGGGTACGGGCATTTACCTGACCATTGGCCTTAAAGGCATGACGATCAGCCATATTCCCTACGCCTTCCGCCAGCTGATAAAAGGCCGAAAGGGTAGCGGGGAGGGCGAAATTACGCCGTTTAACGCGTTGATGACCTCATTGTCATCCACAGTGGGTATGGGTAATATCGCGGGAGTTGCTACGGCCATTGGTATTGGAGGTCCAGGTGCATTGTTCTGGATGTGGTGTGCAGCCATTGTTGGGATGGCCACAAAATACGCGGAAGCTGTGCTGGCGGTTAACTACCGAGAGACAGATGAGTTGGGCCGTAAAGTTGGCGGGCCAATGTATTATATTAAAAATGGTCTCGGGAGAAAATGGAAATGGCTCGGTATAGCCTTTGCTTTGTTTGGTTCAATAGCGGGTTTTGGGGGGGCTAATACTGCGCAATCCAATGCGGTTTCTCAGGTGCTGGAAACGAATTTTAACGTGCCTACGGTTGTCAGTGGGTTGGTCATGGCTGTGTTGGTCGGCTTTGTGTTGCTGGGCGGTATCAAGCGTATCGCTACGTTGGCTGGAAAACTTGTGCCATTTATGGCAATGCTATACCTATCCGCCACTCTAATTATTTTATTGACTCATGTAACGGAAATACCCGCTGCAATCGCTTTAGTGGTAGATAGTGCTTTTAACGGTGCCGCCGCCGCGGGCGGATTCGCTGGTGCGACTATTATGCTGGCCCTACGCATGGGGCTTGCGCGCGGTATTTTCTCAAACGAAGCAGGCCTGGGTTCGGCACCAATCGCGCACGCAGCGGCAGAAACGAATAGCCCGGTGCGGCAGGGCACTATTGCTATGTTAGGTACCTTTATCGACACCCTGATTATCTGTACGATGACAGGTTTAGTTCTGGTCGTGACCGGTGTTTGGAATGGTGAACCACAGGGTGCTGCGATGACGCTTGCAGCATTTAGCAGTGCTCTGCCCTATGGCGACATCATTTTGTCGATCTGCGTTGTATTATTTGGCTTTACAACGATGCTCGGCTGGAGTTACTACGGTGAGCGCTGCGCAGAGTTTCTTTTCGGACCGAAGGTCATAACACCCTTTCGTGTGCTCTGGGTGATTGGTATCTTTGTTGGCACACAGATGAGCCTGGAGCTGGTCTGGAAAATGACCGATGCACTTAATGGGTTAATGGCAATTCCGAATCTGATTGCGCTAGTATTGCTTGCTCCCCTGGTGTTTAAATTGACCGAAGAGTACTTTGCTGAAGAAGAAAAATCCCCGTCAAAAGCGAGGGTTGCCAAGGAGCTTGACTAATCTGTAATTGAGTATGTGTAGTCTCGAACAGAATAGTTCCAGGACTGACTGGCGCTGTACCATTCGCTGCGTTGTTTGATATGACATTGTCAACTTGTCGATGACCCTTCGAATTACGAGATAATCTGAGAGTGGAAACTATCAAAATTTACGTAGGCTATCTGTCTAAGTTTTTCGAAGGATGGCCAAGAGGATTGAACTCGTCTGTAATACAGGTAAAAACCCCATGGACAGATTATTCTTTAACGACTCGTAGTCAATCCCGCTAACGATCATCTAAAGTCCCGCAACTGAACGGTAAGCTGCGCGAGTATTTCCGATTAATAAAGCAGTAGGTATTGACCTTGAATCCTTACCTCGAAAATTCGTTCAGCCCAGTTAACCAAAAGCAACAAATCAAACCGTTAATTCGATTTAAGTCGATCGGCCACTTCTTTTACTGCCATATCTGTGGTGTACGACACGCCCCCTACAAGATTTTGGTGGAACTTGTCAAAATTGTCGCCCATAAGGACGCTGAGAGCCTCTAAGGCAGCCTGTCCTGCCTCGGTATTGTCCTGGCAACAATTTACCAGCGCAGCAGCAGCCTGGCCACGATGTGTACCTTGTGATCCTCGTACTTTTTTGTACAAAAATTTACTTTTCCTTTTCATTTGGTCCAATCCAGAAACGCCAAAGGCAAGCGATCTTCCGGCGATAAATCCACCCGCTCCACCAATAGCAGTACCCAAGCCAGGTATAACGGAACCGGCAGTGAGTCCTCCGGCGGTTGCCGCCACTGTTAAACTACTCTGCGCCGTACCGATCGCGAATTTTCTGTGTTCTTTTGTACGCTTTTTCGAAATAGCGTAGGCGATTGCTTTCCTCACATCAGTGACGCCTATAGCGCTGCCGTCATAAGCAGTTGTGTCCTGAAAATAGGCTTGCAATATGCCTTGTAGAATGTCGACTTTTATTTTGGCGATGGCACCGGAAGTCAGAGTTCCCGCTCCGCAAAATAGTTGATTGGCCACAATTGTTTTCCATGACATCAGCGTTCCTCACTTGATTATTATAGATTTATCTCTTTGCCTGTTAATGTATCATTAAACATGGCGAATGTGTCAGCTGAATGCTGTGCCATGACTCCCTTTTTATAGAGAAAAGGGGACGGAGGGATTAAACTTTGATCGATTGCGATCTTGTTTTTGACCTGTCCCGTTTAAGGTGGCTGCTGGTTGATTTTTTTTCCTCATGCTCTTTTGATTTGAATATCTTGCATAATTTGTTTGCTAGAAAAAGATCAGTTTTGGTTGGTTTTTAATCCCTCCGTCCCCGTTATGCCGTTCAAACTTCATGTGAATCCGTCAGACGATGGTGTTTAACGTTTCCTAGGCAATATAGTAGACCTATTCGTAAACGTCAGGGTAGACTGGGCAACATTGGGTTTCTAGATGAAGTGTTTATCTCTATTAGTGGTGAACGCCACTATCTTTGGCTCGCGGTTCGGGCGATCCGATCTGGCTGACCCGATACAGATAGATGGAGACTTCATTGATAGTTAACAGCATTAACAACAACAAACTCGCCGGTAAAAAGTGGATGATCAATATCTCTATGTCATTTAAGGGACTTCAAAAAGCGCTGTTAGTAACGGCGATATCTACCATCGTTTTCTCATACCAATCACCAGCTTTAGCAGCTGATTCTGAGAATGTTATCGGTTTACCGCGGGTGGAACCGGAGACTCAGGGCATGTCCTCGGCTCGATTTCGGCTGCTCACCCAAATGCTCAAGCAGCATGTCGACGACGGGCGGGTAGCGGGGTTAGTGGCAGGCGTCGCTCGCAATGGCAAAATTGTCTATCTGGAAAGCATGGGCTGGCAGGATGTGGAAAATCGACTTCCAATGCGGCCAACATCTCTGTTTCAAATTCGTTCAATGAGTAAACCTATTACTGCGGTTGCCACTATGCAATTGGTTGAGCAGGGCCGATTAAAACTCTCCGATCCGGTCTCAAAATATTTGCCGAAATACGCTAATATGGAAGTCTATATAAGTCCGGATGCTGAGGATAATAGTGCTACGCGGCCGGCAAGTAGAGAGATGACCATAGAGGATTTGCTAATGAACACGGCGGGTCTTAGTCATCGAAATGGCGCGTTGTATCGACTGAAAGGTGTGCGGAGACGCGCTGATAATTTGCAGCAGCTGGTAGATAAAGTGGCAGCGGTTCCTTTGGTCGCTGATCCTGGAACAAAATGGATTTACAGTATTTCCATCACTGTATTGGGCCGCATTGTTGAATTGGTTTCAGGGCAGGCTTTCGATGACTATTTGCAAGACAAAGTCTTTAGTCCGTTGGCAATGTCGGACACTGGATTTTTTGTACCCGGAAATAAAGTAGACCGTCTCGCCCACATCTATCGTGTGCCGAATGGTGGGGGACCGATAAGCCGTGAAGCTGATATGAGCATCCCGATTACTGTGAATCCACCGCTATTGGAAGGTGCTGCCGGCATGGTCAGTAGCGTCCCCGATTACTTGCGTTTTCTGCAAGGAATGCTCAATGATGGGGTGCTGGAAGAGCAGCGATTTCTGAAAGCAAAAACAGTAAGCCTGATGACACAGAATCATATACCTGAAGCGTTAATGCCGATTGGTTTTGGTCCGCGCGTGCCTATGCTAGACCGTGGCTGGGGTTATGGTTTGTCGGTGGTGGTTGACGAAGCCCAGAGCACTTACGGGGTGAATAACGGGGAATTTGGTTGGAGCGGATCGCTGGGTACTTTTTCATGGGCAGATCCCGAAACCGAAACAGTCGCGGTTTTGATGTTACAAATGGTCCCTTCCAGGTCTTACAATCTTTCAGAAAAATTTAAGGCGCTGGTATCTCAGGCGCTTTTGGATTAATGATTTGGAGTTAAAGGTCGTGTGTGCGAGAGCCTAGCCTAAACTAATCCCGATCCAGAACTTCCTTGGGGGTTCATAGCCCAATCGCCCATGCTGGGTTCGGTAATTGTCCACCACGAGTAAGTCGCCGGCCTCCGCCCTAAAAGACTGCGCGGTTTCCCATGCCAATTTGCGTAAGGTTTGGATCACGGCATAGGGAACACTCTCACCGTTGCCATACTTAATGTTGAATGGGTAATCGATGTTCTGCTCACCGTTCACGGTATAAGGCGTGTCGCTCAATTCCGGGTAGCTTGGGTGATCGTGAAAATAGCTCGCGTGATTGGCTACGATCATATTGACCCAAAGTTTCTCCGAGGTGATCGGGTGCGGCTTAAAGGGCGAGAGTACGTTCCACTTGCGCAAGGAATAAGTCTCGCCCGAATCATCAGCCTCCCAAGCAAACTCAAATCCTCCCTCTTTTAAATTTGCTTCGACCACGCTTCGGTCTTCTGTCTCGAAGCTTTTTTGCCAAGGAACGAAGCGGGAGTCTCGCGACTGATCCGGGTAATAGCTCTCGTAGCGCACTCCAAGGTTTTCGAATTTTGAGACAATGTCAGCGGGAATCTTGCTGAGATACTCGCGCACATCGAGAAGCGGATTAAGCCCGCCCACTGCGGCTGGCTGCTCGTAGTAAAAAAACAATTGTTTGGGCGGCTCTGACCAATAGGTATTGTCTTGATGGAGGTCCATGCACACTCGTGAATCTTCGTCCGAGGCCGGATAAACCATAAGCCCGCTTTGCTCTCTCGCCGTTACGCCACCAACGTAGCGCGTCAATTGATAACCCAGTTGCTGGAGCAGGCCTGAAAACGAGAATGCTTTTTCCTGATCTCTGTTATCAGCCGACTGTCCTTCCAATGGCAAGCCTCGAATCACCAGACAGCCGTACGCCGGCAGGTGGGTATCAATCAACGCTCTTGTGGCCTTAATCAGGGCAGCTGAATCGCATTCTGACGGGTCGAGGTGAAAGAATTTTGGAAAGTCCGGGTTCACTTTTGGATTGAGGCGCTCCGGAAAATAAGGTTCTCTAGAATCGATTAGAAATGGCCTTTTTTTTAGCTGCACGTCTCCGCTGCTCAATAGGTCTGGCGTATTCAGGGGAAGGCTCGGCCGGAAATTGGGTGCTTCGTGGGTCATTTGCAATCACTTTTTTTAGGTGTTCGTGTGGAGGCTTATGCGCATTCAGTGACCACTGCGTGCTGCGAGTGGGAAGCGGCCTAGGGCTGATATCAATATTAGTATTGATATTAAGGCGTCTAGACGTATTAAGCACCGGATTCGTCAAGCTACTACAAGCAAAGGCGCGTTTGCAATCGCTGTGTAGGCTACCAGTCAATCTATTGATCTTCAATACCCAAACTAAGCTCGATCATTGCTCCGTTCTGAGCGTTCAAAAAACACACCCCTACTTGAAAATATATCGCCCTCACCCAAGCACAACTTACGATAGACTCACACAAAATTTATCACCTAGGGTGCACACCACTATGAAAACACTTGGCATCATCGCAGCCCCTGCTTGGTTCGACCCCACACTGGAAGAAATAGCCGCCCGTCATCGAGATGAGATTCGTTTAAACCAGACCATCTTGCTGCCTCCCAAGTTCGACTATAGCTTCCAGGCTATTCGAGAATCTGAACCAAAACTATTAACCGCCAGCCAACAACTGGCTGACGCCGGCTGTGATCTAATCATCCAAGTGGGGCCTGCATTTGCCTACCAGATTGGCGGAACTCCACAGGGTGCTCGGGAATTCGGTCGGCGGCTTTCAGACGGATGTGGCGTGCCCGTGATTCTTAATGGTGTTGCAGTACTTGACCTATTGGAAGCCACAGAAGCACAAAAACTGACGCTTGCCTGCCCTTATTATGATCCAGATTGGAAGGCAGAGCTCAGCGGTTTTCTCCTGGAGGCTGGTTATGACATTTTGACCTTTCAGACATTTGTGGATCAAGGACTGTTCGACGATCAAGACACCGTGAATGCCAGAGGCTACCAATTTTCTGAACAGGAGGTGACCGAAAGCGTACGCCGCTCGTTTTCAGCGGCGCCAGAAAGCGATGCCATTCTTGTCAGTGGATCCGGCATTAGAACGCTCTCGTGGATAAAGGAGATGGAACAGGAACTGGGGGTGCCTATTGTATCCGCAGATCAATCACTGTATCTCGGCATGGTGAATGCTTTTGGTTTGCAGACGTAAATCTTCGATCCAATTTCAATCACGAGCGACCATCCGTTAAATTCGGATCATGAAGGATATGCCATTCCAAAAGCGGGAGCTTGTGCCGACCATAGAATGTTCAAATCTCACGATCAGGCTCGGCGGCTTCGCTCTGTCATCGCATTGTTAACAACGTGTTTCGGGTGGGCCGCCATTCAATGAACGTCACGAATGAAACGACGTTTGGCGAACGATCATTTGCGCAATGGTCAATGGTCAATGGTCAATGGTAAAAGGGTAAACGGGTAATGATAAGTTGCGCCCGAGACATCGCATAAGCAGTCGCATGCAGTTCTAAATCAACGGGAATTTAACAAGCTGACGGTGCGGCAATTGATCCTCAAAGCATGCGCTGATCTCAACTACACAACCGCAATGAATGCAGATCGTGAGTCATCCTCACTCGCTTTACCAACTGCGGGCTCTTAACGTTTTTTCTTGCCTTGCTGGCAGAGTTAATATGGCAATATCCCAGAGAGAGAATTTTACATTGACTTATGCTTGAGCGATCAAGTAATATTCAAGTATTGAGGGTGATTTAGAAAAGAGAGGATAATGGCAATATTAACTCCAACGATGGGATGAGTAGTTGATTTTACTACCTTGCTGGCGAACCTATTGAAGAAAATCGATCGAGCAATGGAGGCAGAAAGATTATTCCTGATGAAAGTGTGAGCCATAAAGACTGCGCTATAGCGCTAACAAGTACTCTTAGTTACCAGTTGCACGACAACGCTAATAAGCTCACTCAACTAGTGCGGCAAGTATCGATACAGGTAATATAACTTTGCTTTAGGTGGAAGCCTGCTCATGTGTACTTCGATTGTGTACGGAAGAAAAAGTCAAAAATACTTAGCCTATAATTATGATTATGCCTTAGTGCATGGAATAATCGGCACAAATCTACGCGGCACCATTAAAGAAAATGGCCGCTCCGGAATAGATAAGGTAATACGTTGGGAAGTTAAATATGGCAGTGTTAGTTTTTGCTCTTACTCGGCGGAGTTGCCGACATCAGGAATGAATGAAGCTGGATTGGCTATTACGTTAATGTGGCACAATGGTGGGGATTTTGGTGATGACACAGAGCTGCCTCAATTGAGTCCGCTGCAATGGATTCAATATCAATTGGACAGTTGCGCAACAGTGGACGAGGTGATTGATAGTCTTTCAAAAGTGCGGCCGAGAAAAGAACATCTGCCACTTCACTACACCCTGTTAGATGTTGCCGGAAATCACTTGTTGATAGAATTTGTCGACGGAATGCCAAAGATTTACCGTAATGCAGCGCTGCCAATCATGACCAATACAACTTACCCGTTGTGTTTGGAAGAGTTAGCTGCTTCAAAAACCGGGTCTAGTTCAGGCATCAATGACAATACCTCTATAGCGCGATTTATCCACCTCGCCGATCAACGCTCAGCTTATTTATCTAATAGTGCCTGTGAAACAGATGGAATTGAACTGTTGGATTCGGTTAATCAAACTCCTGGTCAGGAAATCGATTTTCCATGGAATCAGAAGCGTGATGATAATACAGTGACCGCGTGGAGTATTGTGTTTAACCCCCTTGAAAAACATATCACGTTTAAAACGGCTAGCAATCCATCTATTCGAGCGATCGACTTGAGTGACATTGATTTTGACCAAAGCGCAGACTACCGCATGATGGATGTACATTGCAGTATTGGCTCTTCAGTGACTGAACAATTGAAGCCATTCGACAAAGAAAAATTAAGAGATAATATTACTCTGTCGTTACCGTTTATACCTGGCAATGAGGAGGATGTGGATAATCTGGTGGCAACGGTGGACGCATTGTATCGTACCCGTGTGATGCCGTCTTGAATGTCTTTGCAATAAAATAAGCGTCGAAAGAATTAGCTGCCAGAGTTAGTTTTCATCTGAAGTCGAGTGGAAATAATGACTACTTGATAGGTGGCTGGATTAAGTCTGTCTTTGATTCGCTCCATGGTCATCTCTCATTTTCGTCGTCACACTTTTTGTTGTGCGGAACCAAAATCACTATATTTTCCGCAAATTTCTCGAACACCTTCGATGTTGACGGGTTTGGACAAAAAGTAATTCATTCCTGCTGCCGAGCTTTTTCCTTTATGTTCGGAAAAGGCATGGGCGGTAAGGGCGCAAATAGGAAGAGGTGATTTACTGTTTTCTCTTTCCCATTCGCGAATGCGTTGGGTGGCTTCATATCCGTCTAGTACAGGCATATCACAATCCATAAAGAGTAAATGAAAATCACTCGAGGGTGTGCAAACAGACTCAAATGCCTCTTTGCCATTTCCCACGATAGTGACACGATCTATGCCTAACCGACTGAGTATCGATTGTATAACGAGTTGATTGGTTGGGTTATCTTCAGCTACCAAAATATTGAGAAACGATAGATCTTTATGACTCTTGCCCAGTTGTCTATTTTCAAGAGGTTCGTGACCAATATTGAACGATGTCGTTACGTAGAAACAAGAACCTTTACCCGGTACACTCTCTACCCTAATCTCTCCACCAGAAAGCCTGACAAGTTCTTTACATATGGTTAAGCCCAAGCCAGAGCCGCCATATTTTCTACTGGTAGAAACTTCGGCCTGTTCAAATTTTTCAAAGACTCGGTCTACGACATCCTCTGGTATACCGATACCAGTATCGGAAACTTCAAATTGTAGTTCACACTTTTCGTTGGTTTTGTTTAGAAGTTTAGTGCGCAGTATAATTGAGCCCTTGGACGTGAATTTTAGGGCATTACTTAGCAAATTATTGAGTAACTGATGAAGGCGCGAAGGGTCAGCGATAATGTATTGTGGGACTTCATCGTCTATTTCGAAATGAATATTCAGCTCGGTATTGGACTTTAGACGATAGGGCAACATTAAATCATTTGCCCACTTTCTAAACTCGAGGTTTACTCGCTCAAACTCCAGCTTCCCTTCACTAATTTTTGTATAATCGAGAATGTCGTCAATAACCGTCAATAAAGTATTTCCTGAGCTTCGAATGACATTAAGGTAGTCCCGTTGTTCCTGATCCAGTTTTGTCGTTGCCAGCGCATCACTCATACCCAGCACGCCGCTCATAGGGGTGCGAATTTCATGACTCATATTAGCCAGGAAGGTACTTTTTGCCTTAGTGGCGGCTTCGGCTTTTTCCTTTGCATTTTCCGCAGATTCCTGTGCCAACGTGAGTTGCGCATTAATGGCGGTTATTTCTTCGGTGCGTTGAGAAACCTGATCTTGTAGAATCATCTGTTGTCGTTTTGCCATAGCTGAGCGCCATACGTCAACGCGCCAATAGATAGCAGCTAAACTGAGAAAATAGAAAATGTACGACCACCAAGTCCTCCACCAGGGCGGCGGAATAATAATGGGCAGTGATACGCCTTTTGTATTCCATACACCGTCATTATTGGAGCCTGTCACCCGAAAGAGGTAGCTTCCAGGATTTAAATTAGTATAGGTAACGCGTCGTTGATCGCTACCGGTAACAATCCAGTCGGAATCGAAGCCTTCTAACTTGTAGCGGTACTGATTTCTATTCGGGGCGACGTAGCTCAAGGCGGTAAATTCGAGGGAGAGTACGCGGTTTGTATGGGATAGCGTTAAACTCTTTGTTTCGGAAATTACTTGCGATAATACCGAATCTTTTCCAAAAGAAATCGGTTTATTATCCAGTTGAAAATCGGTTAGCACAATGGGAGGGATATAGCGATTGGTGGTTCTTGACATCTGCTCCGGGAAAAAAGAATGAAAACCGTCAATGCCACCAAAAAACATCTGTCCTGTTTTGCTTTTTAGGCTTCCTGATGTGAATTGGTTGTTTTGCAATTTATTGGAAACATTGTAATTTTGAAAGGTTTTACTTTCCGGGATAAAACGGGATATGCCAATAGCGGTACTTATCCACAAATATCCATGCTCATCACTTAAAATGCCATAGACGGTATTGTCAGCCAATCCATCACTTTCGCTATAGCGAACAAAAGTGTCATTTTCCGGATCGTACATATTAAGGCCGCCGTTCGAGGTGCCAAACCACAAATTGCCGGCCTTGTCCTCAACGATTTTTTGAACCGAATCGTCGCTTAAACTGTGCTCGTTTTCGGGATCGTGGATATAACGCTTAAACTGCTTTGTGTCAGGGTTGAATTTATTTACGCCACCAGCATAGGTGCCGATCCAAAGGTTATCTTTTCGATCTTCGTAAATAGTCCATATCAAATCCTGGCTTAAGCTGTGTATGTCTTGCTGATTGTGTCGGAAACTAAATATTTGTTCCGTTTTACGATCAAATCTAATGAGCCCTCCGCCTTTTGTCCCTAACCAAAGTGCACCAGCGCTGTCTTCATGAATTGCCAGGATTCCCGAGTTAATTGCATTATCCTGATATTGGGAATTATTAAAGTAGTGCTTGAACTGCTGGGTTTTCCAGTCAAAACTATTCAGTCCGCCGTTGGATATCCCAATCCATATCGTACCCTGACTATCTTCATAAATTGCCCCAATGGAATTTCCGCTAATACTGTGAGGGTTGCTGGGGTCGTGGTTGTATCGTTGAATCTGCCCGGTTTCTTGATTAAGAATACTGATCCCGTTCCCGCCCCAAGTCCCGTACCAGATCTTGCCTGTTCGGTCTTCAAGAAGGGCGTTATTGCCTAAGCTACTGGGATTGTCCGGAATGCGCTGAAACACCAAGCCTGACGCTTCTTTCTCGGTAAGGCTCAATCCGCTATCAGTACCGATCCAAATATTTCCTTCCCTGTCTTCGTAGGTTGATCTAATTGTATTCGCACTCAGGCTCTGGGTGTCGTTTGGGTCGTATTTATAGTGCTGGAATTGCTCAATTTCCTCATCAAATATGTAGAGTCCATTCTGTGTTCCAACCCAGAATTTACCACTGGAATCTTGATGAATTGTATAGACAACTTTATCGCTTGAATCATGAGTATCATCGGTCTTGTATTGAAATTGCCGGAACTGCTCTGTCTTTCGATCAAAAACATTGAGTCCTCCTTTTCGCGTACCTATCCATAGCTTGCCCTGCAAGTCTTCTTGAATAGTCAGAATAAAATTATCGTTTATGCTGTGGGGATTTTCTTTATCGCGTCGATAGTGGTCGAATCGGCCGGTGGCACGATCCAATTTATTCAGTCCGCCTCCGTCGGTGCCAATCCATAGGGCGCCAGTACTGTCTTCATATATTGAATTGACATTATTGTGGCTCAGGCTGTGGGGGTTGTCAGGGTCGTGTCCATAATGATCAAATTGTTCTGTTTCCGGATCAAAACGATTAAGACCACCACCCCATGTTGAGATCCAGAGCATGCCTGACCGATCTATATGCAAATTCCATAAAGTGTCGCTGCTTATGCTTTTGGGGTCGTCTTTTTTGTATTGATAACGATAAAACTGCTCTGACTTACGATCAAAGCGATTCAGGCCTCCACCCCAAGTGGCCACCCAAAGCATGCCATGACTGTCTTCTGTAATTGACCAAATAGAATTGTTGCTAATACTGTTCGGGTTGTTAATTTCGGTTTGAAAGGATGTGAAAGAATAGCCGTCGTAACGAATGAGCCCGCTTTGATCAGAGCCAAACCACATAAACCCTTTGCTGTCTTGAAAGATTGCCGTCACTCTGTAGCCTGGAAAACCATCTTCGGCGTTAATATTCTCAAATCGGTATCGCGAGCCGGAGACGAACTGCTTCTCCAACGCCGGTTTCGACTGAGTAGTTTCAGTAACATCCAGCGCCATCACGCCAGTAGGGATCAAATTCAAACTTATAAACAACAGTGGTATCAACAACCAGCGTGAATGGTTCTTCACCCACGTGCAACGAGATAGTCGTTTATTGTTAAGTTCTCTCATGATTCGAAGTACAAAATGCTATCCTTTCTAAAAAGGCCACGTCGTCGCGATAGCGACAGTATATTGCGAAAAAAAGCAGGAACAGAACTATTCGTATACTATAGCTAAACAACTCAAGGTCTAGCAAATAGCATAGGTGACGAAGCGACATTTAATTAACTATATGATTGATAATAAGCCCACGCTACCGCGAAATCTGACACGACTTTCCTTACGATGGTGAATCAACTGTCATTGCTTGTTCTCAGAGGTCATGGTCAATCGAGCAGAAAATGATGGTCCAAGCTATTCGAGATAGGACCTCTCTACTTTTGTGGCAGTTGTTGAGATCTGAAAACTGAGTCGAACCGAAGCCCGCTTGACTAGAGGGATTGAAACGATATGGCTGACTATAATCGAAGTAAATGGATCCGCCCAAACGGGTCCTAATTTGCAAATAATGATGGACCTTCTCTGATTTCACCGGCCTGCGTCTCCGTGAGGAACGGCTGATTGTGAGTCGGGCGCGCTAGCACGTTCGGTATTGTGATGGTGCGTGGTGCGATTCAGCACATTGCTAACAGGGAGTGAAATCGCGATAAACGAATACTGTTAGTCAGCCACTTAGAGTATGGTTTTACGGGTAGAAAGAGAACGGAGGAATTATTTTTTATTCATTCATTCTCTTTTCCTTACCGCATATCAATTGAGAATAAAACAACGGCTTGTACCGATAAGATGGCCACTCGTTTCCGAATTGCCGTCAACCTATTGCAAAATTTTTTGCTGTGCCTGATTTACATAAGTTTACTTTGCTCAGTCACTGTGGGTTATTTTTCACAGTGAAAACCTTTTTTGGCTATTGTTTTAGGTGACAGAGAATTCCACTATTAAAGTTTGTTTTTAATTTGGAATAAGTTGCTCTATTTTTCCCTACATAAGGAGTCATCAAATTTCCCGCTTGAATATAGAGATCGTCCAAGGAACTGCTACTATCAACAATTTGCCTGTCTAAAGCCTCGGCACCTGAATAACGCTTACCGCTGAGTACGGCCTCTCTGATTACTCTATCAGACATTTTACTCTTAATCAGCGCACTCATAAAGGGGTGAAAGTCCATACCTAAATCTACTTCAGGCAAACAAAAATATCCTTTATCTTCCCGCATACAGCGAAAATCACAAGCCAAAGAAAGCATTGCACCTGCGCCAAAGGCATGGCCGTTAATGGCAGCTACGCTGGGAACCCCTAAGCTTAACAAACGAGAAAATGTTACTAGAGAATCTTCAATAAATGCCTGCACATTATTCCCGCAGCTTTCAAGAAATTCAATATCGTAACCTTGAGAGAAATTTTTTCCTTCACCGGTGATTATCAACGATACATGGTCCTGATCGTTTTCCACTTGATTTATAGCTTCATTAATTTCTCTTACCAATACATCGGTAAATTTTCCTTCTCTTAGTAAAGTTAATGTATAGATGTTATTGACTTTGTTCAGTGTAACGGAATTCATGTCATGTCCTATCATGTTAGGTAATAATGAGTTTAGAAAAGCGGAACGTTTACTGAATTGGTTTCAAAAAATTCAGACAGTATCCTGAAGTAATATTTTTGCGCAGACAAACAGGTCATTTCCGTTGAGTTACAGTGTGCGGATGTAATTTGATCATAATATTTTATTGCCGTCCTTTAATCCCGCTTGTATCAACTGTGGATATTAGACACTGTGTCTTTCTAAGGCCGTAACTTTTTGGAAAATTTTCCTTTGCAAGATAAAATTTCTACCTCACTGGAAAAGATCGACCCTATTACCTCTTTGACAAGTAGGGTATCGCGCCAATGACATCTACGCCGTCAATGAGAAGAAATTTGCTAATGCTCCCAGCCTGACGAGCTTGAGCATATTCTTTGTAGGCTGGATCGTTTAGAAATTCGCGTGCTGCCGCCATGGACCGAAATTCGAGCATGGAAAATGCTGTTGTGTCTAGCGCCTCACCTTCGATCGTTGTAATGTTTCCACCCCGAAAAAGATATTTTCCATCGTGTTTGTGTACTAATTCGGGTACGTTAGTCAGGTAGTTTGATACCCAAGTGTCGTCGGTGACTTTAATGTCCGCAACTAAATAGGCCGTCATGCTGGCTCTCCTTCTTCGATGGTTACTTTTCTGAACCTTTCTAATAGATAAAAAATTTATCGACAAACGAGTATCAATTCTCTACTTTTATAAATCAAAGTAGAATGACTGAGAATACAAGGACGATAAGTACCAGAAAGGTCATGGTGTTCATATGTGGAATGCTATGTTGAGAACTTGTCATTCTGAAAATCATGGTTCTTACACTATCTCACTCTTTTCAAAAGGCCATTAGAGAACCGTTTTTCGTAATTCATGGCTTTAATTTTACGATAGTTATAGAAGTACTTGATTTTTCTAAGAGGCTTCTTGGAAAAAACGGAGTATATGATCTTCGATCTTCCGATCAAAATCTACTTTGGCTTCTCTATTCGTTTAGGCCTTAGAACAAGATTTCCATTGCAATTGGGGCATACCTCTTTTAACTCATCTTCATTACAACTTTCACAGAAAGTACATTCATAAGAACATATATAAGCGGTACCCGTTGGTAATAAACTGGAAGTGCATTTTTCGCAGGTCTCTTTCATTGCAAGCATTTGAAGCTCCTAATTCAGTACAGATGTTTAGAATATTCGATAAAGATACTTGCCGCCTTAACATTTGGTAAGTTGTCGCTTAATTCTGCTAAGGGACTCCGGTGTTACACCTAAGTAATGCGCGACATGATGTGCAGGAGTGTCATTTACAATTTTCTCTTCCATGTACTCCAAAAAGTGCTGATATTTTTCCTCTGCAGTTTTGAACTGAAGTGTAAAAAGCCTTCTTTCCATGGAAAGATAATGACGCTCAGCAATTAATCTCCTGTATCGTTCAATTTGCGGTACGTTGTCACGTATAGATTTCATATCCTTCAAAGAAAAAACATAGCCCTCACAATCTGCCAAGCATTGTATATACTCTTGAGAGGGCGACTGCTGTATGAAGCTGCTATAGGCCAAAACCGCGCTGCCATCGCACATCAATCTCAGGTTCACATCTTTTTCTTCCAAAATATAAAAACACCGAACTAACCCTCCAGTCATATAAAAGAGTTCATTACAGATATCACCAGGCTTAAAAATAGTTTCATCTTTGTTGTAGGTTCGGTGTTTTATACGAGGAAGTAAGAAGTCAGATTGTTCAGAAGTCAGACGTAGGCCATCGATCAGATACTTTTTTATCGTTTCAGGAGAGTTCATCGGTTTATACACCTCTAGCTATGAATCCAAAAACCACCAGCTTCTCTAAGACTAATTACGATTTGATTTACCATGGTGTTCTTGGATAGTGGATAGCCCCCATACCGGTACCGTACCACATTCTAGATGACAAACAATGTCCTCGTAAAGTTAAGGTTCGGCTCTTAAGCCAATTGCCTGTCTGGTTTCAGTACCGGTATTAACAAAGGGAGCGATGAGTTCTAGAAATGGTCTACTTCTGAAAACCGGTGCCAAGCCTTCCGGTGTTATGCTCAAAATCTTGTTCAACAAAGCTCAATAAAATTATTGCTTAATCGCGCATTACTACTCGCTTTCCCTGGCCAGTGGCAAAAGCCAAAGACGCTGTTTCCCAGGGCTGCACTTCATCAATCAGTAGAGCAAATTTGTCCTGTTCAGCGATGAGTAACTGGACAACCGACTTTATCGAGCTGCGCACATCAGGCTGGCCCGTCGCTATACTTAAGCATTTTTCGAACATCTGCATCAGCGGTAACGGTGTGGACTTAGCTTTGTACATGGTACTCAGCGTTAGTTCTGCGGCGGGTTCGCATGCATGGATTGCCAAGGCCAGTTTTTCGGGGTCCATGCTCGCATCAACGGCGATGGGGTAGTGGTTGCCAGCAATTTCGTTTTGACCAAGGAGTACTCTCGCCCCCATAGCTTCCACCTTGTCTCGGGCAGATGGATGAATGCCATAGACATCAACCTGGCTCGCTCCGAGGGCGGTTGCAATACCGGCGCTGTACAGGGCAATATTGTCAAACGCACCCGCGACGATCAACACGGGTGCGCCAGGGTTTCGCGCCAGCTGAGGTGCAACGCAACGATAGGCATCGGGCATATTGCAAGATAGGCAAGTGGCGCTGGCTGTGCTAAGTTCTGCTGGCAAATTAGTTAACATTGCATCGGCGTAGGGCACAGCGACAATATCACTCATCGCGCCACCCCAATTGCCGCTCGCTAATCCCAAACCAAAGCACGATAACCACGGTACCGCTTCGCAACTGGAAGATCGGCCGGCTCGGCATTGACGGCAAATGCCACAGTTCACTTGAAGGGGGACTGACACGCGGTCTCCTACAGAAATTGATGTGACGTCAGAACCGATAGCCAGTACCTCTGCAACACACTCGTGTCCGATGGCTAGGGGGAGAGGCAAACCAGAATGACCGGAATAGAGCAGGTGATCAAAATCACAAGTACTAACTGCGAGGGGGCGAACCAGTGCGCCGATTTTTGTCAATACCGGTTCTTCAGCGTGTTGCCAGGCGAGTTTTCCAGGTGCTGTGAGTAACAATTCTTTCATGAGTCAAAACCAAGGTGATTTAGGTTGTTGGATTGGTTGCCTGAATCGTATGGTGTCGATACTCGTTTCACAAACTTGAATTTCTAAACTATAGATAAGTTTTGATAATCTGTAGATAATCAAGGTTCAGGTTCAGGGTTCAAGGAAATTAGTAAACTTGACAACGAATTTCGATAGGATATTTTGAGTAAAAATGATTTATGGCAATTAGACCTCCTCCAATTCAGTGGCTAGCGGCTTTTGAAGCTTGTGCACGTTTGAACAGTTTCAAAAAAGCAGCGTCGGAGTTGTCCATTAGTGCCCCCGCCGTCAGTCTGCAAATTAAACAGCTCGAGGATTATCTTGATTGTCAGTTATTTTTTCGTCTGACCAGAAGAGTTGAGCTGACTGACTCAGGATATGCCTTCCAGAGTGTCGCAAAAAATACCTTGGCGACTTACCGTGCAGGCTTCAGTGACTTCCTGCAACGATTTTCAGTCCCTACGATTCGTCTGAGCGTAACTCCTTTCGTCGCCCTTGAAATTATTATTCCGAAACTCCACGAATTCCGGAAATTACATCCTGATATTGATCTGCGGATTGAAACCAGTATGGCGCTAATCGATTTCGAGAGCGAGTCGATTGACGCCGCCATTAGACTTGGCGACGGCAACTGGGAAGGTGTGGACAAACTATTGATTTCAGATTGTCAATCGGCACTGGTCGCATCAAAATCTCTACTCGAAAGTCGGCCCATCAAATCCGTGGCTGACTTTAAACACCATACGCTTATCTATACTCGGGATTATGAAGACGATTGGAAGAAAGTCGCAAAGAATATGGGTGTTGATAAAGTGATTGGGAAAAATTATTTGGTCATGGATAGCTATCTTGCGGCAGTAAAGGCAGCTGAAGAAGGGCTGGGTATCGCGATAGGCGTATTCCCGCTAAAAAATCACTGGATAAGAATGGGCCGCTTGGTTACTGTTTCAAAACCCGTTGAAATAGCCTATAAAAACTACTTTGTCTTTAGACGTAATAGCAAAAAGCAAGTTCAGTTGGAATGTTGTTTTCGATGGTTGAAAGCCAAGTACGAGGAATTGGAGTGACAAAGTTGCGTGCCGCCCTTTTCCGTAAAACTTGAGTTCAGTTGACGCTAGCTCAAACATTGTTGACGATTGGTTTTGCGTTTCTTGACTATGAGTTAGTGGCACAAGGGGGCAAAGTCAATGAGGAGAACATCATAGACTGACGGATGCAAGATTGTCTATGAGTGAACAGGGAAAGGAAAACCAAATTTGCTCTTGCATGAATTAGCCAGTCAAGATCGTTCTGGAGTCATAACAAGTGGCAACAAAAATGAGGTGCGACAAATTCCGTCTTGACAATGGACTTGAATGGCTGCGGTGAAAACGATAAACCGATTCCACAAATAACCCGTATCTATAGCAACAAGCTGCAAAAACGCCATCAACTCAATGACCCTAAGTGAGCGCACATTCTCCCGAGTTTGGTTATCAAACAGTATTTCAACTACGCTTGCAGTTGCCGCCAAAGTTGCTGCGCGGTCATGGCCGTAAATGGTTCTTGTTTAAACTGCTGTTGGCATAGTTGATAGATTTTTTTAGCCATAGGGGTACTCACCTGGGTTTGTTCTGCCAGCTCTAAGAGATAACCATTGATGCTGTCAAGTTCAGAGTCTTTACTGCCTTTATCGATAATGTCTTGTGCCATGCTAGTACTACCGATAAGGGCTATTTTTTTACGGAACATGGGTCGCAATATAAAGTCAGGCAAATATGAACTTATGCGAACCAGTAACCAGGGCGGTAAGGTGCTGTGTTTAGCTTGTCTAAAGCCTGCGGCCTGCAGTAGCTTTACGCCCTCATAACTTAATGCCGTAAAGATTTTTTGTAGCGGCTTTAGTGCATCGGATTGCAGATGGCTGTTGCCGATTAAAGTAGTCACCGAATTTGACAAATTACTGATTAACTTTCCATGTACCTCATCTTGAAATTGATCGCTAGTTTCGCAGGGCAAGGCTTTAGCCAGAGTAGTAGCCAGTTGTTGAACCTCGGTGTCCACGCCTTGGTTAGGGCGCCCTAATAACAAAGGCCCGTGATCTTTATGCCCCCAAATCCCAGGTTGCTGCTGCCAGACATTATAAAAAGCGATACCATAGATTGCCTTGCTGAAATAACGTGGCAACACGGTTTGGTTGGTTACGCCGTTTTGTAGGCCGACTACTGTAATATCGTTAGGCAAGCTCTTTTTTATCTGCTTACAGGCCTGCTCCAAATGATAATTTTTTACTGTGATAATGATGTGAGTAGCATCGGTTTGTTGGCTTAGAGTATCGATAACATTAAGTGTCACACCGTCCACAACGGTTTGCCCATCTCGTATTATAGATTGTGCCTGCTGGCCGATTGCCAGGGCTTTTTTTGGTCTCGCATACAATGCGTAGTCCAGTCCGGTCTGATGCAAATACGCTGCTAAAGTAGTGCCAATGGCACCGGCACCGTAAACAATAAAATTAAGCTTCATGTGGTAGTTTCCAAGTTAGGGGAGAAAAACGTTGCCAAAGTTTTATTGCTAACAGCACCAAAGCAATATTGATAAAGGCAATACCACTGTAAACAATGGCTGGCGTGGCTATAATTTGGCTGGCGAGCAAGCTGCTTGCTATGTAGATGGCAGTAGCGCTGTTTTGTATGCCCACTTCTATAGCTAAGGTGATTTGAATCTTGGGACTAAAGCCAAAGAGTTTGCCAGCGCCGTAACCTAATACCATGGCCGCGCAGTTTAAAACCGCCAATGCTGGCAACAGATGTTTTAGCTGAATAAGCAGTTGGCTGAGGTTGCCAAACACTACGGCCACGATAATGACGGCCAATAACAAATTGGAAACATGGGCGACCTTCGGCGCCCAAACCTGAGCAACTTGCGGATAATGCTTAGCGATTATCATGCCTACGGCCACCGGTACCAATGTCATCGCTATCAGGCGCATACTGGTGGCCAGCATGGGTAGCGCAGGGGCATCGGCTGCCAAAAAATAGTCCATGCTGAGGTTGACCAAGGCAGGAATGGTAACCACCCCAAAAACCATACTGGTTGCGGTCATGCTAATCGATAACGCTACATTCCCCTTGGCCATTTGCGTGATCAGCCCAGAAACCACACCGCCGGCGCATACCACCAATATCATCACCCCGGTAGCATATTCTGGCGTTAGGGCAAAGATCTGGGTCACCGCAAAACCCAGACTCGGCAAACCTATGATTTGGCAAAAGACGCCTAATAACAGCGCTGTTGGGGAGTCAAACACTCTTTGGAAATCGACTGGCCGTAATGATAAACCCATACCCACCATCATTAAGGCCAAAGCCAAAGGCGTTAGAGTCTGGTTGAGTAAGTCGCCGCTCATGGCAAACACCTGTTAATTAGTTGACCGCTATTGTAAAAAAACCAGCGCCTGCGGCCAGTATTTTGGGCGCCAAGTAAGCGTCATTTCTCGCCATTTAGGTGCTTCGCCTAATATGGAAATGAGTGGCGCCAACTGATACAGTAGTGTCATGAGCGATACCATTTTTGGGCATTACGTGCCCTGTAGTCACCTAGCCATTTTGGCCACGTTTAGCTTGAAATATCAGTTCGACATTATGCCGTTGTTGAAGCGACACCAGCTCAGCAAAAAGCTAATTTATACCCCGGATGCGGTTGTTGCTGCCAGTGTCTATACCGATATTTTAGTGGCCATAGATGAGCAACTGCAGGTGCCCGAGCTTTGGTTTGAGTTTGGTAAGTTATTGGGTTTCCCCAGTCATGGGGTGCTGGGTCAAGCGGTGCAGAGTTGCGATGACTTGGGGCAATCGCTGGCCTTATTAGCGCATTACTATCCGATATTGAGTTGTGGTTCTGCGCTGAGATTAAATCAGCTGGGCGACGATTTAGCGTTGCATATTCTTCGTCAAGGCGACGTTAGCGCGCGTAAAAACATTCTTAAAGTGGAGTTACTCACGGGAGTTATTACGCATTCTATCGCCCCCTTTCTCTGCGCGATTGGCGATCAAATAACCGTTGAGCTAGATTACGCCGCGCCAGAAAATCACGCTTTATACAATCGGTATTTAAATGCCCGGATAAAGTTCGCGTGCCCTCAAGCCCGATTGTTAGTGCCGCCCAGTATTCAAAGAGTGCCATGTCCTTATGCCAACCCGGTTATGTTAGAAATTTTAACACAGCAATGTCAGTTACAAACGGAGCATTTAGCACAGCAAAAAACCACCATGGCTAAAGTACGCAGCCTTATTGCGGCGGTGCCTGGTCATTACCCCTCTATCGATAACGTGGCCACACAATTGGGCACTAGCAGCCGTACCTTAAGTCGACGTCTGAATGAAAACGGCAGCAACTTTAACATGGTGACCAACGAGGTTAAGTCACAACAGGCGGTGCAATACTTACAAGTATCGCAATTGTCTGTGGAAGAGGTTGCCGAACGCATTGGCTTTAATAACAGCGCAAATTTTAGGCGCGCATTCTCTGGCTGGACCGGGGTAAGCCCCAGCGAATTTCGCAAACAATGCAGGTTTGACCAGTAAAAGGGCGTCACAATGAAAACAAGCAGCGCAAGAAAATAGAAATATACACTTTCAGAAACTATGTCGTTTAATCCGAAACTCAACGAAACATAACGCGGTGAGCATTGGATAATTATTTGGCTGTGAAGAAGTGTTAGGCTCTATGTTGAAAAACAGTGAATTTCAAATCAAATCCCGATTTTTCAGCCAATCTTGCTTCTCCCAAGCGATGGCATGCAAGCCAAATAAGTACGGCGAACACAGCGTGAAATGAGATGGGCGTACGGGGTATCGTCAATAGAAACGAGGGTTTTTATGGGCAGTGTCATATCAAAATCCTTTTTCTAATGATGGAATCCTTTAAGGCAGGCTAATTTTGTTCGTTTTAGATGTCAATTGAAGAGAGTGTGTGTCCTTGATGGTTTGTCTTGATGGTTTCATTGTCTATGTATTCGTATTTATAAATAAGAAATACTTAATTACAGGTAACTATAAATGGTTTGTAGGCGAATTACGTAAATATTATCTTATACATAGAAAGTATGTAGCAACATAGTTACCGATATCTTCGTTGCGTTGGTTTGCTGCCTATCCGACCAAATACAGGGTTCACTAATGATAAGTAGTACTGCCAAAGTTCATCAAAATAACACCGATATCAATAAACCATTAAAGGGAATACGGGTAGTGGAGTTTACGTATAACCTCGCAGGGCCCTTAACGGGGCAGCTGTCAAAAGGTTACGGTGCTACACAGCGACTCTATCAAAGTAAAGATGGCTGGCTGTTCTTAGAGTCACATTCTCATACGCTGAGCTCATTGGCTAACTTGATGGGCGTGTCGGGCACTATCAGTGATCTGCAGCTCGGCTTCGCAAAGCAGACTACGAAGTACTGGAAAAACTGGCTAATAGAGCACGGCGTTGCCATTCAAGCGGTTAACAACTTCCAAGATATTCGTACGGAATATCGGTTTGATCATTCACCGATTGATGAAATTGATATCGGTAAGGGGGCTATAAAAGTACTGCATTATCAGCACCCCAGTGGTTATCAGGTAGCGACCATGGCACCAACCTGGGTTCGACCACGTAAAGCCGCGTTTAAAATCTTGCGACCTGCACCTGCTCCGGGTGCAAATTCCCAAGAGATATTAGCCACGCTTGGTCTCTCTGCTAAGGAGCAACAAGTGCTAAAGCACGATAATATTGTTTTTGATAGTTACGTCGGTGTTTCAGAGTATCTACCGTCTTAATGACGAAAATCGAATTGTATGTCAAAAAAATACCGTGGTAACTGCAATATGTCATTGAGTGGATTGTGGACGGTAGGTCACGGATTTACCTGTAAAGAAAAGCTAACGCGTTCCGTTGTAGAACTCTAGCCGGGAAATCTAGGTATCGTCTACTACACAAAAAATGGAAAACGTTATGGATAAAAAAATAGCGCACGAAATACGAAGAGTTGATGTAGGTCAACGGGAGTTGCATCTCGAAGTCTACTACCCTCGGGAAATATCCAGAGCCCCCGGCATATTATTGCTCCATGAGGTCTATGGCCTCAAAAACTGGTATCGGAAAGATGCAGCAGATCTTGCAGAACGAGGGTTTTTGGTATATTTGCCGGACTTATATTCCGGCGAAGCTATCAAATACTGTATCAGAGCAATTATTTTGACTGCAGGTAGAAAGAACCGATCAAGCAGTTCTACAAACCAAGAAGTACATAAACTATTAGATATCTTGGGGAATGACCTTAGATGCTCGGGCCAACTCGGCATGCTGGGCGCTTGTCTCTCTGGAGGATTTGTACTTCAAATGGCAAAGAGAAAAGACATGTTGGCCCCCGTCGTTTACCACCACTCTCTCGGGACAGAAGGTGTTGGTATACCGAATAAAGAGAACCTCGACGACATTAGATGCTTACAAGGTCATTGGGCCTCCAAGGACATCTTCTGTCCTCCGCGACGACGCGACGAATTGATCGAGGCATTAGGGGACAGGGTCGAAGCCTATACCTATGATATGCCTCATGGATTTCGGAGCCGCAGCCGGAAACATCCTTTGTCAAATGTGGTGTGGCAAAGAACGGTAGATTTTTTTGAGCGAGAGCTGAAGGGATAATGTAGTACATTTGTAGATAATTTGGAATGTTACGGCGCGATCGCAGGTGGACTCGCCATTAAACCTGTTGGGGTAGGTCCTGTAGGCAGTTTTGGAAAACCGCCCCCCCATTCAGAAATGAGAATAGTCGACCAGAATGATAGCGAGTGCCCGCCGGGCGAGTTGGGAGAACTCGTCAGTCGGCCCGTTGGAGCGGATCAAGTACCGGTCGAGTACTTTGGCAACAAAGAAACATCAGATAAGAAAACGAAGGGGGGGTGGTTACGCAGTGGCGACATATGTCATCGGGACGCGGCGGGCTGGTTTTATTTCGACTATCGAAAAGGTGGCGGTATCAGACACAATGGAGATTTTATCAATCCTGGATTTGTGGAAGGGGTTGTTGCCGAATGTCCGACTGTTTCAGATGTATTTACGTACGGAGTGCCCGCAAGATCTGGTTCACCAGGAGAGAAGGATTTGGTGTTAGCTGTCGTTCCTTGCGATGGACTGATATTCGACGCAGCAGCGATATTTGCCAAGTGCCGAGAAGCGTTGGAGTCAAATTTTTTGCCTGCCTATATCCATCTTGTTGATGAAATTCCCAAAACTGCATCTGAAAAACCGCAGGAGCGATTTTTACTCGATCAATTCGATGAACTGGCGGCTAACGTTTTCGTTGAATATGCAGTGAACAGGTGACAGGGTGGGATTTCAGAAACTGAATAGGGATTTTTCTAACGAAGGCCTTAAGTGTGCAGCCTGGTTATATCTGCCCGATAATGTTGAAAATCCTCCGGTCGTTATTATGGGCCATGGTTTCGCGGCAGAACGTGTTTTTGCGCTGCCGGCTTTCGCGGAGTACTTTGTTGAAACAGGGCTCGCAGTACTGCTTTTTGATTATAGAAATTTCGGTGATAGCGAAGGAACCCCAAGGAATTGGGTCGATCCTGACAGGCATTTGAGTGATTGGAAGGCGGCGTTAACCCATGTACGTGCACTCACGGAAATTGATAGTGATCGTATCGGTTTATGGGGATCTTCATTTAGCGGCGGCCATGTTCTTTGTACAGCGGCAGACCAAAGTGTTCGGGCCGTGGTGTCCCAGGTACCCTATGTGGGAAGCAATGAACCAGTGAAAATCCCGCTTACCTTCAAGTTGAAAGTCATCTTTCTGAGTGTACTGAACCGCTTGAAGTTGACCTTTACCGGTGAGCCTTATTGGATCCCGGTCGTAGCCCAGCCCGGAGAGCTGGGAATTATGACGCAACCGGAGGCGAAAAATTATTGGTCTCTGATCCCCGATACATCGGATTGGCAGAATAGAGTACCTGTGAGTATTCTCACAAAGATCGGACAATACCAGCCTATTAACATCGCCTCTCGTGTAAGCTGCCCCGTTTTGTTTGTGGTGGGTGAACGCGATGAAGTGACGCCCCCTGAGCCGGTATGCGAGTGTGCAAAAAAAATCGATGACGTCGAAGTTTTGAGTATTGATTGCGGCCATTTCGATGTCTATTCCGGTGATGTTTTCAATCAAGTTGTAACGCGAGAAGCAGAGTTTTTGTCGCGACACTTGCAGCTGTGTGGTACGAATGAGTAAAATTACTCAGAAAGAACATGACAGCGACGATAATTCAACGATGTATACTCTGCCTGTGTTTGATTTACTTAACCTTGTGCCATCGCTGCCATGCGTATACGCTTCGCATTGTCCATCCACATTTTTTTTACCCTTTTCAATCTGAATAAGCATGGTGAAGTAAAGGGCAGTGCTGCGGAAAATATCTCGGCTTAAAATATTGCCATACGTCAGCAGCTAATCGTGGTGAGCCGTTTATAATGCATACGTCCCCTTTTGCATTTCTTTTGCAGTCCCCGATCAAGACTGGTGACAAGCGTTGTAAACACGCTGAGGACTTACTTTTTTATCTCGTGCGAAGACTGTCAACTTCTTCTCGCATCAAGGCAATTGTTCTGCTAATCACACTTGTTTCACAACCCTTGATTACGGTAAAGTGCTCTGCATGCTTCATTCGTTGAGACGCTGAACAGTAACGAAGACGGCATGTAAAAAACAATAAAAACAACTGGGTAGCACAGTATGAGTGAAGCAAAAAAGGCCATGGGCTTCTGGACAGCCACTTCCATGGTTACGGGCAATATGATTGGGTCCGGCATTTTTCTCTTACCAGCCTCCTTAGCCGCCTTCGGTGGAATTAGCATTTTAGGCTGGCTTTTCTCAGCCGCTGGATCGATATTGTTGGCCCTGGTTTTCGCAGGACTTGCCCGGCAGGTGCGAGGCTCCGGTGGGCCCTACCTCTATACCCGTGCCGGTTTTGGTCAGGTCCCCGGTTTCCTGGTCGCCTGGGGGTATTGGATCTCCATTATTGCCACTAACGCAGCGGTATCCATTGCTCTGGTAAGCTATCTCTCTATCTTTTGGCCAGCGCTCGTTGAGGATGGTCAGCTAAGCACCTGGATTACTCTGTTTTTCGTCTGGTTGCTGACTATCGTTAATGTCAGGGGAATCAAACAAGCGGGCCAGGTGCAGTTGTTAACCACCATCTTGAAAATTCTCCCGCTGGTTGCCGTGGGCGCGGTGGGGTTGTTCTATCTTGAACCCGCGAATTTCACCCCATGGAACTTGAGCGGCCAGTCCGACTTCTCGGCCTTGACTGCCACCGCCGCATTAACCATGTGGGCCTTCCTTGGCATGGAAAGCGCTAATATCCCCGCAGCCGAAGTGAGCAACGCCGAGCAGAATGTACCGAGAGCCGCAATCGCTGGAACCCTGATTGCAGCACTGGTCTATATACCGGGGACTATTGCCGTTATGGGGCTTATCAGTCCCGCTGAATTGGCACAATCCAATGCTCCCTTTGCCGATGCTGCCGCACTGTTATGGGGGCAACCGGGCTATTATCTGATTGGCGTGGGTGCCATCATCTCCTGTTTCGGCGCCTTGAACGGTTGGACGCTCTGTGCCGGCCAGATTCCCATGGCCGCAGCAAAAGATAAGCTGTTTCCGCGTTGGTTTGCTATACAGTCCGCCCAGGGAACTCCGGCTACCGGCATTATTATCTCTTCGTTATTGGTCAGTGGATTGATCTTGATGAATGCCAGTGAAAGTCTAGTGGACCAATTCACCTATGTCATTCTGTTAGCTACTCTGGCTGCACTGCTGCCGTATTTGGTCTGCGCGCTGGCGCGGGTGAGTATTGCGCTCAAGACCCAACGACCTCTTTTGATGGTTGAGTTGGTGATTTGTATATTGGCTGCAGCCTTTTCTGCCTGGGCTATCATCGGAACCGGGTTGGAAACCATCTATTCCGGTGTACTGCTGCTGATACTTGGCTTGCCGGTATTCGGTTGGGTTAAGTGGAGCAATAAGCGGGTCTAGTCGTTCTCTGCACTCACAACTCTCGGAGCACTATTACCATGTCACTGAACAACCAGAATGAAGTCGGCAAGATCGAACAGTTATTGCTAAAAGATGCCTCAGCCGCCATGTTGAATCAAGCGGCGGTTGATCGGCAGTGGCAGGCTCTGGGCTATACCGCGCTCCCAAATTTCGAGCGTGCCCAAAAGGAATACCAGGATTTTGTGGAGATACTCGAAAGCTTCGGCATCGACATTCACTATGCTCCGGCTAATACCATCACCAGCATGGATTCTCTCTATGTACGGGATGCGTCAATTGTCTGCAATAAAGGCATCATACTATGTAATATGGGGAAGCCCGAACGTGAGCCTGAGCCCGAGGCGTGCGTTGCCAGCTACGATAACATGGGCATACCCATTGTGGGTGCCATCACCGGAACCGGAAGGGTTGAAGGAGGGGATGTGGCCTGGTTGGATAATCGGACTCTCGCAATTGCAGAAGGTTATCGGACCAATGCGGAGGGTATAGCACAACTTAAAGACCTGCTTGGAGACTGCATTGACGAATTGCTGGTGGTCCCGTCCCCGCACTGGAATGGACCGGGTGATGTATTCCATCTTATGTCCACTCTTAGTCCCATCGACGATGACCTCTGTCTGGTCTACTCACCGCTTCTTACGGTGCCGTTTAGAAACCGATTATTGGATATGGGCAAAACGTTGGTAGAGGTGCCGATGGAGGAATTTGACAGCATGGGCTGTAATGTTCTTGCGGTGGATCGCAGGCGGTGCCTGATGCTGGATGGCAATCCCATTACCCGCAACCGGCTGGAAGCTGCCGGTGCAGAAGTTTGGGTATACCAGGGAGAAGAAATCAGCCAAAAAGGCTGCGGAGGACCTACTTGCCTGACCCGTCCGGTGATTAGGGGTAATTAGCATGTTTATCTAGATTCTCAGCCGCGGCAGCAGTGATGATAAATGGCCATACGTCAGTTGTTCAGGGTGCCGTGTCCAAGAAACGGGCGCTATAACATAACAAAGAACACGATCTAATAATCAACTAATAAGACAGAGAGAGGGGCCTATGACCATCGCATTCGAATCCGCCATCAGTCTGGCGCAGAAGATCAAAGACAAGGAAATTAGCTCGAAGGAGCTCACGGAATATTTTATTAACAGGATCGAAAAATACGACGAGCCTATTAATGCGGTGGTGGTAAGAGATTTTGATCGCGCGCTGGAAGCGGCCGTAGCTGCAGATGAGAAGCAGGCAAAAGGTGGCAGGCTGGGACCTCTGCACGGCCTGCCAATGACTGTTAAAGAATCCTACAATATCGCTGGATTGCCGACACACTGGGGTATCGAAGCACTGAAAGATAATATTGCTCAAACAGACGCTTATTACGTGACCCAACTCAAGCGGGCTGGCGCGGTTTTCATGGGGAAAACCAACGTGCCAGTGAGTCTCTCAGATTTTCAATCCTACAATCCTGTATATGGAACAACAGGTAATCCATGGGATGTTGGACGCACTCCCGGTGGATCGTCTGGCGGTTCTGCAGCCGCTTTAGCGGCGGGGTTTACGGGTCTGGAGGCCGGTTCAGACATCGGTGGTTCCATTCGAAATCCTGCACACTTTTGCGGTGTATTCGGCCACAAGCCGACCTATGGCATCGTGCCCTGGCAGGGCCATGAATTACCGGGCATGAACAAAATGGCCGATCTTGCTGTTGTCGGTCCCCTCGCCAGAGCGCCTGAAGACCTTACTCTGTCCATGGATCTTGTTGCTGGTGCCGAGCCTCTCAATACGGGCTGGAAGCTCGATTTGCCGAGAACAAACAAATCATCACTTAAAGAATTTAAAGTTGCTATCTGGAATGGCCAAGACGGGTTCCCAGTGAGTCAGGAAACCGGAGAGCGGGTAGAAATGGTGGCTGAAACACTGGCAAAGGCGGGTGCTACTGTTTCAACGACGGCCAGACCCCAAATCGATATTAACGACTCCTGGCGAACCTATATTGCTTTGTTAAATGGTGCCCTGTCAGCCTCTGTACCACCGGATCAATATGCGGCTATGGCGGAAATGGCAGCATCATTTTCGGATGATGATTTATCCGATATGGCGGTTTCAATCCGCGGTACAGTGCAGGATCACAAGACTTGGAACGGCCTGGAAAATCATCGGACTGGATTACGGTTAGCCTGGCAAGCTTTCTTCAAGGACTGGGATATTGTGATTTGTCCGCAAATGCCAACGTCCGCATTTCCACACGACCATTCGAATTTCTTTACCCGTAAACTCATCGTCGATAACCAGGAAATTGACTATATGCAGCAGCTTTTCTGGGCTGGATTAACGGGGGTTACATACTTACCCAGTACAGTATTTCCAACTGGGCCATCAAAAGAGGGGTTGCCGATCGGTTTGCAAGCTGTGGGGGGAGAGTTTATGGATTACCAATGTATCGACTTCACTCGATTGTTGGCGGACGAAATTGGCGGGTTTGTGGCGCCGCCGGGGTTTGAGGACTAGTGTAGATTGACAACTTATTTCAAAACAATAAAAAGCCAAAATTATTTGGCTTGTCACACTGATAGTGAGGTTCGACAATTATTATGATCATCCAGCAATATTATAAAAAGAGTACCTTATTATGTGCACTTTTACTCATCAGCTTAAGTGCCGGTGCTGCGGACCAATTTGCCAAAGACGCACCAAAACGACTCGTTGAATACTTAGGCGTGGATACGGTCAATCCACCGGGTAATGAAATAAATGGCGCCAAATTTTTCGCCAAATACCTAAAGCAAGCCGGAATAAAGTACTACATTGAGGAATCTGCACCGGGACGTGCAAATATTTGGGCAAAAATATCTGGCGGAAATAAGCCGGGAATCGTCTTACTTAATCATATGGATGTTGTCCCGGCCAACAAAAAGTATTGGGGTACCGACCCTTATAAAGGTGTAGTAAAAGACGACTTTATATTCGGTCGCGGGGCCCTCGACATGAAAGGCTTGGGCATCAGTCAATTTCAGGCATTTTTGTCAATTGCGGCCTCCAAACAAAAACTCAATCGAGACCTGTGGTTCGTAGCCACCGCCGACGAGGAAGCTGGCGGTTTATTCGGAGCGGGGTGGCTAATAAAACAACACCCGGAAATTTTTGAGAACGTGGGTTTTTTAATTAACGAAGGCGGCAGCGGAATCAAGTCTGGGAACAATGTTACTTTTTCGGTTGAAGTCACACAGAAAGTTCCGCTTTGGTTGCGATTGAAATCAACCGGTCGCCCCGGCCACGGCTCCCGCCCACAAGTAGAAACCTCAGTGACCAGATTACTAAAAGCGGGTCACAGAATTACCTCGATGAATTTCAAAGCGAGAGCGTTAGAGCCAGTAAAAAAAATGTTTGCCAGTATTGCCAGCGAACAAACCGATGCGTTTAAAGACCAGTACGCTAATATTGCCGACCATATAGACGATACTGAATTCATGATGAAACTTCAGTTAGCCAATCCATCGCATCATTCCTTACTGCGTGACACCTGCTCGGCGACTCGAATGGAAGGTAGCTCCAAGATTAATGTGGTGCCTGCAGAGGTCATGCTAGAACTCGATTGCCGCTTACTTCCCGATCAAAACCTGGATTTATTCCAGCAGCAACTGGCGCTCATTATTGCCGACCCCAATATTGAAATAGAACGAATAATGGGATTCTCCGCTGCTTCGAGCGGCACCGATACCCGTCTGTTTCAACAGATTAAGAGCACTACCGCCAAACTTTATCCCGGTTCTAGAATCGTTCCAACCGTGATGACCGGGTTTACCGATAGTCACTTTTTCCGCGACTTAGGTATCACGTCCTATGGTTTTAGTCCCTTTGTGGATAAACCGGTCAATTATGGTGGCATTCACGGCAACAATGAAAAGATTTCGGTTGAAAACATGATCAACGGTACGGCTCTCACAACAGAGTTACTTCGATCATTTACCACTGACTAATATGCATCGAGGATAACGGTGTTGGGATATAACGCAAAGGTATCCTACTTGTTTTGAATACGGGATCTAAAAACATCGTGTTAACGTTAGATTACGCAGCCGGTGCATCTTCCTCACCATACACTTCATCGACGCGATAGAAAATTAATCCCTTTTCTTCTATCCGTCTAAAACGTGTTTCCAGGAGATCGAGAAAATAGTTTTCGTTTCGCCTCCAGGGCGCCTTATCGCTCATCTTAGGAAATTGTTGTCTAGCTCTTTGAACATAGCCGGAAGTGAGCGTAGAAAAAGCGTCAGATTCTTCCAAATTGGGATCATCATTGCGAGGTACGCAGTAGGCATAACCTTGTTGATCCATCAGGCCCAACAACCGACACGCGTATTGGCACGTTAAATCAACTTTAAGCGTGTAAGAACCCGCTTGCGCGTAACCGAAACATTGAATGAAGTTTGGCAAATCACTAAACATCATACCTTTGTAAGACCAGGCATCGTTTACATGGAAAGCTTTGCCGTCTACAGCATATTCAACGCCCCCAAATGCAATCACTTTAAGCCCCGTTGCAGTGATGATGATATCTGCATCCACCGTGGCTCCGGACTTGAGTTGTAGGCCCTTCGCGGTAAAACATTCGATCTCGTCGGTAAATATTGAGGCTTTCCCTTCGGCGATGGACTTGTAAAACAGACCATCTGGATCGGCGCAAAGTCGCTGATCCCAAGGTTTGTAGCGTGGATTAAAATGCGTGTCGACGTCAAAATCCGGCCCAAGTATCTCTCGGGCATTTTCACGAATAGCCTTCCTCATAAATTTGGGGGCCCATTGACTCATCTTTAAAACCAGAGTAACCAAAGAAATGTATTTCCAGCGATTAATCGCATGAACCAAACGGGAAGGGAGTAGGGGGCCTAAATATCTTGAAACCAGATCGCTGTCTGGTACCGCTACTATATAGGTTGGCGATCGTTGTACCATGGAAATGTGTTTAGCGGCTTTTGCCATCGCAGGTAAAATAGTGACGGCCGTCGCGCCGCTACCGATTATGGCTACATTTTTATCCGCGTAGTCTAAATTTTTCGGCCAATGCTGAGGATGAATAATTTCCCCTTTAAAAGTCTCGCTCCCAGCAAACTCTGGCTCGTACCCTTTATCGTAATCGTAGTATCCGCTACAGCCAAATATAAAATTACAGCTGTAAGTGACGTACCTCTCTATTCCGGGGACTTCGATCTCAAGAGTCCAGGAAGATTTTTCTGAAGACCAATTGGCCTTTTTAACTTTATGATTAAATCTTATCTCCTTATCGATAGCGTAGTTCCGTGCGGTTTCGTTTACGTAGCTTTGTATCGATGGTCCGTCGGCAAACATTTTTCCACCGTTCCATGGCGCGAAAGAATAGCCTAAAGTGAACATATCGGAGTCGGAACGCACGCCAGGGTAGCGAAAGAAATCCCAGGTTCCTCCAATACCGTCCCGTCCTTCGAGAATAGCAAAAGATTTGTTAGGGCAGTTTTTTTGAAGATGGTAGGCGGCAGAAATTCCAGAAATACCTGCACCGATAATAACGACATCGACATGTTGAACGGGAGAGTTCACTGGTTTTTGCATCGTGATTCCTTCCTACAATGGGGTGGTTGGGCAACAGTCCGGCTCTTCCTTTAGATGTAATTCCTGAACGTTCATAAGGTGTTGTTTGTATAGCTGACATTAACAGCCACTAGAATCCATCACGAGGAAAACAGGGGGCTACACAATGCGCGCCATGTCCGACTGTCCAAAACTAACTGCCAGTCTAAATGTGAAATTGACTCTCACTTCGCACAATTTACTATAAACGACGGGCTACGATCAACCGTATATCCTGATCTAGACAGCCGAACGATCCCGAGTGAAATTTTCTTCCGTTGAAGGTATGCTGTGTGTTCTGGAACATCAAATAAACATTTAAACAGGTAGAAAATGGAACAACTGGCAAAAGATGCTTTTACCGCGGATGTCAAGCAGCACATATTCAACGACTTGGGTATAGAAGAGAAAAGTGTAAAATCTTTGGGAGGTTTTGAAAGTTTTGTTTTTGCTCGCCCAGCGATAAATACCATCCTTAGAATAACCCACATCAGCCATCGCGATGAATTTCAAATTCAAGGAGAATTGGCCTTTATCAAACACCTTTGTTTAGCGGGTGCTGCGGTGTGTAAACCCATTGCTTTTAATGATGGTGCTTTGGTTCGCCGTATCGATGAATTCGTCATCACCCAATTTCAAAGAGCACCGGGCGACATTGTAACCCCGGATAATTGGAACGACAGTTTGTTCTATACCTGGGGACGTCATATTGGCGAGTTTCATAAAGCGGCACAAAGCTTCAAACAGAGCGAGTTCAAGCGTTTTGATTGGCAGCAGGATGAAAATCTTGATTTCAGAAAAAGAATCCCTGGCGATCAAAAGATCTTACTTGGCAAGGCCGACGCTTGTTTGGCCGAGATTGGTGCCCTGCCGAAAAATGATGATATTTATGGCCTGATTCATTGTGACGCTCATTACAAAAATTTCTTTTTCGATGAAGGCAAACTGACTTTTTTTGACTTTGATGATTGTTGTTACCAGTGGTTTGTATTTGATGTGGCGACCATTCTTTTTGGTGTGGTATTGATGCCTGAAGTTGCCAATACTCGACGCGCCCAGGAAGCGGAAGTGCACCGGTTTTTACCGGCGTTTTTACAGGGCTACCACTCAGAATTTCCGGTATCCTCGTTTATGCTGGAGAACCTGTCTTTGTTTTTAAAGGCGAGGGAGTTGAGTATGTATGCTGTCATACACGCTCACATGGATGTCAATGATATTCGAGATTCTTTCCCTCGTAAGCTTATGTTAGATCGCCAGCGTCGAATTGAAGCTGGCGAGCCTTACCTTGATATGGATTTTATGCAATTTATGCCCAACGCCTAAATTCAGGAAAATTCGGCGTCATGGCTAAGTTGGGCCATTCTGGGAACTGGCGGAGTTAAACTGGCAAAAGGCTCCTTGATTTACTTGGATACATTTTTTGCGAGGGACTGGGATAAAACCGACAGGGGTGATTAGGTGGCTGTCACTCTATTAAGTTAAGCTAGTCCCGGGTTCAGTCTTTTCTCTGATTGCTAAGTCTCATCGTTTGACGTAATTTGTTGGTGCAAAAATCATTGAAAATCTACATTCGAAGCAAGGTTTTTCTGCGGCCAAAATGAGGAAAATCCCTGAGTGCTTTTTTGATGGTACCTCCGGAGATAATTTGAGACATTCTAAGATACATGAAAATTTGAACACACATACAATAAAACCCGCACAAATACGAGTTGAAATGAAAGAAACTTCGCGCGACTGTTCCCTTTTTGGATTCCGTTTGTACTACCGCTACCTACTTAGCCTACTTGTGACGCTACTATTATTGCCGTCACCCGTTACACAGGCTCAGAGCCAGGCGTCGGTCAATCTGGCTCAACAAATGTTTGTCGCTTATTACGGACGACCTGGCGATCCGGGTGGCCTGAACTATTGGGCAGGTCAGTTTGACGAGTCCAGTAATTTGGACGCTGTACTTTTTGCTTTCGGCGATTCTCAAGAGTACAACGATAGCTTTGGTACTCTGACCAAAGAACAGCTCGTTAATGGTTTGTTCCTGCAGATGTTCAATCGCGATTCTGATCCTGGAGGACTGGCTTTTTATGTGGGACGACTGGAAAGCGGTGAAGCGACATTGGCTTCGATTGCGAAACAGATTGCCGATGGTTCTGTCGATAACGACTTACTTAGCTTGAACAATAAAATTACCGTTGCCAACGACTTCAGCAGTCGAGTGGAAGCCGAGAGCATCAACTACGTGGGTAGCGATATTCCCACCGCACAAGTCTTAATAGGCGCGGTGACTTTTGGCGAGGATGCGATTACTGACGGAATAACAGCTGTCTCTCAGTGGGCGGAGTCCAAAAGTAGTGTTGCCTCAGCCGAACAAAATTTTGTCGATAACATCGCCGGTCCAATTCTATCCGAGCATTGTCTATTTTGCCATGTGCCGGGAGGCCCGTCAGGTAATAGCCGTCTGGTGTTTGACGGCGACGAGACAGACAATAAGCAAAACGCAACCAATATGGCGGTATTTGCTAACTTTTTGGTGACTGTGGAAGATGGCGCCGACTTGATTTTGAACAAGGTTCAGGGAATCGATCATCCCGGCGGAGAAATTTTTACCAACGGCTCTGAAAAATGGGCAGCGCTAGACAATTATTTGCAAATCCTCGGGCTAACAAACGTCTTTCCAGGAGAAGATAATGGCGGTGGTGAAAACCCTTCTGACATTGAGCCGGGTGACTCGACGGCTGAGCAATATTTTGAGCAACACATTGCAGCGGGACTGTTAGAGGCTAAGTGTTTAAATTGCCACATCGAAGAAGGGGTATCTGGTAATACTCGCCTGGTATTTTCGAACGACGGCGCAGACGATCAGAACGCAAGCAATATAGCGGTATTTGAAACATTCCTTGCCACAGTCGATGACGGCGCTAACACGATTCTGACAAAAATTCAGGGCGTGGGTCACGGTGGCGGGGCCCTATTTGGTTCCGGCACAAACGAATGGCAAGCATTGTCTAACTTTTTAACCTTATTGGGGGCTGAAGAGCAGACGGGGCAAGCATCGGGCGAATTTTGGCAGGGTATTACTTTGGCCGATCGAAGACAAACCCTGCGCCGCGCCGCGTTAATAGTAGCTGGCCACATTCCCGCTGATAGTAAATTGGATGCTGCCGCTGTCAGTGACGCAAATTTGCGCACCGCCTTACGTGAATTAATGGAGGGCGATGCTTTTCACGGATTTCTTATTAGCGGTGCCAATGATCGTCTTCTCACCGATGCATTTTCAAGTGGCCTCCCCTTTGATCTGGCCGATGACAATTATCCCTTCTTTGCCGATCTGGCCCAAAAACGCTATGACTTCTTCGAGACTAATGGCGAAGGCAATGAAACCAGTAATCAGTGGTGGGAAGAGTTCTTTAACTCATTTTATTGGGGCATGGTACGTTCCCCGTTAGAATTAATTGCCTACGTTGTCGAGAACGATAAACCTTATACAGAAATTTTAACAGCCGACTATATGATGTTGAATTCGCAAATGTCGGAGGTATTCAGATCGGGCTTATCCTTTAGCGATGACAGTAAAAATAACTTCAAACCCGGTAAGCACAACGGACAAATTGTTCAGGATGACCAATTCTCAGGAGATTTTGTCCAAAATATCGGTCACTACGTTGATTCGCACAGTGGTTTTATAGAGAACTACCCACATGCAGGAGTATTAAATACTCATGCCTATTTGAATCGATATCCTACGACTGAAACCAACCGTAACAGGGCGAGGTCACGTTGGACCAATTATCATTTCTTAGGTGTAGATATTGAGAAATCGGCGGCGAGAACGACCGACCCCGAAGCTTTAGCTGATACTAACAATCCGACTTTAAATAACCCATCCTGTACGGTTTGCCATACCATCATGGATCCTGTCGCAGGTGCTTTTGCCAACTATGGCGATGAAGGATGGTTTAAAAGTTCCTGGGGAGGGAAAGATGCGCTTCCCGAGACCTATAAATATCCGCAATACTATAGTGAAAATGCAGAGCCGTCTATTTACGTGGAAGGTGATACTTGGTTTAGAGACATGTTGACGCCGGGTTTCGATGGTAGTGTTTTACCTAATCCGAACACTGGCTTGCCCTGGTTAGCGGGTCAAATTACTAATGATTCGAGATTTGCAATGGCCAGTGTTCGATTTTGGTGGTCGTCGCTAATGGGATATGCGCCTTTAGAAGCACCGTCCAGCTCGTCGGATATTAATTATGATCAAGAGCTACTTGCATTTACCGCGCAGCAACAGGACTTCCAATCTCTAGCAGAAGGTTTCAGGTCGGGGTTTAATGGGGGAAGTGCTTATCAGTTAAAAGACTTATTAACAGAAATGATTCTTAGCAATTGGTTTCGTGCTGAAAGTGCAAGTCAAGAGACCATTAGTGGGAAAGAGTTCGCTCTGGCGAGTGCGGGTACGGGCAGGCTCTTAACACCAAGGGAGTTGGATAACAAAACGAGAAACCTGTTGGGTTGGTCTTGGGGTAGTAATTTGGGGGATAACGAAGATGACCCCGAGTATCATAGTGATCTTATCAACTCATATCGCATCTATTACGGCGGCATCGACTCTTATGGTGTCACCGAACGGGCAATTGAAATAACGCCATTGATGAGTAACGTTGCCGCTAGACAAGCCTATCATATGGCGTGCCCAACGATATCTTACGAATTTTCGAAGCCAGACAGCCAGCGAAAGTTTTTTTCCGGACTAAGCCGTTATATCACGCCTCAAACGGAAGCGACCATGGGCTTAACGGCGGAAGCCGCTAGTTATGCGTCAAGGGACACAGTAAGTTTCAACGTTGATATTGGCGCTGGCAGTCGCCTGATAAAAATCAACTATCACAATGCGGCTTGGGATGAAACTTTACAACAGGGGCGCCAACTCTATATTGCAAACATTAACATTAGTCAAAATGGACAGTCAGTGCTGAATGTCGGTGGTGAAGAGCTCTCTAATCAAAGTGGCTTTTCAGTGTCGGAGTGGATCGACGAAAACACGAATGAGTCGGGAGTCGATGGAGATGTACATGCGGAGGAAATTTCTCCAGACGTTTGGGAAGAAGTCGCCTTTGTCTTGTGGGGTTGGAACTCCTCATTAGAATTTGACTGGTCGGTTGCTGAATCGGGAGCCTATCAAATCGAATTGGATGTCTGGGCTACACAACTGCCCGACGGGGAGCCTGGTTCTCTAACGGTCTCTGTAAGTAGTCATGACCCCTATGAAAATACATTAGGGTCACAAGTTATTAAGAGCAAAATAATAGAATTACACGATGTCTTTTTAGGTGAGAAACTGACCCTTGACTCGGACGAGCTAAACTATGGTTATCAATTTTTTGTAGAATCCTGGCTCGATCGTATGGGAAATCCGGAAGCTGGAATTCATGGTAGTTGGCCTGCTGAAAATTGCCCCTTTCCGGAAGATATGTCCAACAGGACGGATGAGCAGTGGAATGACATGCACAATGACCCCCAGAGGGTCATGGGAACCTGGTCATCGTATCTTGTGTATCTAATGACTGATTATGGATATCTACACGAATAGAACACTATCATTTCAAATTGGTAAATTGCTTAGTTAGTTGAAAGGGTAAGTCGATGAAAAGACGAAATTTTATTAAATCCGTTGCAACAGCCGCTGGTGCAGCGGCACTGGTGAGCCCTATGGGGCGCCTGTTTGCAGCGCCGGCTGCCTATGAGGGCAAGTTGCTAATAACATTGCAGGCCGAGGGTGGATGGGACCCTACTTCCTATTGCGATCCCAAGCTAAATGTCGCCGGTGAGCAGGTTATTAATCACTGGGCAAGTTCGGATGAAACTCGAACCGCTGGAAACTTACACTATGCACCCTTTGCCAACAACTCAACACTGTTTGATAAATACTATAACGACATGTTGATTATTAACGGCGTAGATGCGCAAACAAATGCTCATTCTACCGGCGTTGTACACAATTGGAGCGGTAGGAATTCACGGGGTTATCCGTCACTTACGGCATTGTTTTCGGCCTACAACGCTCCGGACATTCCGCTTTCTTACATCAACTATGGCGGCTTTGCTGAGGCAGCTAGATTAATTCGTTATAGCCGACTCGATAATGTCGACTCTTTGATAAATTTGTTGCAGCCAAATCGTAATACTTGGAACCCGGAAGAGTCTTATCGGTTCTCGTCAGACATTGAAAGAATCGTTGCATTTCAACAAGAACGACTGCAGCGAAAAATCAATAGCGCTACGATAACTCCGCGGCAGCGTTACAATGCGGAATCGTACTTTCAATCAAGATCTTCGGTAGATGCATTGAAGCAGTTTGCCGATGTACTTCCCGCGTCCGATCAATTCCAGGAAGATGTAGACCTTGGTACAGAAATAGGCAGCAGTAATTTATTGCGACAGATTCAGCTAACCATGTTGGCCATGAAGTCCGGTGTAGCCAGTGCAGCAGACTTATTTATGAGTGGCTATGATACTCACAACAATCACGATCGCGATCATGCTGGTTTATTTACTCATCTCAATAACAGTATTGATTACTTCTGGAGCTATGCTGAAGAGCAGGGGATTGCCGATCGTATTACTTTAGTCATCGCCTCAGACTTTGGACGTACACCTTTTTACAATGCTAATGAAGGAAAGGATCATTGGCCAATAGGTTCTGTAATAGTAATGGAAAAAAATGCGAGCTGGGGTAATCGAGTTGTAGGCTTAACGGATGAAGGTCACAATGCTCATAAAATAAACCCCAGCACCTTACAAAGAGACGATGCAAACGGCAGTATTATTTACCCAAAACATATACACAAAGCTATACGTCGTCATCTGGGTTTGGAGGGAACATCCGTTGTCAGTAACTTCATTTTTTCAGGTACCGAAGATTTCGACTTTTTCAATGACAGTAAGCAAACAGCCGGGCGTGACTTCGACGCACGAAATAGCGTACGTATCGTTTAATGTTAATCGTATGTGATCTGAGTCTCTGTCTTGCTCCCGATTTGGGAGCGCTTCATGCGCAACCCTAGTGCGACCAGGTTTCCGTGAGTCCTAGGTAATTGATCCACACTGGAGTTTTGTTCTGAAGCCCCAAGCTGTTTGTTGTCCATGGGTTATCTTTTACTAAAAGCTCCGTTTGGGCATGGGAAGCGCTAAGCGGGCGATAAAAGAGGGAATCAAATCGTTATGGATTCACACCGGTTATCCTCACCCCAAAGGTGGCAAAGATCCCTTTGGCGATTTTCAAGGCGGTCTCGATGCGGTGGATGCCAGCCCTGAGGAACTAGAAGGATTTTATTCGCGAAAGTTTGAATTTCTTATGGGTCTCTAACGATATAAAAATTGTGTCCGGCAGCCTTGGCTGCTGGGTGCTCATGCAACTGTCTACCTGCAACAGTATATAAGCTATTCAATTTCTGCGGGCACCTGATCAAGGCGTGACATTGTCAAAGTATCAGTACGAGTCTATTCAGCACATGGACTGGTGCTGCCTATTAAGACTAGGGTTTAGCTTACTCTGATCTCAAAAAGTTTATTTGTTGACCCGGTCGATATCTTTTTCTTTACGTAAATTAATCCCTATAATGCCGTTAATATACTAATGATATAATAGCGGTGGCAGGTGATCGAAAGGAAAATCAGCCTGTCTGAAAAAACTAACGAAACGAATCACAGCCCATTTACGAGCGTTTAAAAGAAAGTTCCAGTGATGGAGAGTGATTTTAAACTGTAATCAATAAGAGAGTGTCTATCGTTTTCCTATTGGCTACCCACAAATTCTAATTGTATTTAATGGGCCTACTCATGAACGCAAAATCCCGCTCCTCAGCGAACCGAAAATACTAGAGCGTATATTTGATCATATTGATAATAAAGCGACGGATCTTGGCGATACCGTTTGGAAAGAGCCAGTGGCGAACTGTCTGTCTGAAGAACGTTTCGAATCTGAGATTGCATTGTTACGCCGCTTGCCGGTTGTTTATTGTCTTTCAGCGATGCTCCCTGACAACGGCAGCTATGTAGCGAGGAAAGCGGCGGGTTCGCCACTACTCGTGGTGAGAGCGGATGATGGTAAAGTTCGGGCGTTTATCAACGGCTGCCGGCATCGGGGCATGCAGGTGGCTAAAGACAGCGTCTGTGCTCGTGCTTTCGTATGTCCGTACCACCCTTGGACTTACGGTCTTGATGGTGAACTCAGGCATATACCCGGTCGCGAGGGTTTCCCCGGCGTCGAATTGCAGGACCGCGGTTTCGTTGAGGTCGGTGCACTGGAGAAAGGAGGGCTAGTCTACGTCAATCAAAATGGTCCAATTGATGCTTCCATGCTTGACGATGTGCCAGACTTTTTTGCTAAGGAACAAGCGTTTTTTGATCAACGCGAATACTTTGATGAGGCGAACTGGAAATTGCTCGCTGAAACCACCATGGAGGGATATCACATCAAGTCGCTCCACAAAAAGAGCTTTTATCCCTATGGGCTCGACAATATTACGTTGGTTGAGAATTTTGGTGCCCATTCTCGGGTCATTTTTCCGTTTAAACGCATTGAAAAACTTCGCGATTTTGGCCCCAAAGATCAGTGTTTGGACGGCATGGTAACGTCGGTGTATCAGCTTTTCCCAAATGTTGCTATTTCCGTTCTGTCTAAGCATTCAACCGTAACCACCTTTGAACCGCTGAACCCCACTCGCACGAAAATGCTGATTTACCGAGCGACAAATACGGCTTCTGACGGTACTAGCACGGATCTAGAGGAAGCAAAACGAGATGCCGGCTTCGAAAAAGATGCGGGTTTTGATGAAGACCGCGAGGCTGCTTGCGCCATTCAAGGGACACTAGATACCAAAGCTTACATTTGGGCATTTCGAAAAGGCGATTGTGCATTTCCGTCAAACTCTGGCTGAACATCTAGCATCTTAAATTTCGCCGCGTTTTCGCAACTTAGTTGCGGCGTCACGTTCACAAACTTAAGTCTCCATTAGGTAATTAGGTAATTAGGTAATTAGGTTTTTAGTAAATTTAGTGCTTAATCTACCGCTACCCTAGCATGCGAATGAAGGTACTAGGAATTGCAGGGAATAGAGCCAGGAGAGCTGTCCGACAGTATATATCGATCTTTCGTACAGGGTGTCGAGACTCGTTTTTAACGGCCTGGCACGATGAGTGGTTAGCCGCTGCCTGCGAACTTGATTTCGGTTTTATTGTTGAGGAGCAAAACCCGCCTAATTGATTCTGTGTCACCATGACGGTATTGTTGACTCAAAATAGGCAAAATATTGTCTCTTTGTTTGCTTGAACTCAGGAGAAATAATCATGGATCGTCGCAATTTTATTCGCTCGTCTCTGTCTGCCGCTCTAGCGGCGTCATTCCCAGGCACGCAAGCGCTGGCAGCCTCGCTAGTGCACATGCCGACCACCATTCCTTCCAACATCGATGCAATCACCGGAGATGGTGCTGAAATCACCCTGCAAAAGGCGGCCGTTCAGGAACTCAGCGATAGTCTGAAGGGGAAGTTATTGTTACCTGGGAGCTCAGCATATGACAAAGCTCGCTGGTTGCTGCAGGAGAGGTACGACAGACACCCCGCACTGATTGTGCAACCGACGGGTTCTGCGGACGTGCAAAACGCCGTTGATTTCGCTCGTGACAACTCACTACTACTCGCCGTGAAGTGCGGCGGTCATAGCGCATCAGGCAAATCGAGCTGCGATAAAGGCTTGCAAATAGACTTGTCGCAGCTAAGGCATGCGCGAGTTGACCGTAGCACGAAAACAGCTCGCATTGCCGGTGGCAGCCTGCTGGGTGAACTCGACCACGAAGCGATGTCTCATGGACTTGTTACAACGGCAGGGTCCGTATCACACACCGGTGTTGGCGGCCTCACGCTCGGTGGCGGATTTGGTCGGCTCGGTCGACGCTTTGGCATGACTATCGACAACGTTCTTGAAATGGACGTGGTAACCCCGGACGGCAAGCTACGGCGGGTCAACGCGAACAATGATCCAGACCTCTACTGGGCATTACGCGGTGGTGGCGGTAACTTTGGCGTTGTGACCTCCTTCCTGTTCCAGCTGCATGAAATGCAGCGGGACGTCGTAACGGGCTTCATCGGGTACCCCCTATCGGAAACCAAACAAATTCTGGAATTCTTTGCTCAGTACGCTGAGAAAATGCCCGACGAAATGAATATTAGTGCGAGTGTCGGAGGCCGCTTGGGACAAAAGCCTATCGCCGGCATCAGTTTTGTATGGAGTGGCGACCCTGCCAAGGCCGACAAATACATCGAGCCGCTTCGAAAAGCCGGTACCGTCGCCTTTGAACGAATAACGACAATGGATTACGTCGCCGTGCAACGGTCCGGCGACAACAACGATACTCGCGCATTCACTGGCCACATGAAGTCAGGGTTTGTTAACGCTCTTACCAGTAAGCTCATAAGCACCGTAGTCGACAATTTCGAAATACATCCAGATCGCGCCACCCGATTTAGCTTTGGGCAATTAGGCGGTGCCATTGGCCGAGTTGACAACGCCGACACTGCGTTTGCACACCGTGACGCAGATTTTAATCTGATGTCGTTTGTTAGTTGGAAATCGACCAGTGACCCCGAAGAACACATCAAGTATATCAAGTCACACTGGTCCAATGTGGAGCGCTTTTCGAGAGGTTTCTACGTCAATGACGATTTCGGTCAGTCATCGGAATTAGTGAGTGCAACTTATCGCGATAACTTCCCACGGCTATTGAAGATCAAGCAAAAATACGATCCGACGAATCTTTTCAGGCTGAATGCGAATATTCGGACTGTTTAAAAAGATGGATAAAAGGGGGCGGGCGCGGCCTATCTAATGAAACACAAATAACATCGTTTCCTACCAACTATCGTTACTACCCGGTTTGGCTGTACTTCAGTCCCGTTCGAGGCGCGCTGCCGCCAGTAGGCTTAATACAGCCAATACCACAAAAGTAGGAGGGAGCTCGGACGCTACCTGCATATTCAGTTCCTATTTCAAATGCAGTTAAGTCAGAGCACCGCCACTGTACAAAAGGCTTTATATCCGCGGTCAACGACGCCCGGTTGACCGCGATCTAACTCAGTGCGTATCCCTCAAGAACCGCCTTTTTCATTGGATAATTCAATCAGCATAGCCACTACCAATTGCGCTAATCGGCAGCTCCAGTCCGAGCTCCGGTACTTCCAGGCCAATCCAGGCCGGAAATGTATTACTATTCGGCCCCGGAAACAAGGTGTATTCATTAGCCCATGGATAACGATCGACGGCTTCAGCAATTTTAGGAATAAGTTGTGCCGCTTTGTCACCAGTGATAGATAAGATAAGATCCGGTTTGGAGCCGTACCAGAATCGATCGGGTGTTGCGGTCTTATATTCATAAAGTGCCGGAAGAGATCTGTTGAGACGCCACCCAACTACTTCAAAAACAGAATATTCTTCTGCGTATTGTTCTTTCACTGCAATCCAAGTATGCACCGCAAACCAGCCACGCCAACTAAATGCATCCGCTGCATAAAATTGAATGACGGCGTCTTTTTGTTCAGAAGGTACTGGAGCAATACCTGCGGGTTCACGGCTTGCCGTTCGCCAGTCGCTACTTGAACATCCACTCAGAGTACTCACAAATAACAAGACAGCTAACCATTGTTTCATCTTTAAAACTCTTTATTAATAATCGTGTTGTATACGTAACGGATCATCTATTAGTTTACAGTACTTTTCCTATTGCGATGCCAGAAAACAGCAGTATGATAAAAACCAGGCCGAGTAATCGAATAAAACAATAGGGTAAGAGAGCAGGGTATGCGTCGATTCACGTCGGTTAGGTACGCTCAGTGATTTTTGGGTACTCATGCTGCGGTTTTGAATCTATTCAACTTTGCTACGAAACTTGGGCCAGGCACCTGGTCAAGGCTGAACACTATCAGCACCTGAGGACACGTGGGTTTGCAGAATGGAGTGGGAGAGTCGTTTGAAAACAAGTCGCTAAATGCATGACCATGAAAAGTTAAGGTGCCGATACTGTTAGCTGCGCTCATCGACAAATACTGCCAATATAGCCGGGATGGTTCAGTCGGTGCATCATTTAGTGTCTTTAAGTTCCTTTCTACATTGACGAGTCCAAACAGAACATCTACCTTTTAGTTCAATGAGTCTCAATGAAAAAAATAACAGAGAGTAGTGTTATATGCTAAAAATCGGATTGGTCATAGTGTTTTCAATCTGCGTCGGAGCCTGCTCCGGTGGCAATGGTACAAAAAATGGTGAACCCTTACTGACTTATGGAAAAGAAGCGCCATCATTGGAACAGAGTCCTGAGCAACTCGATCTTGTCATATTTGGTGGTACAGCTGGCGTAGGTTTACAAACGGTTAAATTGGCTTTGGCACGTGGTCACAAAGTAACTTCAATAAGCCGTCGTCCAGAACGAATGACGCTCGAACATGATAATTTAAACAATGTTAAAGGTGATTTCATCAAATTGGATTCGTATTCCTCTTTTATCGAGGGTAAGGACGCGATAATCAGTGCAATTGGTGTGGATTCATCAAGTGAAAAAATAACGATCTATTCCGAGGGCATGGAAAATGTACTCAACGCAATCGGTCCGAACAGTTCGACTCAGGTAGTTACCATCACTGGGATAGGAGCTGGTGACAGTAAGGGACATGGTGGCTTTTTTTATGATCGTATCGTCAACCCTTATATGCTGAAAGAAGACTATGCAGACAAGACGCGACAAGAAGCCCTTTTGCGTAGCAGTCAATCTCGATGGACCATCGTCAGACCCGGTTTCCTAACAGATGATGCCAGTGAAGCACGTTATAGAGTACTGTTCGATATGGACGGCGTCCTTTCTGGTGATATTTCACGTGCTGACGTATCACACTTTTTGTTGGCTGTTGTGGAACAAGGGACATATATTAACGATACTGTTTTTCTTTCCAATTAATTTAGTTGATCCGTATACTTTTTAGAAGCTTACGATAACATTATTGTTGCTTGTTTTCGTAGCGTTGGCTAAGGGTATGCTCAGGAGATTATCGACTCTAGTGCGCTTAGAGGTCTATCTGAAAGGCCGTTTGTCAATGCCGACATTCAACCGGTTAATCACGATGTTTCAAGTCTGTTAGGTAGGCACCTGATCAGGACGGGACACCATCGAAACCTCCGAACAAGTGCGTTTGTGGAATGGAGTAGGGCGGTCGCTTGAACGTGGGTCACTAAATGGCATGACCTTGAAAATTTAACTTGTCGATATCTCTCCGGCGCTCCAATTTGCCAATACGTCTTCTAACAAATCAGGGTCTACTGGTTTGGGTATATAATCATCCATGCCCGCTTCGAGGCACAGCTTCTTGTCGCCTTTCATAGCATTGGCGGTCATAGCAACAATATGAACATTTTTATACCTATCACCCGCATTACCTGAGCGGATTTCCCGGGTCGCTTCATAACCATCCATTTCCGGCATCTGGCAATCCATTAGCACCAAATCAAACGGTTTATTGGCATCTGTATTTTGTAATAGTGCAATAGCTTCCAGACCATTATTCGCCACTGTAATAATCAAACCGAGGTCCTCCAGTATACCTGCAGCGACCATTTGATTAATCTGATTGTCCTCTACCAGCAGCACACGGCGGTTTGAAATTCGTTTGAGTGTTGCTGCCTTATCTAGTTGAGATGGATGGGCGCGTTGAGATAGATCGGCACTCTGTGATTGTAGGGTTTCCTGATCAACGCAAGGCTTTAGCTGGATCGAAAAACTGAAGGTACTACCTTCTCCATAGATACTGTTAACATCAACATTGCCCCCCATGAGCAGGCAAAGCCGCCGGGTTATTGCCAACCCTAGGCCGGTGCCGCCATACTTTCGCGTTGTCGCCGCATCAACCTGTGAAAAAGACTCGAACAATAGCTTTTGCTGCTCTTCTTGAATACCGATACCGGTGTCCGTGATGGCGCAGTTAAGTTGTATATCGTCCTCGTGCTGTTCTGTGGAAACCTTGATTAGAATCTTTCCCTTGTCGGTAAATTTAATAGCATTACTAACCAGGTTCACAACGACTTGTCGCAGGCGTGTAGCATCTCCAATGGCAAAACCTTGAGTAACTTCCGCCGTATCAAGTGAAAGCTCAATGCTCTTTTCATGGCATTTATAGGACATTACATGAGTAATGTCATCAAATTCTCGGCGAATATCAAAAGGCCGTTCCTCTAGTTCTAGCTTCCCGGACTCTACCTTAGAAAAATCCAATATATCGTTAATAAGCACCAGCAACGATTTCGCGGATGTATTGGCTACCTCAAGTTTATGTTTTTGCTCAGCCTCGAGTTCAGTTTTTAACACTAGCCCAAGCATACCTATTACGCCGTTCATGGGCGTTCTGATTTCATGGCTCATATTTGCGAGAAACTCACCTTTTGCTAGACTGGCCTCCAGCGCCTTGTTTTTAGCCTCTTCTAGATGCACGAGAGTATTGTTTAGTTCTTTCGTACGCAGTTCCACTTTTTCCTCAAGCTGATTCTGATATTCCTGCAACTCACCTACCGCGCGCTGCCATTCCATACCGAGCTGCCGAATAGAAAAACTAATAAGAATAAACAATATAATGGTGAGGCCTGCACTGGGTAACTTTCCCTCAGATACTCTGTGAACGATATAGCCATACTCATTTAGATATCCGATAAGAAAAACATTGGCGACTACGATGATGATGACAAGGTAAAAAAGTCTTGTGGAACCCAACAAGACAGCAAACACCGCCAAAGCCGGTGACACCATCATGATTTCGTCTCGAATCCCCTCATTCTTCCACACGAAAAAAAGCACAATGACTGTAGCAGACAGCACCAATACATTGGCGGCATTATCGAGCTGTTCCTTTTTAATCTGAGAGTAAATGGGCAGACACGCGAACATACAAACTGCCAACGCGATTTTATTATCGATGAAAGAATTGAAATGAAATCCGTCGAAATAAAACCGGTGCATTAAAGCGGCCACAATAGTAATCTCAACAGCCCAAAACGCCTGTATCAATTTCCTTTGACGCGACTTCTCCTGCCCAATTAAACCCATTCGGTTCCTTTGTATAAAATCAACAAATTCAAAAATTTAAGTATAGGAGCTATTGAATACATCACCCAATGACTCGCCCTCTAGCTTTGCACGTTTGCTACGTGGGAGGAGGGTTCATTTCGGAATCTATGCATAGCGTCCTCACCGCTTTAATCGTGAAATTTGACCTAGGCAATACCACTATTAGTCGTGCTGGACATGAACCGAATTCAACATTAACGAGCAATTATTTTAAGCAGCACATAACAGCGTCTATCATTATGAACAATAAAACAGGAAGTGATTTTTCCATCGCGGTTTTATGTCCATCCTTTACCCGAGCAATTTTCACAACGTCCATCAGCACCATCGCCGCCACAAACCGGGCAATCCTGCATGAGTTCCGCCAACGGGTCTTCGTCTTTCACGGCGGGTCCAAATTCCTGAAGGGTGGACTGAGCCTCCGCCCGCTGGACATATTCGTCGGATTTTACATA
>ENA-OSET01000141-OSET01000141.1-sediment-metagenome-genome-assembly--contig:-NODE-141-length-82558-cov-36.234672_pt1 | contig 82558 bp, 63 predicted proteins | sample MGYA00237882_ERZ534229 | MGnify/ENA primary metagenome ERZ534229 (study PRJEB26408, sample SAMN06266212) | sediment metagenome | isolation source: Hudson Canyon methane seep mesocosm | place... | reverse complement strand
CCTAGATTCGAACTAGGGACCCCATCATTATGAGTGATGTGCTCTAACCAACTGAGCTACATAGCCATACCAAGCCGCATATTTTACGATGTCATAGGTAAAATATCAAGTTATATTAGAGATTAAAGCCAAACGCTTAGCTTAACCCCAGTACCGACACTCTTTGAATGATGATTGTAATCAATCAAGCTTTCACCATAACCATTAAACCACTGAACATACCCTTGAATTTTGTTTGATAACGGGAAGATCCAACCTAACTTTAACGCCCTATGATTATCACCAAAGTCTAGGTTGTTGCGAGTCATAAGGCTAAATGAATGTTCGCCTTTTTGTAAGCACCGCTCAATTCAAAATTACCTAGATAGTCGTCAATACCTTCTGATCGTCGTAACCACGGTTAAAGGTGAATATCTCGATTTGGAAAAGCAGTACTATAAAGGCTGCTCATTTGGTGAAGTTTATACGAGTGAACCTAAAAGCAGTTATTTTATTCGCGAGAAAACATTACACATTAAAGCGGAAATGCATCACATCGCCATCTTTAATGATGTAATCCTTACCTTCTAGGCGCCATTTACCTGCATCTTTTGCACCTGCCTCGCCTTTATATCCAACAAAGTCTTCATACGCAATGACTTCTGCACGAATAAAGCCTTTTTCAAAGTCAGTATGAATAACGCCTGCGCCTTGTGGCGCTGTCGCACCAATACTTACAGTCCAAGCCCGGACTTCTTGAACGCCAGCAGTGAAGTATGTCTGCAAGCCAAGAAGTGAGTATCCACTTCTTATAACACGATTTAAACCTGGTTCATCTTGGCCAATTTCAGACAAAAATTCTATTTTTTCTTCAGCATCAAGTTCCGCAATTTCTGACTCAATTGCAGCACAGATACTGACTATAGCAGCACCTTCTTGTTCAGCTAAAACTGTTAAAGCATCTAAAAATGGATTGTTTTCAAAGCCATCTTCAGCAACGTTGGCAATGTACATTGTTGGTTTAATCGTTAGAAGGTGTATTTCTTTCAGTAACTCTAACTGGTCCTCATCTAGCTTCATTCCTCGAACAGGCTTGCCTTCATTGAGTACTTCACTCATTTCCTTAAGTAGTTCAAGTCGTGCTTTTGCTGTTTTGTCGCCACCTTTAGCATCTCGCGTTGTTTTTGTAATTGCTTTTTCAACACTTTCTAAATCAGCTAATGCTAGTTCAGTATTAATTACTTCAACATCATCAATAGGTGAAACTTTATTGGCAACGTGAATAACATTTTCATCTTCAAAACAACGAACAACATGAGCAATGGCATCAGTTTCACGGATATTAGCCAAGAACTTATTACCTAAGCCTTCACCTTTTGAAGCACCAGCAACTAAACCGGCAATATCAACAAACTCCATTGTTGTCGGCAATACACGCTCAGGAACAACGATTTCTGCCAAAGCATCCAAACGGGGGTCCGGCATGGGAACCACACCAACATTAGGTTCAATCGTACAAAATGGGTAATTCTGAGCGTCAATTCCCGCTTCAGTAAGTGCATTAAATAAGGTTGATTTACCTACATTTGGTAGGCCAACAATGCCACATTTGAATCCCATGATCTTTTCCTATTGTGAATGTAGCCATTGCATGGCTTTGTCTAAATCACCTGATAATACATCAGGTAATACCCTCAACGAATCATCGATTGCATTTCGAATAAGTTGCCGGTCTGGCTGAGAAGGCTTACTGAGTACATAGTCTGACACTTGGCGACTATCACCTGGATGAGCAATACCTAAACGACAACGTAGAAAATCTTTACTGCCCGTTCGGGAAATAATATCTCTAAGACCATTATGACCACCATGACCACCACCACGTTTGATACGTGCTGTGCCAGCAGGAAGATCTAATTCATCATGAATAACAAGAATATTTGTTAAGGGAATTTTATAAAAATTTGCTAAGGCTGCTACTGATTGACCACTTCGATTCATAAAAACCAATGGTTTTAGCAAAAATAGCTTATGTTCTGAATAGTGAGCCTGAGCCAATTGGCCGTGAAATTTGTTTTCAACAGAAAATGTTGCGTTCAAATCCTCAGCCAATTGGTCCAGCCACCAAAACCCAACATTATGTCGGGTGTGTTCATATTGAGGGCCTGGATTACCCAGACCTACGATTATCCAGTTAGCCATTTATAACTAAACGCCCTCAATATTGACTGAATTACTCTTCAGTCGCTTCTTCTGAAGCTTCTTCTTCACCAGCTCCGGCTTCAACTTCATCTTCATCAGCAACAACGCGAGGAGTATGAATATTTACTACAGCTTGGTCATAAGAAGAGCGAGCACCTTCTTCTAAATCTTCATCTTGAGAATGAGCTAATGCAGTTAATGTAACGCCTTTTGGTAATACCAACTCAGACAAGTGAATCGTAGCACCAAGTTCTAATGTAGACGTATCAACTTCGATAAATTCTGGTAGATCTTTTGGTAAACAAGAGATCTCAACATCAGACATTAAGTGAGCTACTTTACCACCAGCTTTAACACCAGGAGCAATATCATCACCAATAAAGTGAAGTTGTACAGTCATTGTCATTGCATGTTTTGCACTGATACGTAAGAAATCAGCATGCATGATTCTCATGTCACTAGCTGGGTGACGTTGTAGATCTTTCAATACTGCTTGGTGCTTCTTACCATCAACAACAATCGTCAAGATGTGTGCATAAAATGCATCTTCTTGTAAGTGACGAAGAAATTTGTTGTGCTCTATAGATAATGAAACAGGTGCTTCATCGTTACCATACATAATAGCTGGAACTTGACCCGCATGACGTAGGCGGCGGCTCGCACCCTTCCCTGCGTCAGTACGTAGCTCAGCTTGAACTTCAAATAAATTTTCCATTTTTTTCTCCAAAATCATGAGTAATATTATTTTACCCATTAAAAATGCCGCCTAACGGCGGCGCTTTGCCTCCCTTGCGACCAGGGCAGGCATGCGGATAACACTCTAATGAGTGTTCCGACTAACAATACACTTAAAGTGTATTAATCCATATATAAGGAGCTAACTGACTCCTCATTACTAATTCTATACATCGCCTCAGCTAGCATTTCAGCAATACTTAATGGGCGAATTTTACTACATGCACGTGCATTCTCTTGTAAAGGAATCGTATCGGTAACCACCAATTCATCCAATACCGAATTTTCAATATTCTCAACAGCAGGGCCTGACAAAACAGGGTGAGTACAGTAGGCAACAACGCGTGTTGCACCATGCTCTTTTAATGCTGCCGCTGCGGCACATAATGTACCTGCAGTATCAACCATGTCATCAATAAGAACACAAACGCGCCCATCGACATCACCGATAATATTCATTACTTTTGCAACATTCGCTTTTGGGCGACGTTTATCAATAATGGCCAACTCAACATCTAAGTGTTTTGCTAATGCACGTGCACGAACAACACCACCGATATCAGGAGAAACAACCACTAAATCTTTATATTTATGTTTCCAAACATCACCCAATAAAACAGGTGAGGCATAAACATTATCTACAGGACAATCAAAGAAACCTTGAATTTGATCAGCATGTAAATCAACGGTCAAAATTCGATCTGCGCCGGCTCCAGTCAACATATTTGCCACCACTTTTGCGGTAATCGCAACACGCGCTGAGCGAGGACGTCGATCTTGACGTGAGTAACCAAAATACGGAACAACTAAAGTAATACGTTTTGCTGATGCGCGACGAATGGCATCAGTCATCACCATCAATTCCATCAAGTTATCATTGGCAGGCATTGATGTAGGTTGAACAATAAATACGTCTTTACCACGGACATTGTCTAAAATTTCAACCATGATCTCACCATCGCTGAATTTTTCTACGGTTGCTTTACCAAGAGGAACGCTAAGAAAGTTAGCAATATTCTTCGCCAAAGGGCGATTTGAATTGCCTGAAAACACCATCATTCGGCTATCAGCTGTGCGTTCTTGTAACTGGAGAAGTCTATTTTTTTTCACGGTAAAGGCCAAAAAGTCTATTGCAAAACAAAAAAGTGGCTGGGGTACCAGGATTCGAACCTGGGAATGCAAGGATCAAAACCTTGTGCCTTACCGCTTGGCGATACCCCAACAGATAAACTTATTTTAACATTTTGCAGTCTGTCTTGGCTTCTTTTTTCTAGCTAAAGAAGTCAATTATTTGTAAAGAGGTGACTTATTACACCCTTTAGCAATAAATCCTTGCCAGTTACTCGGCAAGCTATCTAATACTTGTTGCGCTTTAAGCTGATTATCAAAACCAGCAAATACACAAGCACCTGTTCCAGTCATTCTAGATTTGGCATAGCGAGCCAACCAATCTAGCGCCTCAGCAACAGGAGGGTAGTGTTTTATCACCACATCTTCACATACATTTCTGCCTTCCCCCGAAAGGAAGCCGGCCATTGTCATAGATTTACAGTCTCGTGTCAATTGCGAAGATGAAAATATTTCTGCGGTAGAAATATGGCAATCAGGAACAATAACAATATACCAAGGTTCCTCAGGGCTAATGGCTGTTAACTCTTCACCTACACCTTCGGCCCAAGCAGCATATCCATGTATAAAAATAGGGACATCTGCGCCCAATACGAGTCCTAATTTAGCTAATTCTTCATTTGCAAGCTGGCAATTCCAAAGCTGATTCAACGCTACTAACGTTGTGGCAGCATTTGAACTGCCGCCACCTAAACCACCACCCATTGGCAGCTGCTTATCTAATTTAATCTCAACACCTTGCTCAATACCAGCATGCTGTTGCAATAATTTTGCAGCACGGATAATTAGGTTGTCATCATTATTGACGCCCTTTATTGGCGTAAGCAGTTGAACATCTGAGTTTTGCGTCACTTCAAACTGTAATGTGTCTGAATAATCCAAAAACTGAAATGCAGTTTGTAGATTATGATATCCATCTTCACGTTGACCAGTAATATGTAGAAACAGATTTATTTTTGCAGGGGAAAGCCATGAGTTCATTTAAGTTCATCCCAACTATTAATGACCAAACGTAAACTTAAATCTGGATGTCTAATAAATATTTTTGCTGGCATAGAATAATCATTAAAAGGTACATATCGTAAGAACTCTACATCCCAACCTTGTTGTACTAAGTGCGTCATCCTACCTTCATCATCATAACTCACTGACTCAATACTCTTCTCGCGATAAGGTAGCCCTCGCACCCAATCTCGCAGTGCACTTACCGGTAGATTCCATCCTACAACTTCCAATATAAGTTCTTCAGGATTTGTCGCAGCAATCTTTTCTCCGGAGTTCAGAGTCAATACCACTTGCTCCCCATTACCCTCTAATATCACGGCACCTTGAGAAAAAGGTCCTTCAAGCTTGATTTGATACAAATCACGATCTTGCTGCCAACGAAGTCCTACATTCCAGCCTTCAGAACCTTGAGTAATGACTGTTCGACCCTTTATTTTCCATTGATCAAGCTGAGTTAACTCTTTATATCTTGCCGCAAATAATTTATCCGAGCTAACAGTCGGCTTGGTCTGCAAGATAGGGACACAAGCGGTCGTTAAAAATAATATTAAGGCGAGAAGAAATACGCTACGCAACATACTTATTCACCAAAGCGTCGCATCGTTTTATTTAATAGTTCATTATCTTGAGTTTGCTTCAGACCCTGCTGCCAAACCTTTTTAGCTTCCGTATGCTTTCCTTGCTGCCATAAAACCTCACCTAGGTGAGCAATAAATTCAACATCATCCTGAAGTTCAACGGCTTGTTTTAAATATTTAACAGCAGACTCTAAGTCTCCTAAGCGATAATAAACCCAGCCTAAACTATCTAAATAGAAAGGATCATCAGGTTTAAAAGTTAGGGCTTTCTGAATCAACTCTAAGGCTTCTTGATGTCGGTCAGTTCGATCTGTCAATGTATAACCAAGAGCATTCAGTGCGACATGGTTATTAGGGTTTAACTTTAAAACATGTCGCAAATCATCTTCCAATACACTTAAGCGATGGAGAGATTCTGCCGTCATTGCTCGTCCGTACAATAACTCCACATGATTAGGGAAACCAGACAATGCCTCAGTATACAAATCAAATGCAGCTTGATTTTGACCCTGCTCTCTTAAAAAAGCACCTTCAAATATATAATATTGTACCGTTTGATCTGGGTGCTCCTTACGTAATAACTTTAAATGCAAGCGCGCCTTGTCTAACTGGCCCTTATCAGCAAGTAAATTGACATAACGAGACTGTGCCGATTCGAAGCGTGAGCTATCTACGGGAACAGAAGCAAACCAGACTAAGGCTGCATCAGTATTTTCATTAAACTCTTCAGACAAACCCATAAAATAAGATGCTTGTTTACCACCATCACCTAAGGTCACCAGTTGGCTGAAATAGTGTTTGGCCTGTTCGCCATCTTTTTCTTCTAAAGCGATTAAACCTAAAGCAAATAATATTTCTTCGTTTTCTGGTTTTTCGCTATGAAGCTGCTCAAAAATGGCTCGGGCTTGAGCAGTTTTATTATTTTCACCTAATAATTTTGCATAAGAAAAACGCAGCTCTTCACTGGCCCCATCCTTAAGCGCTGCATATTTTATAAGACTTAAGGCTGCCTCGCTTCTACCTGTACGCTGTAAAATTTCAGCTTTTAAAATAAGTGCATCTTCACGATCAGATTGCAGTTCTAATACAGTATCAACGGTTGATAAGGCACTCTCATATTGCTCATAAAACGCCGCTAAGCGTGCATAGGTAAATAGCGCTTCGACATCTTTCTTTTTATACAGTTCTAGCTGTTCAATGACAGATAATGCCTGCTCAGGCTTCACTAACTCACTTAAATTATCCGCAACTTGTGCTAAATATTGCGGTGAGTTTTCAGGCGCTAAATTGAGCGCAGTATCAACAGATTTCACGACAGCATCAAAATCTCCTTCCATCATTTTGAAAGGTGCTTGCATGATATACACATCTGCATCTGTCGGGTCGACTTCAATCCAGCGTTCTAATGCCCGATTAATACGTACTTTATCTCGGGTAAAGTTTGCGACCTGGGTTGAACGTCCTGCCACCGCAGGGGAGTCAACAGTATTTGCCGCTTTATTATATAACTCTGCTGCAACACCAATCTCACCGCGTTGACCTGCAACTTCTGCCATCAAGATGTAATAAACTAATTCTGACGTCAGCGGCAATGTTTCAACAACCTCAGCTTCTGGCGTTACTGCAACGTCTTCCTCAATGGGTGCTACTGTGTCGCCAGTATTCACTACCGGAGGTGAGGATGTAGCACATGCTGATAACACTGTAATTGCACCAATGACAATACTTTTCCGAGCTAAACCGACCATGGTTTCCCAGCCTAAAAACAATATATCCATAATAAAACGACCTGAACGATTGATTTTGTTAGAATAGCTCATTGTCCTGAACAATCTGACAAAAATTATTTAATAATGGCTGTAGAGTTTACCAGCATTTTAACGACGACTTATCACCAATAACTATGCAATTTGTCACCTACGGCATAAACCACAATACTGCACCTGTTCATATTCGAGAACAGCTAGCCTTTAATGCTGAGGTTCTTCCTGCTGCGTTGGCTTCACTACATCAGTGTTCTGGCGTTGTTGAGGCAATTATAGTGTCCACCTGTAACCGGACTGAAGTTTATTGCCATATTGCTGATGATCATCAAGATAAAGTCAGTGGTTGGCTGCATGATTTTCACAAGCAACCCTCAGAATCACTCAACGAATATATTTATTACCACCAAGATCACGACGTTATTCGCCACTTATTACGTGTTGCTTGCGGCTTAGATTCAATGGTACTTGGCGAACCTCAAATCTTAGGTCAAATTAAAACAGCTTATAGCCAAGCTCTACATGCTAATACGGTAGGAAAATCATTAGGTCGACTATTTCAACACTCCTTCACCGTAGCTAAACAAGTCAGAACAGATACAGCCATTGGTAGTAGCCCTGTTTCTGTCGCCTTTGCAGCAGTAAGCCTTGCAAAACAGATCTTTTCAAACCTTGCTGATTCAACCGCATTATTAATTGGTGCAGGCGAAACTATCGAGTTAGCGGCACGACATCTCTATGATAATGGTATCGGCCGAATTATCATTGCTAACCGTACCATTGAACGCGCGCACTCTTTGGCCGAACAAGTTAATGGTTATGCCATTAGTTTGAGTGAAATACCAAACCATTTAGCTGAAGCAGATATTGTGATGAGCTCCACTGCTAGTCAATTACCTATTTTAGGTAAAGGCTCAGTTGAGCGCGCACTCAAACAACGAAGACGAAAACCAATTTTTATGGTTGATATTGCGGTTCCTCGTGATATTGAACCTGAAGTAGGTACCTTAGAGGATATTTATCTTTATTGCGTTGATGACTTACACGATATTATTGAAGAAAACTTACAATCTCGCCGTGATGCTGCTTTACAAGCTGAAGAAATCATTGATAGTCAGGTTGAACACTTTATTGGCTGGCTACGTACACAAGATGCCGTGCCAGTAATAAAAGCAATACGTGAAAAAGCAGAAGCCGAGAGTAAACACTTACTAGAAAAATCATTAAAACAACTGGAGCAAGGTTTACCTGCCGATCAAATTATTAACGATCTTGCTCGAGCATTAACAAAAAAATTATTACATGAGCCTAGCAGACAATTACGTCAATCTGGCTTTAATACAGATAACAACCTGATAGAAGTGGCTCGAAGCCTCTTTAATATCAAGGATTAAGGGTGATCTAAACCGTGAAAGATTCTATAAAACAAAAGCTAGAAACATTAATTGAACGTCATGAAGAAATCGCCGGCCTATTGTCTGAGCCAGAAACAATGGCTAACCAAAATAAGTTTCGCGAATTATCACAAGAATATGCTCAGTTAGAGCCAATTGTTGTTAATTTTACTAGCTATAAAAAAAGCCTTGTTGAGATTGATGAAGCTAAAGTCATGCTCAAAGAGGATGATAAAGAAATGCGTGAAATGGCTAAAGAAGAATTAGCTGATGCACAAAAATCTGAACAACAATTAGAGTTTACATTACAAAGACTACTACTGCCGAAAGATCCAAATGATCAACGCAACCTATTCCTAGAAATTAGGGCAGGTGCAGGTGGTGATGAAGCGGCATTATTTGCAGGCGATTTATACCGAATGTACAGTCGCTATGCTGAAGGTCGCCGTTGGGGCGTTGAAATTATCAACCTGCAAGAAAGTGAAGTGGGTGGCTATAAAGAAGTTATTCTACGTATTGTTGGTGACGGCGCATACTCACGCTTAAAGTTTGAATCGGGTGGTCATCGTGTGCAACGTGTACCTGAAACAGAATCACAGGGTCGGGTACACACTTCGGCTTGTACCGTTGCTATCATGCCCGAAGCAGATGAACTTGACCAAATTGACATCAATCCTGCTGATTTACGTGTTGATACTTTTCGTGCTTCAGGTGCCGGTGGTCAGCATGTAAACAAAACAGATTCAGCGATTCGTATTACTCACTTACCTACCGGTATCGTTGTGGAATGTCAGGAACAGCGTTCTCAACACAAAAATCGTGCTCAAGCTATGTCAGTATTACAGTCTAGGATCATGTCTGAACAACAAGATAAAATAGACTCTGAACAAGCTGAAACACGAAAATTACAAGTTGGCAGTGGCGATCGAAGTGAACGTATCCGTACCTACAACTACCCTCAAGGCCGTATGACGGATCATCGAATTAACCTCACTCTATATAAATTAAGTGAGATCATGGGTGGCGACCTTGAACAAGTTATTGAACCGTTAATCAATGAATATCAGGCCGATCAACTTGCTGCGTTAGCAAATGAAAATTAAATAACATTCACCTTTCTACAGAAAATTCCAACTTATAGCCATGGAAATGACTGTGTTGAAATAAATATAACTACGCTCACATTAGTCACTATAGTTAGCCAAAATAGTCGCTGGAAAGCGCGTTTCTTGGTTTTATGTCGAAAGACTTTCTGAGCAATCATTGCCCCAGGCCAGCCACCCAGCACGGCAACTAAGTGCAATGTTTTTTCCGGTATTCGTTGTTGTTTATGTCTCGCGGCAGATTTATCTACCGCATAAAAAATAAAGTTGATGAGACTTAAAGCTATATATGCAACTACAGTTAAGCCCACAAATATGCTGACACTGCAATTGCAGCTATAACAGCAATAACGACAATCACCAGTTTTGATGAGCTCTCTGATGCAACATCATCAGCTGCATCCATCACGTCATCAGCACGTACTCGACCTTGGTCATCTGCTGATAAGGTGTAGGTAACTTCTTGTCCGATTACCGGCTTTCCTTTACGTTCAGTGAAAGCTTTAATATGTACAAATATTTGCTTGTCTTCAATTTCTGGAGCAATAAAGCCAAAGCCTTTTCTACCATTCCAGTACTTAATCGTTCCTTTTAATCTTTTCTCTTTCATTATAAATTTAGCCAATTACGTGGTTTAAGAAATTGTTGGTATAACGTGTCTTCGGGAGATCCCGCTTCTGGTTGCCAATTATATTGCCATTTAACTAATGGCGGTAATGACATTAATATAGATTCTGTACGACCACCAGATTGAAGACCAAATAAGGTACCTCGATCATACACAAGATTGAATTCAACATAACGACCTCGACGATAAAGCTGAAAGTCTCGTTGTTTCTCGCCAAACTCAGTATTTTTTCGCTTTTTAACAATGGGCAAATAAGCTTTAGTGTAACTATCGCCAACACTTTTCATCAAATTAAAACAATGTTCGAAGCCACCGGCATTCAAATCGTCGAAGAATAAACCACCTACACCTCGCGGTTCATTGCGATGTTTAAGGAAGAAATAGTCATCACACCACTGTTTATAGTCGGCATAAACATTGTCGCCAAAGGGATCACAGGCTGACTTAGCTGTTTGATGCCAAGCAATAACATCTTCTTCATTGCCATAATAAGGAGTTAAATCATAACCGCCACCAAACCACCAGATTGGCTCCTCACCTTCTTTTTCAGCAATAAAGAAACGAACATTTGCATGTGACGTGGGTACATAGGGATTATGTGGATGGATGACTAATGACACCCCTAATGCTTCAAAGCTACGCCCTGCCAACTCTGGTCGACTTGCCGTTGCAGAAGGCGGCAAACTCTCACCTGTTACCTGTGAAAAATTAACACCACCTTGTTCGAATACTGCACCATCCGTTAGGACTCGTGTACGACCACCGCCGCCACCAGAACCTTCACGCTGCCATTCATCTTCAACAAATTTAGCACCACCATCTTCAGCTTCTATTTGATGGCAAATTCGATCTTGTAGATCCATAAAATAAGCTCGAACAGCGTGGATATCTGGTTGACTCATCGTATGCGATCTCCTGTTTGTGCATCTCTAATCTCGGTAGTTTGCACCGAACCAGAGCATTGTCCTGGTACGGTTGCATCGATATTAGCCATATTCCAGCGTAGCTGCCGTATTGTTTTTGCTGGTTTCGCGCCAGCTAAGTTAGCGCTGGTTGAGACGATTGCCCCACCAAACTCTCGGCAAAGTTCAGCCGTTTTTTTATGCGCTGTCACTCTAACAGCAACCGTGTCATGTAACCCTGACAAATATCGCGGAAGGTTAGTATTTACTGGCAATAACCATGTAACAGGACCGGGCCATGTTGACTCCAGAGACTTTAATACCTCAGGTGAAACTGGGGCAATAAAATCCTGTAATTGATTAAAATCAGCAGCAATAATGATCAAACCTTTCTGCCATGATCGCTGCTTAATATCTAATAATCGTTTCACCGCTCCGACATTCCAAGGGTCGCAACCTAAACCATAGACAGCTTCTGTTGGATAGGCAATAACCCCACCATGATTCAATGCTGTTACAGCTTGCCTGATTCGCCAATTACTCATTCTTTTCCTACGCTAGAAAACAGAAATACCGCCTAAGCGGTATCTCTATATTTAAAAGAAGTTAGAACCATAGTTATCCACGTTGGCGCTTTTTAATCATCATTTCTTCAATAAATGGCGTCAAAATAATTTCCATTGCCAAGCCCAATTTAACAGCCGGAATAACCAGGTTATTTGGTCGAGACATAAAGGAATCTTTCAACATGCTTAAATAGTATGGAAAGTCAGCCATTGAAGGATCTTTAAATCGAATCACAACCAAGCTTTCATCTGGTGTTGGAATTTCACGCATGACAAATGGGTTTGATGTGTCAATCAAAGGTACGCGTTGAAAGTTAATATGAGAGCGAGAAAATTGAGGTGTAATGTGATGAATATAATCCGGCATACGCTTCAAGATAATATCCACTACTGCTTCCGAAGAATAACCTCGGTTACTACAATCACGTTTAATTTTCTGGATCCATTCCAAATTAATTACAGGAACAACACCAATCAATAAATCAACAAATTGCGCGATATTGACGTCATCTGTCACGATCCCGCCGTGAAGTCCTTCATAAAACAATAAATCCGTATTACCATCAATCTCTTCCCAAGGTGTAAAAGTACCTGCAGGCTGATTAAAAGGAATACCTTCCGCATCACTATGAATATAAAAACGTCTTTCGCCTTTACCTGTCTCACCATAATTTTGGAACAAACGCTCCAAACCATCCAGACAATTTCCTTCCGGCCCAAAATGAGTCAGTATTTCACCTTTTTCTGCTGCCTCTGCAACTGCTACGCGCATCCCTTGCCGGTCATATTTATGAAAACTATCACCTTCAACAACAACAGGCTTGACTCCGCCACGACGGAAAATATCTTCAAAGGCGTGCTTAACAGTTGATGTTCCTGCACCAGATGAGCCGGTAACAGCAATAATCGGATGGGCTACAGACATTAGCCTTACTCCTTAAATCTTAGTGTTAAAATTATTTAGCTTCTTCTCTTTCAATCGCGCGGTAAGCAATGTCAGTACGATAATATTTATTATTCCAATCAACATCACTTAGTGTTTGGTAGGCTTTAGTTTGAGCATCTCGAACCGTTTCACCTAAAGCTGTCGCACATAAAACGCGACCTCCAGAAGTGACTACCTTACCATCTTTTAAAGTAGTTCCGGCATGAAAGACTTTGGTATCAGCACTGTCACAACTGTCTAAGCCAGAGATAACATCACCTTTCTGATAGGCATCAGGGTAGCCACCAGCAGCTAATACAACACCGACGGCTGCACGTGGATCCCACTGTGCCGTTACGGTATCTAACTGTCCATCTAATGCTGCTTCACATAGTTCAATCAAATCTGATTGCAGTCGCATCATAATTGGTTGTGTTTCTGGATCACCAAAGCGACAATTATATTCGACTACACGGGGCGCACCTTGTGTATCAATCATCAATCCCGCATATAAGAAGCCAGTATAAGGTCGACCATCTGCGGCCATACCTTCAACGGTTGGCACAATCACTTCCGCCATGATGCGGTCATAAACTTCAGCCGTTACGACTGGTGCAGGAGAATAAGCGCCCATGCCACCAGTGTTCGGGCCTTGGTCACCATTATCACGTGCCTTATGATCTTGTGATGTTGCTAAAGGCAAAATATTATTACCATCCACCATCACAATAAAGCTTGCTTCTTCACCCGTCATAAACTCTTCAATGACGACACGACTACCCGCATCACCAAATGCATTGCCCGACAACATATCTTCAACAGCATCAATTGCTTGTTGCTCAGTCATCGCAACAATCACGCCTTTACCTGCAGCTAAACCATCGGCTTTAACAACAATTGGCGCACCTTGTTTTTTAATATATTCAACGGCAGGAGCAACTTCAGTGAAAACATCGTAATCTGCTGTTGGAATCTTGTGACGGGCTAAAAACTCTTTAGTGAAGCTCTTAGAGGCTTCTAATTGAGCCGCTGCTTGAGAAGGGCCAAAACAACGCAAACCTGCTGCCTCAAATGCATCCACCACGCCTAAAACCAAAGGAACCTCAGGACCAACAACGGTTAAGCCAATGTCATTTTCTTTTGCAAAAGCGACTAAACTATCCGTATCTTCAACAGTAATATCAACATTTTCAATTCCTGCCTCATTCATACTTCCTGGATTACCGGGAGCAACAAAAACTTGAGAACAACGTGGCGATTGAATTAACTTCCATGCCAAAGCATGCTCGCGACCACCACCGCCAATGACCAAAACCTTCATAAAAACGTACCAAAAGAATCAATATAATCTGCCATGATACCTCAGATAGGCAGATAACTGAATTCATGTGCTTGAAAGGATTAATATTAATTAACCTAAAGCCATGAAGTAAGACCATTTAGTTTCTTACTTCGTCATTCCGGTACGCTTTTAGCCTGAATCTAGTTTATCAACACTAGACTACCGCTACAAACACGCGAGGATGACAGGTTTACTTAAAGCCAGATCCCTTTTTCTCTTACCATAATTATAGTGCTGACTTTTAGCCTCTATTTGCAATACAACTCGGTTATCTTTATCTTCATTGTTACTAACCTCACTAAAAAGAGCATCACGTGGAAGATTTAAAAACATCAGAAGCATGGCGAGTATTTCGTATTCAAGCGGAACTTATTGATGGAATAGAAACCCTTAATAATATAGAACCGGCAGTATCCATCTTCGGTAGTGCTCGTCTTCCGCCCACGTCACCTTATTATCAAGATGCCATCACTGTCGCTCAAAAATTATCACATGCCAAATATGCAATCATTAGTGGTGGCGGACCCAGCATCATGGAAGCTGCAAATAAAGGCGCGTATCAACAAGGTGGTTTATCTATAGGTTTAAATATCGACCTACCTCATGAGCAAACACCTAATACCACCCAAGATATTAGCCTGACATTTAGATATTTCTTTGTACGCAAACTGATGTTTGTTAAATATTCTATGGCTTATGTTGTTTTCCCAGGTGGGTTTGGCACACTCGATGAGTTTTTTGAAGCCCTCACATTAATACAAACCAAAAAAATCCGCCATTTTCCCATTATCTTATACGGCACAGAATTTTGGGCTGGTCTCATTGATTGGCTTAAAATACAGGTGCTTGAATTAGGCTGTATTTCTGAAGAAGACTTAGACCTCTTTTATATAGTCGATTCACCTGAAGAAGTCCTGCCTATTATTGAGTCTCATCATGAACATTTACGTGAACATCCTGAAGACGAGCATCGGTTTACAGTTTGATCTAAATCAAGTTATCTCCAATTCAATAGATGCCTATCTCTGAGGAAGGCTATAATGCTGGACGTAAATATATATTAGTTATAGGAAACCACGACTTTGGAACAAACAGTTACTTTCGACCTAGATCTTATCAAACGATATGATAAAGCAGGGCCTCGCTATACCTCCTATCCAACGGCCGTTGAGTTCAATGAGAACTTTGGTCCTGATAGCTATAAAGAACAAGTTGCTCTATCTAATCAACGTGGTGGTCCCTTATCGCTCTACTTTCACCTGCCTTTTTGTGACACCGTTTGTTTTTATTGCGCCTGTAATAAAATCATCACCAAAAACCGTAAACACTCTGAACCTTACTTAGCCAATTTACATAAAGAAATCGCTATGCAAGGTGCATTATTTGACTCAAGTCGTGTCGTAGAACAGCTACACTGGGGCGGTGGCACACCTACCTTTATTAGCCATGATCAAATGCGAGAACTCATGGCTGTCACCCGTCAGCACTTCAATCTAGCGGATGACACTACAGGTGAATACTCTATCGAAGTTGATCCTCGTGAAGCCGATCCTGAAACGATTGCTGTGCTTCGAGAAATTGGCTTTAATCGTTTAAGCTTAGGTGTACAAGATTTTAATCCGGTCGTACAAAAAGCCGTTAACCGCATTCAAAGTGAAGAAGAAACCTTCGCTGTTATTGATGCCGCCCGCAGCACAGGTTTCCGCTCAATCAGCCTAGACCTTATTTATGGCCTGCCTCATCAAACACCAGAAAGCTTTGCAGAAACACTCGACAAGATCATTGCTGTTGAACCTGATCGCCTATCGGTATTTAACTATGCCCATATGCCAGACATGTTTAAAGTTCAACGCCAAATGAAAAGTGAAGACTTACCCCCGCCTGAAGTAAAACTTGAAATTTTACAACGTACTATCGAGCAATTAACCGCTGCAGGTTATGTTTATATTGGAATGGATCACTTTGCCAAACCAGATGATGATCTTGCTGTTGCTCAACGTGAAAACAAACTTTACCGTAATTTCCAAGGTTACTCGACCCATTCTGAATGTGATCTAATTGGTCTCGGCGTGACTTCTATCGGCAGTGTGGGCGATTCCTACTCACAAAACCAACGTACCTTAGAAGACTATGCCAATAGCCTTAATAATGATGAACTACCTGTTTTTCGTGGTTTTACACTTAATGATGATGACAAAATTCGCCGTGTCGTAATAACCCGATTAATCTGCCACTTTGCACTTGATATTGAATTAATAGAAAAAGAATTAAATATTACATTTTCCGACTATTTCGCCGACGTTATGCCCAAACTTGAGCAGTTTTCTAACGATGGTTTACTACGTTATGACGATAAAAAGATCGAAGTTCTTCCCGCTGGTCACTTATTAATTCGTAATATTTGCATGGTTTTTGACTTTTATATGCAGCAAAAAACTGCCAAACATTTTTCAAAAGTAATATAAAACCTAGCTTATGATTGAGCGGATACGACAATATTTTATTCTTGGCGATTCGCAGCTAAAACTTTATCTACTAGCGATGCTAACAGGACTCATTGCCGGTGGCGTCATCATCCTGTTTCGCATGACGATTGAAAGTACACAAATAGCTTTTTTGCCATCAGGTGAAATTGAAGATTTTTCAAGTCTTCATTGGTCATGGATATTAGGGCTACCTGTACTCGGTGGCTTGCTTATAGGGCTTATCTTTGGCCAACTGACTAGTGAGCAGAGAAGTATTGGTGTTGTTCATGTCATTGAACGTTTGTCCTATCATGAAGGCCGCCTACCTTGGCGAAATACAGTCCTACAATTCTTAGGAGCTGCACTGGCACTTATCAGTGGCCATTCTGTCGGTAGAGAAGGTCCAAGTGTTCACCTTGGTGCAGCAAGTGGTAGTTTACTTGGCTCTAGTCTAGAACTTCCTAATAATGGTGTTCGAGTTCTTGTTGCATCAGGCTCTGCCGCTGCCATTGCTGCCTCATTCAACACCCCTATTGCAGGCGTTATCTTCGCAATGGAAGTCATTATGATGGAATATCACATTGCCACGTTTATCCCTATCATATTGGCATCTGTTAGTGGTGCAGTGGTCAGCCGCCTCACCTTTGGTGAAGATCCTTTTTTTGGTTCGATTTCTGCTGAAATGCATTCTTTATGGGAAATCCCATACATTATCTTTCTAGGTGTTTTAGTCGGTTTTATAGCCACCTTCTTTATTCATAGCCTTAAATTCTTCTCTACATTTCTGGCTGACCATCCTCTTTGGCAACGAACAACACTCGCCGGCATATTAGTTGGTTTAGGTGGCCTCATCATGCCTGATGTAATGGGTATGAGTTATCACATCACCAACAGCTCACATTTAACTGAACTTGCGATTGGCAGCCTTTTTATCCTACTCGCTCTAAAGCTCATCCTCTCTTCCGCCTGTATCGGGCTAGGGATCCCTGGGGGATTAATCGGCCCCACACTTATTATTGGTGCAACAGCAGGAGCCGCACTCGGTATTATTGGTAATTACTTCTTCCCAGACCTTTCCTCCGCAACAGGCTTTTATGCCATGATAGGCATGTGTGCCATGATGGGAGCCACGCTCAAAGCACCACTTGCTGCATTAATGGCCTTACTTGAACTTACAGCCAACCCACACATCATAATGCCAGGTATGTTAGCCATTGTTTTCTCTAGCATTATCGTCTTTGATTTGTTTAAACAAGATTCTATTTTCCTCTCATTACTACGAGCTAGAGGATTAGATTATCGTAACGATCCGATCTCACAAACACTCCGTCGCATCAGCGTTGCCAAAGCCATGCAACGAAACTTTGTTATCCTTTCTAATGAAGTTTCACCAGAAGGCGCCAAACATGCTCTTTCCACAAATCCACTATGGATTATTATTCATGAAAATGAAATACCAACCTCACTCTTACCCGCAGCTGACCTAGCTCGCGCATTAAATGATGAAAGTTTGGAAACAATTAATCTGCTGAATATTCCAGCATCACGGAAAAATTTAGTGAAAGCCTCTCTGCATGATAGCCTTCAAGAAGCGCAAGATATTCTCAATAAAAACAATGCTGAAGCACTCTATATTACACGAGTCACCGCCCCTATGATTGAACGCACTTATGGCATCCTAACTCGACAAGCAATCGAATCTCATTACCAAGTTCCACACAATTAATATAAAAAACTTTGAAAACCCAATAAGACCTCGGTTATAATACTCGGATGCCTGGGTGGTGAAATTGGTAGACACAAGGGACTTAAAATCCCTCGGCTTCACGGCCGTGCCGGTTCGATTCCGGCCCTAGGTACCATATATGAGAGCCTCGACACCTAACGGTGTTGGGGCTTTTTTATGATTAATGATAAATCTAAGGATAAGACATGAAGACTTTAATAAGCTCAATGATTGTAGCAACACTTGCATTAACCGCTTGCGGGGAAAACGCTAAACCTTCCGCTAATGAAGAACAAGTAACTCCTGTAGAACAAGTGGCTCCTGCAGCACAAAATATGGAGAAACCATCATTCTCTGCTAGTCGTAGCCTAACTGATACGGCAAAAGTGGAAGCTATTAACCATGAAACTCGTGAAGTTACTTTGCTTCAAGAAGATGGGACTGAGCTTAGTTTTGTTGCCAGTGAAGAAGCTCGTAATTTAGATCAAGTTCAAGTCGGCGATATGGTTGTTGCCACATATATTGAAAATATGACCGTTGAAGTTGTCTCTGTTGAAAACGCTGAAGCTAGTGCAGGTGTCATTGCAGCTCAAACTCGTACTGAAAAAGGCGAAATGCCAGGTATAGCTACAGGAGAAACAGTTGTAATAACCGCAACAGTTGAAGAAATCAATATTGAAGCAAACACATTCAAACTAAAAGGCCCTAAAGGCAAGGTTGAGGAATTCACAGCCCGTAACCCAGAAAACCTTAAAAAAGCAGCCGTTGGTGATTTGGTTGTCATTACACATACCAAAGTGATTGCATTGACCGTTGAAAAAGCAAAGTAACTAGTTAGTATTTTGCCGGTTCATTACGGCCCTAGGTACCAACTATGAGAGCCTCAATACTTCGGTATTGGGGCTTTTTTATTGGGTAGAGTTTTACTGTTTTTCTTTACGATGGGAGAAGTATGAGAAGTCCAATCACGTGATTTTGATAGAGAATTATCATACATATAGCCAGCGAATACTTCTGAACAAGCCTGCCAGCTATTTTTTATTGCGTAATCAATACAATCTTGAGGATTAAGTAGAAGTGCTTTACGAACAGCTTCTCCTAGATCTTCATTTAAAATCCCGGTAACACCATCCGTCACGACATCATTGGGGCCGGTAACCGGATAGGCAGCAACTGGAACACCACACGCCATGGCTTCAAGCAATACCAAACCAAATGTATCAGTTTTGCTCGGAAAAACAAACACGTCAGCCGCGGCAACCCAAGATGCCAACTCTTTACCGAATTTTGCTCCTGTAAACAGGACATCAGGATAGCGTTTTTTTAGCATCTCTAAATCAGGACCATCGCCAACCACAACCTTACTGCCTGCAATATCTTGTTGTAAAAAGGCTTCAATGTTTTTCTCTACTGCTACGCGACCCATATTGAGTAAAATAGGCCCCAGCAGATCAGCTTGCTGAGGGTTATCTGGTTTAAAGATCGAAGTATCGACACCTCTTCCCCAAACATGCACATTATTAAAGCCGCGATCAATAAGTCTCTTTCGCATAGATTCTGTGGGGACTAATGTCCTTTCTGCTTGGCGATGAAACCTTCTTAACCACCAATAAGTAAGTTTCATTGGAATCGGAAGACGTAATCGAAGATATTCTGGGAACTGGGTATGGTAAGAGGTCGTAAAAGCGACTTTATTACGAATACACCAACGTCTTGCCGCCGATCCTATCGGCCCCTCGGTCGCAATATGAATCGCGTCAGCATCAATTAATTTTAAATCAGCAGAAACCTTTTTACTTGGAAACAAGGCCAAAGGAATGGATGGATAACTAGGGCAAGGAATCGTTCGATGACCTTCTGGGCTTATAAGGAAAACATCATGTCCCATCTCGACAAGATGATTATAGGTTTGCTTAAGTGTTCTAACCACACCATTGACTTGTGGTTCCCATGCATCCGTTACAATCGCTATCTTCATTCAGGCAGCCTTTGGTAAAGAAATTGTTTGGTTGACTAAATCAGCCCATTTGATTATTTCCATGGTGCCATCAGGGTGTTCTACCAAAGCAGTACAGCTTTCTACCCAGTCACCACAATTGTAATAATCCACATCATTAATTTTGCTGATTTCTGCACGATGAATATGCCCACAAACAACACCTTCTACGCCTTGTCTTGCTGCCTCGCGTGCAACTGCTTCTTCAAAGTCACTAATGAATTGAACAGCATTTTTTACTTTATGCTTCAGAAAGGCTGCTAGTGACCAGTACGAAAAACCTAATTTACGGCGAGCTATATTAACCCAGCGATTGGCTTGGAGAAGATAGTCGTATAGACGACCACCAATTTTGGCAATAAACGGAGAATGCTTAACTACATAATCAAACTTATCGCCATGAAGAATAAGTAACTTACGGCCATCTGCTGTGGTATGTATTGTTTCATTACGAATTTCAACATTACCCAAAATGGCACCATCAAAATCACGGAGCATTTCATCATGATTACCGGGTACATAGATAACCTTGGTGTCATGCTTCGCTTTACCAAGAAGTGTTCGAACGACATTGTTATGTTCTTGGGGCCAGAACATGCGTTTTTTCATCTCCCACACATCGATAATGTCACCGACTAAGTAGAGATAATCACACTTCACATGATGCAAAAAGTCCAATAATAAATCAGCATTGCATCCGCGAAAACCAAGGTGAATATCAGATATCCATACACTGCGAACCTGTACAACTCGTTTAGGATTAAACTTCGTTTCCATTATTTTTATCCCATTAGTAGTGTTTTTTTCACACTAATAGAAGTTGGTTACAGATTTATGATAGTTTTATTATAAGTTCATGACAAAGGATGCTTTTGAGGGACGTATACTGAAATGGTGTTGGCAATGATTATGTATAATCGAGAGTTTCTAATACAAGTTTATTGACTTCACAGTCGTGCCGGTTCGGTTCTGGCGCTAGGGTTTTTTATTGGTTTGAATCATTAATCAATTCTATCGTTTAGGAAATCACTTGATTCGACAATTGTTGATGGGATTTAAATTGCATAATGTTATCCACTGTTGTTGAACATATATGCTGTAATGCTTCTCGGGTAAAATATCCTTGATGACCAGTCACAATTACATTTGGGAAAGTAATTAAACGCTGTAGAACATCATCTTGAATAATATCAGATGAGTGATCATCAAAAAACAAGTCACTTTCTTCTTCATATACATCAATACCTAGATGGGCAATTTTACGTTTTTTTATCGCTTTCAGGACGGCTTTAGTATCCAATAACCCGCCACGACTGGTATTAATTAGCATTACATCTTGCTTCATCTTGGAAATTGCATCTGCATTAATGATATGACGTGTGTCTGCTACTAATGGACAGTGCAAAGTGATGATATCTGATTGTGTGATTAAAGAATTTAAATCCACGATCTGGAAGCCTAATGCTTCACATTGTTTGGTTTGATAGGGTTCATGAACAAGAATCTTACAGCCGAATGCTTTCAGTCGTTGCCCAACAAGTTGGCCAATTTTTCCACCACCAATAATACCAAGGGTCTTCTGATAGAAGTCAAACCCAAGCAAGCCATTCAATGAAAAGTTGCCATCTTTTACACGATTGTATGCTTTAGGTAAGTTTCGACCTAGGGCAAGCATTAAAGCGATAGTGTACTCAGCTACAGCGTGTGGTGAATAGGCTGGGACATTGACCAGCTTTATACCTAGTTTTTCAGCTGCGACTAAATCAACATTGTTATATCCAGCACAACGTAATGCTATTAATTTGGTGCCACCTCTAGCGAGAGTATTTAGCGTCTCTTCACATAAATCATCATTAACAAAGACACTGACCACCTTGTAGCCATTCGCCATTGAAGCGCTAACAGGATCTAATGCAAAATTATAACAATCGAACTCGAGTTTACCTTCAGCGGCAATAGACAAGAAAGTCTGATCATAAGGCTTAGCACTAAAGGCTAAAACATGGTTGGATTTCATTTTAATTACCAGTGTAGCGTTCTTATTTGTTCATTTTCCACAAATCAACCTTGAAGATCCATTGACACGGGCAAATGTTCCAATTGCCATATGTCGGTATTGTATTCATTGATGGTGCGATCAGATGAGAATTTTCCAGAGCAAGCTACATTCATGATACTCATTTTTGTCCATTGCTCTTGATCTAAATAAGCACGATCTACATTGGCTTGAATATCAATATAGCTGCGAAAATCTGCAATAGTCATCCATGGGTCATGGGGAGTCTTAATAGAGTTTATAAGTGTATCAAATATAGCTGGCTCGAATTGGTTAAAGTGACCTAGTTCAAGGAGTTCAATGACTTGCATCAAGTCCTCATCTTGTTCGATTATTGAAAGGGGATCATAATTAATCTTTCTGTGATTGACTTGCTCTTCCGTTAGGCCAAACAAGAAAAAATTATCATCGCCAACTTCTTCCAATATTTCTACATTAGCACCATCTAATGTACCAACGGTAACCGCACCATTCATCATCATTTTCATATTGCCTGTACCCGATGCCTCTTTACCTGCTGTGGATATTTGCTCTGATAAATCTACTGCTGGACAAATTTGTTCCATTGCTGAAACACGGTAATCAGGCAAGAAAAGCAAGCTCAATTGGCCCTGCATCTCTTGATCGGAATTGATCACCGCAGCAACATTATTGATGAGTTTAATGATGTTTTTTGCCACTTGATAACCCGGTGCAGCCTTACCCGCAATCAATACACAACGGGGCACTATGGGTTCATCTCCGGCTTTAATACGGATATATAAGTGAATGACGTGTAATACTTTAAGCAATTGACGTTTATATTCGTGGATACGCTTAACTTGAACGTCAAAAATAGCATCCACATTTATCAAAACACCGTGCTGTTGTTCTTTGTAATCAGCCAAACGTTGCTTAGCTGACCGTTTTATACTTCTCCAGCGTTGTCGAAATTCCTTATCCTCAGAATAAGGTATCAAAGCTTTGAGTAAGGTCAGGTCATGCACCCAATCTGCTCCAATCGTTTCAGTAATCAACGCTGTTAATTCAGGGTTTGATTCTAACAACCAGCGGCGCGGTGTTACGCCATTTGTTTTGTTGTTGAATTTTTCTGGCCAAAGTGCATAGAAATCCGAAAATAGTTCCCTCTGCAACAGTTGAGAATGTAGCTCGGCGACACCATTCACTGAAAAACTACCCGCTATCGCAAGATGAGCCATTCTGATGTATCGATGCTCACCTTCTTCGATGATAGACATGTTCTGTAATTTTTGATTATCACCAGGCCAATGTGAGGCAACTTGTGATAAAAAATGTGCATTGATTTCGAGAATCACATTCATCAATCTAGGCAGTAATCGTTCGAACAAGCTCACCGGCCATTTTTCTAAGGCCTCAGGTAAAAGTGTGTGATTAGTGTATGCCATGGTGGATGAAGTAATGTCCCATGCCTCATCCCAAGAAAGATGATGATTATCTAGTAATAATCGCATTAGCTCTACAACAGCAATACTTGGATGAGTATCATTCAGCTGAAAGCAATTTTTCTCTGCAAATTGAGTGAAGTCCTCGCCATATAACCCAACCCAGTGCGCCATGACATCCTGCAGGCTGGCTGATGTGAGAAAATATTGCTGGCGAAGTCGAAGCTCTTTGCCATTTTCACTGCTATCGTTAGGATAGAGCACCATAGTGATGTTCTCAGCATGATTCTTTTTCGCCACTGAATGCACATAGTCGCCAGAATTAAATTCATTAAGATCAAATTCCTCGGTTGCTACAGATTTCCATAAACGAAGCGTGTTGACAGTATTATTTTGAAAGCCCGGAATGGGTGTGTCATAAGGTATTGCCAAGACATCATTTGTATTGCTCCAAACAAAACGTTGCACACCATCTTCATAGGTTTGTACTTCAGTGTAACCACCAAATTTTACTCGATGTGCATATTCGAGCCTCTTAATCTCCCATACATTTCGAAACCTTAACCAATGGTCTGGCTTTTCTTGTTGTTGTCCATTAACAATAGTTTGAGTAAACATGCCATATTCATAGCGAAGACCATAGCCAATAACGGGTAGCTGTAATGTAGCGCAACTATCCAAAAAGCATGCTGCCAATCGACCTAAACCACCATTACCCAAGCCGGCATCTGCTTCACAATCAATTAATTCTTCGAGCTCAATCCCTAACTCATACATCGCTTGTGTTGCAGTGTCAGTAATGCCAAGGTTTATCATTGCATTACTAAGAGACCGTCCCATCAAATACTCCATCGATATATAAAAAGATCTTTTGGCTTTAGCTTCTTTATATGTACGGTGTGTCTCATTCCAGCGTTCCATCAAACGATCACGAATTGTCATACCAAGCGCTTCATAAGCGTAATGTACGTTATGGCTTTCATTGTCTCGACCAAGGAAGTGAACATAGTATTCTTTGAAGCTTTTAATCAGGTCTTTCTTTTTTAATCCTTTCTCAGAAATATGAGTGATGGACTCACTTGGATTGCTTTTCACAAAGTCGGCATTAAGCATGAGCTGGATTATCCTTAAAATAACGTTGATTTTTGATTGACATCATCTTGCCCATATTCTTAATTTAAAAACATCAATTCAACCAAGTATAACCACGGTTTATTGCAAAATTATTAACGATGTATTGGGAATCAAGTTTCTAGAGATTTATTATCTATTTACTCAGCAGATATAATTTGTCTCGCTTCATTGGCAATTTGCAACTCTTCGTTCGTTCGTATCACCATGATTCGGGTAGGGCTTCCAGAATCAATAAAGGCACTTTGTTCTATCTGTTGTGTATTTAGAATGGGATCTAGTTGTATGCCAAACATTTCCAAATCGTTACAGCATCGGTCTCTAATGTCAGAAACATTTTCACCTATACCCGCAGTGAAAATGAGGGCATCAACATGACCAAGAGTAACTAAATAAGCACCAATGTATTTACGAATACGGTACACATAGGAATCTAATGCAAGCTTGGCAGCTTGGTCTCCTGTTTTTTCAAGCTCTAACAAGTGAGATACATCACTTGTTCCTGCGAGCGCTTTCAAACCAGATTCGGTATTTAGTAAAAGTTCGACCTCTTCACTTGCGAGCCCAGACTTTTCCTGAATATAAAGTGGAATAGATGCATCAATGTCACCACTACGACTGCCCATAATTAGACCTTCTAATGGCGTAAAGCCCATGGATGTGTCAATGCTTTTTCCCTGCTGAATGGCACAGACACTCGCGCCATTACCTAAGTGCAAACTGATCAGGTTCAATTCAGACAAAGGACGATTTAATAGATGTGCTGTTTGTTGTGCCACATACTGATGCGATGTGCCATGAAAGCCATATCGCCGTATTTTATGCTCTTGATACCATGATTGTGGAATAGCATAACGATATACATGCTCAGGTATTGTTTGATGAAAAGAAGTATCAAATACGGCAACTTGAGGAACACCTGAAAAAAACGTACTACACATGTTAATGCCCAAAAGACTATTTGGATTGTGTAATGGTGCCAAATGATTGAATCGCTCAATTTTGCTTATCACTGATTCATTAATAAGTGTGGGGGTGATAAATTCATCGCCACCATGAACAACACGATGACCAATAACCGAGATATCTAATGCCTTTATTGTGTCGTGAAATCGCGATAAAGCAGCTAGAATAGCGTTAAAGCCATCAGCTTGAGTTTGTAATGCACAACTATCATCTTCAATAGCAAGTTCTTGCTGACCTAGCTCTTTTAAGTGAATGACATGCTTAGCGTGTTCAGACCCAATACCACTCACCTCACCATGAAGCATAGGCATTTCATCTGGAAATGAAAAGATCTCATATTTTATTGATGAACTGCCACTATTTATCACTAAAACGAGCTGTTCTTTATTATTGGCCTTATCCATTGAAGTGACGCGGCCATTTCCAATTTGCAAACTCAGGTTTATCGATGCCATATTGGTGTGCATATTGGCGACACTCAATCTGCAAGTTACGTAATTTATCCTTAACGTGAGCACCGACAAGTTGTAATCTTTCTACTCTATCAATCACATCTATTGCCAAACTAAACCTATCTACTTCATTGCAAATAGCTAATTCGAGAGGCGTATTAATACTGCCTTTTTCTTTATAACCGCGAACATGGAAATTATTATGATTAGTGCGCCGGTAGGTTAAGCGATGAATTAGCCAAGGATAGCCATGGAAATTGAATATAACAGGCCTATCTTTTGTAAACAGGCTATCGAAATCATAATCTGTTAAACCATGTGGGTGCTCACTCTCTGGTAGCAGTTTAAATAAATCAACAACATTAACAAAACGTATTTTCAAATCACTGAAATGCTCTCGCAATAAACATATTGCCGCCAAGCTTTCCTGTGTTGGCACATCACCCGCAGCAACCATGACAACATCAGGCTCAAGGCCTTGATCAGAGCTTGCCCACTCCCAAATGCCAACGCCTTTCGTGCAGTGTTTAATTGCCGCATCCATATCAAGATATTGGACATGGTTTTGCTTGTCGGCAACAATAACATTTATATAGTCTTTTGCTTGCAAACAATGGTCAGCGACTGACAATAAAGTATTGGCATCAGGTGGAAGATAGATGCGACAAACGCTGGGACTTTTATTAACAACAAGATCCAAAAATCCTGGGTCTTGATGCGTGAAGCCATTATGATCTTGACGCCAAACAGTTGATGTTATTAGCAGGTTAAGAGAAGAAACAGGTGCGCGCCATGAAATCTTTCGACTGGTATCTATCCATTTAGCATGCTGATTAAACATTGAGTCGATAACGTGTACAAAAGCTTCATAGGTAGAGAAAAAGCCGTGGCGACCAGACAGCAAGTAACCTTCCAGCCAACCTTCTAGAGTATGCTCAGATAACATCTCTAATACTCGACCGTCACGAGATAGCTCACCACCATCTTCATCTTCAGGTAGGAGATCAGCGATCCATAATTTTTTACTTGTTTCGTAAATAGCATCCAACTTATTAGAGCTATTTTCATCTGGTCCAAACACGCGAAAGTTAGACATATTACGCTGCATAATGTCACGCAAAAATTCGCCTAAAGGCCGTGTAGTCTCAACTTTCGAGGTGGCAGGGTGTTTAATATCAACCGCATAATTTCTAAAATCAGGCATTTTGAGCGCTTTTCGTAATAATCCGCCATTGGCATGAGGATTGGCACTCATTCTTTGATTGCCTTTTGGAGCAAGATCTTTGAGCTCAGGTAGTAAATGACCTTCAGCGTCAAATAACTCATCCGGCCGATAGCTTCTTAACCACTGCTCCAGCTGTTGCAAATGTTCAGGATTTTCTTTAACGCCTGCCAAAGGAACCTGATGGGATCTCCAAAAACCTTCAACCTTATGCCCATCAACTGATTCTGGACCTGTCCAACCTTTTGGGCTACGTAAAATAATCATCGGCCAACGAGGTCTTTCAAAGTTTTGAATGGCTCTCGCCTCTTCCTGAATAGTCTGTATTTCCAGAATGCATTGTTCCATGGCTATAGCCATTTTTTGGTGCATTTCTATTGGATCAGAGCCTTCAACGAAATAAGGCTTCCAACCATAGCCTTTGAAAAGGTTTTCTAGCTCTTCATGTGAGATACGTGACAAGATGGTGGGGTTATTAATCTTATAGCCATTCAGGTGCAAAATCGGTAGTACTGCACCATCACGAATAGGATTTAGAAACTTATTTGAATGCCATGATGTTGCTAGCGGACCCGTTTCAGATTCACCATCACCGACCATTACGGTTACTATCAAATCAGGGTTATCAAAGGCAGCTCCAAACGCATGCGAAACACTGTAGCCTAACTCACCACCTTCATGAATTGATCCTGGCGTTTCTGGCGTACAATGACTGCCAATACCCCCTGGAAATGAGAACTCCTTAAAGAACTCACGCAGTCCATCACTATCTTCACTTTTTTTCGGATAAATCTCTGAATAGGTGCCTTCCAAATATACCGGCGCTAGAACACCTGGTGCTCCATGCCCAGGGCCTGCAAGGAATATCGCATCTAGATTATATTTCTTAATTAGTCGGTTCATGTGGATGTAGCTAAAACTGAGGCCAGGACTCGCCCCCCAATGACCCAGCAATCGATTTTTAATGTGTTCTGGCTTCAATGGTTCATGTAATAGAGGATTATCTCGAAGATAAATCATTCCAGCGGCCAAATAATTACATGCTCTCCAATAGGCATGTAATTGGTTTATCACTAGCTCATTTAAAGGAGGCACAAGGTTCTCGTTCGTCATTTCTAGATCTCAATTTATGATACTTAAAAATATTTTATCATGAGAATATGACAGTGCTTTTACAACTGCTGTAATAGTTGTCCTACTTCAGGACACATAATATTACACTGTCCATATTTGTACCGTGCACAGTCATATTAAGGCCTGTTTGAGGCAGGTTTTGATAGTTGGAGAATGCTGTAAGTGACTAAGAATTAAAGGAACAGTATTTTGTTAAGCTGACTTAAAACCCTCTGCTTGATGGCCGTGCCGGTTCGATTCCGGCCCTAGGTACCATATATAAGAGCCTCGACACCTAACGGTGTTGAGGCTTTTTTATTAGACGGTGTTTTTAGGGGCACTGTCTTGTTTACTACCTAACTAAGCATCCTGATTTTATTGACCAGTACAACATTCAGCGTGATGGTAAAGTGAAGCACGAAGTAAGAGATATTTATGCTAAAGATCCGATGATGCTAATGCGTGCTGTTGAATTAGTGAATCTGGAGTTCGCCATCATTGCTGAAGCAAATGATTACTGGCGTAAATGATTGAAACCAATAAGATAACACCAGATTGGTTCTAACTATAGCTATCAAATAAGAGAGCCTCAGTAGTTAATTCTGCTGAGGCTTTTTATGGTTTATCGCCGAACACGGGGAAAGGCAGCTCTAATTTTCAAGAAATAGTAGTCCGTCGAAGTGAAGGACGTCCATGCATTAAATGTCAGCATCAAATAACCAGTAAAGTCCTATTATCTAAACCAACTCCTTACTTTATCTGTTGTTGTACTGCCTGTATCTTTAGCCGTATCTGCTTTTTTATCTGTGACCGCAGGCTCTTGCTTTTTTGTGTCAGCAGTTGCTGTTGATTTTTGACCCAATGCCGTTGCACAGGGATCTGCATCTGCTGTTGCACGATCGAGCAAACCCTCAGCTAACATAGATAAACCACCTGTTGCTAAAGCAGTGGTTGCTGATAACCCCGTGGTCAATGCTGCAGTGATATCAACGCCAGGTTGAGGGTTTGCTAATGTGCCACCTACCTTCACCATATTTGCTAATTGACCGGCACTGAGCCCGACTCCTTTTCGCGCCTGTGGTTTAATGCTGATATCCAGTTTTTCAGTTTTCAAATCAATGGTGCCACTGCCAATGACGTTCATTTGATGAGTTACTAATGCGATCCCTTTATTGGCAGTGGCAATACCATCTTTGATGTCAAAGTTCACCACAACACATTCTACTTGTGTTTCAGAACTACTTTTTATAGTGGGATTCAACATGGCTAGTAAGCTAGTACTTGCAGTACTAATTCCATAGCCTTTAACTATCCCTTTTCCGGATTTAATCAATAACTTACCATTAAGACCTGCCATAATCTGACTAACGCTATTACCATTGCCTTTGACCTTGATACTGACATCGGTTGTCACGCCGGTAATCTTGTTTTTGAGATCTCCAATTTGTGATGGCTTTAGTCCTTTGAGAGCAATGTCTGTATTTAATACAGATGTTTTACCACTAGTATTCAGGCTAATATTGCCATTTAAACTGCCACCTGCAAGGAGAGTGCTTAGCGGTTTGATTGATAAGTTGCCATCTTTAAGAGTTACTACAACCTTTGTTTTGTCTAAAACCAAGCTGCTGGTCTTAATCTGTTTCGCATTGATCGACACATTAGCATTTAGCGACTTGAGACCTGCTACCAGTAATGGCTCGGAAGAGAATAGACGATCTTTGTTGTCTTTTTTAGTAGCTTTATCTTCACCACCGCCTAATTCAATCAGATCAATCAAGTTCGAGCTTAAATTAGCGGAGATAGCAGGAATTTTGCCAGAAATATTTGCTGTCACATCACCTGACAGGTCGGTTTTCCCTAGCAATAACTTCATCGTTGTTATCGAATACGAACCCTTGCCATCCGTTACTTTGCCAGTAAAACTTACTGGGCCAAGTTTAGGAAGCTCACTTCCAGATAATTTGGATAGCCTTGATAAGGAATCAACATTGAAACTGAGATCTATATCTACTCCCTTGCCATCCATTGGTTGGGCCACCACACCTTTCAACCCAACGCTTGCATCACTTATATTAATCATCAGATCAAGAGGGTAGTTTTCATTTCCAATCAGTTTCTTGAGTTTGCCAATAGTGCCATTAATTTCGACTGGAATCTCGTTATAGGCTGCCTTAACAATCATAGAAAGTGGGTTATTGCCACCATTTGATTTAAGCTCAATATTTTCAATGGCAAGCGTAGACTCTTGTCCTGTCACGCCATCTTTATAGTGGATTCTTGCATTCTCAATATCCACTTTTTTAATGACAATGGCGGGTAGCGATGAGCCTGATTCAGAAGCCGGTGGAGCGGTTTCTTGTGTTTTCTTACTAGAAAACTCCCAGTTAGCGACACCATTTTTATTGGTTTCAAGTAAAATATCAGGTTCCAATAATACCACTCGATTAACTTGAATATTGCCACTCAACAAAGGTAATAGTGCCACTTCAATTTCAAATTTATTCAGAGTTAGCATCTCTGGTTTGGAGCCCCAATTGGCATTACTAAATTTAACGTCTTCAACCACCACAGTTGGAATTAAGGATACTGCAAATTGTAAATCACTCCCTATCTGTAACTTTCTGCCAGTCGCTTGCTCAACAGCCTCGATCAGCTGACCTTTGTATTGATTCACATCTAGCGTGCTAATTACAACTGCCACACCGATCATGATGACAACAAATAAACCAGCAATTATCTTTATGAATTTACCCACGATGATCTCCTTTCCTAGATAAGGACATTGGTATTCAGTATTATAGTTACATTATTAAGGAAAAGAAGTTGAAATGTTTGGTTCAGCAAGTTATTACATGAAAAAATACTACAGCGACGTAATATAAGATAATGTTAGGCTCATCAGTGATGAATGCTTAATCTGTTTGCATGATGTATTTAAAGCTTATTTTTCTTCACTTAAATTAATCGGGAAAATGTCCACAATGAAATTTGGTTCTAAATTTTCTTTATTGTTTTTTATTATGTTCACTTTCTTCTCTAACCCCGTTTTTTCGGTAGAGGGTCTAGTGACTGCAGAAACAATTCAGAAACGGATTGATGTAGTTAGCGAAATGAAGGATAGCGATGAAAAACTAAAAACTCAGTTGCTGGACCTCTATAGCAAAACATTGAGCAATTTAGACTCAATAGACACAAATAATCAACAAAGCGTGGCGTTTGAAGCTACTAGAAAACAAGCACCAAAAGAAATAAAGCAACTGGAAGAAAAGCTGGCTAAGCAGGAACAGCAAAAACAGACTCCTCCGTCAGAAAAATCTTCAGCGCAAGTTTTAGCAAGTTTAGAGAAACGTCTTCTGCCAGAATTGGAACAGGCATACAATTCAGAGTCTGCAAATTTAGCTGCTGTCATTGCAAAAAATGCTGATATTAAGCAATCTTTAGCGCAAGAAAGCAATAGTGCTCAAGATATCCGAAAGCGTATTATCGACGCTAATCGCAAGCTAGAACAATACCGGGAAAGCAGAAATCTGCCGCCTATCCCTGGGGGCAATACAGATCTCAATAAAGCAGAAAAATGGCTGCTCGATTCACGGATTGAATTGTTACGTAGCGAACTAAAAATGTTGGATCTAAGGCTTTTAAGCCAACCAGTACGTCTGAAGATTTTAAAGTTAAATGCAGAGTTATCTAAACATTCAATAAAAAAAGTTGAATTAACTGCTCTCCAGTTGAAGCACCAGCTTGATTTGAAACGTAGTTCTGAAGTTCAAAAAACCGAGGAAATAGCTCAAACAGAACAAATCGAAGCACAAGGCAAGCATCCTCTGATTGTGGCTTTCGCAAATGATAACGCGTTATTGAGTTCCGTTATTACTCAAAGAAATCAGGAGCTAATTAAGCTTGAATCTAGTGATGATGCCGTTTTTAAGGAATCACAACGTATTAAAGATGCAAAAACGAATACCCTAAAAAAACTCGATATTGCAGGCCTAAATCAAATTCTTGGGAAAGTACTTTGGGAACAAAAAAAAGCATTACCTGATAGCAAACGATACCAGAATAATGTAACAAAACGAGAACATATAAATGCGCAAGTAGGATTAGAAAATATTCACTATCAGGAAGAACTGTCTAATATTAAAGACAGGAAAGACTATATAGCTGATTTATTGCGTGATATCTCACCTGAAACTGTAACGCTGATACAAACTGACTTAATCCAGTTAATAGACACTCGTAAAATATTGTTGAACAAAATCATCACTGTTAATGAAAAATTTCTTACCGCGATGACTGACCTCGATTTTGCTGAAAAGAAACTAATCGACATTGCCACCAGTTATTCACAATTTATTGATGAAAATTTATTTTGGCTGCGAAGTTCGCCATTTTTAACCCTGAATAACTTTAACGGTGCTCCTGAACAGCTCCAATTTTTATTACACCCCGCGAGATGGCTTGAATTAGCCAGTGATTTTTTCAATATGATTCGATCTTCTTATCAGGTGATTCTGGGATTATTACTTTTCGCATTCCTATTGCTCAAAAGAGCTAAGATCAAAGATTTACTCACCCAAAGTGGCAAGAAAACTAAGAAAGTTAGTACAGATAGCTTGCTTCATACATGGAAAGCTCTTTTTTATACGTTTTTATTAGTAATACCTGTACCGATGTTACTGTTGATTACTGGGTGGCAATTAACCAACATGTATGAAGCATCATTTTTTTCCCATGCTGTGGCTAGCGGTATGTTAATTATTGCGTTCCCGCTTTTCAGCTTAATAGCATTTCGTGAGATGTGTCTTCCATCTGGTCTTTTTAATATGCACTTTAAGTGGTCAATAGCTCTTACTAATGGATTAAAGAACGAAATGGGCCGCTTAATGCTTACTTTTATTCCCATTATTTTTACTGCTAAATTGCTATTGTCGATAGAGGGGGCCGGTTTAAATAGTGGTATGGGCCGCCTGTTAATTCTTTTGACCTTAACCACTTTTGCGTTGTTTTTTTATCGTCTTCTTAACTCAAAAACTGGCCTTCTACGATCAGCCAAGGAACCACTGACATTTATTGCTCGATACCGAGCAGTATTGTTATTCTTCACGTTAATGATTGTCGCATTTTTAATGGGACTGGCTATTATTGGTTATGTTTATACCGCCGCGCGAATTACTGAGCTTTTAATTTATTCTGTTTGGTTTATTTTTGCACTGGTATTTTTACAGCATATGTCATTACGCTGGTTATTGCTTACTCGTCATCGATATGCCTTGAAAATAGAGTATGAGAAACGTCAAGAAGCACAAGCTCTAAAGCAGCGACAACGTGATCAGGATGGCCTACAGGCAGAAGATGACGGTGCTATCGAGATTGAAGAGCCTAAAATCGATATCAAATCACTGAGTGAAGAATCTCAAAAATTGCTCAATCTTGGTTTATTTCTATTAGCGGTATCTGGTTTTGTTTTTATCTGGGCAGAGATTTTACCCGCTCTGAATATTTTTGAGAAGGTAACACTCTGGCATCATGAGGGGGTCGTTGATGGTGCGATTCAACTTGTTCCCGTTAGCTTGGCTGATTTGGGATTGGCCGTATTAATTTTAGTTATCACAATTGTGGGTGCTAAGCGGTTCCCTTCAATTATTGGAATAGTATTACTCCAAAATAACCATTTCAGTTCAGGTGAGCGCTACACAATAACGACATTAACAAATTACATTATCATTGGTGTGGGGGTTTTTACCGTATTCAACATTCTAGGTGCTGACTGGAATCGATTTCAATGGTTATTTGCTGCATTAAGTGTTGGCATTGGTTTTGGTCTGCAGGAAATTGTAGCCAATTTTATCAGTGGTTTGATTATTTTATTTGAACGCCCCATTCGTGTTGGCGATCATATCAGTGTTGGGGAGAATCAAGGTATAGTAAGTCGCATTCAGATCCGTGCTACGACAATCCTGACTTATGATAGAAAAGAATTACTGGTTCCTAACAAAGAGTTTATTACTGGCCAATTAGTTAATTTATCTTTGTCTGATCCGATAGCCAGACTCGTCATACCTGTTGGTGTGGCTTATGGCAGTGATGTTGCGAAAGCAAAACAATTGATGCTAGAAACAGCAACTCAAAGTGAACACATGTTGGATGAACCAACACCAAGCGTAATCTTTAAGGACTTTGGTGATAATAGTTTAAATCTAGAATTACGATGTTTTGTAGCTAATGTTGAAAACCGAATGTTCATAACCAGTGAAATTAATGAAGTAATTAATGAGAAATTTAATGCTGCTGGAATATGTATAGCTTTCCCACAAAGAGATGTTCATTTGGATATTAATCAACCCATTGATATTCGCGTGCAAGGCAAAACAGAATCATAAGAAACGATATTTTCACGACCTGAGATGCCAAGCATGTCTGAACTTATCAGCCGGGCTATCAATGATGTATCCATGCCGCCGCGTTTTGAGCAACATTTATAAAAACGTGAATTTCTCATGCTGTGTTCACGATATAGCTCGGGGCATAGAGTGTAGTGGTCAGCTAGTTACGGACATAGAATAAGGTTTTTCTTCAGCAATCTCTGGAGGCAAACAAAGAGCAAGAATATCTGCTCCCGTAAACTATAAAAGCCTCGATACCTAACGGTGTTGGGGCTTTTTTGGGTGATAAGTACTCACAATCCTTTTGTCCAAGAGCCAAGTCCTTGGATTCGCCACATAAGATGAATAGCTAACGAATATTTCCGGGCTCATCTTTTTCCAAATAAGCCTCTTCTTCACTGGATAACTCTACCTTGTCAAAACCGCTAATCATTGGCATGAGGTGCTCTTTGAAAGAGTGTCCAGTGGTTAACAAATAAACATGGATTATCACAAAGATTATGATGGCAAAAGCAACGGCGGTATGGAAAGTAGCAACCCAGACCAACTGTTCCACTGATGCTACAGCCCAAAGAGGATATAACAGGTAGGCAATACCACTAATCCAAATTGCAGGGAATAAAAATAATTTTAGTGCTAAATAAGAAATTGCCTGCAAAGGATTATGTTTACGCCAATAAGCCTTGTGATAAGGGTGACGTTCTCCTTTGAAAATACCAAAGGCATAAAACCGTGCAACCTTCCATAAACCATTAGTTGTCGGTACATAATGTCGCCATGTACCCGTTGTTAAGTGCCAAAAAATAGCAAATATCCACAGAACTAATAAGGCAATGGCGCTCACTGTATGTAATCCAACAGCAGTCTGAAAATCTAGTATTTGATGAAACCCATGAATACCAAATCCTGTAAACAACAAGATCATAATCAGTAGCATTTGCGACCAGTGCCAAAACCGTTCAAATCGTGTAAAAAGCATAATATAACGTTGTGACATGATTAGCCCCTTTTCCTGTTCATTACGACGCGAATCAGACCATGCGTTAAAACACCTAGGATGCTTGCGATGACGGCAAGGATGCCAAGAAGATCAAGCCAATAATTTGAATCTTTCCCTGGCATATAAAAGCCTTCTAAATTTTCCATCCGTCCATTTTTAGTATGACAATCATTACAAGTCAACGCATCTTCTTTAGGGGCCACCATATGGGTTATTGGCCAATAAGAATGGGTTTCGACAAAATCATATTCGCCACTATAAGGTAGGTTATTCTTTTCCATACCGACTTTAATAGCGTTACCAAAATCATAATTACCCCAATAAGCACTTTCATCTTCGCCCCATAGATGCATGTAAACCAAGGTGTTATTACCTTTGTCATAAGGCATCACTGTATGCATTTGTTTAAAAGGCCAAATTCGTGATTTACCATCTGTAGCTGAACCAATATAACTATTAATATCAACAACACCTTTAGAAGGATCAAATTTAGTATCAATAGTGGTGTAGTTCATTTGCCCATTAAACCAGCCATAATGTGGGACTAGATTTTCAGCATACTTAAAACTACCTTTGATGGATTTATAAGTAGCACGATGTTCACCATTACCCTGAGTGTATTCTTTCTCTTTGTAACCTTCGCCGTTTTTTGTTTTACCCGAAGTACGCCAATCCCAATCTGTCATGGTGGCGACACCTCCACGTGCAATGGTAGGAATATGGCAGGTTTGACAGGCAATTCTATCGGTATGGTTATTAAGCTTAATGTTACTCAAGCTATCATTAGGGTGGGGTTGTAATCCATGGCAGGATTCACAGCTTGCCACATCACGACGTTGTCCTGGCTTTCCTGTGCCTTTTGTATCTTTGGCAACAACATCATAGCGACTACCTTCCCAGATATGTTTATCACTAACATGGCAGCTGTTACACGAAAAATTTAATCCAGCTTCATCCATGTGAACATCAAGTTTTTTATCTGGATGAATCAAAGAAGAGTCAAGATCACCATGCTTTACACCATCTCCGCCACCACCATAAAAATGGCAGCTCCCACAGTTTTCACGTGCTGGCAGACCTACACTTTGAGCCACTTTTGACCACTGAATCGCTTGCTTGCCTTCAAACATAATGGAGCAGGTGGCATTGCCTTTGGTCGAGGGTGTTTTGTAATAAGAACCACTACGATCATGGCAAACTACACAGTCAATATTATCTTGATTGGTGAAGTCGAAGGTTTCATCTTTCCAACCATAACCTGCGTGACACTGAGCACACATACCTTCATTACCACGAGCATTGGTACAAAAGTTATTGACGAGATGTTTTTTACCGAGAAGTTGGCCTGTTTTTTCATTTTCATAGCTCCAAGTCCAATGAATGTTTTCCATGAACTGGTGCCCCGCCTCAGTATGGCATGTTAGACAAGCCTTGGTTACCTCAGGCCCCGATGAAAAGTCTTGCTTTAGCTCCTCAAATTTACTGTGATCGGCAGTAGAATTGGAATCGATACGCAGCGTCGGTTTTTCAACCACTATATCCTGACGGAAGTTCATATCCACATCTGATGGATGCTCAACGGTTTCCGCCATACTTAAAGTATAAGTAGTAACGGTTATAAAACACATAAACAACATCACTATTAACTTAGATGTATGACCAAGTCGTAATATAAAGCTATGCTGGCACATCATTTTTCCTCTTTTGTATTCCTCAGTTCAAAACTCCAGGACCTATACCAGACAATACTCCAAACTGTGAAAGAACTCATTATTTTTCATAATGATCAATGTTCTCTATATTATAGATTCATGATGTTTTTTTATTAACTCCCTTAATCACCATCATTTTCGTAGATATAAGCTATATATTTATGGTGTGATTTTCATGGCTTATCTATTTATCCTTCCAATTCCACCATTTCAGCAGTTCTGGTTCATGCATTGAGTTACTCGCGTAGTAAACTGCACATCTAAAAACATACAATACACAACGATCAATATGCCTACCTCGCAAATTAATGAGGTTTTGATACATTGTCTCTGGATTTTCACCCTTCAATTCATCAAGTTTTTGATAACCTAAATCAACTAAATCTTTCCCTAGGCTTTTCCCAACACCCGGGATTATCCGAAACGCTTTAATTGCTTCCATTTTCACAATTCTCTTGTATATACTTCAATTGAGAGCTTAACAGAAGTTAAAGTAGCCTTCTGATGAAACAACTAAAACTCATGGAAGCAACAAAACCTCTCGACTTTACGAACCGAAGTTTGGTTCTTGAATACAGTGTTGTTATATAATAAATTATTTCTTGAATGTCCTTTTCAATGGTGAGTATATGAAAACTAAAATTGTCGTCCTTTGTCTTGCTGTTGTGATAAGCGGTTGTGCCATTAAGCCAGCTTCAATTACTAACTCTAATGGGAAGCAGGGTTACACCATGAATTGTAATTCCGGTATAGAAAAGTGTTATGAGAAATCTGCTGAATTGTGTCCTAGTGGGTACGATATTATTGAGCACTCGAACAAGTCATCAACATATCTACCTCATTATGGTGAATATCCTATGACTGTAAACATAGAAAGCCTTACTATTGAATGTAGGTAGCGGGATAAAAATTTAATACCCTCTGATTCCGATATATTAAGTGCCTCAGTAAGCAATCACACCTTCTACAATAGCCCAATTAACATATCACGCACAAAGCTCTGATCAATTTTGAGAAGAATAGTTTAACTGTTTATATCTACGCTATTTATAGATATGGAAGCAGTAGTTCGTAAAATGCTATTATCATAATCTAGGATTGATAAGGACATTAAAGATTATGGAAAAAAATAGTGCGATCAAATTAGCACAATTAAATCAGTTGCTTTCGGTGAGTATTGCCCCCTTATTGATCAGTATCGTACTGGCAGCCCTACTGACTTATATCCAACGTGATGTCATTGACGTTTTGATACTCACTCTTTGGTTTTTGTCCGTAGCGTTAATTTCATTGCTCAGAGTTGTTCTGATAATTAGTTATCAGCGATCTTCAACACAGGAAAGTCTAGAGATACAAAAAAGACTGTGGTATTTCCGTCTTGGTGTTGTAATTTCGGGAATTACCTGGGGGACAGCAGGCATTGCTCTGTATCCAATAGGCAGCCCTGAAAATCTACTATTTTTGATTTTTATGTTAGCCGGTATGTCTGTTGGCGGCGTTGTGTCCTATTCCGCCGATTTATTCAGCGTATTGAGTTATTTGTTGTTAGTCCTCGTCCCGCTTGATATTCAATTATTTCTATCTGCTGGACATGCATCAACGTCGATGTCGCTAGCCATTACCCTCTATTTAGGGTTTCTGATCATCAGTTTACGATATATTAATCGTAATACACTTGAAAATATTGTGCTTCGTCATGAAGCCATTGCTAGAGAGGAAGCAGTAAAAGTCAGTGAAGAACGCTATCGTTTATTGCTTAACCATTCTCCTGTCGGAATATTCCATTACGATACTAATCTCATCATTACCTACTGCAATACTCGGTTAGCTGGAATACTGAATAGTTCTGTTGAACAGATCATCGGGCTTGATATGAAAAGTATAAAACAACAAAACATTCTTCCCGCTTTATCCTTACCAATAAGTGGTCAAATCGGCCACTATGACGGCTTTTATAGCGCGACTTTCAGTGAAGCAGAAGGATGGTTGGAAATAACCTGCGCACCATTTCAGGACCCTCATGGCAGTATTAGCGGTGGGATTGCAATCGTTCATGACGTTAGTAAACGTAAACAGGCAGAAAGTGAAGTTCAGAACCTTGCCTATTATGATCCCTTAACTCATCTTCCCAACCGAAGGCTGTTACAAGATCGCCTTGAACATGCCGCTTCCCTCATAGCTCGGAATAAAAATAAAGGAGCCTTATTATTTCTTGATCTGGATAATTTCAAGAACCTTAATGATTCATTGGGACATGACATCGGTGACATATTATTACAACAAGTTGCTGAGAGGCTAGTGTCTTGTGTACGTGATAGCGACACTGTTGCAAGGTTAAGCGGTGATGAATTTGTCATTATCATTGAAGATTTAAGTGCCGACAAAGACGAAGTAATCACTCATATACAAAAGGTTGGCGATAAAATTCTAGCATCACTGAATAATCCTTACCGGTTGGCAAACTATACTTATCACTGCACTGCAAGTATCGGTGTCACTATTATAAGAGCAGATCATGCCTCTAATGATGACTTACTCAAACAAGCTGATATTGCAATGTATCAATCTAAAAAAATGGGTAAAAACACCATCAGCTTATTTGAAGAAAGTATGCAGGAAGAGATTACTACACGCGTTGGAATGGAATCAGATTTACGTAATGCTTTAAAAGAAAAACAATTTTCTCTTTCTTATCAACCTCAGGTAAGTCATGAAAATAAGGTTGTTGGTACGGAAGTGTTACTTCGCTGGCTCCACCCTCAACATGGCTTGATATCTCCATTGGATTTTATTCCACTTGCAGAAGAGACGGGATTGATTGTACCGATAGGTCAATGGGTGATTGAAACAGCGTGCGAACAACTTAAACAATGGCAAGATATTGCGTTATTCAAGGATTTACAAATAGCAGTCAATGTGAGCGCAAAACAATTTCATCAAGCTGATTTTGTTGCAAATGTTATGCAAGCAGTAAATCAATATCAGATTAAACCAGATAATTTGAAGCTAGAGCTAACTGAGAGTCTAGTATTAAACGATATTGAAGACACTATCAAAAAAATGTTTGCACTTAGAGAAATAGGTATTCGATTTTCGATGGATGATTTTGGTACTGGCCATTCGTCATTATCTAGCATCAAAAAACTACCTTTAGATCAACTTAAAATTGATCAAAGCTTTGTACGCGATATTGCCGTTGATGCTGATGACGCGGTTATCGTTCAGACAATTATTGCTATGGCGACAAATTTGGGTATGGAGATCATTGCAGAAGGTGTCGAAACTGAACTGCAACGTGAGTTTTTAGAACAGCATGGTTGTTATTTTTATCAAGGTTATCTATACAGCAAACCGCTTCCGCTTGATGAATTTGAACTATTTATTAGACAATAACCAGCGCCATTGTATTCATAAAAGAGCTTAACTTTCCCATAAAATGACAAGCTTGAGGGACAGGTTTTGACTCCTCTTAGAGTAGGTGACCGTCGGCAGAGTAATCACAGAAAATCGATACTATATGTGGAACCGATTAATTGGGCGACGAAACCATTATAATCCGATGGTGAGCATCGCGAAGCAGAGATCATTAAAGTAATATGGATTCAAACACCCCGCAAAACTATTTAGGTCTGATAAGAAATCATGCTGGTTTGCTAGCCATCGCATTTCTTGCGGTATTTACTGGCAATCTAGGACAGAGTTTTTTTATTGGCCTGTTTCAATCTCCTATCAGTGAGCAGCTTAATTTATCAGCTGGTGAGTTTGGCAGTATCTATTCTGCAATTACTATCAGCGGTGGTTTTTTGGTGATGTATTTTGGACCTAAAGTAGACTGGGTTTCTCCTAAACGTTATGCCCTGACATTACTGATTATATTAACAATTGGTCTATTGATTCTGACCCTGTCGCCATGGTGGACATTGGGCATTTTGGGACTGGGATTACTGCGTTTATGTGGTCAGGGTTTAATGACCCATCTGGGCAGCACTTTGGCAGGCAGAGAGTTTAGTGTTAATCGTGGTCGTGCTCTGGGTTTTGTCGGACTAGCAATGCCCTCAGGTGAAATCATTCTGCCACCATTAACGGCTTTATTGCTGATCTGGCTAACATGGCAACAGGTATGGTGGTTCATACTCGCTATCATCATCGTCTTATGGTTATGTGTGTTTATCTTTGTTGACTGGCCTGATGCCCCACACGAACATAAAGCGGCGGCTGACAAACGTCTTCATGGTACTAGTCCAATGCGAGAACTAAGGTTCTGGTTATTGATGCCCATGCTAGTGGCATTACCATTCACACTGACAGGTATTTTTGTGTATCAGGCACAAATGACCGAGAATCTTGGCGCATCCACCAGCACATATGCATTTGCTCTTACTAGTATGGGCATAATTCGATTTCCAATGGCATTATTGGGTGGACGTTGGATAGATGAGCTGGGAGTAAGCCTTCTCGCCCGCTTTTATTTGCTGCCCTTTGCAATAGCATTATCAGCTGCCGCCTTATTCGGAGGCAATATTGGTATTTGGGTATTAATGATCGGAGCAGGCTTATCAATGAGCATGTCATCTGCGGTAGCTGATAGCCTGCTGGTCAAACTATGGGGTAAGGAACATCTAGGCCGAGTACGATCTCTCAGATCCGCTTTTCTGGTATTTTCTACCGGAATTTGCCCTGCCCTGCTAGGGCTTTTACTTGATGCCAATGTCCACTTCCAAAACATCCTATTCGGCATGCTAGCGTTTGTCATCATCGCATGGTTGATGGCTCAGGTACCGATCAGGCAAGTACATTAACTGTCCAAGACTTGATATTTTGATAAGCAGAACTTGGGGTAAGAAAAAAGTTATTTGGCTTTAACTAAACCCGTCATTCCCGCGTGTTTTTAGCGGGAATCTAGTGCTTACAATATAGATTCCGGCTAAAAGCATACCGGAATGACAAATTAAGAAATTAAACTCTCTTACCCCAAGTTCTGCTTAGATAGGATAAATCTCTTTCACTTTAAGCTAGTGCCGATTCCATTCCAATTTAGAAACCACATATTAATGACGCCTCCGTAGTAATTCTACTAAGGCTTTTTTATTGGCTTCTCTACTACTCAAGCTGAGTAATGTTTGGATCTTTCGCCCATTCTGCCAATACCTCGACCCATTGCGGATTATCATTTAAACAGGGGATTAATGTCAGCTTACTTCCTCCTGCCTCCTTGAATACTTCTTCTCCACGTATTGCAATTTCTTCTAAGGTTTCTAAACAATCAGTGACAAACGCTGGGCAAATAACCAGTACATTTTTAACACCTGACGCTGCAAGTTCACGCAATCTGTCTTCTGTATTTGGCCCCAACCATTTTGCTCGACCTAAGCGAGATTGAAATGCTACTGAATATTTCTTTGGATCTAATTCTGCTTTCTGTGCAAAACAGGCCGTTGTTTGCATAACTTGATGGCGATAACAGGTTTTATGTACTTGATGAGGCTGCTGGCAACAATCAACTCGTTGGAGACAATGCTGGCCAGAAGAATCAAGTTTCGTAATGTGTGATTCAGGTAAGCCATGATAACTAAACAAAAAGTGATCATAATCTTGGTCTAAGTAAGGTTGAGCGCTAGCGACTAAAGCGTCAATATAATCTGGATGCTCATAAAAAGGGGCGATGACTTTTAACTTAAGTGATAAGTCATGTTTGGCAATGACACTTTTAGCCTCTTCGATTGATGTTGTTACCGTACTCTCTGCATAATGAGGATATAACGGCATATAGAGGATTTCTTCGATATCATCTTGTTTGTTTAAGGCAAGTAATTGACTCTCAATACTCGGCTTACCATAACGCATTGCCATTGTGACGGGCATATCCAACTCTGCTTGCAATGCCTGTTTTAGTCGATCAGACAAGACAATCAAGGGCGAACCTTGTTCCATCCAGACACTTTTATATGCTTCTGCTGATGCTTTAGGGCGCTTAGGCAGCACAAACAAGCTAACAATCATGCGTCGTAACAGCCATGGTAACTGGATGACATAACGATCCATCAAAAACTGATTCAAGTATCGCCGAACAGAAGGCACATCAGCATTATCCGGTGAGCCTAAATTAACCAATAAAATCGCTTTCTTTGTCATATTATTTCATTTCTTGTACGTTATGATATTACTCAATGTAGATACTACCTCTGAGTAAGAAAAACTAAAACCACCTGCTGTAGGATTGCTCTTTTCCCTACCAGCAATAAACCTGACATCTCATCTAATACGCTCGTTAATATCCTCCACAGTGCAAGTAAGAATGCATATCGACTCAGCTGTTTAGCAAGCTAATGGGGGAATACTTAATTGGTATCAGGGTTTGGGGAATACGCATTAAAGATACCTTTTAGTTGCTCATCCGTCACCAAAAATTCTAATAAATTAATCAGGCTAAAGATCTAGTTCTAAAACATTAGAGGCATCAACCTCTCTATCGAATGTTGGGACTTTTTATTATCAGCTACTTTTATAAGAATAGTTTTGATAAGCTAGCAGACTAAATTATCCACCTGCTAGCGAGTAAAATGCAACAACAATCGAAAGGACTCATCCTAGCTGTTACGGCCTATAGCATCTGGGGCTTATTCCCTCTATATTTCAGTTATCTCAATGCAGTATCATCTGTTGAAGTACTCGCTCAACGCATCATCTGGTCTTTAGTTGCCACATTATTTGTTGGGATTTTTCTGGGTTATGGAAACCAATTAATTACGGCATTAAGGGATAAAAAACTGACCGCTTGGTTAGGATTATCAGCACTCTTAATCGGTATTAATTGGTTAGTTTATATTTGGGCCGTTGGCCAACATCGTGTTATCGAAACCAGCCTTGGTTATTTTATATCACCCATTGTCAGTCTAATTTTAGCGAAGATATTCTTTAAAGAAAATCTCCACCCTTTTCAAGTCTGGGCAGGCGTAATTGCTAGTCTTGCGATTCTTTGGGAATTCATCAGTATTGGTCAGCTTCCGTGGGTTAGTCTTGTCCTCGCTTTTGCCTTTGCTTTATATGGCGTGGTTAGGAAGCATTGTGTGATAGATGGTATTAGTGGCATGTCAATTGAAACCCTTTGGTTGTTGCCTTTCGCATTGATTTGGATAAGCTGGCAATCTTTAGAACCCTCGACTTCTCTTAGCTTTGGCTCTCAGCAAACAATTACATTGCTTTTGATCGGAGTCGGCTGCCTTTCGGCTTTGCCATTAGTGTTATTCGCTATGGCTACACGGCGAATTGACCTGTCCGTGGTGGGGTTTATTATGTATATAAACCCAACAATGCAGTTTTTAATCGGTGTATTTGTTCTTGAAGAATCGTACCCACCAGAAAGGCTGATCACTTTTGTCCTAATTTGGTTAGCCTTACTACTTTTCACTATGGGTTTATTTCAGTTACGTAAAACAGCAATAACGTGAGCTTAAGCTGAACTTCGGATAAGAGAAACAATAATTTGGCTTTAACTAAGGCCATCATTCTCATATATTTTTAGCCGGAGTCTAGTACTATATAATATAGGTTCCGGCTAAAAACATACTGGAATGACAAATTAGGAAACTAAATTCTCTTATCCGAAGTTCAGCTTGGCTTAATATTAATAAGTTCGAACCATCAAGAAACGATAACTGTCTCATTTAAATGAGTTTAGTTTCGGTAGGATTTTTAACAAGGAGTTAATGATGAAGTCTTTATTTCTATTAAGTATCATATTATTAATAAGTGCATGTAGTGGCGTTGATACCACCATCCGCTCGAATAGCAATCAATCTATTTCATTATCTCAATATTCAACTTTTGGTTTTTTCCAACCATTAGATACTGACGTAACTTACGAGACATTAATCAGCCAATACTTAAAAAAAGCCACCATTAATGAAATGAGCAACCGAGGCTTTGTATTGAATAATGAAAACCCTGATTTATTGATCAATTTTCATTCTAATGTAGAAAACAAACAATATGTTCACCAAATGCCAGCTTCAAATCGTGGTGGTTATTATTCTTATCGCGGACGAGCCTATTATGATGCATGGCTAGGTTATGATACTTATGTTGAGAACTATACTGAGGGTACAGTTAATATTGATATTGTTGATCGCAAACAAAACAAAATGGTTTGGGAGGGCATCGCTGTAGGCCGCTTAAGCGAAAAGAAACAGCAAGATATGGAATCTACATTGCAACAAATTGTAACTGATATTTTTACCGTATTCCCTATCTCAGGATCTAACAGCACTACACCTTAACGATATATACCCATGAGTATTTAATTTGTAGGGTTTCAGTATATTGGTGATATTTAAAGATATATTCTGTAATGATTTTCCGTTATTGTTATAGGTTCTAAGCTACGGGAGCACTTTAATTTGGTCATTCAGCACAACACATTCAATTCCCTATTGCTTGTACTTGTGATCTTTATTTCCAGCGCTTTCCCCTCCCAAGCTGAGTCAATCAGCACCTCGAATACTTACTCCAATACAATTGGTACTTATGTATCTTTCCATCAAGAACAAGATAGTCCTCTTAGTGTTAGCCAAAGTTTACAAAAATTTAATGAGGGTCAATTTAGTCAATCTAATAGCCCCGTTCTCAACTTCGGTATAGCAAATAAGCCCGTATGGCTTGCAATCAATATCGCCAACCCGTCGACGTCAGCAATAAAAAAACAATTAAGTTTTGAAACATCTTGGTTAGATGCAATTGAAATCTTCCTCATAACAAATCAGCAGATTGTCGATCAGTATAAAATGGGAGATAGTTTTCCTTTCGAAGAACGCCCTGTAAATAACCGTTTTTTTTCTATCAACCATGCTTTCACTTCAGGACAAACGACAGTACTTGTCCGTATTGAATCTCAAGATCCTTTAATGCTTCCCATCTATTTTTCTGATCTTGATCAGGCTCAAGCTAGAGATCTTCAACAGGGGTATTTTTACGGCTTTGTTTACGGTGCTGTTTCAGCACTACTCGCCTATAATTTTATTCTCTTTCTCAGCCTAAGACTGCGACGTTATCTATTTTACTCGATCTATTTGGGCTTCTTTTTGCTCACAAACATTTCGTATTCCGGTCATGGTTTCCAATGGTTATGGCCACAATCATCCCATTGGCAACAATGGGCAAATCCTATTCTCATGCACGCCTTTGGAATAAGTGGTCTTTTATTTGCGACTAGCTTTCTCAATACCAAAAAACACTTTCCCCGCATCTATAAGACAGTTGTGTTGATATCGAGCCTTTTCCTCATCTTATTATTAATATCCTTATTAATCGCAAGTAAGCCATTAGCACTATTGTCTGCATTTGCATTGATGACCTCTTTTGCATTATTCCTTATCATCTTGGCTTTGCTTGCTCTACAGAATGGCAATAGGGCTGTGGTCTTTTTTCTTATTGCATCTGTAACGGCAGCCATCACGGCCAGTATCACCGCTGCATCAGTATGGGGACTATTGCCCTATACCGATCTAAGCTATCACGCTGTTGAATATGGAATGGTTTTCGATACTGTCATGTTAGCCCTTGCACTGGCATACCTATTCCAAATTACTGAACAGAAAAAGCTCGAAGCTGAAAATATGGCGCGTATCGATCCCTTAACCTCACTCAATAATAGACGTGCTTTTAATGAATTTGCATCTATCATTTGGAAAGCGTCATACCGAAAAGATAACGACCTATCGCTTATCATGATAGACCTCGACCATTTTAAAAACATTAACGATACATTTGGCCATAAAAGTGGTGATGAAATCCTTATCCAATTATCACAGCTTCTAAAATCAGAAAACAGAGCGGGTGATCTCCTCGCTCGCTGGGGAGGAGAAGAATTCATTATTCTGCTCCCAGACACCTCAGAGCATGATGCAGTCGCCATATCCGAGCGATTTCGTAAAAAAATATCGCAGCTCTCAGTTAATATAGCCAAAGAAAATATTAGTCTAACTGCAAGCTTCGGTGTCGCATCTAAAGTCGATATTAACGAGTCAATCGACGATCTTATCACCAGAGCTGATAACTACCTATACCATGCGAAACAGACGGGTCGAAATAGAGTCAGCTCTATAAGAGACTTCAATGCCAATAATCACAATGTAGAGTTCAATAATATTTAGCCTCTAATTGAATGTTATTTCTAAATCAATGTGAGGTAATATAGGCAACATCCTCATTGCACAACACCTGTTTTTAGTCAAAACAACACTGCAAAAGGTGACTCATAATCAAGGTATAAAAATGGCAAAAAAGTTCTACGTAGTATGGCAAGGAAGAGAAACTGGGATTTTCACAGATTGGGATTCATGTAAAAAACAGGTTGATCAATTTGCTGGTGCCAAATTTAAATCATTCCCCAGCCGGCAAGAAGCTGAAGCTGCTTTTGATGGCAGGTCAAGCTCAACATCCAAAACGTCATCCCCAAAGAAAAAGTCATCATCTAATACCGTCAAAACGTATACTGCAAATGAAATTTCAGCACTTGCCATCGACACCAAGATATTTACTGATGGTGCCTGCTCACCTAATCCTGGTAAGGCCGGTTCAGGTATTGCCGTATATCGAGATAATCTTATCAATGAACTTTGGTACGGTTTATATAATGCCACAGGCACCAATAATACTGCTGAATTAAATGGCTTACATCAAGCCTTAATTCTTGCCCAAGATGAGCTCGATAAAAACAAATCTGTCGCCATTTTTTGTGACTCTAAATACTCAATACAATGTATTACTCAATGGGCTGTGAATTGGGAAAAGAAAGGCTGGAAGAAAAATGGTGGTGAAATCAAAAATCTAGATCTTATCAAAGAGATTTTCAAGATATATCAAACATTAAAAAACAAAGTTGATATTTTGCACGTCAACGGTCATGTCGGGGTCGAAGGTAATGAACTCGCCGATCGCATGTCGATGGTGGCAATAGAAGCACAAGAAACTGACTTTGCCCTTTATCGTCAACAGATTGATATTCCAACTATTTTGGCCATGAGAGCCGGTTAACTTTTAAGCTATAATTGGAGAACAATGAAAACACCAATACGAATACAACCCCTAGTTGATGATGGCTTAGTTGACGAAGTCATACGCCGCTTGATGAGTGGTAAAGAAGCAGATGTCTATGTTGTTCGCTGCGGCGATGAGATTCGCTGTGCAAAGGTTTATAAAGAAGTAGCTAAACGTGGTTTCAAGCAAGCTGTAAAATATCAAGAAGGTCGAAAAGTACGCAATAGCCGTCGTGCTCGCGCCATGGAAAAAGGGTCAAAATTTGGCCGTAAACAACAAGAAGAAACATGGCAAAATGCTGAGGTAGATGCACTTTACCTGTTAGCTGCTGCAGGCGTACGTGTACCAGAGCCCTACGATTGCCTCAATGGCGTATTATTGATGGAGCTGATCACTGATGAGCATGGTGAAGTTGCTCCTCGTCTTAATGATATAACGCTCTCGCACCAACAAGCTTTAGAAGACCACGCTATGGTGATGTACTATGTGATGCGGATGCTCTGTGCCGGACTTGTTCATGGTGATTTATCAGAATTTAATGTGCTCGTAGATGAAGATGGCCCAGTGATTATTGACCTGCCTCAGGCCGTCAATGCAGCAGCCAATAATAATGCTAAGTCGATGCTTCTGCGTGATGTTAATAATATAACGCAGTACTACAGCCAATATGCTCCAGAATTACTCCAGACTCGATATGGGCAAGAGATTTGGGCATTGTTCGAAAATGGCACACTGCAAACTGATACCGTATTAACGGGTACATTTGAAGAAAATAGCCTTGCTGCTGATGTCGATGGTGTCATGCTAGAAATAAATGCAATATTAACTGAAGAACAAGAACGGCAACAACGTCGGCGTGAAGCAGATGAAGAAGAATAAGAGAATTTAGCTTCTTAATTCGTCATTCATACTTTGCATTGTTATTGAGAATTTGATACAAAAGAACCTAAAATACAAACTTCTAGCTAAGCGTCATTTTTATACACCGTGATAAAGGACTTGCCACATGAAGACATCGGATTTATTTGTTAAGGCTCTAGAAAATGAAGGGGTCGAATATATTTTCGGTATCCCTGGTGAAGAAAACCTCGACTTTCTTGATTCATTGCAGCATTCCTCCATTAAGCTAGTTCTGACTAGGCATGAACAAGGTGCTGGCTTTATGGCTGCCACTTATGGTCGCTTAACAGGTAAGCCCGGCGTATGTTTGGCAACACTTGGGCCTGGTGCAACTAACCTTGTCACCCCAGCAGCTTATGCTCAGCTTGGTGGCATGCCGATGTTGATGATCACAGGGCAAAAGCCCATCAAAGCGAGTAAACAAGGTCAGTTCCAAATTGTTGATATCGTCACTATGATGCGACCTATTACAAAATTCACCAAACAAGTTGTTCACGGTAACACCATTGCTTCAACTGTACGTGAAGCCTTTCGCCTCGCCATGGAAGAGCGCCCAGGTGCTGTTCACATCGAACTCCCTGAAGATATTGCTGCAGAAGAAGCAGATGAACATCTATATACAGTAGCACCAACCCGACGCCCTGATGCTGATAGCCATGCAATCAACAGTGCTATCGAGATGATCAAAAATGCCAAAATGCCCTTATTATTGATTGGTGCAGGTGCAAATAGAAAACGTTCTAGCAAGGCCTTAGAAAACTTTATTGAAAGAACAGGTATTCCCTTCTTCAATACACAAATGGGTAAAGGGGTGATTGATGAACGCCATGAGGCCTATCTTGGCACTGCCGCATTATCTGATAATGACTTTCTTCATTGTGCAATCGATCGGGCTGACTTAATTATTAATGTCGGTCATGATGTCATCGAAAAGCCACCATTTTTTATGAAAGATGATGGCCCCAAAGTTATTCATATTAACTTTTCACCAGCACAGATTGATGCAGTCTACTTCCCTCAACTAGATGTTGTTGGAGATATCGCCACTTCTATTGGACGATTAAGTGTAGCACTACAACCTCAATCACAGTGGGACTTCTCCTATTTCTACCGTGTTAAAGAAGAAGTAAAAAATCGCCTATCAAAATACAGTGACGATGAACGTTTCCCTCTTCTACCTCAGAGTGCGGTTAATATTATTCGTGAAGAGCTGAATGAGGATGGCATTCTCACTTTAGATAATGGTGTCTATAAAGTCTGGTTTGCCCGCAACTATCCTTGCTACCAAAATAATTCTTTATTGCTCGATAATGCCTTGGCAACGATGGGGGCAGGGCTACCTTCAGCGATGCTAGCAAAACTTATTAACCCTGACCGGAAGGTAATTAGTGTTTGTGGTGATGGCGGCTTCATGATGAATTCCCAAGAAATGGAAACAGCCGTCAGATTAGGTCTGGATATGGTCGTAATTATTCTTAACGATAGTGCTTATGGCATGATCAAATGGAAACAAGAAGGTATGGGCTTTAATAACTTTGGCTTAGACTATAATAACCCTGATTTTGTAAAATATGCTGAAAGCTATGGTGCTACGGGTCATAGACCAACTAGCCATATCGAGTTTAGAAAAATATTACAACAAGCGCTCGACTCTAAAGGCGTTCACCTCATTGACTTGGGCGTAGACTATTCATTAAACCACTCCATTCTCAATGAAGGTTTAAAAGAGAAAATCTGCATTCTATAAAGGATAAATTATCATGGCTGATATTCAACACTTCCCACTGATGATTGCTGGGCTAGATAAAAAGAGTGAACATCAATTAGAAGTGAAAGCCCCCTTTGATCAAAAAGTAATTGGTACTGTCGAACAGGCTGATGAAAGCGATGTTGACCATGCCTTAACAACAGCAAGCAGACTCTTTGCTGATCGTCGTAATTGGCTGCCAGTTTCAGCCCGACTCGCCATTTTAGAACGTGCAGTTCAGCTGATGGAAAAACAAGCTGAACAGTTAGCCTTAGACTCTGCACATGAAGGTGGTAAACCCTTAATCGACTCTCGTGTTGAGATGACTCGTTGCATTGATAGCATTCAACTCTGTATAGACTCCTTGCGTAGTGAGACTTCAACACCTGTTCCAATGGGGATCAACCCTGCTTCACAGCATCGTCTTACTGTGATGAAGAAGGAGCCTATAGGTGTCGTGATCGCCGTCAGTGCCTTTAATCACCCTCTCAACCTCATTGCCCATCAAGTTGGACCCGCTATTGCTGCAGGTTGCCCTGTCATCGTAAAACCTGCTGACGATACGCCGCTATCTTGTTTTCGCGTAGTTAAAATATTTCACCAAGCAGGTTTGCCAGCTGAATGGTGCCAAGTTGTTGCTCCCATCAATCATCAAGTTGCAGAGAAATTAGTCACTGATCCACGTGTTGCCTTCTTCAGCTTTATTGGTAGTGCTAAAGTTGGTTGGTATCTACGCTCTAAATTAGCACCTGGTACTCGCTGTGCACTTGAGCACGGTGGTGTTGCTCCCGTTATCATGACCGAAAATGCAGATCTGAAAAAAGCTATTCCTGCACTTGCTAAAGGTGGTTTTTATCATGCAGGACAGGTCTGTGTCTCAGTTCAACGGATCTTTGTTCATGAATCAATTGCGAGAGAAGTTGCCCGAGAATTGTGTATTGCAGCTAAAGAGCTTGTTGTTGGCGATCCATTATCTGATGAAACAGATGTTGGACCACTTATTCGGACGGGGGAACTTGTTCGTATCACAGCATGGGTGCAAGAAGCCGTAGATATGGGAGCAGAATTACTTCAAGGTGGGCAGTCACTACTTAATAACTGCTATGTTCCTACTGTACTTTATAATCCAAGCCCGAAAAGTAAAGTGTCTACTTCTGAAATCTTCGGCCCCGTTGTATGCATCTATCCTTATAATGATTTAGACCAAGCAATTGCCTCAGCAAACTCACTAGATGTTGCTTTCCAAGCATCCGTTTATAGCCAAGATATCGATCAAGCCATGTATATCTCCGATCAACTTGCCGCATCTGCCGTGATGATTAATGAACATACTGCATTCCGTGTTGACTGGATGCCATTTGCAGGTTTAAAACACTCAGGCTTAGGCACAGGGGGGATTCCATATACCATTGAAGATATGCAGATCGATAAAATGATCGTCATAACATCAAAAGGAATTCAGTAAAGGCTCTGCGGAGGATAAAGATATAAACTGCTATTGCACCAAAATCAGTACCTGAAATAAATACCTAGGTATTTGCTATTAAAATGGCTGATAGCAAACCAGAACCAATATAAATGTAGGGTAATGCATCATACAAAAGTTGCGGTAACATAAGATCACCTTTTTTTGATGGAATTACAAATCAACTTACTCCCAATATTTATAAATGTATCGTTTAACTTCCAGAACAAACCCTTGCTTACTAATAAAATTTATCCTCTCATTTAAAGCTGAGCTATTTTAATCAATTAATCTAAACGACAATATTGACCTTATGAAAAATAGATTTTTATAATATTTAATCTCCCCCAGCTTCATCACTATTATGGATTTTAAGACAAGTGATCGAGAGTGACAGTCAAACCCTTTCATTATTAACAACTTATACTCTTTATTCAAAATTCGCAAAAACCATCGAGTGAAGGAATAAAGATATGATCTATGCACAAGCAGGAACAGAAGGTTCGATCGTTTCTTTTCAAGAACGTTACGGTAACTATATTAATGGTGAATGGGTCAAGGTACTGAAGCTGGCACCACCTCTATCCTGACCATGCTGCTTTTGGTGGCTATAAAAAGTCTGGTGTTGGTCGTGAAACACATAAAATGATGTTAGATCATTACCAGCAAACTAAGAACTTATTAGTGAGTTATAGTACAAGCCCACTTGGATTCTTCTAAGCTTGATTAGATCAATCATATTTACACTGGATTAATTAAAGCCATAAACAGACTTAATTAATTCAACACACAAACATGCCAAAGTAATTCTCCTAATAGTTGGGGGATAGATCAAGAAGGTCTACCTAATCTATTATGGAGAGTGAGTATTTACTGTGCATCTTTCCGGATAATGAATGAGTCATGTATACACTTTTGATGTGTATTTCTCTCGCCCCATTTAGTCCGTCAAAATCACTGTAGTTCCTCTATTCACTTTGACATATTTAAATAATATTTATCAATAGAGGTTCAACCATGGCTTTAATATCAATGCGACAATTACTAGATTATGCAGCAGAGCATGAGTTTGCTATCCCTGCATTTAATGTTAGTAATATGGAACAAGTACAAGCAATCATGCAAGCAGCTAATGCTGTTGATAGTCCCGTTATATTGCAAGGTTCTGCAGGCTCTCGTCAATATGCTGGCGAACCTTTTTTACGCCACCTAATTTTGGCGGCTATTGAAGAGTATCCACATATTCCGGTTGTGATGCATCAAGATCATGGATCAGAACCCGCTGTTTGTGCACGTTCAATTCAGTCAGGTTTTAGTTCTGTCATGATGGATGGGTCATTAATGGCCGACATGAAAACACCATCTTCACTAGCTTATAACATTGGTGTAACACGCACCGTTTCAGATATGGCACATGCCTGCGGCGTGTCTGTTGAGGGTGAATTAGGCTGTTTAGGCTCTTTAGAAACTGGCATGATGGGTGAAGAAGATGGCCATGGCGCCATTGAAAAGCTCGATCACAGTCAATTGCTCACCGATCCAGATGAAGCTGTGGAATTCATCAAACAAACACAAGTTGATGCTTTAGCGGTAGCGATTGGTACCAGTCATGGGGCATATAAATTTACCAAACCACCTACTGGTGATGTCTTAGCTATTAGCCACCTAAAGACATTACAGCAACGTTTACCCAACACACATTTTGTTATGCACGGCTCCAGTTCTGTGCCACAAGATTGGTTAGAAATCATTAATACGTATGGCGGTGATATCGGTCAAACCTATGGTGTTCCTGTTGATGAAATTGTTGCAGGTATTAAATATGGTGTGCGTAAGGTCAATATTGATACTGATCTACGAATGGCTTCAACAGGTGCAATTCGTCGTTATTTAGCAGAACAAGAAAACGCCTCAAACTTTGACCCTCGCAAATTCTATAAGGCGGCGACTGTTGCTATGCAAGCAATTTGCGAAGCACGTTATGAGGCTTTTGGCAGTGCCGGTCATGCCAGTAAAATAAAAGTAATTTCTCTCAACCAGATGATGGAACGTTATGCCAGTGGTGAATTAAGTTCAGCGATCTATAAATAATGATGCCATTCAATTGCGAATGCAGACTAAATGGTTCAACAGAATACTCATTGGAGAAACGATAATATGACAACACAAACAACATTTACACAGTTCATGATAGAACAGCAAAGAGCATTGCCAAATGCGACGGGTGATTTAACCTTACTTTTAAATGATATCGCAACGGCATGTAAGCAAATATCACATACGGTTAATCGTGGTGCAATAACAGGTATGCTTGGCAGTGCTGAAACAGAAAATGTTCAGGGAGAAACGCAGAAACAATTAGATATTATTACCAACGATATCATGGTGGATGCATTGGATTGGACCGGCCACTTATCAGGAATGGTTTCTGAGGAAGTAGATGACTTTATTCCAATTCCAGAACAATACCCTAAGGGTAAATATTTAGCATTATTCGATCCCTTGGATGGCTCATCAAATATTGACGTCAATCTAACCGTAGGAACCATATTTTCAGTTCTTAGTGGCGAAGATGGTGTTGATGCAACGCTTGATGATTTCCTGCAAAAAGGTGCCGAACAAGTCTGTGCTGGTTTTGTACTGTATGGGCCTTCAACTATGATGATCCTCACGACAGGACAGGGGGTAAATGGTTTTACTCTCGATCAGGATGTAGGGGAATTTGTGCTAACTCATCCTAGTATGACAATCCCAGAAGATACCAACGAATTCTCCATTAACATGTCAAATCACCGTTTTTGGGAGTCGCCTGTGCAGCGTTATATCGACGAATGTATGCAAGGCGAAGAAGGACCACGTGACGTTAATTTCAATATGCGCTGGGTTGCCTCGATGGTGGCCGAAGTCTACCGTATTTTAACTCGAGGAGGAATTTTCATGTATCCCTATGATCAACGTGATCAATCTAAATCAGGTAAGCTTAGACTGATGTATGAGGCTAACCCAATGGGCTATATTGTTGAACAAGCAGGTGGACTATGCTCTACAGGACGTGAACGGATCCTTGATATTGTTCCTGATGATATTCATCAACGTGTTCCTGTTATTCTCGGCTCAAAAAACGAAGTGGAAAGAATTGTCTCTTACCATCAAGAATGATCAAACAAAGTCAAAATATGTTGCTCTCAAATCTTCAAAAGGTTAAATATCATGCGTAAACCATTAGTCGCTGGTAATTGGAAAATGAATAATCCAATTGAAAGCTCTAAAATTCTATTAGAAAATATTTTACATCAAGCTCAGCTACTCGATGGCATGTTAAGTAAAAGTGGAAACTCTTCAGCGATCGATATCGCAATATTTCCACCATCTGTGTACTTAAAAGAAACCCAAGAAATATTAACAGGCTCATCATTACATTGGGGAACACAGAATGTCTCGGCATATGATGAAGGGGCATATACCGGTGAAATATCAGCATCAATGCTACAAGGTTTCGGTTGTGACTATGTGTTGATTGGCCATTCTGAACGACGATGCCTATATGAAAAATTAGAGCTAGATCAGTTTGTGCTCGATCAAATTGTTGCACAAAAATATGACATGGCAGTCAGTCATGATTTAACCCCTATTATCTGTATCGGCGAAACTGCTGAAGATTATGCGGCAGGAAAAACAGAGGAAGTCATAGCCCGATTATTAGATGTCCTTATTGAACATAAAGGAGCAAAAGCACTCAGCCAAACAGTCTTTGCTTATGAACCCGTTTGGGCCATTGGAACGGGCCAGTCGGCAACTCCTGAATGGGCCCAAGATGTCCATTCTTTCATGCGTGATCGTATCGCTAAGCATGATGCTGCGACAGCAGAATCACTACGTATAATTTATGGTGGTAGCGTTAATGAAAATAATGCGGCGGCAATATTTTCAAAAAAAGATGTTGATGGCGGTTTGATTGGTGGTGCTTCATTGGATGTTGATCAGTTTATCCAAATTTGTTTTGCAGCAGCTCTAAAATAAGCCCGATATTTAACCATCGCTTAACTACAAAAAAGCCTCAACACCGACATGGTGTTGAGGCTTTTATTGATGATACTGAACTACGAGAGGATTAATTAGCAGTGCTCACTTCCAATATATCCCTTTGCCACTGTGTCTTAGCTTGGCTACGCTGCTGAAAGTAACTCTTTTAAAGCGGTTGTCGCTAACAGTACATTTTCTCTTCTTGCCGAATATCCCATCAACCCTATACGCCAAACTTTACCTGCTAAAGCCCCCAATCCCGCACCTATCTCCAGATTATAATCATTGAGTAGTGCAGAACGAATAGCAGCATCATCCACGCCTTCAGGGATCCAAACAGTATTCAACTGTGGCAAGCGATCACTTTCTTTTACAACAAAATTTATGTCCATTGCTTCTAAGTTGGTTTTAAGATTTTGATGATTAAGTTGATGACGAGCCCACGCATTCTCGAGACCTTCTTCCATTAGCATGACTAATGATTCATGAAGACCATACAATGTATTAACGGGTGCAGTATGATGATAAGCACGTTTAGCACCCTTACCCCAGTAGCCCATAACAAGGTTTAAATCTAAAAACCAGCTAGTGACGGGGGTTTTACGATTAGTCAGTTTATGGATAGCGCGTTCGCTGAAACTAATGGGAGATATTCCCGGTGGTGCTGACAAACATTTTTGAGTGCCTGAATAAATGGCATCAATCCCCCACTCATCAACACGCAATTCAGAACCCGCCAAAGAAGTCACGGCATCAACAATATTAAGGCAGCCATATTGCGTTGCTAAGGCACAGATCGCTTTAGCGTCAGATTGTGCACCTGTCGATGTTTCAGCATGAACAAAAGCGACAATTTTAGTATCAGGATTATCTTTTAGTGCTTGTTCCACTTTGTCTACACTGACAGCTTCACCCCATTTGTCTTCAACAACAATGGCTTCACCGCCTAATCTAACCACATTTTCTTTCATGCGATTACCAAACACACCATTGATGCACACAATAACTTTATCGCCAGGTTCAACTAAATTAGCAAAACATGTTTCCATGCCCGCAGAACCAGGTGCCGATACAGGCATTGTTAATTCATTTTCTGTCTTGAATGCGTATTTAAGCGCCTCTTTTGTTTCGTCCATCATGTCGATAAAGAAAGGATCAAGATGCCCAATGGTTGGACGGGCCATCGCTTGTAAAACACGTGGATGAACATCAGATGGACCAGGTCCCATCAAAGTACGAACTGGAGGATTAAATGATTTCATAGATCTTCGTATGGTTATGTGAGAAAGAAGTCATTATAATAATACCAATGTTAATTACTCAAGTATTATCGCAGCAGCTACCTAAGCATATCGTCATCATTGGTGATGAGATGACTCGTCCATTTGAATGTGACGGCTTGAGTATGTACCGACAGAAACCACTTGCCGTGGTATTGCCCGAAACCGTTGAGCAAATTAAACAGACTATCCTACTGTGCAAACAACATAACACCCCTATTGTGACTCGTGGTGCTGGCACAGGGCTTGCGGGCGGCGCTTTACCATTAGAGAACAGTGTCGTTTTAGGTCTATCCAAGCTCAATGCCGTTAAGAGCATTGATCCGGAACAACATACCGCAGTTGTCGAACCCGGTGTACGTAATATTGCCATTAGTGAAGCGGTGGCTAAGTATAATCTGTATTATGCGCCAGACCCTTCATCACAAATTGCCTGCACTATTGGCGGCAATGTGGCAGAAAACTCGGGCGGCGTACATTGCTTAAAATATGGCCTCACTGTACATAATGTCATCGCCATAAAAATGTTTACCATTGATGGTGAAGAACTTAGTTTACATCGCGATGATGACGGTCTCGGCTTACTAGCCCTGATGAATGGCTCCGAAGGTTTGCTCGGTGTTATTACTGAAATAACCGTCAAACTCACTCCTAAACCTGCCATTGCTCGTTTGATTATGGCAAGCTTTGATCGTGTTCGTGATTGTGCCAACGCGGTATCTAATATCATCGAAGCGGGCATCATTCCTGCCGGTTTAGAAATGATGGATAAATTTGCCATCGAAGCCGCTGAAGATTATGCCCATGCAGGTTATCCTCGTGAGGCTCAGGCATTGTTATTATGTGAGCTTGATGGTGATGAAGATATAGTTGAACTAGAAATAGACCGCGTACTGAGCATATTATCCGAAGCAAGCACTATCAAAGTGTCAGAAGATGAACGACAACGACTTGCCCTATGGCAAGGTCGTAAATCAGCCTTCCCAGCAGTCGGCCGTTTATCACCAGATTATTACTGTATGGATGGCACCATTCCACGACGTTATTTGGCTGACGTACTAGAAAAAATAAATCAGCTATCTAAACATTATGATCTGCGTGTTGCCAATGTCTTTCATGCTGGCGACGGCAATTTGCATCCTCTAATACTCTATGATGCCAATATTGAAGGTGAAATAGAAAAAACCGAAGCCTTTGGCACTGACATTCTTAAACTCTGTGTTGATGTTGGTGGCTCAATCACCGGCGAGCACGGCGTGGGAATCGAAAAACTCAACGCCATGTGCCATCAATTCAACGCCGCTGAGCTTGATGTATTTCATCAAATCAAAGCCGTGTTTGATCCATATTCATTACTCAACCCTGGCAAAGCTATACCCACATTGCATCGCTGTGCTGAATTAGGACAAATGCATGTGCATAATGGCGAGTTACCCCACCCTGAGCTAGAGCGGTTTTAAATATCATGCTGACAATTGAAGACATACAACAACAGGTTCTACTCGGTGAAGCCATGCAAATTGTCGGTAATAACAGTCAATTAAAATCCAAGCAAACTAATACACTGGCGATGGCCCAATATTCAGGCGTAATCGGATATCATCCTGAAGAGTTAGTGATGACTGTTAAGGCAGGTACTAAAATAAGTGAACTATCCAAAATTCTCGACCACAAAGATCAGGCGCTGCCTTTTACTGTAGAAGAGTGTGATAATGCCACTATAGGTGGTGCTTATGCCATTGGAAGCCCTGCATTACGTGATGCCGTATTAGGTGTAAAAATTATTGATGGTAAAGGACAAATTTTGAACTTTGGCGGTCAAGTAATGAAAAATGTAGCGGGCTATGACGTTACTCGTCTGTTAGTAGGCTCGAGGGGAAAGTTAGCAGTCATTTGTGAAATTAGTTTTAGAGTATTACCCAAAGCGTATATAGTTAAAGCAAACTCCCCTACAACTAAAATAAACACGGCTGATTCAATTATTAAACAAGGTATAGAGCAAGGTTTAAAAAATATCTTTGATCCACTCGGAGTGTTTGTTTAATGCAAACAAAGTTGGATCAAAAATTTAGCCTCACACACAAAGGTAATAAAGCTGAAAATATTCTTCGCTCCTGTGTGCATTGTGGATTTTGCTTAGCCACCTGCCCAACATATCAATTAACAGGCAATGAACTAGATTCTCCTCGCGGTCGAATCTACCTAATCAAATCAATACTTGAGCAGAATCAAGTTAGCCAGAAAAGTCTACAACATTTAGACAACTGTCTAACATGTCGTTCTTGTGAAACGACCTGTCCATCTGGCGTTGAGTTTTCTGAATTAGTCGATATCGGTCGAGAATTGGTTGAACATAAACGACCTGTTTGGCAAAAAGTAATGCGTCATAGTGTGCGTAAACTGCTCACCACACCACCACTCTTCAACATCATTGCCCCCTTATTTCGTCAATCAATAATCGAATCAGATGTTATAGAAACGAATGCGAATAATGGACGAGTATTATTATTAACCGGCTGTGTACAGCCCACACTCAGCCCCAATACCAATCATGTCACAAAAAATGTCTTAGCTAAACTGGGTTACGCTGTCACTGAAACACCACAACAACAGTGCTGTGGAGCCATTAATCAACATACATCTGCTCAAGATGCTGCGCTAGTTCAAGTAAAACAAAATATTGATGAATGGGAAAAGTTATTAGCTTCAGGAATAAAAACCATTATCTCAACAGCCAGTGGCTGCGGTGTGATGGTGAAAGATTACCCCAAACTTTTTGAGACTAATGATAGTTATTATCAAAAAGCCATCACCGTTGCTACACAAACAAAAGACATTGCTGAGTTTTTACTAGAACAAGATTTATCCACCTTGTCACCTCAAAAAACAAAGATTTCATACCATGCACCCTGCTCTTTACAGCATGGTCAAAAACTACCGAATCTCGTTGAAAGTTTGCTGGAAAAATTAGGCTATGACTTATCACCGGTAGTTGATAAGCATTTATGTTGTGGTTCGGCTGGTACTTATTCTATTTTCCAGTCACAAACTGCCAAACAATTACGTACTAATAAACTAGCCAATCTCAATGAGTCTCAGCCAGAACTCATCGTCACCTCCAATGTAGGCTGTCAGATGCACCTAGCAAAAGGAACACCCACCCCCGTTAAACACTGGATTGAATTGTTAGATAATTAACGACGGCAATAATTAGCGTAGTTATCTCCCACCTACGATGAAGAAATATCGATAAAACTTACCATTATCTATATAAACAATAATTTGATAGCTTATAAATAGACTTCTCATGCTTTTGTAGATTTAATATTTACAGGTGTGAATCAAATTGATTATTTCTTACTGCTAAGAGCGGCAAATGAAGCTGAGGCTACTGAATGTTGACTGTAGCCATTCAAAAGAGAGAATACAGCGCTATAGGAGGTTTTGAGCTCCTCAATTCCTTCTCTTACTTCATCTATCTTTCCTGCCAGATGTTGTTCGACAAGGTGTCTTGCAAGACTAAACAGGGCATCATGTGCCTGCTTGAGTTGTTCTAACCACTCTTGGTTGAATATTTTTTCATCTTCAAACCGTGATAGCCACTCACCGAGATGACATTTCATAAAGTATTGTCCAAACCCACTGTCTTCCATAGTCAGTAGAACTTTATTAACACTATTAAACCAATGTTCCGTCGTTAATTGCAGTAGAAGAATTTTCTGTTCTTGCAAAGATAGATTACGATTACCATAGTCTATCCAATGTTTATTAGGTTTGTAGTCAGCAAGCCATGACACTAAACCATCAACAGTCAATGGTCGCGATATACCATAGCCTTGTGCTTCACTGCAGCCCATAACAAGCAACATGAGACCATGATTAGTCGTTTCCACACCTTCAGCAATCACTTCACGGTTAAAGGCTTTAGCTAAGCCAATAATACCTTCAATAATACTGTAATCATTGGGGTCATCTAACAAGTCACGTACAAAGGTTTGATCAATTTTGATAGTATCTGCGGATAGGTTTTTCATGTGGGTGAGAGATGAGTAGCCAGTACCAAAATCATCTAAAGCGACCTTAACACCTAATACATTTTGGCAGCTTTTAATGATGCCACTGATAGTCTCAATGTCACCTAGGGAACTACTTTCTAATATCTCTAATTGTAAGCTTTGAGAACTCACATTGGGGTATTTATCCAATGCTTCATTCAATTGGTCGAAGAAGGCTGTAGATTGTAGATGATGAGAAGAAATATTGATACTAACTTCAAGTTTAATACCCTGTTGCTGCCAATCATTAAGTTGTTTTAGTGCTTCATTAATCACCCAACCGCCGATCTGTATTTCTAGATCGCTACCTCCAACAAATGGTAGAAAATCTAATGGAGGAATTAAGCCTTTTTCAGGATGGATCCAGCGAATAAGGGCTTCAGTACCAAATACCTCACCAGTCTTCATATTCACTTTAGGTTGGAAATAGAGCTGAAAATCTTTCTGGGCAAGAGCTTGCTTAATTTCCTGTAGTTTTCCTTGATCATTAATTGTTTGCTCATGGTCACTAGTACTAAATAATCGTTGTTGATTTTTACCTGACAGCTTGGCTAAATACATAGCTTGATCTGCATGTCGTATTAACGTATCTAAATCAACATTCTCAAGAGGATAGATAGATATTCCAATAGATGCACTGATTTTATGAGTTACGTCATCTATGAGGTAAGGTTGAGCTAATACTTTAAGAATACGACCAATTGCTTCTTCACACTGTGCTATTGATGCTATATCCCCTAACAGTAAGGCAAATTCATCTCCACCCTGTCGTGAAACAGTATCTTCCTCTCTGAGAGTTTTTTTAATTCGGGCTGCCACTTCAATCAGCAACTTGTCGCCAACCTCATGACCATAGTTATCATTAACAGGTTTAAAGTTATCTAAATCAAGGAAACATACAGCGAGCATATTATTAGTACGCTTGCTGTGGGCTACTGCCTGAGTAAAACGGTCGGAAAATAATATTCGGTTAGGGAGCTGAGTAAGTTCATCATAATGAGCCATATGATGAAGTTTTTCTTCTTCAGCTTCTCTTTTTAAGATGATGGCTACAATTCCAGCACATGTTTCCAACAGTTTTTTATGAAATTTATGAGGTTTTCGCTTTTCCATGCTTGAAAGAGCAAATGAACCAATCACAGAGTCTTTATCACCACGAATAGGCATTGACCAACAAGCATCAATTCCAAATGCTGAGGCGAAATCTTGGAAGCTAGTCTTTGACCAGCGGATATCCTCTCGAGTATCGCATACAAACTGGGGTAGGCCTTTAAATACAGCCGTGCCACAAGAGCCACTGTGCTCACCGGGAATGAGCCCATTGAGAGCATTTATAGCTTCAATAGGAATATTGGGGGCAGCTTTTACAACAAGGCTTTCTTTCTTGTCATCAAACAGCATAATTGATGCTACAGAGTTTGATAACATCGACTCTGCTGTTCGACATAAATCATTTAGAGTATCTTGGTATTGCTTACCTATCGCAATCTTGCCTAAGATCTCTTGCTGTAGCGTTAATAAGTTTTCCATTTCCTTATTGGTAATGGGAACTTCCATAGGAATATCTTGAGTATTATCTAATCTGTCCATAGATTTGTATAATAACGTATTTTTCTTTTAAAAGCATTTGAGCTCAAAAGCAGCTTAAATTCCTTGCAAGAATACTTGACCATTACAAGCTATAAACTCAAAGTATTCCTCGAAGCCTAAAAATATGTAAAGCGGTTACAGCAAAAATAGCACCTGATATAAACGCTAAAGTATTTGCGATTGAGATCGCAGCTAAAGTACCCGTGCTTAAATAGATGAAAGGTAAAGCATTGTATAAAAATTGCGGTAGCATAATACACTTCCTTTTCATTTAATATTTGCTGAGTATATACCTAATTATTTTCTTAATGAACCCCACGAAAGCATAGCCCTCCATTTAACTGCAAAATTCAACGAAATTAAAGCCACTGCTAACCTTGACCATACCGATTTCGTTAGAGGGTGACATCTCCCTCATCTCAATAAAAAAGCCCCAACACTAAAACCAGCTCTAAATATTCATCTCCGTACAAGAGGAACCCACAATAAATAGTGAGCACTCACCTGCACATAACAAGGTTAAAGAGAGCGACAGAAAGATACTAGAATATGAAACACTGGTACAAAAATTTAAGGCCGGTATTGCATCGACCGGTTTAAACTGATTGAGATCCAAGATGGTGCATTTCTGCCAGTGTTAACGCTTGGTTCTCAGCATACTTCTCTTTCGTTTGAAGAATTTCAGGGAGGCATTTCACAAATGCCACTACCAATTTAGGATCAAAATGCTGTCCTGACTCTTCCTCAATCAGCTTTACGGCTTTTTCAACCGGCCAAGCATCTTTGTAAGGGCGTTCAGTGGTTAACGCATCAAACACATCGGCAATGGCTACAATTCGACCAACTAAAGGTATATCTTCGCCTGCCAAGCCATTGGGATAACCTTTGCCATTCCATTTTTCATGATGGGTCAATGCAACAACACGCGCCATATTCAACAGCTCCGAATTTTCATGCTCACCAATTATAGTCGCTCCAAATTCTGGATGTTTCATCATTAAAGTCCACTCATCCTGATCAAGCTTGCCGGGCTTAAGCAGTACGTTATCGGGAATACCTATTTTGCCAATATCATGCATGGGAGCGGCATTGAGAAGCACGTCAGCATCCGTGTCATTCATTCCAATCTCTTTAGCAATGATTCGTGAATAATTACTCATACGTATTACATGCATACCCGTTTCATTATCTTTAAATTCAGCAGCTCGTCCCAGCCTATGAATAATTTCAGAACGCGAGTCATCCAATTCAGCAGTGCGCTGCTTCACCTTTAGCTCAAGCACCCTGCTCTGATCATATAGCGCGAGTTGCGCCTTCGTTCTTGCCAGCACAATCGGGGGACTGACCGGTTTCACGATATAATCAACAGCACCAAGCTCAAAACCATGCATTTCATCAGTAACTTCACCTTTTGCTGTTACAAAGATCACAGGAATATTCTTTGTTCTCGGATCTTCTTTTAATTTTCGACAAACCTCATAGCCATCCATTCCAGGCATCATAATATCGAGGAGAATTAAATCAGGTGGAGAAGAGAGGGAGATTTTAAGCGCCTTATTCCCATTGATTGCAGCCTTGATTTTATAATCGTGTGAAAGTATCCCTGTTAACACATCAATATTCTCTGGAGCATCATCAACCACTAAAATGGTCTGTTTTTCATTGAATGGGATCATATCTTCTGCCTTTTTTATACTCATTACCATCTCCTTCAAGTTCAATACACCGAGCATCATTTTCAGCAATAAGGATGCCCAGTTTACTTCTTTAATCGTTTAATATTTTCTCAATCAAATCTTTTAACTTATCAGCACTGACTGGTTTTATGAGGTAGCCTACAGCACCCAATGCCATACCTTTATCAACCTCCTCCTGACTATCATTGCCAGTAACAAATATCACAGGAATCCTTGCAGTTTGAGGGTTAGCCTTTAACTGGCGACAAACTTCATAACCATCCATTTCCGGCATTTGAACATCTAATAATATTAAATCGAGATCGGGCACTCTTTGAGCAATACTCAACGCTTTTTCACCTTTAATCGCAGCTTTCATCTTAAATTCTGAACTGAGCATTCCTTTTAATATATCGATATTTGCAGGCACATCATCTACGATTAATACAATTTTATTGTCACTCATGACTTCAGCTCCAAACAGGTTTTAGATAGTTCATCAAACACTTCCAATGCTTCATCAAAGTCATATTCACCCATAGCCCGTGACAAGCTCTTTATAATGCTTGCGTGCCGCCCCATACCCGGTAACTCCTCAAGTTTTTCAACAACATCCATAGCCGAAGTATCATCATCTTCCAGTAGTGGTCGTAGTTCAGCAAGCAGTAGCTTTAACTGCTCCTGATCCAGCACCTCATCCTGAGTAGAAGCCTTGGCAGCAGCTATATCCAGCACAGAGAGGCTAGCGATCACTGGAGTCAAAGTCTTCACCACATCCTTAAGCAGAGCTTCAATCTTATCAGCTGTCACATTCCCTTTACATGCTGACTCCAAAGATCCTGCAGTCTGCTGTACCGCTTTAGCACCAATACTTCCTGCAACACCTTTCAGGGTATGTGCAGCACGTGTAGCCGCTTGTGGGTCATCATCCGATTGCGCCTGATGAAATGCTGTCTCAAAGTCAGACTGACTATCCCTAAACTTCACCAACAGTTTACGGTAGAGTTTTGTATTGCCCTGAGTAATGGCCAAACCCGTTGCTGTATCAATCCCTTCAAGTTCAGGTATCGCCTGTCCTTTGGAAACTATTTTACTAGCCTCTGAAGACTCAGTGGCTGCGGCTTGTGGATTACTCGGTGTAATCCATTTGGCCATAGTATGGAACATATCATAAACACTAATCGGCTTGGCTATATGGTCATTCATGCCTGCATTTATCACCTTCTCACGATCTCCCGCCATCGCGTTGGCGGTCATTGCCAGCACAGGGAAATCTTTATATTTATCCTGTTCTCGTATTTTTCCTGTTGCCTCATAACCATCCATCACAGGCATTTGACAGTCCATCAGCACACCATCAAATGACTCTTTCTCAAGAATATCCAGAGCTTCCTGACCATCGTTAGCCACTTCAACTGTAATGCCATTGCTAACCAATAACTCCAGTGCCAGTTCCTGATTGATTTCGTTGTCTTCAACCAGCAATACTTTGGCACCGCGTAGCTTGGCAATATCTTCTGCTGCCTCATCTTGACGATTACTGCCACGATTCTCTGTAGCTACCTCACGGCCCATTGCTAGCATGATTGCATCTAACACCGTAGAAGAGGTCACTGGCTTGGTCAGGTAGGAGGAAAAGTCCACGCCCTCAGCTGCCTGTGCAGCCTCTTCTCGACCATAAGCTGTTACCATAATCACCGTCGGTATTTCACTCAAATCATCATTGGATTGAATGGCGCGGGTCGTTTCAACACCATCCATCCCCGGCATCTGCCAATCCATCAACACTAGTTTATAGGGATCTTTCTCATTAGCATCGTTTATAAGTGAAAGGGCTGTTGTACCCGATGATGCCTGTTCAATACGCAAACCAAAGCTTCCTAACATACTGGAAAGAATTTCCCGTGAAGAGGCATTGTCATCAACAACCAACACACGCAATGCACCCAGATCCGTTGCCAACGAATGACGTTTAGATGCTTCACCCTGTTGCTTGCCCAACTTAACTGTAAACTGGAATGTACTGCCGACACCCGCTTCACTCTCAAGCCAGATCTCGCCCCCCATCAGCTCAGTCAAAGTTTTCGAGATAGCCAATCCTAATCCGGTACCTCCATATTTTCTTGTAGTAGAGCTATCAGCCTGACTGAAAGATTTGAACATCTTGCCTTGCTGCTCAGGCGTCATTCCTATGCCGCTATCACGAACTGAGAAGTGCAGCTTGACCTCATCATCACTTTCCTCAACCACTTTAATTGAGACTACAATCTCTCCACCAGGATCGGTGAATTTCACAGCATTATTACCAAGATTAATCAGGATCTGACCCAGTCGAAGTGAGTCACCAATCAATGCCGTAGGTACCTCAGGTGGCAAATTAAACATCAATTCAATGCCCTTCTCCTCTGCTTTAAGGCCAACAAGATTAGCAAGGTTGTCGAAGGTATCTTCCATGCGAAAATCGATGGATTCCAAATCCATCTTGCCTGCCTCGATCTTAGAGAAGTCGAGAATATCATTGATAATACCGAGTAAAGACTCACCAGAACGGTGTACTTTCTCGATGTAGTTATGTTGTTTTTTGTCTAACTCGGTTTGCAGTGCCAAATATGACATGCCAATAATGGCATTCATTGGTGTGCGAATCTCGTGGCTCATATTGGCAAGAAAATCGCTCTTGGCCTGAGTAGCTCCTTCGGCAGCTTCCTTGGCTGCTTCCATTTCTTTCTGCACAACTATGTAGTCAGTAATATCTTGGGTGACCCCATACATATCCGTGGCATTTCCCTCACTATCTCTGTCAACAGTCCCGTAGGCGTGAATCCAGACTATTTGTCCATCAAGTGGACGCTTGTAGGCATAGATTGAGTCATAGGCGGGAACCTTGCCATCAACCGCATCCTGGAAATTCTGCCCTGTCAGCTTGGCGCCTTCAGGATCAGCTACCTCAATATTGGCCAGCCACTCCTCGGCAAGACGATAACGGTAGTCTTCATTCGGAATATCACCGGAGATATCGACAGCTCGTTTGGATGAGTTGTACCAGCCGGAATCATCCAGAGGCACATGCCAGTACCCTGCCTTGGTAAGTCCAAGAGCCTGATCACTCAAGAAGCTGACATGCTTTAGTTCCTGAGTACGTTCGTCGACGATGTTTTCCAGCCCCTCCTGATATTCGGCCAATTCATCACGCGCCTTCTGGGCATCCTCGGCTAGATTCATAGCTGAAACCCGCTCACGTAGCATGTCCTGATTACGCTGTTGAATGGCATTCTCGGCCAGTTTTTTCCGGCGTTGCTCGATGGCGAATGAGCCAATCAATCGAGAGAAATGGGCAAGAAATCCGAGGATATGGGGCAACTTGTCCTCATCCATCACCGGGGCTTCCTGCACAGCTTCAATATACGCATCGGGATCAAACCCGAAGTCCTCGGCTTGCTTATGGAAGAAAATCAGATCCGGTTTCTTAACATGAAATTGGCCGATAAATACATTGGCCACGGTCACACCTTCGATGACGATAGGTGCAGCGCAATCGGTCATGCCGTTCTTACATCGATACATGGTGAAGTCGCTACCTTCCTCCAGCTTGGTCGCAAGTCCGGTATCACTCTCGAGACAATTGGCGCAGGAGCGCTCATTGACGCGATGGAAATCTGTGCAGGCGCGCTGCCAGCGCGATGAGATCAGGATATTCGCCTCTAAATCGATAATGGCACTCGAGATGCCAACTGCCGAGGAAAATTGCTGGAATAATGCCTGAATCTGTTCATCCTTAAGTAGTTCAGCAAACTCCTCCTTGATGCTTCCTTCATCTTCGGGCGAAACGGAGTCCGGCATGGTGGAAAGCTCTTCACTACCAATACTATCAGCCTGTTCCGGAGCCTCGTAGGCAAGCCCCTGCCCCTGCTTCACAGCAAGTTCATTCACTTCTCGCTTGAGTTCGATGATGCGACCTTCGCGGCCCTGAGCTAAACGGTTAAATCGTTCAATCTCCTCAACTTCCTTACTCTTAGAGATGTCCCTATAGCTGATCACGGCTCCGACAATTACACCATCATTGAACATCGGCTTGGTTGTGTATGCAATCGGGAAAGAGCTGCCATCCTTGTGCCAGAAAACCTCATCGTCAATGGTGTTGGCTTCTCCCGTATGCAAGGTCATAGACATCGCACATTCCTCACTGGGGAATTCGCGTCCGTCGGAATAATGGTGATGAGTAAGCCCATGCATGAACTGGCCAATCATCTCTTCAACTTGATAACCAAGCATCTCTGCTCCGGCCGCATTCACGAAAGTGATGTTACCCGCCATATTCAAGCCGAAAATACCCTCACCGACAGTGTCCAGGATTGAGTAATTGCGCTGCTGGGCTTCCTGCACAGTAGTCATCGCTTCATTCAATTCTCCAGTACGTTCAGCAACCAGTTCCTTAAGCCGCCTACTTGACCGCTCGCCGAGCCAGACCGAAATAGCGGTCAGAAGCAATGCAAGCAAGCTGATACCAGTAATAGCCCCCAACACCAGCGCTCGCATGCTGCTATAGAACGCCAGAGACTCGTCGAGATCAATTTCCGTTATCAATCCAACATCCATCCCCTCAATCCAGTTCCATGCACCTGCCACTTCCACGCCTCGGTAGTCACGGTAACCTACGACATTCAAACTGTCTTCTCGCTTGAGCACCTGCTTAACCGCCAGAGTCAAAGGCCATTCGGAGCGACTGATTTCAGGTTTGAATCCCCGTGTCAAATCCCCGCCTGGGTCACGAATCCTCATGCTGACCATTTCTGTACCATCTTTGTAATACTCGGTAGCTGCTGATGCTTCAAATCCAAAGCGTGTCTCGGTAAGTAGATGACCATTCCGGTCTATGACATAGGTCTCGCCTGTTTTGCCCACTTCTCCTACACTGGTAACACGCGAAAATTCTTTCCTAGGGTCGAAACTAAGCGTCACTGCTGCTATGACTTTTCCAGATGAATCTAACACTGGAGCAACAAAGAACATCATGGCAGCCTTTGATATCATTCGGCTCCTTGCATCCGTTAATATCACGTCTGAAAAGAGAGGCGGAACAAACAGACTCTCACCAGCGAATACCCGAGCCATCAGATCCGGGCGTTGCTTCATAATCAGGTTTGGGATCCCTACGTTGCTATTCTGTGACGAGGCCACAGTTGTTCCATCGGCTGCGATAATAAAGGAACCATACGCACCGATATCCTCATTATGGCGGTTGTAAATATTTCTGAACCCCTTTAAGGCATCACTTGCCAGCAAGGCGTCCGCATCTCTCGGCAATTGCAAAAGCTGCTTCACGATGGGTAAGAGACGATAGTCATCGGCAATATGGCGCACACCATTACTGTGGGCCTGCTTCCATATGTTGATTGACTGCATCACTGAACTATTAATCGTAGTCAGTATTGAGTCCAAATTTTCCCGCTGTTGTCTGGCCATATGCTCCAGCGAAGTCAGCGTAACAACTGTGACCATCGCTAAAAATGCCACGACCAAAATAATACCAAGCACTGACTTACTTTGGCCTTCGAAGATGCGGTCGTCAAGGGTACGCCCAAAACGCCTAAGCAAAACAAGAATCCCCAGCGTGGCAATAAGAATAACTACAAGTACTACCGGAAGGACCTTCCAGGATAATCCTGGCTCTTCCGCCAGATCAATACTGCTTGCCGACCTATTCAACCACCGCTGCTGAATAGTGTTCATTTCCTCAGGCGTCACCTTAGCCATCGCCTTAGAGATCGCAGAGTGCAGCGGTGACCAATCATCACGCACTCCAATACGCAGATTAACCAGATCAGGATTGCCGATTTTTGCATAGCCTGAGATATATAGATTACTAAGCGTATTCTCACCGAGAAGGTACCGCACTGCAGCATCTTCACCGAGAGCAGCTTCAGCCTTTCCTAAAGCAACCACCTTTAGTGACTCCAGCGTGTCCTCAACAGGCAAGCGCTTGATTTCAGGGTAATCTCGCGCTAACACCTCATCATAGAAAAACCCTCTCGCGAAGGCGACAGTTTGTCCATTGAGTGCAGTGACAGTATCTATTGGCGAATCAATGCGAGAAATGATGACATTTGGATTTCTCGCGTAGGGCTCGGTAAAGAGAAGATACTTCTGACGCTCTTGAGTTTTGACGATGTTAAGCATCACATCAATCTCTTTCAACTTTATCTGTTCTAAGAACTCACTCCAGCTAAACCCTGTGCGATACTGGATCTTGATACCCAGCTTATCTGCCAGCACGTTCATGTAGTCGATGGAGAGACCCTGAGGCCTATTTTGAGAAAAAAAGTTGAATGGAGCCCAGCTCTTTTCGTTATGCACACGTATGACCGGATGTTGCTCAAGCCAGGTACGCTCCTGTGCCGTCAATTGGAGCTCTGAGCTAGGCGAAGCACTGCTTACTGTGGTGCAAAGTCCAACAGTAAGAAGAAAAAAAAGTATCTTAATAATATTTATCTCACGCATTGTTTGCCCCTGCACTTCTCTATATCAATATTTGTTAGACACATCATCTACAATCAATACACTTATATGGGCTCTCATGCTTTCTACTTGATGGCTTTTTCAAATAACTCATTAAATCATCAAAGTCATAATGAAGCCAATCATCGACCTCTACAGGCGATTAATTATCGGACTGTCTTGCAGTAATAACGTCATAAAGAGCAGCCAATTTATTAGGGGACTTTCCCTCTCTTTTCAGTGCTTATGATTGCTTATGCCGTAATATATCAGTATTCAATATTGAATACCTATTCTTGACACTGATCTTTGACCTTTAAACCATTACACATTACGCTATAGTTGATTTTAGAGTTTAACTTTTCCACTACTTTAGCTACACTGCATCTACAATTTAATTAGGCCATATCAAAGGGTCAGTAATGAAAAATGAGCAACCGACCAGATTCCTTATTGTTGATGACTTTGCTCCTATGCGTAAAACAATCCAAAGTAATTTATTTGCCGCTGGTTATAATCAAGTCACTCTGGCCTCAAACGGAAAAGACGCATTAAATATACTCTCTAAAGAAACCATTGATTGCATTATCTCTGATTGGAATATGCCAGTGATGAATGGTTTAGATTTATTAAAAAATATTAGACAAGATGATAAGTTAAAAAACCTTCACTTTATGCTCGTCACGGCAGAAAGTAGTCGAGACAGTATTCAGCAAGCTATTGATGCTGGCGTATCTGATTTTCTAGTCAAACCTTTTACCCAGGGCTCACTACGCAATAAGATTGAGCAGATGCTTAGCCGACCAGTCGCAATCTATAAGAAAGAAACAACAACTGATGCAGAGCTCATAAAACAAAAGAAAGTGGCAAAATATTCTGGAACAGGAAGAATCTTAGTTGTTGATGACGCCCCCATAAATATTGACGTAATCGTTGGGCTCTTAAAAGAACAATACACTATAACAGCAGCACAAAGTGGCAAAAAAGCACTAGAGATTATTAATAGTGGTAAAGCAATTGATCTCATACTATTAGATATCATGATGCCAGAAATGGACGGCATGGAAGTATGTCGAACCTTAAAAGAGAATCAAGATACCCAGCACATCCCCATTCTCTTTCTAACAGCAAAATCTGCAGCCACTGATATTGCTATGGGCCTTGAAGCTGGGGCTGTCGATTATATAACAAAGCCTGTTTCTGCTGCGGTGCTCCGTGCTCGAGTAAAAACTCACCTACAATTAAAACATGCACAGGATAGTTTAAAAGATGAAGTTGATTCCCTAGTTGAGAATGCTCGTTTACGTGAAGATGTTGAATTAATTACTCGCCACGATTTAAAAAGCCCTTTAACAGCAATAATTAATCAATCAGATGCACTACTACTAGATAATCAATATATGCGTATGGAACAAAAACTCCAAATCGAAACCATGCGTGAGGCATCATATGAGATGTTAAGAATGATTAATAATTCTTTAGATCTCTATAAAATGGAAACAGGTACCTATAAATTAAATGCCAAACCTATAGAAATAACAGCTGTTGCCCTCAAAGTTTGTAATGAAGCTCGTGGATACGGCAATGAATTTGATGTCTCCCTTTCATATGAAGCCCCTGACCCTTTTTTCATCCTTGGTGAAGAATTACTGTGTTTTTCAATGTTGTCGAACTTGATCCGTAATGCAGTAGAAGCTTCGCCTCAAAAAGGTAAAGTGAATGTGAAAGTTAGTTCTGACGATAAAATAATCTCCATTTCTATCCATAATTCGGGTGCTATTCCCGAAGAAGTTAGAGACCATTTCTTTGATAAATACAGTACTGCCAATAAAGATCGAGGTACAGGGCTAGGAACCTATTCAGCCTATTTATTAGCCTCTGTACAAGGCGGAGAGATTACGTTCACAACATCAGAAGAAGCGGGCACTACTTTGGAGATAACATTGCCTAAAACAAGACCTTCATAATCATCAAGGCTGAGGATAAGTCTCTTTAAGAAGGAAACATAAGAATAAACCAAAAATTAGTGTTACAGGCATTATAGACATGGCCCATTGAAAATCGACTATAACCGAAGGGGAAGCATCTAGAGGAGATAAGGTTCCTTCTCTTATACGTGAAATTAACCCCGTACCATCTAAAACACGTCCTGGAACAGCCATCATAATGCCACCGATTACAAATTGTGTTGCATTAACTAAAGCTGCTGAGGTTCCGATCAATGCGGGTGAGACCAGTTCTGCTGCAATTGTAAACGGTATCATAGATGCACCAGCCATTAAGCCAAACAAAAAGAATAATGTAGATGCTGTTGATGTATCCGCCTCAGGATTAAATAAAATTATCGTTATGACGACTAGTTGCAATATACAGGCAATTATCATTGGCTTGACCCTGCTTTTTACTTTATCAGAGACCCAGGAGAATAATGGTGCACCAACCGCTAATCCAGCCCATGCTAATGAGCTTACGAAATAAGCTCCTCCTTGTTCCATACCACCAGAAACAAGCAATCGAGGGCCCCAAATCACACCTAAACCTAGCATAGTGCCCATAGTAGCCCCGCCTATTAAGGCGTTAACCCATGTGTCACGAATTGAAACAACTTGGGATAAAGAATCAAACAATTCATTAAAGAACTTTCTAAATCCAGGCCATTTATATTTAGCTTGTTCCGTTTGAGGATCACGTAAAACGAATAGCATCACTATAGCGATAACAACGCCAATAATAGCTAAGCCATTTATTAATACAAACCACTCTACTTGCTGAATCATCAAGCCAAGAACACTCTGACCAATAATTGCTGATAATGATGCAACCAATTGAACCAAAGCAAACATAAAGCCATATTTAAGAGGAGAAAACCATTGTCCCCCTGTAAAGCCGGCACCAATAAACCCAAAAGATGCACCAACCGCGGCTAATATATTAGAAAAAACTAACATCTTAGGCCCGCTAGCATTAGCAAAAAGGAATGCTCCCGCAGCAACCACTAAACAGGCTAGAGGTAGTACCCATCGAGTACCAATTTTATCTAATATAGAGCCACTGATCAGCTGGGTTATAGCAAAAACAAAAGTATAAATTGTACCAACAAAACCCACTTGAGCCATGGTCAAACTTAGATCTTGTGCAACACTTACATTTGTTATCGCATAACCCGTTTGTAGCGTAAAAACAAATACCACGAATAAAACACTGATTGACCAATTTAGCCAAGCCTGACCACCGCCTAGCGTAGACGTTGTTGATTGATATCCCATTAAAAATAATACCCTTTAGAAGTGATACTTAATAAGTCCACTAACTGCAAATTGGTCAGTCTCAAATGCTGATGAGTCCTTAATGCCATATTTATTCGTCCAATAGTCTATTTCAACACCAACAAATAATTGGTCTGACTTGCCACCAGATAAGTGACCCAAATCCAATTTAACTTGAGGGTTGAAATGAAAGTTTGAATGCTGAGGTCCAGTTCCAAATACATAATCAAAAAAACCATCCGCTAAAAACTTTGCTTTGCCTATTTGAAATGGAAGCGCAGTAGATACTGTAATCTGATAATCTTTAAATCCGGCATCATCACTATGAAAATCATTTCTCGCATATAGGTTGAATTGGAAATACCTTAGTTTATCCAAACCTATAAGGTTAAATGCACTTAGATCAAAGTCAAAACCTACACCAAGGAGTAGCGATTCTGTAGCATCACGATCATCACCACGTTCATAAGCTGCAGCTAATAATATATCTTTAAAAATCACCAGATCTTGTTGGAAAATACTAAAATGAAAATCAGTATTTGTCAGTTTACCGATACTCAGCCTAGGTGCTATTTCTCCATACCAAGCCTCTTTATCGCCATTACCATTACGATCACCATGACTATATTTTGTACCATCTAGGAACATAAATAAATCACCAAATGACCAGTCACTAGCATGTTCTAGCGTTATCGTACCTTGGTCTGATGGATCAACTTCAAAACCACCACCATATAAACCAGTGATGCTATTATCCTGCCAGTTAAGCCATTTATCATCTTGCTCCTCTGCTGCCACACTCATCGGTGACAATAAAGAAGCAAGGCTAATACCAGCTAAGAAAAATTTATATATGTGTTTCATATGCACAGCAATCTCCTTCCTTCATAGTCCAATCCTTGATTCTTATTTTTCTTGTGCTGGGTATGTTTCTTTTAGGAAAAAGAACAATATCAATGCCATGAACAATGAAATAGGGAGAATCGCAATAGCCCACTGGTAATCATTTACAGTTGGCGTCGCAACGGCTTCAATTTCACCTATACGTGCAATTAATCCTGTCCCAGATAAAACTCGTCCAGGGATAACCATGATCAATCCACCAACGATAAATTGCACTGCATTAACAATAGCGGCTGAGGTACCTATCAACGCAGGTTTGACTAAGTCTGCACCAATAGGGAAATTCAACATTGAACCACCCGCCATAAAGCCCCATACAAAGAATGCAATTGATGCCTCCGTGCTAGACATTGATGGATTAAGCATTATGTAAATTATGGCTAAAAACTGTAAGAAACAACCTGCCAGCATTGGCATTTTTCTTTTCTTAAGAAAGCCAGATAACCAAGCAAATATTGGGGCACCAAATGCAAGCCCAGCCCACATAACAGCACTAACGGCATAAGCATCAGATTGTTCCATACCACCAGCAGCTAGGAATCGTGGACCCCAAAGCACGCCCAATGCCAACATAGTTCCAAATGTTGCACCACCAATTAACGCATTTATCCAACTATCTCTAATAGCAGCAACTTGACTAATAGCACTCACTAAATCATCAATAAAAACTTTCACTCCAGGCCATGGTTCTTTCTCACTATCACCATCAGCAGCTGGTTCACGCATTAGAATAAACATTGCGATGGTAATAATAAGCCCCATCAATGTTAGATTATTTAAGATATCTGTCCACGAATCAGTTTCTATTAGCTTAGCTAATATTTTTTGGCCAAAAATTGCAGCCATGGAAGCAACAAACTGAACCCAAGCAAACATTAACCCATACTTAACAATACCAAACCATCGGCCACCAACAAAACCAGCACCAACAAACCCGAATGAAGCACCCAAAGCCATTAACACTTGACCCAGTACCAACATTTCAGGTCCAGTAGCATGAGCAAAAATGAAGCCACCTAAAGTGACTACGGCAGCGGCAATAGGAAGGACCCAACGAAAACCCAAGCGATCTAAAATAGAACCACTAGCAAATTGAGCTACAGCAAAAGCCCACGTGTAAATTGAGCCAATGAATCCAACTTGAGCAACCGTTAACGACAAGTCTTTGGTCATGTCGATATTGGTAATCGCATAACCCGTTTGAAATGTGAAGACAAAAACAACAAAGGCAACACCGAGTAACCAGTTAATCCATGCTTGCCCTCCACCTAATTGTGGTTTAGTTGAAACATCCATTACCTATCTCCTAATTATTTATTGATGGTTATCTTTTTTAATATTTTTATTGCTGCTGAATAACGTAATTATTCTGTTTTTTCATATACCAGGTTGCCAGCAACATACGTTGCTCGTGTTGCACGATCGTCACCCATGGTCATCAAAACAAATAAAACTTCCTGTATATCTTTACAGAATTCCATTCGATATTTGATGATAGGGGTAGAGTTTAAATCCAGAACAACCAGATCGGCCTCCATACCTGGAGCAATACTTCCAACTTTATCGTCAAGGTACAACGCATGGGCTGTTCCGCGTGTTGCTAAGTAAAATGCATGTCCAGAACTAAGTGGAACACCATTCATTTGAGCAACTTTATAAGCCTCATTCATAGTTTGCAGCATTGAAAAACTAGTGCCTGCACCCAAATCAGTCGCGAGGCCAACTCGTACTGGTCTTTCAGATTTCATTGCATTAGCAACATCGAATAAACCACTACCTAAAAATAAATTGGAAGTAGGGCAATGCGCTAGTGCTGTACCAGTATCATGACAGCGTTGGAGTTCTTGCTCAGTTAAATGTATACCGTGGCCATATATGGCGCGAGGACCTAATTGACCGAATTTATCATACACATCTAAATAGCCAGAGCATTCTGGATAAAGCTCCTTAACCCAAGCAACCTCGCCTAAGTTCTCTGAGACATGAGACTGTAGATATGTGCCAGGATGTTCTTTCCATATCTTGCCCGTCATCTCCATTTGTTCAGGTGAGCTTGTTGGTGCAAACCTTGGCGTTACACAATATAGCTGTCGACCTTTACCATGCCATTTCTCAATGAGTGCTTTGGTTTCATCGTAACCTTGCTGAGGGGTGTCGGTTAAGGCATCAGGTGCATTCCGATCCATCATGACCTTACCAGCGATATTACGCATACCCAACTTTTCAGACTCTTCAAAAAAGGCATCAACAGATTCAGGAAAGACAGTACAGAACGTACTAGTGGTTGTGGTTCCATTTCGTAAACACTCATGGAGGAAGGTCTTTGACACTTCACTAGAGTGTTCTTTACTCTTAAATTGCTGTTCGGCAATAAAGGTGTATTTATTTAGCCAGTCGATTAGCTGCTTACCAAAAGCACCGATGATCTGAGTTTGGGGATAATGAACGTGACAGTCAATAAAACCAGCCGTGATGATACTATCCTGATAGTGCGTTATGGGTGTATCTGTTGGTAATGTTTCTAAAATAGAATCTGCAGGACCAAACTGAGTGATTTTGCCATCAGCCATCACAATAATGGCATCCGACTCATATATCATGCAATCTTCAATATCTTTTTGGAACGGATCGCCTGAAAAGCTCAGAACTGCACCACGAATAGCGGTAATACCTTGTTGCATTTTATATCTCCTTTTTCAAGTATCTTAAATAAATAGCATTGAAATTTGTATAAAACTATCTTATTAGAATATACGCTTCTTGAAGATTAGACAATCAAATATTGGGGCTGGGGGGGGGCAGTTAAATCACTATAAACTCATGAACTACAAGGTCTTATTTTTAATAAAAAATATACTATTATGTAGCCACTCAATTACCTACATGAGTCCGAAACAAAAAAGCCCCAACACTAAAACTAGTGCTGAGGCTTGATTATATATGGTGGGCCCACAGAGACTTGAACTCCGAACAAAGGGATTATGAGGCAGTTAGACCACCATACAGGGCTATAGTAATCAATAACTTACGACGCTTGCCAGCTTCAAATACTGCCCTAACCTACTGTAATATGTTCTTGATCGACTGTGCTCTGGCACAAAATTGGCACAATAATAAAATCGTTTATCTATTCATATAGTCCAAACTCATTACTGTCTTGAGTCAGAATCTTCATCAATTTAGGATGAATAAATACTTTCTCACGCCCAACTTCTTGCTCAATCAAAACACCAATCTCACACAACTGTTTCAAATAAACAGAAGCTGTTTGTCTTTTAGCAACATTTTTAGCCACTAAATTCCCAATACGACAATAAGGTTGCTCAAATAGAACTTCGATTAATTCTCGAGTATAAATCTTAGGTAATTGTTGTTGCACATAATCTCGCGTGTGCTTTTCAAGCTGAACAAGACTATTTATTTTCTCATTAGTCCACCGAGCAGTTTCTTCTATCCCCTTCAGGATAAACACGATCCACGCTTCCCAATTTTGATGCTCAGTTACTTCCAATAACAAACGATAATAGTCTTGTTTATTTTGGATGATATAGCGACTCAAATAAAGAATAGGCAAGCTCAATAATCCCTCTTGGATCAAGAATAAGCTATTAATGATCCGCCCTGTTCGCCCATTACCATCAGTAAACGGATGAATAGCTTCAAACTGATAATGAGCCACAGCTAAACGAATTAGTGGCTCCAGATCTGTTTCGTTATGAATGAAGGTTTCCCAGTTTGCCAACTTTTCACGTAACAGGTCTTCACCTTCAGGCGGGGTATAGATAACATCTTCAGTCTGAGCATTGGCAAGTGCAGTACCTGAAACACGTCGCACCTGCATCTCAGTACCTTTTATTTGGCTGCAAATAGCTACTGCTGTATTTGTACTGAGAGGTCTATCCTCTAATGCCTTATAGCCTTCATATAGTGCAGTTCGATATCTCAAAGCTTCTTTTGTTGCACCATCAGCAATTTTGCCGTCATCAGCATACTGAAACAGCTTATCCATCGTCGTCACGATGTTTTCAATTTCAGAAGAGGATTTGGCTTCAAGCAATGGAAGCGTGTTTATTAGAATAGATTGATTAGGAATTAATCTGGCAGCCTGATTTAGCTCGGCTAATGCAGAACTAGCGGTAATACACTGCTTCAAGATAATCTTGGATTCTATGTCCTGTTGAGGCGGTAACGTAGGTAACTCTTGATATGGTTGTGCAGGATCCCAAGCCATCGTTTCTCCCTCTTTTACAACTTGTTCATATAAATAAGTTTTATGGACATATAATTTGGATATGTCGATAGTATAAACACTTTACTTATTAATGTCGACATAACTGGATATTATCGACATATTATAGCTTACCTATGAGGGATTGGCTTAAATTGTTATCTTTTGATTATAAAAATCTCGACTTTGGTAGACAGTTTATACTGTATTTTCAAAGCATAGGAGTCGAGAACTATGAATCAACAATATGGTGAAATACCGTTAAAGCTCGTCATTATCTATAGAAACAATTTTTACTCTGAAAACCAATCGGAAAACCAATCGAGTCTGACCCCATTGGTTGCCATTGGTTGTAGAAGATACAATACGTGAACGTATGCATTAAAGGTATGAGGTATGAAGGCGCTGGATTGTTAGGAGCTTCGAAATCATTCATAAATAAAGCCTTATTAATAGCCTGAGCTAGTCTTTTCTTTAGCTCCAAGAAGTATCAAAAATAATGTTTCCGTTTAGGACTCAGGTTGATTCAACTCCGTTCCTTCTGAGATGATGACAATGTAGTCCCGGTAAATAAACTTTCTATTTCTTCGACCTTCATTAGACTGAGATATTATTCCTATTTTCTCGAACTCGGCTATCAATCGGTTTGCTATTGAATAGTTAATTGATAGCTCTTTTTCAACATCTTTAACTCTTATTACAGGCTGTCGCATTAGCAATCGTAACAATTGGATTGACCTTGCCCCTGCATTGGAACTTAGCAACCGATCAGTATCATCCCTTTCCAATTGCTGCAACCTTCGTGTCGTTTGCACGGCTTGATTAGACACAGATATAATGCCTTCTAAAAAGAAACTGAGCCATGCTTCATAATTTCCATCTACCCTCACTTGTGTAAGCCGGTCATAATATTCTTGTTGGTGTGTTTTTAAGTATGCACTGAGATATAGCATCGGTTCATTCAACACTCCTTTCCAGGCTAAAAAGAACGTAATCAAAAGTCTACCTAAGCGCCCATTACCATCATTAAAAGGATGAATAGTTTCAAACTGATAGTGGATCAATGCACATTGAACTAATACAGGTAAATCGTCACCCTCGTGGAGGTAACTTTCTAATTCATTCATAGCATCTATCATTGCCTTTGGAGGCGGAGGAATAAACCTTGCCGTTGCCAAATTTGCTCCGCCTATCCAGTTCTGTGTGGTGCGAAACTCACCTGGAGTTAAGTTTTTAACACCACCTCTGACTTGCTGCATTAAGATTGAGTGAATTTCTCTAAGCAACCTCAAAGACATAGGAAAATCATCATTCTGAAGCCGATGTAAACCATGGTTTAGAGATTTCACATAATTAATTACTTCACCGACATCAACTGTAGGCTCCTGATCTTTATCAATACCAAGTACATCTATTAGCGTTGACTGAGTTCCCTCTATCTGTGAGCTTAGAAGAGCTTCTTTCTGGATATACATTGAAACAAACAGTTCAGGATTAGGAATAACATCAGCAATAGTATTTAATGAACCTAAAGCCTGATCAGCCTTAGAAAGCAACACGCCAAGCGCCCCATCTAATGAAATACCGGGTTCAGGTGGTAACTTATGAGGAAAAAAGGCAGTATATCCTGTATCTGTACGCTTAAACTCACCACTCCGAGACATATACAACACCCTCACAAATCAAAAAATATAGCCAATAAAAGACTACCCGCTATAAGTATCTTTTCTATAGGAATATAGAGCTTCATAAGGCCCCATATATTCATTTACTGCAAATATAGCATAGGTAACTAATACATATTTGCAAAATTGCAAATACAGACTGTCAGCATAGAACTATATTTCAATGTGCCACATAAATTTGCAATATTATTAAAAGCCTTATTTTAAGTATAAAACTTCTTACAAATGAACATCAAAAGTAACCCCTAGGTAGCCCCACAAAAAAGCCCCAACACTGAATTAGTGCTGAGGCTTGATTATATATGGTGGGCCCACAGAGACTCGAACTCCGGACAA